>Ga0099364_10000265_pt1 | contig 87654 bp, 77 predicted proteins | sample TergutTh196P3_FD_73070 | JGI IMG/M metagenome (GOLD analysis project Ga0099364, IMG submission 73070) | Microcerotermes parvus P3 segment gut microbial communities from Pointe-Noire, Republic of the Congo - Th196 P3 | ecosystem: Host-associated > Arthropoda: Insects > Digestive system > Gut ...
AACTCAAGGCGTGGAGTACAGCCCGTAATGAAGCTGTCGTTGAGGTGAAATGGCAGTTCCGCACGGATGACGCTCGTATCAAGCTCAAAAGATTATATCCTAACGTTTAGTTGACGCAATATACTAGCGGCGCCTTAAGGCGCTTTTTGCGGTCTGCAACTTGCGAGAGGATTGTTACTTGCTACCCGTAAACGGGTCAGTGTATTCTTTTAACGTTATTTGGTCGGATACTTGGTCTTCCTTGAGCTGGTTTTGAATGTATTGCGCTATGCGCTATGTGATTTTCCCTGTCGTGTCCACGTAATATCCCCTACGCCAGAAACTTCTGTTGCCATACTTGTACTTCAGATTCCCATGCTGCTCGTGTAGGAGCAAGCTGCTCTTACCTTTTAGAAAACCTACCACGCCTGATACACTCATCTTTGGGGGAATCTCTACCAGCATATGAATATGGTCACGGCATAACTCTGCTTCTATGATTGTTATGCCCTTCCACTGGCATAGCTCTTTCAATATTTTTCCTATTTCAACCTTGAGCTGACCGTAGATTATCTTTCGCCGATATTTCGGCGCCCACACTATGTGATATTTGCGATTCCACTTTGTATGAGCTAAACTGTTATTGTCACTTCCCACTGGGATGACCTCCTTTTGATTTTCTCAAGCAGTTGCCAGACCGCTTGTCTAGTATAAATCAAAAGGAGTTCTTTTGTCATTATTACACTATAAGCTATGCCACCGGCACAGCCGGTGGTTTAGGTTGACAAGTAATAAAGGATGGTTTGCTAAACCATCCTTTATATCATATATCTTTGCAGACTCTGCTCTCTTTAATTATTCTGCTTTTCTTAACTTAATGACACTGGGCTTAGCCGGGGGGATTCTTATTTGCAAACTATATTTGCGATATGTTCATATAAGCTGGCATGCGCTTTGTAACTAGAATCATCAAAAAATGGCTTTGCGTTCATATCTTTTGATATTTGATATATATACAAGCCCTGCAAGTAAATTTAAAAACGATTAAGAATTTAAAACATAAACGAGAATGAACATATCTTTAAAGAATATAGATTTATTGTTTCGATACTTGACCCTTCCTTCGGTTTTTTAGAATTTGACAGAGTGAGGGGATCCCAATCAAGCCAAACCGGAGCTATTGAAGCTATTTAACTTATTTTAATAACAGCCTTAACGATATCATCCTTGTTTTTAATCGCACACTCAAAAGCGTTCTGGATATCGTCAAAATTAAATTCATGGGTCACAATGCCCGATATGTCGATAAGCCCTTGTGAAACGGCGGAAATCGCCTGCGGATAAATGTTGCGGTACCGGAAAACCGATTCTATCCTTGCTTCCTTGAACATGATTTTGGCGAAATTATAACTGATTTCCTCCTGTGCTGCTATGCCGACCAAAACAATGACGCCGCCCCGTTTGACGACATGCGGAGTTTGTGCGATTGTGACAGGGCTGCCTGCCGCCTCGAACACTTTTTCGATACCGGCGCCGCCCGTGATTTTATCGATTTCAGCCACAACGTCTGTTTTGGCGCCATTGATAACCCGCGTTGCCCCCAGATTTTTGGCAAATTCCAAACGCTTTGGTATCACGTCCGCCACGGTGATGTCGGTTGCGCCATAAGCCTTGCAGGCCAGCAATGTGACAAGCCCTATACATCCGGCGCCGAGGATCAGCACGGAATCGCCCATCTTGACATTACCTAAATTGGCGGAATGAATCCCGACCGCTAACGGCTCTATTAAAGCGCCCTCTTTGGTGCCGATATTGTCGGGCAGCTTGTAGGCCATGTTGGCGGGAAAAGCGATGTAGTTCTCATAACACCCCTGTACCGGCGGGGTGGCAAGGAATACGACATCGGGGCACAGATTGTAACGCCCGGTTTTACAAAATTCGCATTGCCCGCAGGTCAGGCCGGGCTCAAGCGCCACGCGGTCGCCTATTTTATGGCTTGTCACGCCCTCGCCAAGCCCCACAACGGTTCCCGCGCATTCATGCCCCAAAATAAAATCACCCTCAACAACGGCATCCCCGCACCTGCCGTCGTGGAAATAATGCACATCGGAGCCGCAGATACCCACATATTCAAGCTTCACGAGCACCTCTCCGGCTTTGGGGACCGGCATATCAATTTCACGAATTTCCATTTTATCGATTGCCGTCATATATGCCGCTCTGTTTTTCATTGCTATTCTCCTTTCATTTACACGAATAGTATAGTCAACGAACCCGAAAAACGCCCCATCTTTGCGAATTTTTCTCCACCGGACTGCGTTCTCCTCCTTGCCGAGCGAAAGCCTGCCTGCGTCGTCGGCCTTGTCCGGCGAAGAAAATTCTCGCAAATCTCAGGCCGCTTTTCAAGTCCGTTGACTATAATGCGACGGCGCAAACAAAGAGCGTTCCTTTGTTTGCGCCTGCTGCACAATTGACGTTAGGGGTTCACAACATTCGCGGGCTTGCCGTCCACGAATGCTTGCAGGTTCGCCACGGCAATATCCATCAGCTTTTGGCGGCTCTCCTTGGGGGCCCAGGAGATATGGGGCGTAATCAAGCAGTTTTTCGCTTTCAGCAACGGGTTGCCCGGCAAAATCGGCTCGGCGGAAACCACATCCAGCCCTGCCGCGTACACCTTGCCGCTGTCAAGCGCATCCGCCAGGTCTTGCTCCACAATCAGCGGTCCCCGCGCGTTGTTGATTATGATAACGCCGTCTTTCATCTTAGCGATGTTGTCCCTGTTGATGACGCCCTCAGTAGATGGGAGCAGCGGGCAGTGCAGCGATATCACGTCGGATGCCCGCAGCAGCTCGTCAAGGGATACATAATCGCCGATTTCCCTGCCGGAGTCGCTTTGCATCTCATCGCAAGCAATCACGCACATACCCATAGACTTCGCGATAATCCCTACGGTTTGCCCTATCCTGCCGAATCCAATGATGCCGATTGTCTTACCCGCAAGCCTGATGAGCGGATAATCCCAGAAGCAGAAATCCGGACAGTCTTGCCATTTACCGGCCTTGACGGCCCCGCTGTGGTGGCCGATGCGGTGGCAGATTTCCAGCAGCAGCGCTATTGCGAACTGCGCGACGGCGTCCGTGCCATACGCGGGGATATTGGTTACGGGAATCCCGCGCGCCTTTGCAGCGTTTACATCGACTACATTGTAGCCTGTTGCCAGCACACCGATGTATTTGATACCGGGACAAGCGGCGAGGGTTTCGGCTGTGACAGGGGTTTTGTTGGTGATGACAGCCTCCGCTCCGCCGATCCGCTCGATGATCTTGCCGGCAGGCGTGCGGTCGTAAACCGTCAACCCGCCCAATCGTTCAAAACCCTCCCAGCTCAGGTCGCCGGGGTTTTCGGTGTAACCGTCCAGTACCACTATTTTCATATAGCCGCTCCTCGCCCTATTTTACTATAATATCCGTATAATTTTCCGAAAGCACCTTGCCGTCGGCGTCCGAGACCTTCATCAGGACGGTATAGCCGCCTTTGGCATCCGCGGGGATTGGCCATACGATGTGGTCCGCCACATGGACGGAATCCGGCAGCAGGGCGGCGGTAAAGGAATTTTTGACCTGCACTTCCTTCGTTTCGCCCTTCACGATGCTCCACTCGACCTTGCAGTTGTCAAGCTGGTCAAGGTCGTTGGTTATCCAAACCTTGCCCGTGAAATCCGTGGCGGGCGCGTACACCTTGTCGCGACCGATCACATAAGGGTCTGCGCTCCACTCAAGGCTTATCAGGACAGGCGTGTACACCGCTTTCATGGAGTCATAGACCTTATACGGCCTGCGGTAGTAGTCCAGCAGCCCGGAGCCAATCATGGCGCAGGGGTCGGACCAATAGTACAGATACATGGAGCCAACCGGCTCATACTTGCGCTGGCGCAGGGCTTCGATTTGCTCCTTGACCACCCTCGCCTCATAAACCTGCGTATTGTCGATGAATTCCTCAAGGGAATTGCCCAGTTCAACCTTGGCAAACTTGAAGGTGCGGTCATAGAACAGTCCCCAATATTCCCAGGTGTCCCAATGGGGCGGCCACAGCTTGTCTTCGGGGATAAAGGTCTTCACCGTTTCCAGGCAGGGGATGGCCGCGGCCCCAAATTCGACGATATTGGGCTCGAAAGTGACTTGGTTCAGGTCTGTGTCGCCAGGCTGGCAAAGGCCAATCATGATATTCTGTACGCCTTCGCGGTAGTCACCCTTATGTATCCAGCGGGTGGGGTCAACCGTCCCGAGGGATTCCTTGAGAACCTCGCACAGCCGGAAGAAATTGTTGGGCCTTTCGGTGAACCAATAGATTTCAGGCTCCTTGAAAGTTGACCACATGCCAAGGCAGGCATGGTTGTAAATCATCTCGCCCATATCCACAATCATCTCGGAAGCACGCTCGATGAAATCGTCGGAGTCGCTGACGCAATAGTGCAGCGGGAACACCTGCCACAGCAAAAAACCCATCTCGTCGCACATGGTATAGAAGGCGTCCTTTTCCACGTGGCTGCCTATGCGGATGGAATTGATATGGAAATCAAGCATTTTGTCAAGGTCTTCCTTCCACATCTTTTCGTTGGCCTCGCACATCCAGTTGCTGGAAATATAGCGCATTCCGCGCAGGAACATTTTTTTGCCGTTTAAGAACCAATGTCCTGTCTTTTCGTCGTGGACGACCTCTTTAATGCCGAAGTTCTGGCAAAGGGTATCGTTGAGCACGCTGAATGTGGCGGTGTACATGCTGGGGTGGCCCTGATCCCATGTCCACCAAAGCTTGGCATCCGTAACGGTATGCGCGATTTTGAAGACGTTCAGTCCGGGCTGCAGCTCGACGCGGCGGGTGCGCTTGCCGGTGTAGTCGTCCTTGAAGTTATAAGGCGCGACCATCATGGAAAGCTCGGTGCTGATGACCCTGCCGGTTGTGTTATTGATGCGCACGTCAACGGAAACGAGCCCGGTGCCGTCATATTTATCGGTCTGGTCGCCCGCCCAGTCCTTCTTCTTGACGACCCGCGTGAAGATTTTGACGTATTCGATAAATACGTCCTCGCGGGCGATCAAGGTGACGTCATCCCAAATGCCGCCGGAGTTGCCGTCGCCACGGAACCTGGTCATAGAGCCGGGGCGGTGCATGGCGTCAATCATATGGCCCTTAATCAGGTCGATATCCACGGCTTGATGGGCCTGATAGTCGGCTGAAAGCGGGTTTTCGGAGAATTCGGCCCGCCTGTACTCGGCGTTTGGCCTGGGCGATGAATCCCGCACAACCAGCACATTTTCCCCGTCTGTTTTCAGGACGCCGGTCACATCAAACTCAAAGGGGTTGAACATGCCCTCGTGTGAGCCAAGAAATTCGCCGTTTAGCCAAACGTCCGCATAATAGTCAACCCCGGCGAATCGAATGAACAGTTTCTTTCCCGCATAATTTTCCGGAACATTGAAAGATGTTTTGAACCAGATTGTGCCATGATAATCGCCCACCTCGGTCAAATGCCAGTTGACGGGGATTTTCATATCCTTCCATGCTGAAAAGTCCGTGCCGGTTTCAAACCAACCCTGTTGCTTCCCCTGTTCATTCTCATCAAGTTTGTACTTCCAGACACCGCCTAAGTTGAACATTTCCTTGGGGGCTAATCTAATCAAATCGAATTCCTCCTTTTTATTATATCAAAGATTTTATATGTTGGCGGAGCTTTTTTGGAAAAGCCCCGCCAACAATCCCCTAATTAAGCAGCATAGACATGGAGTTGAAATGGGAATCGACAGCGGCGTCAACCGAGATGTTGCCGGCAAGGATTTCGTCCATCAGCCTGCGAAGGTCGTCTACGACCACGGGGTAACCTGCAGGGCGGCCGTTAAACGGCTCGATCGTACCGAGGATATCCTGCATCAGCTCAATTTCACGGGCTTTCATGGCGTCAATCGGGTTGGAGGTGTCAAGCCTATCGAGCAAATGCTGTTGGATGACCGTGGAGCCGGGGACGCCGATATCCATATCATAAATCGATTGGAGATCCCATTCATTGACCATGTAGCTGATGAAGTGGGCGGCTTCGGTTTCAAGCTTGCTGTTGCCGGCAATTGTCCATGTGGAGCAAACGGCGACCTCGACATTGCGGTTGGTATAGCCGTCCGCAACCTGAGAGCGCAGCATCCCAAGCTCGTCTTCAAGTGTCGATTGGAATATCTTGGCCTGGTTTACGTTTGTCCCCCAGAACGCCTGCAGGCCGCGCCCGCGCAGCGAGTCGCCGAATTGCGCGTTGCGGTCATCCAGGATAATCTCAATCGGTCCGTACACACCGGCATTGTAAAGGTCAAGATGGTAGTTGAAGAAGTCGGCAAGCGCTTCGCGGCTAAAGCCCACTTCGGCGCCGTCTTCGGTAGTGAGGCCATAGAATCCGTGCTGGCGCATAAAGATTTCCATGTTCTGCTCGCCGCGGGCAAACAGCTCAGCCACGTAATGGCCGTCCGGCATCAGGGGTACAAGAGCCTTGAGATAGTCCGCGAACTCGCTCATCAGCATTTGATCGCTTGGCATCTCGGTAACGCCGATTCTTTCCAGCAGGGATTTGTTGTAGACCGTGGCGCTCGAGGTATCGCCCATGGTGATACCTACAAGATTGCCCTGGATTGTCGACCCGGAAAGCGCGCCGGCAGTAAAGCTGGAAACATCAATGTGCCCCGCGTCAACAAGCGGCTGCAAATTTCGGATTAGTCCCCTTTGGGCGTATTCGCCCAAATATGTGAGCTGTACCAGCATAGCGTCGGGCATATTGTTCGCGGCGGCCAGGGTTGACATTTGAACCCAATAGTCGTCAAACGCCGCATAGTTGGGGATAATAGTGGCTTGCGGAAAACGGTCGGTGTAAAGTTCAATCATTTCCAGTGTCTTTTCGTGCCGGGCCACACCGCCCCACCATCCTACGGTGAGCTCGTAAGGCCCTTCGGCGCCCGCGCCGGGCTCGTCCACAGCGGCGTTGGAGTCTCCGGCAGCGGCCCCGCCGGACGTAGTGTCGCCGGCAGTACTTCCGCCGCCGGACCCACAGGCGGCTATAAGGGCCAGCACCAGCAAGCAAGCGGCTAATTTCGTCAACAGTTTCGAGCTTTTCATAAAAAATCCTCCTTATTTACATTAAAAACCTATATCCTCAAGGTTGGAAAACGCCGTATTGACGGGGCATTTTATTGAGTTTACACAGTAATTCGTCTTGGAATACGCCGGTATGCATGTGTCAAATCGCCGCGTAAAGGCAACAACATCCCACGCCCATCCATCATTTTCGCCTGTGAGCACGCTTTCTAATGATTTCTATACAGTGGCGGCCTACCCCCGCAAGGGGTAAAATGAGCCGGGTCATGGTGATTCGTAGGGGGAAAACAATTGGTACGGCAGCTCAAGGTCGGCGGGGGTGAAAGGCCTGCCGTCGTGTTCGCCAATTTCCGGTGAAAGCTCAATGGAAAGATACCCTTCATACCCCAGGGAGATCATACGCTCAACGATATGGCGGTTATTGGTCGTTCCCTCGCTGAACCGCATAAATTTCTTTTTCCCAACCCCGTTGTTTTCTTTCAGGTGGATGTGGTTAACTTTTTGAGAAAATTCGGTAATCAAAGCGTCCATGTCAACGCCTGAAGCATCAAAATGCCCCGTGTCAATGCATATCCCTATATGGGAGGATGGGATTGCGTCGAATATGCGCCGGTAGTCCTCTATCGTTTCAAGGTTGTTTTGATAATGGTTTTCCAGGCAAATCAAAACGTCAAGCTCCTCGGCGGCCGGCACAAGTGACCTAAGGGAACGGATTACGCCGTCAATGCCCCCGTCTTGCCCTCTGGCGGCGCCGGACGTAACCACGCGCCTGCCGCCCAAGGCGCGGACTGCCTGCATTGCCCACAGCTTGTGGCAAAAATCCCTGCACGCATCGCCGCCCAGCCCGCCGCTTAAGTGGATTGCCGCGGGCGACAGCCCCGTCCCGTCACACCGCTCTTTGAGGGAGTGAATCATGGAAGGCGTCATGGAGGAGGGGTACCAGCAGTTGAACTCCACGTGATTGTAGCCAATTTCCGGGGCCGTGCGGAAGGTTTTGTCGAAATTCGTCTCCCCAAAGCCTTCAAAGGAAAGTGTCGCACATGCAAGCTTTATCATATGCCGTCCTCCACGGGGACGAAATGCCCGCTCTTGGCGGACTCCAGCGCCGCAAGGCTCACCTTGAGCGCCAGCACGCCGCTGTCTTCATTGGCGATGGGAACCTTTCCGGTTTTGACGCACTCTATAAAATGCAGGTTCTCGGTGTAATAGGACTCGCCGTCAAAGGGGTCGTCCATTTTAATGATATCTTCGCCGTCATTGGTGACGCGGCGGTATGTCATGAAGTCGAAAAAGCCGCTTCCTGCCAGCACAGCCGTGCCTTTCGTGCCGACGACCCCGCGGCTGCTCATGGGCAAATGGGAGCTCCAGCTTGCATTGATGACGGCGCTGCCGCCATTCTTTAAGCGCATAAGGAGCTGGGCGTTGTTATCGAAGTCAGGCAAATCCGGCCTGCTGCCTTTTACCCAGGCGGCAACGCCGCCGATTTCAAGGCCAAGGCCGTGGAACATGTCTATATCGTGGGAGAGGGACTCAATTGTCATCCCGCAGACAAGCCCCGGCTCAGTTCGCCAGCTGTCGCCCATCGGGGCGTTGAAGCCCGCCCCCGGCCCAATACGGTGCGACCATGCGCTGACGACTTCCCCAAGCCGCCCCGAAAGCACATCCTTTTGCAGCGCGAGGTAGCCCGGGCGAAACCGCATATTGAACGCCGTCATAAAGAGGACGCCGTTTTCTTTTGCCAACCCCGCGAGCTTCGCGCCGTCAGCCGCAGCCGCGGCTATGGGCTTTTCACAGAAGACATGCTTCCCTGCCCGCATAGCGGGCTGCGCGTATTCAACGCGCTTTGACGGCGGGCTTAACAGGTGGATCATCTGCACCCGGTCCAATACGTCCCCGATATCGCCGGCGACCTCGGCGCCGCACATGGCGGCGACGGCGCGGGCGTTGTCATGGTTGGGGTCCAGTACGCAGGCAACGCGCACATCCGGTATCCGCAGCAGCGCCTCAACATGCTTGCGGGCAATGCCGCCCGCACCGATAATCGCGGTATTCAGCATATTTTTTATCCTTTCATACCGGTTGTTGCGATCCCTTCGACAAGATATTTCTGGCAGCTTACAAAAATCAGGAAAACAGGGATTAGCGAAAGTGTGGACACCGCGAACAAAACGCCAAACGCCGACATTTCAAATGCGTCTATATATTGCCTGAGGGCAAGGGCCAAGGTCATCCGCGTCGGATTGGAGATGTAAATGAGGTGCGAAAAGAAATCGTCGTATGTCCAGATAAACGCAAAGATTGCGCTTGTCAGAAACGCCGGAACAGTAAGCGGGCAAATGATGCGCAGGTAGATGGTAATCGGCCCGCAGCCGTCTACTGTGGCCGCCTCGTCAAGCTCACGGGGGATGCCCCGCATGAATTGGATGAACAGGTAGCAGAAGAACCCTTGCACGCCGAAAAAGCTCGGCAGCGTCAACGGGAGGTATGTGTCCAGCAGCCCGAAGGTGTGGAACATAATATAGCGCGGAATCAGGACGGCGTGGATTGGGATCATCATTGTAAGGAAAATCAGGGTGTACACAATGTTTTTTCCCGGAAAATCCAGCCTTGCCACCGCAAAGCCCACCATTGAGGACGAAAACAGTGTGCCGACGACCACCGGCAGAACAACGCTGAAGGAATTGCCCAGATAACGAAAGAATGTGGTGCCGGCGACGCCCCTTAACCCTCGGACATAGTTTTCCAGCGTGAATTCCGGGATGAGGAGGCTCTGGCTCTGGAATATGAGAAGCTCCGGCGTAAAGGACCTTGAAATCATCCACAGTAAGGGGTATATCATGAAGACAGCTCCCAAAACCATGACGATAAACATAATAATTTTGTATTTCATCCCCGCTTTTATCATGAGCGCTCCCTCCTAACCTGTGTAATGCACAAATTTTTTTGACAGCCTTACAATCACGAATGTTAAGATACCCAGGGCAACCAGCATAATCCACGCCATGGCGGACGCTATGCCCATCCTAAAGAATTGGAAGCCCAGCTGGTACAGGTAGATGGTGTAAAGCAATAAGCTGTCCAAGGCGCCGCCCAGACTGCTTGCCCCCGCCACGATGAACGCCGGCGTGAAGGACTGGAACGCGGAGATGATTTGCATGATCAGGTTAAAAAGAATAATCGGGGACAGCATAGGCAGCGTGATGCTGAAAAATTTGCGCCACGCCCCGGCGCCGTCTATGGCGGAGGATTCGTACAGCTCCGTCGGTATCTGCTTCAGTCCCGCCAGGAAGATGATCATCGGGGAGCCGAACTGCCAGACACGCAGCAGAATCAACGTGTAGATTGCATAGTTTGGGTTGGTGACCCAACTGATTCCGGTGAAGGCCTCCGACACGCCGAGGCTTGCCAGCATCCTGTTGAACAAGCCGTTCAGCCCAAAGAGCTGCCTCCACAGGATGGAAATGGCAACGCTGCCGCCCAGCAGCGCCGGCAGGTAATAAATCCCGCGGAAGATATTCAGCCCCGGTACGCCCCTGTTGAGCAGGATTGCAAGAATCAGTGCGAAAGCGAGCTGGAGGGGGGCGCCGACAAACACAAACAAACTGGTGATGCCGCTTGCCTTTATAAACCGCGTGTCGCCAAACAGCCGGGTGTAGTTTGAAAGCCCAACGAAGTCGGGGTTGTCGAACAGGTTGTAATTGGTCAGTGAGAGATGCAGGGATGAGAAAATCGGGTAAAGCTGGAAAATCAGAAGCCCTAAAATCCATGGGAGCAAAAAAAACAAAGGGTACTTAAAGGTGTTCCACGAGCGTAAGAGCGGTCGTTTGGGCCGGGCGCCCCGTATGCCTGTTTTTTTCATATGCTGCCTCCCTTTTCTTGGATTGTATTTGGATTGTACTAAACAGATACAAATGGCGGACACGTAAAATGGGGGATGGGTCAAGCCGGTCCTGGTAAATTTTTGAAATATGCGTCAATTGCCGCTAATTGCCGCTTACGAAGTTGCTTGGTGTTGTTAATCTAACACACAACCCCATACCTTTGTCTACTGTCGAAAGCGACAAAAAATAATTTGTATTTATATATATCCTGAACAAATCCCATATAACAATAGCGTTTATTGAGCCTGCTTTCAGATATTTATTTGAATTGTTTTTTACTCCAATTAATTTTTTGATAATTTCGCTGTAGATTAAGAAAAAACAGTTCAAAAAAACAATACAAGAAAAAACAATTCTATTGCCGCGATATTCTTCATGGCTATCAGGCTTTTATAGAATCACACAGAAATACATCATTTTTTTTGTGCAGTACGCCAATTGCGTATTGTGTGACGTTCAAGTTATTCTAAAAACCAAACCGGCAACGTGGATAGATGGATTATTTGTATTTTGATGGGGGGCGACGGTAATGCGGCCATCTAACGTCATGGTTGCTTACGAAAAAATCCGTGACAAAATCTTCAGGCGCGAGTTTTTGCCAGGGGACCACTTAGTTGAGCTGAGGCTGGTGGAAGAGCTGAACATGAGCAGGACGCCGATTCGCAAAGCAATTGACATCCTCATCGACGAGGGGCTGGTCGGCCGGGTCCCGCACAAATACACCTTTGTCAAGTCCACCGTGCAAAACGAAATCATCATGGCCTATGAGCTTTGCGAGGCGCTTGACGGCATGGCCGCGTACCTGCTGGCGGAACAACTCGCCAAGGGGGCCCTTGCCGATAATGACCTGGAAGTGCTTCGGCATCTTGCAAACGATATGGTGCGCCACTTGAAAAATTCAAATCTCAAGCGGTGGGCGGAGCTGGATAAGCTGTTCCACCTGACTCTGGTTATGATGTGCGGGAACGAGTTCATCATACAGGCCAACCAAAAGAACTACCAGCGTATCAACGAGCTTTTGTGGTTCAAGGTAGTGCACGACATAGACAAGGATGAATCCAACCGTATGCACCTTGACATTTTGTCCTCAATCGCCGCGGGGGATATGGAAAAAAGCCGGGAAATCGCGCAGAACCACAGGCGCAGGATTATCACGGAAATTTATAAATAAAATTACCACGGCGCTCAAAAATACCGGGGTAATAAGTTAACAATTATTAGGAAGGGGCAACATTAATGTCGGAAACAATTCGCACTCCTGAACAGGAATACGTAGCAGGATTGATTGAGCGGTCAAGAGCTGCGCTCAAAGAGGCCGAAAGCCTTACACAGCGCAAGGTTGACGAGGTTTCGGCGGCAATCGTCTACACGTTCTCAAGGCCGGAAACCGCCAAAAAAATCGCGGAAATGACAGTGGAGGAGACGAACATCGGGAACGTTGAATCCAAAATCAATAAGTACACCCTGAAAATGCCGGGGATTTTGTATGATATCCTGCCGCAAAAGACCATCGGCGTGATTGAAACGGATGCGGAAAAGGGCCTTACCAAGCTCGCAAAGCCTTTAGGCGTCATCGCGGCGTTGATTCCCAGCACCAACCCCGAGGCGACGCCGCCGTTTAAGGGCATCCTCGGTATGAGGGCGCGGAACACGGTAATCTTCGCGCCTCACCCGGCAGCGAAAAAAACCACGAATTACGTCGTGGACATGATGCGGGATATCCTTGAGAAAAACGGGCTGCCCAAAGATATGTTCATCTGCGTTGAAAAGCCCTCCAAGCTGGTTTCCCAAGAGCTGATGAAGCAATGCGACGTCACCATGGCGACAGGCAGCGGGGATATGGTGCGGGCCGCCTACAGCTCCGGCAAGCCCGCTTACGGCGTCGGCGCCGGCAACGCGCCCATTGTGGTGGACGAGACGGCCGGCCTCGCCGAAACCGCTGAGAAAATCCGCATTGGCAAAACCGGCGACAACGCCTCCGGCTGTTCGGCCGAAAACTCGCTGGTAATCCAAGAGGGGATTTACGGCGACATGATTAAAGCCCTGCAAAAAGAGGGCGGCTACCTGGCCTCCCCCGAAGAAAAAGCCAAGCTCCGGCAAGCCATGTGGGTAGACGGGCGCCTCTCCCGCGAGATTGTCGGCAAATCAGTGCAAACCATAGCAAAGGCCGCGGGCATTTCGGTGCCCGGCGGTACGAAGTTCATTATGGTGGAGGAAGACGGCATCGGCGCTGGATACCCATTCTCCGGCGAGAAGATTTCCCTTGTCCTTACCCTGTACCGCTACGGCGATTTCCAAGAGGCCATTGATAAAGTCAACGCAATTACCCGTTTTTCGGGGTACGGACACTCCTGCGGCATCCACTCCAAAGACAAGGACAGGATTCTGCGGCTGGCGAATGAAACTTACACTACAAAGGTTATTGTGTGCCAGCCCCACGGCGCGTCGAACTCCGGCAACTGGCATAACGGGCTGGCGAACACGTTCTCCCTCGGCTGCGGTTCCTGGGGCGGGAATATTGTTTCTGAAAACATTACCCAGAAGCATTATTTTAACACCACCTGGGTCTCGGAAAGCATTGACAGGAAGCCCCTGCCCGACAGCGAAATCTACAAAGACCTGTTGGACAACGTGGTCTTATAGGAGCTTGTGTGATGAAAAAAGCCGTCTGTATCAATGAAATAGGGCCGCGCGACGGATTCCAGAACGTGGGGGAGTTTATCCCCACCGGGGTAAAGCTCAAAATCATTGACGGAGTCATCGCCTCTGGAATCAAACGTGTGCAGCTTACGTCCTTTGTCAGCCCGAAGGCCATCCCGCAAATGCGGGACGCGGCGGAGATTGCGCAAGCGTGCTTAAACCAATACCCGGACGTCAGTTTCTACGCCCTGGTTCCCAATTTGAGGGGGGCGGAGAATGCCGCCAAATGCGGGCTTAAAGAGGTAAGCGCCGTTATTTCCGTGTCGGAGAGCCACAATCTGGCAAACGTGAGGAAAACCCTGGATGAATCATTTGCCCAACTGGGGGAAATGGTCAGCGCATTCCCGGATATACATATTATTTTGGACGCGGCGATGGCTTTCGGCTGCCCTGATGAAGGGGTCACGCCCTATGGGCGCCTGAAAGCGTACATGGAGCGCGCGCGGGAATTGGGCATTGACGCCAGTACAGTTTGTGATTCCATCGGCGTGGCGCACCCGAATCAGGTGCGGGAGTATTTCACCCGCCTGCGGGGGGATTTTCCCGAAATGACGTTTCGCGCGCATATCCACGATACCCGCAACATGGGCATGGTCAACACGCTGACCGCCGTTGAGTGCGGTATCACGGATGTAGAGGTCGCGGTCGGCGGCTTGGGCGGGTGCCCGTTTGCCGCGGGAGCCACCGGCAACACGTCAACCGAGGATTTTGCCTACATGCTGCATGAATTGGGGTATGAGACCGGTATTTGCTTTGACAAGCTGTTGGAAACGGCGAAATACGCAAAAGAACATGTGCGCGGCAATTTCAGCGGGCATCATATCAATATTACCCGCAGCTGCCGGGTGCAATAGATGAAAGGAATGTACGAAATGAAAACAGTTGGGTTTATCGGCGCGGGGCTTATGGGGAGCGGCATGGTTCGCAATCTGCTTAAGGCGGGCTTTTCCGTGGCCGTGTTTGACGTCTCGAAAGAAAAGGTTGCGGAGCTGGTCGCCGATGGGGCCGCAGCAGCCGGTTCCGTGGCGGAGTGCGCCGGGGATAAGGACGCGGTAATCTCCATGGTGGGATACCCGAAGGATGTGGAGGCCGTTTACTTCGGCTCCGGCGGCGTTTTGGAAAGCGCATCGCCCGGCACGCTGCTGATTGATATGAGCACCAGCAACCCGGCAATGGCGGAACGCATCGCCGCCGAGGCGAAAAGCCGCGGGATGGAGGCTATGGATGCCCCTGTGTCCGGCGGGTCTGTCGGGGCGGCAAACGGCACGCTTGCGATTATGGCAGGCGGGAAACAGTCCGCGTTTGACCGCGCTTATCCGCTTTTAGACGCCATGGGCGGGAACATCAAGCTACAAGGGCCGGCCGGCAGCGGACAGCATGTGAAAATGGCCAATCAAATCGCCGCAATCGGCTGTCTTTCCGGTGTGTGCGAGGCTATTGCCTACGTAAGGGCCGCAGGTCTTGACCCGGAACTGATGGTCAACACGATTTGTACCGGCGCCGCGGGCAGCAGGCAGATGGACCTCATGGCCCCCAAAATCCTTGCCGGAGACAACAGCCCGATCTTTTTCTTAAAGCATATGCTCAAGGACCTTAATATCGTCATGGAGGAAAGCGAGAAGATGGGCCGTTGCCTGCCCATGACAAAATTTGTGCGGGACGCTTACCAGGCTTTGGCCGACCGCGGGCTTGGCGACTATGGCAGCCACGGCCTGATTTATTACTACGATAACGAAAAATAAGGAGCTGCGGACATGGACAAATTCCATACTCCGGTTACGATTTATGAGTTTTCCGACGTAAAATCCTTTGCGGATGAATTTGAGATAGGGAAAGGCGACGTACTCCTTACCCACCGGTTCCTTGCCGCGCCATATATAGAGCCGCTGGGGCTGGCATGCAGCTATATTTTTTACGAGGACTATGAAACCGGCGAACCCAGCGAAAATGCCGTTGACGCCATGCGGAATGTGCTCAGGGAGGCCGGATGCAAACGCTTGATTGCCATCGGCGGCGGCAGCATTCTCGACGCCGCCAAGATGCTCTCGATCAAAGCGGATGCTACCGCCGATATTTATGCGGGAACGGCGCCCCTTGAGCGCGGCCTGCCGCTTGTGCTGGTCTCCACCACCTGCGGGACAGGCAGCGAAACCAGCAATATCGCCGTCATCCATATGAATTCGGCGGGCTGTAAGATGGGAAAGAGCGGCCCCGCGTTCTTTGGGGACGCCTCGGTAATTATCCCGCAGTTTTTGGAGAACCTGCCTTACGACGTCTTCATGTTCAGCGCCCTTGACGCGTTGATTCACGGAATCGAGGTGTATTTATCACCCAACGCTCACGCGTTCAGCAATGTCTACAGCGCCGAGGCCGTCCGCTTGATTGTGCGCGGGTTTCAGAACATGCGGCTCAATGGCAGGGACGCGCGCAAGGGCAGCCTCCTGAGCTTTGCACGGGCCAGTTCTTATGCGGGCATCGGGCTTTCCCACAACCCATGCGGTGCGATCCACGCGTGCGCCATGGTCTTTGGCGGGATACACCATACTGCCCACGGCATGACCAACGCCATCTTTATGCACAGTATCTTAAAGCGTTACGTGAAGGCAAAGCCGGACGGCGCAATCCAAGACCTGACCAAGATCATCTGCGAAGAACTGGGCGTGCAACTGGATGCGGCAGGTGCAATCGGCGCGTTGAACGACTTGATTACAGGGCTGAACCCGCCCCGGCCGCTAGGTAAGTTCGGAATGGAACAGACGGCCGCCGGAGAATACGCAAAAAAAGTGCTGGAGACTCAACAGCGCCTGATTGCCAACAGCTATGTGGATATCTCCGCCGAGGAATTTACAAAGGTGTTTGAGGAATTGTTTTAGGGCCTGTTGGAGGGACTTCGAAATGAAAAAATTTATCCTTGTTCCCGACAGCTTCAAAGGAACCATGTCTTCAGGCGAAATATGTGAGATTATGAAAGAATCCATCCTGGCGCATTATCCCGGTGCGCAGGTTATTTCCATTCCGGTTGCGGACGGCGGCGAGGGCAGCGTGGACTGTTTTTTGTCGGCTGTGGGCGGCAAAAAGGTTTTCGTTACGGTAAAGGGGCCGTATTTTGAAAGTATGGAGGCTTTTTACGGCATATTGCCGGGCGGTACCGCCATAATCGAAATGGCCGCATGTGCGGGGCTGCCCCTTGTGGAAAACAACAAATCGGTGGAAAACGCCACCACTTTTGGCGTTGGGCAGTTGATTATCCACGCGGCAAATTCCGGCTGCAAAAAAATCATTGTAGGACTGGGCGGCTCGGCCACTCATGACGGCGGGGCAGGCGCCGCGGCCGCGGCGGGGGTTAAGTTTTTCAACCTCGGGGGAAATGAATTCATCCCCGTTGGCAAAACCCTTCACCAAATCGGCAGCATTGACAGTTCCGGCCTGCTGCCTGTGATAAAAGCGGCTGAAATCATAACCATGTGCGACGTTGATAATCCCCTATGCGGAGAAAATGGCGCGGCTCATGTATTCGGTCCCCAAAAAGGCGCCGGCCCGGAGATGATAAAGCTTTTGGACCAAAGCCTTGCTCATATGGCTGAAATAACTCACAGGGATTTAAACGTTTCCATTTTGGATGTGCCCGGTTCCGGAGCGGCCGGCGGTTTGGGCGGAGGTATGGTCGCTTTCTTTGGCTCTGAAATGCAAATGGGCATAGAAGCGGTGCTTGACGTAACCGGGTTTGACGCCAGGCTTAAGGGAACGGACATTATTTTCAGCGGGGAGGGCAAAATTGATTTTCAATCCATGCGGGGCAAGGTGGTAGCCGGCGTTGCCCGCCGAGCCAAACGGGCCGGAGTTCCCGTGGTCGCCATTGTGGGCGATATCGGGGACGGCATAGAGCCGGCCTATAAGATCGGCCTTGCCGGCATCTTCAGCATTAACCGCGTCGCGGTACCTTTTTCCGAAGCGCGTTTGCGCTGCAAATCCGACCTTCGCCTGACTATGGATAATCTGCTGCGTTACAGCCGCGCCTTTAACCGGAGTTAACCATCGCAACTTTTAAAATAAAAAAAGCCTAATAATAAGGTTTTTTATGCATAAAAAGTGCATACACAATTTTTTAGAAAAAATTAAAACAGCTAATCTTGTAAGGAAAACGGCTGCATTTTTAAAGAAATGTAACCGTTTTTCTTTGTTTTTAATTTGTCGTATTCCTGCCATTCGGCGTAATCAATTTACACATGTTCAGTGAGTTCTTTCTGTGAGATTCGCGAGTTGTGCCAAGATAAATCAAGATCGATTAAATGCATGCGCCTTTGTGCATACCGCAGAAATGGTACAATTTGGGCTTGGGGCAATATATATCTTTTAAGTGGCGGGATAGTTACTATCAGCCATAATCCCATTAAATTTATGGATAATATTGCATAGCAAGTTTATGTTAGTTCACCGCTAACCCATGCTTTATGTTTGTGAAAAATGATGGAGGCCTTTAGGCAATCGGGTCAGTTGCAAATGGTAAGTTAGGGAAGGAGTATTGGGGCCTGCCTTATATGCGAAGATTTTGTATAGCGTAAATTAAGGGCTCAAACGCACAGTTAATCAAGATGTGCCGCTTTTCAGCTTACTTGCAAAGAATCACTGCCACATCATTGACGTTGGTGCCGGTCGGGCCGGTTTTAATAAGAGCGTCTATTGCGGCAAGCCCGTTATAAGCATCGTTATCGTCTAAAATTTTTCGGAGCTTCAGTCCTTTTTCCGCCAGACGCTGAACCGTGGCTCCGTCTGCAAAGCCCCCCGCCGCGTCGGTGGGGCCATCGGTACCGTCGGAACCCACGGAGAAAATGAGAACATCCTTCAGCCCGGCAATCCCCTCGGCGGCGGCCAAAGCCAATTCCTGATTGCGGCCGCCCTTGCCGTCGCCTTTCAGGCGCACTACCGTCTCTCCCCCCAGAATAACGGCGCAGGGGCGCCTTATTGCGTAAGTATCGCTGTCGATTTGTTTAGCGATAGCGGAGATGAGCCGCCCTGCCTCCCGCGCTTCACAATTCATTTCGGAGCACAGCACATGAGGGGTATACCCCAGCTCGGCAGCGATATCCGCTGCGGCGCAGCACAAGGTGCGCACACTGCCGGTGATAACCGTTTCCACGTTGTCCAAGGCTTTAGGGGTTTCTTTCGCCAGGTATTCTCTCACCGTATCACCGAGGGCAAGCGCATATTTGTCCGCTATAGCCACGGCGTCCTCCACCGTGGACATATCCGGCGCGGCGGGGCCGGAGGCAATGGAGTCCAACCGGTCGCCCAGCACATCGGACAACACCACGGTAAACACCTTGGCCGGCGCGCAAAGCTGTGCAAACCTGCCCCCTTTAACGCTGGACATCCGCTTGCGGATTGTGTTGATTTCCACAATATCCGCGCCGCTGGCAAGCAACTGGTTGGTAATCTCCGCAATATCCGCAAGCTCCAGTCCCGGAAGGGGCTGCTCGAACAACGCCGACCCGCCGCCTGAAATGAGGAACAGCAGCTCATCCCCTACGCTCAAACCCCGCGCCAGCTCCACGGCCTTTTGTGTACCGGCGATGGTATTTTCATCGGGCAAAGGGTGACCGGCCTCGACAATCTCCATACCGGGAATATCGCCGGAGGAGTGCCCGTATTTGGTGATGACAACACCCTTTTTGATTTTTCCGCCCAGCTCCTCCCATGCGGAATGGGCCATGGTCCAAGCCGCCTTGCCAATGGCTATCAAGTAAATATTCCCGGAAAAGCTGTGGTTTTTCAGCGCGCTGCGCACTGCCCGTTGGGGCAGGTTCGCTTCAATTGCACGGTTGATGATAATATCGGCGTTGCGGTACAGCTCCCGCATATTTATTTACCCTCCTGACTCCATATAGAATACGGCGTTATTGCGTATCCATTTCATCCAATATCAGCTCCAAGGTCATGATCTGCTTTTTTCCAAAGCTGAGCGGCAATGCGCCGTTTTTTAGTTTCGCGCTGCCCTGGCGCTGCTCCAGCACATTGCAGTAGTAGGCGTTCTTGATTCCCGCGGCAAAGCCTACAATCGTTTGCTGCGGCTCGCCGGTAATATTATAGAGCCGCAGGATAATCCCCCCGCCGGCAGACACCTTCATGGCGGACAAAACAATCTTGGGATTATCGAGGCTTAAAAAGCTGTGCTTGAGCGGGAGCGCACCCTCGCGGGCATCGCGTATTTCAGCACAGCGCAGAGGGTACGCGTGCTCATACGCCCGCATGTAAACGCCGTCGGCTACAGCATCGTTTGTGTGCAGCACGAGGGAGTAGCGAAGAACGGTTTCGCCCAAAGCGGCTGCCTCGGGGGTATAAACCACAGGGGTTGTGCATGGTTGGCCGTCCTTCGACAATGGCAGAACCTCGCGAAACAGCCAGCGCACCGACCGCAACAGGGTTACGATTAATTCCTGCCCGCATCCGCTGTCCTTAACCTGATATTCGTGCAGTCCTTGACCTGTAAAAGTCACCGCCCTCCCCGCGCCGCAAATCCCCGCGAACAGCTGCATGGGGTGGAACGGCGTCGCGCACTCGTTGTCGTCCTGCTGAACGATTTTTTTATCATTACCGCGCCGTACAACATCAAACGGTATGTGCGCATAATGGGCGCCGGCCTTGATGCCTGTCGGGAATTTCACGGTAAGAATGTGGTCCACGGCGGGATTTGCAACAATCGTCTCGAAGTCGATGCGGTTGACGCCCGCATACAGCGTGACTTCGCTGGAAATAACCATCTCTTCCGTTTCGGTGGTTCTGCCGAAATATTGGGCGTCCAAAGACTTCGGGACGTCCATTCGCCATTTCAGGCGCAAAGCGGAGCGGTGCGGCGAATTATGCTCGACTGACATGGACGCCAGCATTGGGTAACACGCCGCATCCCTGAACGGCGCGGCGTATTGGAACCCATTTCCGGCGTCGCCCCTGTCTTCAAAGAGGTGCATATTATCATAAACGCAACCGCTTATACGGTTTGTAATACGCAAGGTTCCGTCGGCGTTAACGCCGATGGAGTAATATTCGTTTTCAATACCGCGCCTGAAATTGTGCAGGCCCCGGTACTGGCTTTGCCGCCGCTTTTCCACAAAACGGGAGCCTGCGGCCTTGTAGCAGGCATAGCCCATAGCGGGGACATCCGGCGCGGCAAAGGAAATCTCAAACCTTTTCACGGGCAGCTTTTCTTTTGACACATACAGCGATTCCCTAAGCTCAACGGTATCGGAAATGCTCAGATACTCAAAGGGAACATCGCGTCCATGTTCGTCCATGAGCGTTATATCCCGGATACCATCCTCCGCCGGAAAGCTGACCGTGGCGGTAACCTTGTCGATTCTATTCCAGCCAAGCGGGTTGAACACCAAAAGATATCGCTCATTTTGTGCAAGGCCCGACGTATCTACGCCGCCTGCAAGATTGGCGATGGCCAGCGCGCTGATTTTTTGCGAGGTCTGCAAGCTGTGGCGGTAACGCGACTGCACATCCAGTATAACGTCGTCGTGCGAAGAAGAATATATGCTGTCGTGAGTGTGATTTTTCATCAAATCCATCCACGACCGGTTTAAAAATTCCGGCCAGTGCCGCCCGCCCTGTATGTGTGAAATTGCCGCAAGCGGCTCGGCATACCGTTCCAATTCGCGCTGGCAGACAAAGTTCATTTGCTTTATGATAGCCCTGTTGGAGCCGGAGGATGTATGGAGCTGCGCGTCCTTTTCGTCGCGAAGCTCCCCGATTACCAAGGGCAGCTGCTTACCCGCCAGCCTTGCGTGCACTTCGTCGGCAAAATCCCGGATGGAGCCCTGTACCACTTCAATTTCCGGGTACGCCTTCTTAACCATTTCGATGTGCTGTGCAAGCTCCGGCTGGGGATACAGATGGTCTGAACCGTTAATCATCAGGTAACATCCGCTGTCCGACCGCTTTTGCATATGCCGCCAAAGGCCGGTGAAATGCTCCACGGGCCCTTTGCCCAGCAACCCCCAGCTTTTGAGGTTCCAATAGCCCGCTACCAGGTGCTCGGCCATAATCACGGTGCCGTCCGCGCCCTGCCAGTGGAATTCATTCTTCCGGCTGCGGTCGAGGTTTATACCGCGGTAAAATAAAGCGATGTCAAACCCCGCGCTTTTAAAAATCTGCGGAAGCTGTGAAATATGGCCGAAAGTGTCGGGGATATACCCGCAGGTCAGTTTGCCGCCCATTTCGCGGCCAAACGCATCCCCGGCCATAAGATTGCGGATAATGGATTCACCCGAAACCAGATACTCGTCCAGCAACGTATACCACGGCCCGATGCTGAGCTTCCCCTCTTTTACAAGGCGCTGTACACGCGGCCTTTGCTGCGGGTAAACATCCAGAAAATCCTCGACCATGATTGTCTGGCCGTCGGTTGTATAGCAGCAGTAATCCTTTTCCAGTAAATCAAGCGCCTCAAGCATCAGCTCGCAGAGCTGTATCCGGTAGTCGCGGGCCGTGCGGTACCACTCCCTGTCCCAATGGGTAGATGATACAATTACAAATTTTTCCATAACTCCTCCTATAAACGCTTACGCAATACACCCGAAATTAATTCGTATCCACGCTTGTCCGGGTGTACTCGCCGCCCGTCGCCACACCCCGATGCCAATCGTTGGCGCCGTGCCGCAGCAGAGTTTTGCAGGTATCGGGTGGCGGAAGATTACCGCCGGTATTGTACCGGCAGGCCGCCCTGCCGCGCGGATTCGACTACGCTTTCCACCAGCAGCAAGCTGTGCAGCCCCTCGGTTACGGGGCAAATGGGCTGCGTCTTGCCTAAAACCACGTCAAGAAAACTGTCGCACTGTATTGCCGCAAGGTCGGTATCTTCGTTAACCAGCTCGGTTCGCGGCGGGTTTTCTCCGGTAAAAATAAATTCCGCCTGATTCGAGTTTTCAAAATGCACAGTTAGATTCTTGCAAAATACGCTGTAGGAATTGATCCATTTGCCCGGCTCGGCGTTGTTGGTGGATGCGATTGCGGCAAGCGCCCCCGATTTGAAGCGAACAATTCCCGCGCCGGTGTCCTCGGAGGTATAATTTTCAACGTCGCGGTGGCCAATATTCGCTGTAAACCCGCATACCGATTCCGGCTCGCCGAAAAGATACATACAAAGGTCATAGGTATGGATTACCTGCTCAAGGAGCTGCCCGCCGGATTTTTCACGCTCCCGCCACCATGGCCCGTGCAGGGAATTGCAGGCGTAACGCCCGTCGAACAGTGTAGGCGGGCCGGCAACGCCGCTGTCAATCAATGTCTTCAGCCTGCGAATCGCCGCGCCGCACCTGTGGTGATACCCAACCTGCGTGACGATACCGGCGGCTGTGCAGGCGGCTGTCATGCTGCGCGCCCGTTCCGCCGTCAGCGCGATGGGCTTTTCCAGGAACAGGTGGGTACCACGCGCTGCGAGCATTTCCACCTCGCCGCTGTGGGCGAAGGGCGGCATGCAAACATACATGGCATCCACGCGGGTCTCCGCAAGCAGGCTGTCCAGGCTTCCGAACGCCTTCGCGTTTTTTGTGCGGCCCGCCATTTCCCGCGCCTTTTCAATTTCGATGTCGCAGATTGCGGTCACTTCCGCCTTGGGATTACCCGCCAGTGCGTTAAAATGACGGTTGGCAATCCCGCCGGCACCCAAAATGCCGACACGTACCTTGTCCATTGCGAAATCCCTCCATTACATTGAAAAATCAACGCCAAGCTTTATGCTTTTTTCCGGACTCCGGTTAATTTCCATATATGCCGCAGCCGCGTCTTTAAAGGATACCACCGGGTCAACGATGCCCTCGCAGTCGAACATGCCGCCCGAAAGCATTTGCCAGCAGGCGTTTGTAATGCGCTCAAAGCTCCAGCCAAGCATGCGGTTGGGGTCGCTGCACGCTCTGGAGAAAATAAGGTTTGGCTGGTTAAAATGCGCCTCAAGCCCAAAATGCAATCCACCCGAACACTCCTTGTACCAGCCGACCGCCGCCACATTTCCGGCATATGCCACCCCGCGTATCGCCTGCTGCAGGGCAGGGTAAAAACCGCTTGTTTCAATCGCGACATCGACGCCCCGTTTTCCCGTCATCTTTTTCAGCTCCAGCCCAACGTCGCAGCCTTCGGGGTCCAAGGCGGCGTCGGCGCCGCATTCGAGGGCTACGGCGCGGCGGCGTTCGATGGGGTCGATTACCGCCACAAAGGAGGCTCCGGATTTTTTTGCCATCTGCGCTGCCAGCAGCCCAATTGCGCCAAGCCCGAATACCGCCGCCGAATCTCCCATTCGGAGCTGGCTGTCGCGTACGCCGCCCAATGCGAATTGCGCCGGATTTAAGCAGACGGCTTCCTTCCATGTCATGGAATCCGGCATAATCCAAGCCTTCGACTCAGGCAGAATCTGTGTGTTCCGTATAGGCCCGATTCCCGCTACGCGCTGCCCAAGCGCGATTTTTGTCACACCCTCGCCAAGCTCCGTCACTCTCCCGACAAACATGTTGCCGGGGCGCATGAAAAACGGTTCCGGCTTTGTGCTGCAATCCGGCATAAAAAGATTATATTCCTCATCGAACACGTTGCTTAAAAACGGGTCCGTACCGCGGAAAAGATTGAACTCGGTGCCATGCTTGGGCGACGCGTAGTCTACCGTAACCTTTATCTCCCCTCCGTTCGGCGCGCGGTCTTCATACTCCCTTAAAAATGCCTCGTTTGGCTTTAATGATACAACTTCAAACGTCATGCTCATCCTCCTCTTCATAAATCCCGCCATTTTATCGAATCCTCTTCTGCGTTACGGGGTCGAACAGCATCGCCCGGTTTTCACGCACGTACAGCGATATCGGCGCACCGTGGCCAAGGCTCATATCCGCCGCCATAATGACCTTTACCACCGTATCCCCCACATGGCATATGACAACACAGTGGGAACCCTGAGGCTCGATAAAGTCCACCGTCGTCCGGCAGAAAAGGTCTTTGCGTCTTCCCTCGTCCAGAACAAAAAACTCCGGCCTGATGCCGAGAAGCACTTCTTTGCCGATATACGCTCCCAGCGAAGCTTTCATGTTGTCGGGGACGATATAGGAAAACACGTCGCTTGAAATGACGGTGTCCTCTCCCTGGGCCCGGACGCTTCCGGTAAAAAAATTGGTTGGCGGCGTGCCGATAAAGGAGGCCACAAACGCCGTTTCACAGTCATGGTATACCTGATTGGGAGCGCCAATTTGCTCAATCAGGCCGTCCTTCATGACGACGATGCGGTCGGCAAGGCTCATGGCCTCCGATTGGTCGTGGGTGACGAAAATGGAGGTCGCGCCAAGCTGCATGTGTATGTTTTTCAGATCCGTCCGCATGGAAACCCTGAGCTTTGCGTCAAGATTGGAAAGCGGCTCATCCATCAGGAATATTTTCGGCTCCACCACAATCGCGCGGGAAACCGCGACGCGCTGGCGCTGCCCGCCGGAAAGCTGATGAGGGTAACGGTCCAGATATTCGGTGATATTGGTAATTGAGGCGGCTTGATGCACCTTCTTTTTGATTTCAGGCTTCGGCATCTTGCGGAGCTTAAGCGGATACGCGATATTGTTGAATACCGTCATGTGCGGCCAGATCGCATAGCTCTGAAATATCATCGAGACGCCGCGATCCTTGGGCGGCAGGTGCATGATCGGCTCCCCTTCAATCAGGATTTCGCCGCCGGTCAGCTCCTCCAATCCGGAAATCAGGCGGATGGTTGTCGTTTTTCCGCAGCCGGAAGGGCCTAGGAACACGATGAATTCGCCCTTTTCAATGGTCAGGTTCATTTTATCCAGCACCTTGCCCTTGGTGCCGGGGAATTGCTTATCTAAATCCTTGAGAACAAGATAGCTCATTGCGTGTCTCCTCTCCTAAATATTCACGCCGCCCCACATCTGCCCGACATAGCGTTGGATGATGAAGGTAAAGACAAGCGCCGGCAGGATCAGCACAAGGCTGCCTGCGGCCGCATACTGTATGCCCGCCGAATTGGTGCCGATAACCTTATACACCACTAACGCGAGCGTTTGGTTTTGCCTTGTCAGGATAAGCGCGCCGATTGTGTCGTTCCAAGCGGCCAAAAACGCGTACATCGAGCTTGCGGCTAGCGCCGGAAGCGCCATGGGCAGGGTAATCTTCATAAAGGTTTTGGCGCCGGAAGCGCCAAATACCAGCGACGCTTCCTCAAGCTCCCTGCTGATCCCCGAGAAAATGCTGCCCGTGACCCACGCGGTAAGCGCGATATTGGGGATGGAATAAAGAATGGCAAGCCCCCACAGCGTGTCAAACATCCTCATTCTGATTAGCAGCACCGCCATCGGTATACTGATTCCGACGGTTGGGAACATGCGGACTATCAGCAGCAGTACATTCACCTGATCCTTGAATAAAAAGGTGTACCGCGCCATGGCGTAACCCGCAAGGCTTCCGATGGAAAGCGAGATTAGTATTGTAAGCGCCGCGGCAATAAGGCTGTTGACAAGACCGGCGCGCGCGTTCGCCGCGATAGTGAAAAAGGTTCTCAGGTTGTAAAGCATATCCTTGCGGTATACAAAGGTTTGCCGCCCCTGGGTTTTGGTGATTTCAAAATCCTCCATCAGTTCTTCCCCGCTTTTTGTCACGGAGTATTGCAGGGTAAACAGGCTTTTGATCCGCGACGGATTGTTTGACGTAAGCACCGATTCAAAACCGTACCCGCCCCCGGAATCATAAAAGATTTCATACGCGCCGCTTTCAGGGATATAGTCAACCTGCACCGTCACCGTGAATTTGGGGAACAGCCGCCGGGGGAACTCCATATTCTCCGCGTCCGATGTGAACGCGCTTGTCAAATAAAACAGCAGCGGAATCACAACGGACATCAGTAGCGCGGCCATGACGATGTAAAACGCAGTCTTTTCGGCCGGGTTCAGCCTGTTCATCTTAGGCTCCTTTCCGCGGCGTTACGCCTTGACAGCTTGAAATATACCATCGTTACGGCGAATACCAGCACAGTTGTGGTAAAGGATATGGTAAACGCGAGTCTGGAGGCTTCCGGGCGGCCCGATACGACATCGACATAAAATGCCACGCGCTCCACCAAAAACGGCGTGCGGCTGAAGCCCAGCACCATAACCGCGACCGCCCATACCTGCATCGCCGCTATCATGCGCAGGATGACGGCTGTGACGATGGAGGGCTTTAAAATCGGCAGCGTTATATCCTTAAGTACGGTCCAGCGGTTCGCGCCAAAGGTGTACGCGGCCTCCTTGTATTCCTTGGAAATCCCTGACAGCCCCGCAACTAAAATAATCATTACCGACGGCGTGACGGTCCAGGCATCAATGGCGATAATCATGAACAGGGCCTGAAGCCCCGCATAACTCAGATAGGAAACCGGCTCGGGTATCAACCCAATCCCCATCAGGACAGTGTTCACCCAGCCAAGCTGCATAAGCCCTGTTTTCCACAGTATGGCAACCGCGGTAGGCGGAATTGCCATGGGTATCATTGCGATAAACATGAGCAACTTTACCCCTTTGAAGTTTCGGTTAAACAATACGGCAAGCCCTAAAGCCAGTACAAGCTCAATGGCAACGGAAACAACGGTAAAGATACCGGTGTAGACAAGCGCCTGTACAAACAGCTCGCTTTCCCACATAAGCTTGAAGTTTTGCAGCGTAAACCGGCCCGCGTTGTCGGTAAAGCTTTCTTTTACGCCGGACATTACCGGCCATGCCCAAAATACCGCATAGTACAAAAATGCGGGCAGCAAAAGCAATAACGGCATCCAAGCTTGTTTTCCGGTCACTTTTATGGTATTTCGCTCACTTGTCACCTGTGCATTCTCCTTTCGTTGTGATAGGCCTGTCCGGCAATCCTTTCGGGTGGACGGCCGGTCTTTTTCCCGTCTGTCCGCGACGGGCTGCCGAACAGGTCTAATGAAAAGCGCAGGGGAAAATCTTTATAAAGAATTTCCCCCGCTTATTCTGTTTGCGCAATACTTACTTAATACGCAAATCCTCGATAGACGCCTGCATTTCGTCAAAGAACGCATCGTCGGGCATAGCCTTGTCGTTTAGAATTTTATTGAATACATCGCCATAAACCAGCTTAACGGAATTCCAGTCGGTGTACTCGGAAGCGGGAACGCCCGTGACAATAGCGGTATCCAATATACCGGCGCCGGCTTTCATGATTTCATCGCCGGGTTCGGCACCAAGCAGATTTTGCACTTCCGCAACAGGGCTCATATAGCCGCCAAGTCCGGTGCAGATTTCGTAGTTGATTTCAGGGCTGGTGACATGGGCGATAAAGGCCTTGGCGTTTTCAATATTCGGAGCGCCCTTTTGAATGCCGTAGCACCAGCTTCCCGCCGTAGTGCCGACGCCCTTGCTGCCGATAGGGGCCGCGCCGATAACAAACTTGTTAGGTGCGCTCTGGTAGGCGACGCCTACAGGGCCCATATGGGCAAAGGTGAGCCATACGGTTTCGTTCTTAAGCGGGTCGGTCGGAGCGGTAAAATTCGCCTGATCGCTGAACAGCGCGTCGCCCTGGGCCATCTTTACCAGCAGCTCCATACCGGCTTTAAAGCCGTCTGAATTAACGTCCGGAAATCCGCCGCCATAGCTGAGCCCCATACCGGCCATGGGGTACAGAAGCTGCGAACCCTCAAGGCTTGCGGGGAACATAGTCTTGCCGCTGCCGGAGCCCTGCGCGATGTTTACCGCCCAGTCAGCGTACTGCTCCCAGGTCAGATTTGTGTAGTCCGCACCCTCGGGCAGGTATTCCAGAGCTTTTGTATTCGCGATCGTAACATAAACGTCGAAGGTAATCGGGATGAAATAATCCCTGCCGTCCACCGTGGTGGTGGTGGAGAACATTTCGGTAATATTCAGGCCAAGGCTGCTTTTGAGGTCGGTGAGGTCTTCAACCCAGCCGTTCTTTGTGTAGTTCGGTATGTTGGCGGTATCGATGTAAATAAGGTCGAAGGTGACGTTGCCGCTGGCCTGTTCCGATTCGATAACCTTCAGGCCGTCCTGCGTCGCCTGGTAATCTACATACACATCGACGCCGGTTGCGTTTTTGAAGGTGTCAAACACCTCCGCGTTAAGGAATTGCTTTTCATTCGGCTGTGCCGCGCCCATGTAAAGGATGTTCAGTTCCGTGGTGGCCGCGGCCGGTACGGGCGCTTCCTCCGCGGAGCCTGGCTGAGCGTTCGACGGGGCGGGCTCCGGGACGGATGCAGAGGGCTGCGAAGCGCCTCCACACGCCGCCAGGCCTGCAATCAGCAGGCACGCCAAGACAATTGCGATTATTTTCGTTTTCATGATTTACCTCCTAGAAAATGATTGTTTTTACCAATTCTTCATTTTATCGTGACGAATCAGCTTTATTCCAACCATGCAAAACGCATGTATGGCACGATATATTATTTGCTGCAAATCCAATGATAACCGTAAGGCTTAATTTCCAATGTCCCGCCGGCGCTGCCGCCGCTCAGCAAATCTACCCCGGAAGGCGCGTTTTTCAGGACAACGGCTTCGTTAGACACATTGACAAGGATATAAACCGTTTCGTCCCCGGCCTTCCTCTCAAGACAGAACAGCCGCTCATCCAAAAACAGGACGCGCTGCGCCGCCATTGGCGAAAAGGCCGGGTGCTCCCTGCGAAGCTCAAGCAGTCTTAAATAGCGTTCAAACACATTTTTGCGCAGCGGTATGTTTTGCAGCTCGCCGCAAAGTGTTGCGTAATCGAGCTTTTCGCGATTAATACGGCGGTTGATACCGGATTGCCTCATTCCCTCGACATCGTTCTGAGAGCCCAGCAGGCTGTGGATATAAACTCCCGGCACGCCCGCCATCGAAAGCAAAATACAGCTTGCGGCCATAAGCCGCGCCGCGCTCACGCCGGGGTCCTCTTTTTCGGAGGAAAGCAGGTTTAGGTAGGTGATGTTAAGCTCGTATGGGCTTACCGTTCCATCGGCGTTGTTTTTGTAATTGACTTCGCCGCCATGCTCCCTGCACTTATCAAGCAACAGCTGGACCTCGTCCGGCTCGAGTATCCCCTCCACCGGGCGAAGGCCGATGCCGTCATGTGAGGAAAGGAAATTGAAATACGCGGCTCCCGGCGGCAGCGGCTCCAGCCCTGCGGCCCATTTGGAGAGCTTCGCCGCATTGCCCGAAAGGATGGAAAACCCAACCAGCGGCGGCAGTGGGAACTGGTATACCATATGCGCTTCGTTTGTGCCGTCCCCAAGATAACCGATGTTGTCAAGATGCGGCACATTCGTTTCACTGACCAGCACCCTGCCTTTGGCACAGCAGTCCATCATAAGGCGGATAATCTGCACAAGCGCGTGGGTTTCCGGCAGATGCGCGCAGGTTGTGCCCAGCTCCTTCCATATGTAACAAACGGCGTCCAGCCGTATAAGCCGCGCGCCGCGCCGGGCGTAAAACAGCAAAACCTCCAGAATATCCACCATCAGGTCAATGCTTTTATAGTTTAAGTCAATCTGGTCGTCACTGAAGGTTGTCCATACTTCCTTTTCGCCCTCCGCCGTTTGGAACACGGTAAAAAGAGGCAAGGCGCGCGGGCGTGTCACCATACTGTAATCCTGTCCCGGCACGCGCTCAATAAAATAATCCCGGTACCGCTCGTTTCCTTGCAGATACCCCTGGAACCACGCGTGGGATTTTGAGCAATGGTTGATGACCGCGTCGAGCATCAGGTCAACATGTTCCTTCAGCGAGTCAATATCCCGCCACGTGCCGAGCTCCGGGTTAATGGCCATATAGTCGGAGACCGAAAACCCGTCGTCCGCAGTGTAAGGGTAGGCGGGCAAAATATGCACGCCGGAAAACTTGTCCTTCAAATACGCGTCCACAAAATGCCGCAATGTCTGCAACGGCGCTTCGCCGGGAGCTTGCAGGGTGTCCGCGTAGGTTATCAAAATTGAGTCTTTTTCACTCAGGCCGTCTTGATACGCATCGATTTTCCCGCTCCATCGCTCAATACAGCCAAAAACCTTGTCGATTGCCTCTTGCGTGTTGTCCGGGTACAGAAACGCCAGCTTCTGCCGCAAGGCTTCTTTTTGTTCTATATTCATATCAATTCAATACCGCCTTATTGTGGGTTATTTCCATCTCCAAAGGTTGTCGATACGGTCGGATGGAGCCGTGTGCTCACCGCAAAACAGCAGCAGGCAGCCATGGGCCTCCAACTTTCCGTGGATGTGGGATTGTGCGCCGTCGGAGCATCGCGCGCCAAAATAATCGCACAGATACAAGCGTTCAACACCTGCCAGCTCCCTCGCGGAATAGCTTACCATAATATCCTCATCCTGCTGGTTGAACAGGAAAATAATATGCCGGTTTTCATCAAGCCTGTGGTGCATGGCAATTACCTTTCCTTCACGGTCAAGGAAAGGAATGCGCGGCCTGCGCATCATGTCCGGCTTCATGAAACGGAACAGCTCCTGCCGGTCTTTTGGCAGCGTATGGAGGAAGTCGCTGGTATAAACAATTCCGCCCGATATCGCTTGCAGCATCGCTAAAGAGCGTATCTCCGTCTCGTTTAAGTATATATGGTAATCTCGCAGCATAATCGCGTCGGGGTCGTTTTGCCAGTATACGCCGTTGAAGTAGCTGTCGCCGGTCACCTCGCGAATGAGGCTTGCCGGACTGAATTCCTTGCCCTCCCATTTTGCGCCTACGTCGCGGGCGATGCGCATGCCGTTGACAAAGCCCAGCATCGGGAAAAAGGGCGATATACAGCCGAGCCAGTAGCTATCGCCGATAACCCGGCGGATATCCCGCATAAACTCACGGTAATATTCAACAGAGGTTTTGCCCGGAGTCTTGCGCGCTACCTCGCAGCTTTCCTGCATGCCCCAAAGCATGAAGTCGGTTTTGAAAAACTCTGCGCCCATCCGCTTCAGTTCGGCGAAAACATGCAATATGTAAGCGCGGGCATCGGGGTTTGAGGTGTCAAGGACATAGTATTCCTCGTCCTGCGCGCCCCATACCTTGGGTTCGTTGTAAAAGCGCCACGGCGCGATTTTTTCGCCGCTTACGGTATGTAATACCCAGTCGGGATGCTTGCGGTAAAGGTTGCTGCGGTTACCCACCATAAAGGGGGAAATCCAGATTCCCGGCTTGTATCCCCTGCTTTTTATCAGCCTGAACGCCTCTTGAAGGCCGTTCGGGAAGGTATGAAACGGCTCCAGCCAATCCCCCGGCGACGGGCAGTAACCCGCATCGATTTGGATGGTATCCACCTCCGCCTTGGGAGAAAGCCGCTCGAGCCCGTCCAGCACCTCCTCGAGTTGCTGCATGTTAAAGTTGTTGTAGCAATAGTACCACGAACACCAATGGTACGCGGGCGGCCTGATGTCCGGCGAATAAGGCGCGGCGATTTCTTCGGCGGCCCTTCGCAGCCCCTGCTCCAAATCCTTTACAAAAACAAAATGCAGGTTTGGAAGCGCATCGCCGTCACGGCTGTTTTCTACCACAAAGGAGGCGGTGAGCAGCAACGACCGCTTGCGTCTGTTCTCCACATCAATATGGAACCGGCAGGTGTACCTTTCGTGGTTGTCGGAATAGATTACCAAAAACCCCTGCTTAAAATGCAGCGCAATCAGTCCAAAGCTTGTAACGCCCTCGGAGGATGAAGCAAGCTTTTCCCGTCCCACATACCCGGTGGGGCCGCCGATTCCAAAGCCCTGCCGGAATAACCCTTCTATTTCAATTTCCGCGTTCAAAATCGGATTAATGCAATAGGGCTTATAGTCCAGCGAAAAATTGCCGCCGACGCAGAGATGGCCGTTCGCCCTGCTGAAAAGGGACAACTCCAGGCAGGCACGGTTGTCTTCCTGATAATAAACCGTTTTATCGGTATCCCTTTCCGCCCTCGCGTACGGGATGCATTTATCGGATATGCCGGGATTCAACGCAATCATAGGGATATTTTCGTATGATATGGATATTTCGCCTAAATCCGTTTTGATAAAATTCAACATAGAATCACGCCATTCCATAAAAAATTTATCTTTATTTAGAATATATCATATTGTAATCATTTTATCAATAGTTTAATAAAATTTTCATATATCTTATTTTTTTGCCTTTATTATAACATTTTTATTATTATATCATAAATTGTAAACGTTTTATTTGACAATTATTGAGTGATGAAATATAATAAAAGCGAGGTGATAATATGCCCGCTAACATGAAAGATGTGTCCCGTCTTGCAGGGGTTTCCATCGCAACGGTATCGCGCGTTATCAACAATGCGCCAAATGTAAGCGCGGATATTCAAAAAAAGGTGAACGACGCCATACAAAAGCTCAACTATGAGCCGAACAAGCTCGCGCAAAGCCTTAGCAAAAGTACGCTTCAGGCAATCGGCATTGCCGCCGGGAGGGTGGCAAACTATGAATACACAGGGCAAGTGCTGCGCGCCATTTCCGCTGTCGCGGAGCAAAACGAGTACCAGATTCTGCTGACTTATTCCGATACGCCCGACAATGAGCTTGAAAAATGCATCTCCATGGTCAAGAGCAAAATTGTGCGCGGCATGATCCTGCTGGGCTCCAAAACGGACGACATACTGATTGAAAAGCTGTTTGAAACGCAAACGCCCTTTGTCGTGATAGGGCGGGTAGAAAACGAGCGCCTGTGTGACAAGGTATATACCGTGGACACCGACAACTTCCAGGATTGTAAAGCCGCGACCGAATACCTGATAAAGCTCGGCCATAAAAAAATCGCATGCCTTCATTCCAAGCTTTGTTATGTTGGCACAAGGGATAGGCTGGAGGGCTTTATCGCGGCTCACGCGGAATACGGAATCCCTGTTGACTACACCTTTATCGCAGAATGCGGCCATACAATGGGCGACGCGCGCAGGGTTTGCCTTGATATCTTAAAGCGCGACAACAGACCGACGGCAATTCTCGCTACCGACGATGTTAAAGGCTATGGCGCATATAGCGTCGCAATAGCGCTAAACTTGAAAATACCCGACCAGCTTTCAATTGTCGGGCATAACAACTATGATTTTTCCCAACTGACCGTTCCGGCAATGACCACCATTGAAGTCCCCATCCACGACCTTGGCGTAACCGCCACCGATATTTTCCTGCGGCAGGTGGAAAAAAACCTGCCGCCAATTCGCACCGTTCTGCCAACCCGGTTTATTGTAAGGGATTCCACAAGCGCGTGCAAATGATGTTCAGAAAAAATATGCGGGAAACGGTTCATGATTTATAGTCATCGCACTTGAAAAGCTTCAAAGGATTTGCGAGGATTTTTTTCGTTTTGCCAGGAAGGCGACACAGGCGGGCTTTCGCCCGGCAATGTGAAAAAATATGAACGCTAGCCTGTCAGGCTGTGTGAACTGTATGTGAACTTACGTCCACATTCGTTCACATCATATACAGTTCACACCATCGCGAAGCGATGCGATGACAACGCAAGGCGGAAAAAATACCGCAAAGACTTGACGGTTTTTATGTACGGTGACTATAATAGCGGCGGATGGAGCATGGGTCTTGCAAACGATTTTCAAATTTTAAACACGAAAAGGGCCTTTGCTTTTCAGCAAGGCCCTGCGGGAATGTGCCTCCCATTTGATATATGTTCATGCCGAAGCACCGCCCATTTGACAATGGGCGGTGCTTCGGCATGCGAGCAGCTCTTCTTCAATTAATTCAATGTGTACTGTTTGAGTGCCAGGTAATAATAAGCTGCATTATATAGTCAATGTCCGTCAAAGTGCTTTTAACGTCACGATTGCGCAGTTCCATTATTTTGTCGAAATTATGACGGATTTCCGCCTTGAGACTATGGTTTACCGAAATAATTTTTCCTTTGCGTGTATGCTCATGCAGAATATATTTTTTTGTTATAGGAAACATATCTTGTATTAGAAAAGCCGCATCTTTCTTATCATACATTCCAATTACCACCGAATAGCAATGGCCATATTTATTCATTTCCTTTTCGGCGATACCCTCGAATTTTTTGATATTCGTACTCATGGGAATCATCCAAAATATATTTCTGGAAGAATCCTTGTGACAACAATACGCAGGATATGTTTTACCGTTATTAGCCTTATTTTTGATGTCACAGCCTTGTACCAAGTCAAAATATTCATCTCTGATATGATAAACGAAACCTTCTTTTATTTTCATATAAAGTCAACTCTCTCCTTGCAATCGAAGATAAAAATGCTTATAAATTTGTCTTTTCAAGGATTCATTTTTTAACATGGTGAAGCAAAGGAACAAGCCCTGTTCCTTTGCTGCCTTTGGCGGTGTAAAGCGCTTCGTCTGCCTGCCGGATGATTTCTGAGATAAGATTATCGGCCGAACTAATACTTACCGAAATCCGTGTATTTGTCCGCAAGAGTGAATCCGGTTTCCCCCGGTTTGTCAGACTGGCCCCGTATGGGCATTTCCACCGGCGATAAATGCCGGCTCATCCCGCCGCTGTCTTTCAGCTTAAACTGTGCGATAAGCTGTTGAAGCATATTGGATTGTCCACTCATCTCCTCTGACGCGGCGGCGCTTTCCTCCGCTGTCGCGCTGTTTTGCTGGACAACCTGCGATACCTGTCCGATGGCGTCGCTGATTTGATTAATAGCGATAGACTGCTCGTTGGAGGACTTTGAAATATCGGAGACAAGCTCGCTTGTCTTGATAATGCCCTGTACGATCGTTTCAAGGGACGCTGCCGTCTCGGAGGAAATCGCGGCGCCCTGCTCGGCCTTTTTGATTGAGCTTTCGATCAGTTCATTCGTGTTCTTCGCGGCCTCGGCGCTCTTCGCGGCAAGGCTGCGGACTTCGTCGGCTACGACGGCGAAGCCTTTGCCGTGCTGGCCCGCGCGGGCAGCCTCAACAGCGGCGTTCAGCGCAAGGATATTGGTCTGGAACGCGATGTCGTCGATGATCTTGATAACCTTACCGATTGATTTGCTCGACTCGTTGATTTCCTGCACGGCGGCCATCATTTGCTCCATCTGCCTGTTGCCCTGCTCGGCGCTTACCTTGATGTTTTCGCCAAGCTCCTTGGCTTCGTTCGCGATGTACGCGTTATTTTTCGTCTGCTCGGAGATTTCAACGATGGAGGCGGAAAGCTGCTCAACGGTAGCGGACTGCTCTGTCGCGCCCTGCGCGAGAAGCTGCGCGCCGTCGGCAATCTGCTTGGAGCCTGTTGAAACCTGATCGGATGCGCTGTTGATGTCCTTGAACATATTGTTGAGGCTGTCCTCCATCTTCAATAAAGATACCCCCAAGGTGTCTGATTCTGAAAGCACCTCAATATCCACAGCCAAATCACCGCCCGCAATGCTTTTCAATTCTTCGGCGATGACCGTGACATGGCTGATGAATGATGAGGCGTTTGCTATGGTCTGCCCGATTTCATCCTTAATCTGCGCGTATTTATTAATCTTCTCCGTGTCTTCGGAGCTAAGCGCAAGGTCGCCGGTGGTGCCTGCCCTCTTCATGAATGCGGAGAGTATAACCAGCGGTTTGCTGATGAGGCCGGATATGTAGAGCGTGAGGAATACGGCAATAGCAGTGGACGCGGCCAAAATAACAATGATAAATATGAGGCTGTTCCTTGCCATATCGCTGATGGCCCGGTTTCTTGACGACGCTGATTCCAGCTTCAGGGTCATACATGCGTCAAAGTCGTCCACGATTTTATTGATATCATCGGTATATTCGCCTATTTTGGCCTGTATCACAGCGGCGTCTTCACCGTTTCGCGCCATCTGGTAGGCAACTTGCAAAACCTCCAGGAAACGGTTGCGATACAGCCTTTCCGCCTCGTCAAAAAGCTCTAAGGCCCTTCGGCCCACTTCGGTTGAAGCATCTATGCTACCGCGGTAATTCACCAGATTTTCATTCATGATCAGATAATAATTTTCCATCCTTTCGTTCGCAGTTGTAATCATACCCTGATCATCCAAGGCGGCGCCGAGGGCAAACTCACGCAAATTAACGCGCATACGCTGCAGCAGCTCTATAACCTTTCCCATTTCGGTCAGAGGCTGGGTCTGCATTTCGTACATTTCACTGCTTTGCCTGTCCATGCTGGTCATGTTGATGATGGCAAAAACGCCTATGACCGCCATAAGTACGACCACGATAGAAAAGCTGACGATTAGTTTCATGGATACCTTGAGATTTTTCATAGTGAAGTCCTCCTTTTAACAACATATCTAGAATTTGATGATAAAAACGCGATTGAGCTTCTCTGTGCCAACGGGAGCGAACACAATCCACGGGTAGTCTTTTTGCACGTGTTTTTGATTTTATCTCACAGAAATGCCATTGACTGATGCTCTTCTATTTAATGCTCAACACACTTTAAAATAGTGTACTTTTTGATAGTGACCCCCTCTGTACCTTGTCACATATCTTTTCGAGGATTTTTTAGTTATATCTATAAATTCTATGAGATTTCGTGAACATTCTTGACATTTTAGGTTTTTTTTGGTAAAATTTTTACCAGTTAATGAACTATCAAAAAGTACACCTTCTGATAATTTACTTTTTGCATTTAGCCAGCCTATACTCCCGCAAACGGCGGTAAAACGTGGCTTCTTTAAGCCCTGTCTGTGTCAAAACATTCGAAAGCGGTAGTTTTCCGCGCTCCCATTGCTTCACCAGCGCGGCGAAATTTTTAGGGAGCTTCTTGACAGGACGGCCAAAGCGCACGCCGCGCGCCTGCGCCGCCGCAATGCCTTCGCTTTGCCTTTTCCTGATGTTCTCGCGCTCGTTCTGCGCGACGAAAGATAGGATTTGAAGGACGATGTCGGCGAGGAAAGTTCCGACCAAATCCTTGCCGTTGCGGGTATCAAGCAGGGGCATATCAATCACCGTGATGTCCATGCCTTTTTCCTTTGTGAGTATACGCCATTGGTTTTGGATTTCCTCATAGTTTCGGCCAAGTCTGTCAATACTTTTTATGTAGAGCAGATCGCCCGGTTTCAGCTTTTTTACAAGAGCCTGATATGCCGGGCGATTGAAGTCTTTTCCCGACAGCTTGTCTATGAATATTTGAGAATGGGGAATTGCCAGCGCGTTCATAGCGTCAAGCTGCCGATCTTCGTTTTGGTCTGTGCTGGATACGCGAATGTAGCCATATTCTTTCATACACATCATCCTTCCATTATCTCCGACGTAATTAAGGTATTAGAACACCGTAGAGATAAAATATATGCGCATAACGACAAAAAGGTTTTTAAGCATGCAAAAAAAGACCCTGCATATCTTCCAAATTATAATATTTGGATATTAACTAATTTTGCAGGAGAAGTTTTAAGGCGCTTATTAGACTCGTTTTCTTTGCAGCCCCCCACTGAATCCCGATACGAAAGGGATTTAGATAACCTTTTAAGATAATTCGGATGTTTTGCTTAAGTTTCCTAATGTGCGCTAATGAGCAAAAACGCCACATTTGTGACGTTTTGTAATAGATATCACCCGGTTGACAGTCTATAAAGCGTATTGTTATGCAGGTTTTTCAAGTCCTATAATTCTACTCCGGCCAAACGAAATGACAAGATTCAACAAAGAGATCTTGTCGTTTTTATTCTGTTTTAGCAGGTAGAGCGAAGCAAAACAAAAAACCGCCGGCAATGCGGGTGAAATTTGATGATTGTCCAAGCCATCATAAAAACACAAGAAAGGTGTAACTCCATGACAGAAAGTCTAGCATATACAAAATGGTTATGCAAGTATCGCATCGTATTATAATTCCACTCCAACCATAAAAAACCGTCGATTTTTCAATCGACGGTTTTTGTTTTGCCTGTTGCAATTGTTATTTCACATAACCGTTATTCCAAGAAACGCATAGTATAATTACTATCTTAGTTCGCCTTTTGAAACCTTTACATGCGGTGGTTTCATGTCAATACTTCAGTCTCATTTGTAAACCCATCGGCATCCGAATCACTTATCACCCTATCAGCATAATATGTAACGTGGATTTAATTCACACACTTCAAAAAGGGAGATACAAAAAATGTTTTGTTGTTTTGACTTTTTCAGGTTTTGCAGATGCCGGTGCAGGCGCAGGTGCTGCTTTTGGTAATTCCTTCACAATCGCAGGCCCGCTTTATAAGCGGGCCTTTTTACTTTTTTGACTGTCCTGGCGCTTGCGATATCTTACTCGCAGCTCTTGTATGGTCTTTTCGCACAGGGCGCGTAACGCAGCCGCGGCCCCGCTGAACAACTCCGGGCTTGCATTATATTATAATTTGTATGTCTCTGTTCCCAAATCGGAAATACTCCTGACAGGCGCCGTACATAAAGGATATATCAAAGAAACGGCGCCTTGTTATGAGGGCTGCAACGTTCGTTGCCCGCATTATTCATCCAGCCACAGTATATTACTTACACCTCTGGGATAATACTTGCTGTCTTTTATTATCCCTGCGAAAACCTGGTCGCAAAAACACCAGCTTGACCACTCCGGGTGAAGAAGCCAATTTACATGTGCCTTATCAGAAGCTGTATCGGCCTCGTCCAATTTTATATTCAGAATTTTTCTGGTAATAAATTGGCATAAATATATTTTGCTTAACCATGAATTAATACTGGATGACGAAATTTTCCATCCTCCGTCTTCAAAAAGGCAAACCCCTTTGACCAATACAGTTTTTATGTGTGTTTTTAGCGCTTTTATTAAATCGCCAAATTCCCCGTCTTCTTTTAGGGCTTCCATATTATTTGAATAGTACGGGAATATCAATCCTTCTATAATAGGGATTACCTTAGAATTATTGTTTTCGAACAATACCCCGGGGATATACCCCTCTGCGCCCAATTGACCGGAAATAGTCCGCGCACATAGCTTCGCTTGTGCATGGGCCTCCTTTGATAAATCCTTCAAACCCTTATTTTCAAAAAATTGGTGAAGGGCCAGATATGCCGCCCATATTTTTACCCCAAGATACGCACTGTTCCGGGCTTGGCCTATTGACGAATCTAAAGCGTCATAAGTAGTTATTTCTTCACCGCCGGCTGTTCTGGAGCTTTCCAACGACATTAATCCGTTTCTTTTGGAAGGTTCCGGGTTATCCCTGTTTTTAAGGCTTTCAAAACATTCTTCCAAGATCTTTGTATAATTTTCACTGAATTCAAAGTCGTTCGTATATGATATGTAAACGGTTGCGCATAATATCCAATTTACCAGCTGCTCACACGTCATATATGAAAAGCATCCTCCAATGCCTGATTTTTCATAAGCGGAATAACCGGGCTTAGAGAAAGTATTGGCTATACCCATGTCATGGGTGAAGCTTCTGCCTCCCGGATATAATTTGGTGTCATGTTCGAAACCCACTTGATCGAAATAACTGTAATGCTTTACAAACATTTCCAGGACATTCTTTACGGTCCATGGATTCATTCTGAGTTCATAAAAGATTTGATCCACTGCTAAATCCAGTGTATTCATAACGCGATATTCACCCTCGTTGACAACCCAGAAAAAATCGCCGCCGCATTCTAAAAGCTGGGTGTTTCCATAATATGATTTTATTGCATGGCAAATTTGGAATTTCTGCTCCTGTGATAAAGACGCATTATCAATTTCGCTATCCCGTTTCATTGCGTCGCTCACATATGTATCAAAATGAGTCAGTGCATAAAAAGCCACATCTTCTAAATTTTTAAAAAATTTCGTATAATAGTATTTTGTTTCTATGCCTGAGGTTACGATACCTTCCCTAAAAAAACATATCGCGAAACGAAATGATTCTTTTTTATTAGCCAGCACTTCCATCACCAAACCACCGGTAAAGCCCATGCTAAATGTACTGTTACGCCTATAATCCTCCAATAAAACACAGTCAAGCCCATACTCGATAACAGAATGCGCATTCGCGTTATCTGTTACGATAGCCGTCATTCTCCCATTCGCGATACCTGTCAGCGTATGATTCGTTGTACCGGCAAAATGCCGCAGCCCATAACTTGGAGAGTCCATATCATAACAAAAAAATGCCTTCCGTGGTTTGTTACTGCTTGTATTATCTATAGTCAGTTCCGCAAATACTGCGGGTATTATGGCTTTTTTTAATTCATCATCAGCTGCTGTTTCAGGGTCCGGAACGCCATAGCTTGGCGTATATATGGTAAAAACAATATTTTCGGCTTTCCACGTATCTGTTCCGATGTTATATTTACGGGTAATCCCTTGTGAATCGAAAGGCTTGACTGAAATTTCCGGAATAGCTTCATAGCTGTCATAGACATCATAAAAAGGGAATGCCTTATATTCTTTTTCCGTATCGCTTTCCACCCCGATATAAATATTTTGATTGGGAGGCTTGCCCGCTTCCATTCCAAGACCACCCTTCCCGCCGGGAAACCCCAAAGCAAATGTAGAGTAAGCGCCAACAGGTGAATGATGGGCGTTAAAAAAAATATTATCCACAATAATACCCTCTTTCTATAATTGTAGTCACTGATGTTAAAAAGCTATAATAGCCCGGGGGACGTATTACCGTCAAGCTGATTTGATAAAATAAAAGCCCGGAGGAAATAAAGCTTATAAATTGATACATCCCAGCAGCGCGGCGGTATCCATTACCCTGACGGACGGTTCCTCCCGTTTCGCTGAGCATAAATGGCAAATAGCCTTGTCGTCATGAAATACCTGATGATAATATATCGCCCTCTGCTCCTCAAAATCAAAGACGCTGAACGAAGGCAGGGGCTTTGACAAGCCTTTGCCTTCCCATTTGATACGGCTTTCCTTTTTCGTCCAAACCTCAAAGAAGCGCCGGGTAGTCAAAACACCGGTTGCTGCGAGAATGTATTCGGCCTCGTCCGGCGAAAAAAAGCGTTCCGCAAGTTTTAAATCAACGGCCTTCATCATCTCTATGTCAATACCCACAGGTTGCTCATCAATGGCGCAAGCGATGTAATGCCCGGCGTGTGAGATGTTGTAATGGATATCAAGGGTTGTAGTCAAGTAAGGCTTGCCGTATTCATTTGTGGAAAACGCAAGCTGCTTGTTGCTGAGTCCGGTGGCGCGGCATATTTCAACACGGGCCAGTATATCGCCCAGCAGGGCATTTTGCGTGTCGCGGACGAAATGAAACCTTTTAATCCGCTCTTGCTTCTCCAGCGAGACAAAGGGGAGCAATGCATCGAGTTCTCTTTGTGTGAGCAGCGGGTCGACAATCAGAACGACGGCCTCGAACGCGGCGGACGGACTTTGATTACAGTCAGGCAGTTGAGGTAACCCATTAAGGGTCTTATTGGCGGGCGCCACATTTATCACCTCGTAAAGATTATGAGCCGGTTTGTATTTGTATATTATTATAATAGCACAAAACCACCGGCGCGGCGAGTATAAGCGGGGAAGCCGCTGCCGCGGAATAGGGCATGGGGATATAAAAAACATACGTTTTGATAAACATCGGAGCTCCCGCTGTATGTAAGCGTCAGTCAAGCTGCTGACGTCGTAAGGCGCTCTTTATATCCGGATCTTAATTATAGATCACCATGCTTCCATAACAGCATTGATTCTTCTTGGTTCGTCATATTGATTATCCCAATACCAATAGAAGGTATCGCATTCAGGCAATCCATCTTCTAATGCTTTAACCGATAATACGAACCGATTACCATTCGCATCCATTGTATAGATTGTTATTCCCCCCCTGAAATCAGTAGCTATGGATCTCAAATCATTTAAAGCTTCATGGCAAGCTTCCTCCAATGTCATCTTCATCTTCAAATACAGAATGACCGACCTGGCTGTATTCGCTCTCATTGTCAGCTCTCCCATTCCGGTACACGCAACAGCGCCATAACGGTTATCTGCAAATATTCCTGAACCGATTATAGCTGAATCCCCTAATCGCCCCGGATACTTAAAGCTCCATCCGCTGGTACTGGAACCCACGCCAAAGTTTCCATTATTGTCTTGTGATAAAAAAACAGTAGTCCCCTTCGCAGTTTTTTTATTGGCAGTTAACATAGACAACCTGGTTAAATCCCCTTCGGGCCAATCCCTTGCTTCTTGAGAGGTGCGATTTTGATCAAGCCAATCATTCCAGTTTTTGCGGGCCTGCTCCGTCAAATTGTCCATAACCTCCGCTTTGCAATCTCTGGCAAATCTGGCGGCGCCATATCCGGCCAGAAAAACATGTGGTAATTCTTCCATTACTTTGCGGGCAATGGAAATAGGGTGTGCGTACCCTGCCAATGCCCCGACCGTACCGGCCCGAAGTGTCAGGCCGTCCATTATTCCGGCGTCTAATTCAACTGTTCCAAGAAGATTAGGATGGCCTCCATATCCGACCCACCCCGCCTCTGGATCTGATTCTACCAAACGAATGGGATGTCGTCATCATCCTTTTTCTATATAGATTCGGTTTTTGAGAAGCCGTAATGCTCCGTATACGCCGCTGAATTCTCCGTGATGTGCTTGTTTGACACAACCCTCGCGTTCAAAGCGGCTCAAGCGTTCGTTTACTTTATCTTCAATTTGCAACAAAAATTCCGCTCCCATATTACTGACGCCGCCGCCGATTACGAAAACGGAAATATCTAAACACATGGTAAGGTTATATATAATTATTGAAACATTGTTTATCAAGTTTGACAGGCACTGAGCCGCGACTGGATTGTTTTGCACAGACTGCCCATAAACTTGCTCCAGAGATTTCAGTTCAGCTTTCGCTGCCGTGTTGTATTCCTTCAATACAGAGGGACCGGAAGCAATCGACTGAAAACATCCTTTGTTACCGCAACTACATACGCTTTCATCGTCTCCATTGCCTAAATGCACATGTCCTAATTCTCCCGCGAAACCGTTTTCTCCTGTAAAAAGCGAACCGTTTAAAATCAAGCCGCAGCCTATACCCGTCCCTATCGTTATGTAGGCCATATTTTTAATCGGGGCAGCAAAAGAATGATATTCGCCGGCGGCTCCGCAATTGGCGTCATCTTCAATAACAATCGGTACATTGTATTTGCCGCATAGATGTTCAACCAGTTTATAATGATTCCAGCACGGGTTATTAGGCCATGTTTTCACTTTTCCGGTATTACGGTTCATAACGGCTGCGAGCGAAATACCAATTCCTTTTACATCGCCGGACATCATATTAATGACGCCGCAAATGTTTTCTTCAACCTCAGAGCGGGGATTCCCCGTTTTTAAAAAAGGCTTTTTCCGATAGTTTAATAATCCTGTGTCAAGTTCATCCGCGAAAGCATATCTCACATTTGTGCCGCCTATATCTATTGCTATATAACTCATATACTCACCTGTCCCGGTTAAGCTTGTTGACGATAAAGCCTTTCTATCACGTCCACAACATAAACCCCGTCTGAAGGGTTCAGGATGATTACCGCTTGTCCATTGATTGCGTCTATAAAGCATCGAACCAAATCGTGAAAGGCATCCGGCGCAAACAGATTGTTCATTGGGTAAAAGACTTTTTCGCTTTCACCGTTTATCCCCTCATAGAAAATTTCGATATTGTCACGCTCGAAATGATTGCTGAATCCAAACAGCGTATTGATGCCGGCCGTTCCATCAGCCCCGACCGCTTTGATGCTTGTGAAATCCTCACTGACATCTGAAGACCAGCTGACATTAATCCGTAATTTTGAACCATTGATAAAACAAACCTCGCCCTTTGCCCAGGTCTCCACATCGAATGGAAGCCTTCCGCATTCGCCTGTAATGTTCCACCGCGCGCCTTTACGGCCTGTTTCTTCTATCATTCCCCGATCTAAATTTACAGATTTGATGCGTTTATCTGAAAATAACATCAAACCGATATCAATCACATGTGTGCCGATGTCTATTAATACTCCGCCTCCGGCTGTTGCTTTATTCGTAATCCATGTACCGGGCCGGGGAATACCTGATTTGCGAATCCAGCTTACCTCAACTTCTTTAATCTCGCCAACCAAAGATACGAACTCATTGAATTTTAAAATATCCTTTCTGAACCTGTTCACGAATGCCGGAAGGAATATTTTTTTATTTGCCTGCGCTGTAATAGCAGTAGATTTTATTTCATTTTTTGTAAGTGCGACGGGTTTTTCACATAATACATGCTTCCCTGCATTCAAAGCCAAGTCGGTATAATATGTATGCGTATTATTAGGCGTAGCAATGATTACGGCATCAAGCGGCGATGATAAGAAGCTGCCGATATTGCCGAACACATTCGCAATATGATATTTTTTTTGGATTTCATTTGCTTTTTGATAATCAATATCGAATACCGCACAGACATCAATATCGTTTATTTTCGCAAGAGCCGGCAAATACGCTTTTTCGGTAATCCAGCCGCATCCCACAATCCCAATCCTAATCATTTTCGGCCCCTTTGTTTGTTATTGTTTGAAAGGGTTTCCATAGTCAATCAAGCTGAAAAAGGGCACAAGAATTGCGGGGGAAATTTTCATGCCGCAAGGCGGAGGAGGGAATAAGGCTGGCGCCTATGACCGGCGACAACACAGCAGCGTGGAAATTTCACTGCAAGAATGTGGGCTTTTTTCATCTTGATTGACTATATAGTATCTTCAGTTATCCTCCCGCGTAGCAGGGAACGTATATAATATCGGTCAATTCCCCGGCCGTTTCTACTAAATATTCGCTGTTACATTTCATCAAATCCTCTTTCCCCACATCCCCCCAGGTAACGGCTATGGATGATATATTCGCTCTTTTTGCAGAGATAATATCATTTATCCCATCCCCGACCATTACGGTATCGTCTTCCGCAGCCCCGAGCACCCTCATGGCTAAAAGCAGGCTTTCAGGATGGGGCTTTGGATTTGCGACGTCATCGGAACAGACTACAGCCTGAAAATAATGCTCCAAATCAAAATGCTTTAGTATTTCAATGGTTCGGCCGCGATCCTTTCCCGTACATAAAGCACAGCCATAGCCCGTTTCATCCAACCTTTTTAAAAGCCCGACCATCCCCTCATGGATTTTAATCAAGCCCATGTTTTCTATGCTGATCCTCTGATAAACCGGAATCATCTCTAAAGGCAGGTCAAGCTGTGTAAAGATGTTTTTCAGGCTGTCCCCGCTGAGCCTGAAAAAATCATCGTAGGGAGGCGTATCCTTCCCGCAGACCACCCGATACGATTCTGTCAGCGCCTTTACCTGGACATCGTGAGAATTAATAATAACCCCGTCAAAATCAAAGATTACGTTTTTATACAAGCAAACGTCCTCCTTTTATCACTTTGAACCTCAGCTTGTATCTTCTTTATCGCATCGGCAATTTCATGGATATCCCGGTCATCGCCAAGCAGGGTGAAATGCGGAAGCCAGACGACATTCGCCGCAATATTCCGGGCGTTCGTCAAATCATTGGATGCCAATTGGTTGAATTCACCAATACGTCCGTAGAAATCATTGTTCTGAAAGAACGTTGTATCGGATAAGAGTGGGAAACAGATAAATGCCGGCACGCCCTCGGCAATCAGGCAGTCTACAAAATCCTTTCTGGAAAGCCCGTTAAAGCAATCGGGATCATAATAGAACATGTACATGTAGTGGGTAATCACGGTTGCATAGTCCTTTCGGCGCTGGGGCTTAATCCCCTCCACGCCGTACAGCAGGGAATCCAGCAGCAGCGCGTTTTTATCCCGCTTCTTATTCATTTCATCCAAACGCTCCTGCTGGGCGATCAGAATGGCGGCGGAAAACTCGTTCATACGGTAATTGGAGCCTAAAACACGGTGTTCGTATACGCGGTCGCCTTCGGGGCGGCCGACTCCGTGAATCAGGTATGCCCTCTTATAAAGCTCTTCATCGTCCGTAATGAGGGCGCCGCCTTCGCCGCTGGTCATAATTTTTCCGTTCTGGAAACTGAAAATGGACATTTCCCCGTAAGAACCAATCATTTTATTGTTGCATTGGCCTCCATGTCCATGTGCCGCGTCTTCAAGCACATAAATGCGATGCTTTCCGGCAATCGCGCAGATTCTCTCCATATCACAGGCGTGGCCTGCCATATGTACGGGAATGACCGCCTTTGTCCTCGGGGTAATCGCCTTTTCAAAGGCCTCGGGAATCATGCAAAAGGTCTCGGGGTCCACATCCACCAGCACGGGGGTGGCGTTTGAGTAAATGACCGCGGAAGCCGTAGAGATAAAGGTGATTGCCGGAACGATAACCTCGTCGCCTTGCTTGATACCCAAAGCAGTCAGCGCAACCTCAATGGCGTGTGTGCCGTTGGTTACGCCCAAGCAATATTTCACGTCGTGCAGGGCCGCGAAATTTTGCTCAAATGTCTTTACCTTGTCGCCCGTCATCCGCCACCAGTTACCGCTGGAAAACACTTCTCCCACCAATTCCCGTTCCCGCCCGTTGGAACACGGCCATTGCGGAAAAGCCTTTGTTTTTGTTTGTGCGCCGCCGTTAACCGCCAGATTTTTCATTTTTCTTTTCCTCCAGATAATGATTCATTGATTGAAGCCCCAATATGTATACATATCCTCTTAAGCCCATGATAAAGCCTGCCGCCGTTTCTGTAAAAATAGATTCGGCGTGCCAGCCGCCTCTTGAAACAAGGTTGCTGAGGTGAACCTCCACATATGGTATGGGCCGCGCGTTTAGCGCGTCCAGTATCGAGTAGCCTGTTTTCGTGAAGGCGGCGGGGTTAATGACCACCCCCGATAAATCATCCATATACTGTTGGATATAGCCGACGATATCTCCTTCATGATTAGATTGGAAAAACATCAAATCAACGTGGATTTGCCCCGCAGTTGCTTTTATTTTCCGTTCAATCGACGCCCACGTATCATTTCCATAAACCGAAGGCTCCCTCCTGCCTAGCATATTGATATTGGGGCCGTTGATGATTGCTATTTTTTTATTCATAAGCAGTTTGTATCCTTTCCCTGTCCTTTCGCGCCGGCCGGATGCAAAACAGGCCCTTTATTGCGCCGGCTTGCGTATATGGAAATCGCCAATATACAAGTCGTCTATGCCGGTTCCCAGAAAACAGCGGATTGCATCGTCAGGCGTTTCCACAATGGGCTCCCCCCTGATATTGAATGAGGTGTTCAGCACAATGGGAATTCCGGTGATTTGGTGAAAGCACTCAATCAAACGGTAATAAGCCGGGTTCAATTCTTTCATCACCGTTTGCAGCCTTCCGGTTCCGTCTATATGTGTCACGGATGGAATCAGGCAGCGCTTTTCCGCATGAATATCGGAGACCATCAGCATATATGGCGATGGGATATCCAAATCGAAGTATTCTTGCTGATGCTCCCAAATAATAGAGGGCGCAAACGGGCGGAAGGATTCGCGGAATTTGACCTTGGCATTCAGATGGTCCTTCATGCCGGGGGCACGCGGGTCCGCGAGTATACTGCGGTTGCCCAGAGCTCTCGGGCCGCATTCGGACCGGCCCTGAAACCAGCCGGTTATTTTTCCGCCCGCAATGGATGCCGCAGCCTCGGAAAATACATCCTCGCACAATTCCACCTGGATTTTGCCGTCGTAGCTCAGGAATGAAGCCTCTATTTCCTTCCTGCCGTATTCCTTTCCCAAATAAGGATTAAACAACATCAACACCTACCTTATATTCATATCATAGCCCTTGCGGCACAGCTTGAGGCCAAATTTATACTGCTCCGACCGGATAAGCTCCATCTCGGTGAGAAGAAACCGGTCTAACTCCGCCTTCATCGTCTTAATGCTTGCAGGCTTGAGATTGGCCGCCAGTTCCATAAAAAACGCATAGTTAAAGTCTGCAATCGCCCGCCTCCTTGTCTGGATAAAATCATAAAAACCATCAATCTCATCAATAATGGAATCATCCCGATACCTTCTCTGGAGCCTCGTGACGAAGGTGTGGATAATGATATCGAAGATTTCAAAATCCCATACGGAGTCCAGGCGCAGCATCTCCTGAAAAGCCGGGACAAATGCGCTAACCTCCGGATTTTGGAAACGGTACATGTACATCCCGTCGTCAATATCATATTGCTTATGTAAAAGGCCGTCCCGCTTGAGCCGCGTTTCCAGCAGGGTGCCGGGATATACCTCCAGCGCCCAGAAATAATGGCGTATCACCTGCCCGATGCCGGTCTCATGCAAGAACTTTGCATTATCGCAGATATCCTCAAGCGTTGAGTAGGGGTGAAGCATGATAAAGCCAAAGGTGACATAAATGTGGGGGAAATGCCTCAGCGTTTCAATGACGCGCCAATTGTCCTCCATGGTCGCCCTTTTATTTAGGATTTTGAGGCCCCTGTCGTTTCCGCTCTCAAAGCCGATGTTGACCTTTTCCAGTCCGGATGCCACGAGCGTGTGCAGCAGGCCGTTATCCTTCTCACTCCAGTTTTCAGCCCTGAAGCAGCAATTGTAGTAGATATTAAGCTTTCGGTCTAAGATTTCCCCCGCAATCTCCTCTATCCGGATTTTTCCCTCAGGGCCGGGGTCTTCAAAGGTGGAGTCGACAAAATCGTATGTATGAAAGTTGTATTTGTTCACCAGCATCTCAATCTCGTCAACCACATTCTTCGCGGACCGCCCCCGCCAGCGGGACCCTTCCTGATGCCTTCCGGCAAAGGAGCTGCAAAACCCGCAATGCCCAAGACAGCCTCGGCTTGACGATAGCCTTATATACTGGAACCTGCCGTCATGCTGCTCGAACTGGTCTCTGTCCGGAAAGGGAAGCGTATCCAAGTCTTTGATTAGGGGGCGGTTTTTGTTTTCAACCACTTCATTTCCAATGCGATAGGTAATGCCTGAAACCCGGAAGAGGCTCCTTCCGCTTTCCAAGGCTTCCACCAGCTCAACAAACGTGTTTTCCCCTTCCCCCCGGATTGCGAAATCTATATGAGGATATTTCTTCAGCAGCTCCCTTGCGCCGAAGGTCGCCATGTGGCCGCCGCAGACAATGCGGGCGCGGGGAAAATGCGCCTTGACGATGCCCGCAAATTGAGCGACGCTTTTCATAGTCACGCATGTTGTGGTAAAGCCGACCAATTCGCAGCCGGTAAGCATCGGTATGTAAAGGTCTTCCTGCTGGAAATCCCGCTCCTTGATTTCCAAAACCCTCACCGTATGGTTGTTTTTGCGCAAACAAGCGGATAAATAACCAATCCCGATATGCTCGGTGGAGCGTACAAGGTCGCCGCCCAGGGTTACTACCAACGCTATGGTCATCTTTACGCCCCCTTTGCCGGAAAGTCAGCCAAGCAGCTTTCCAATCCATCAAAGGAGTATAGGGGAAGTTTTTTCAGGTCGGCAATGGAAAGCGCTCCCATGGCATACAGGTTTAATACCTCCCACGGCGTAAAGCACTGATTGCATTCCGCCAACCGGTGCCTGTCCTGCATAAGAACCCTGTATATTTTATCCGCACCTACCTTTTCGAGCACGGCCCGGGGGTTTTCGCCCATCATATTTCCCAGCGAGGTGAACCAGTAATTCGCACAGGGCGTAATATTGCCGTCTTCAAAGCTTCCGACAGCAAGCTTAGGGAAGATACAGGGGACTTCGCGCTTGCCGTTTTGCAGGAACCGCAATAAAGATTCCAAATATGCCTTTGGCGGCAAAATTCCCTGAAAATCCGGATACCGGTCTATCAAGCCTTCTATTCCGGATAGCTGGCCGGCATGCGGATAAAAATCAAATTTATTTTTCCCCCTCACGGGGAAAGGGAAAAGTATTACCTTGTGATCGTATTGCAGCAGGTATTCGGCAAAGCCGGTGAGAAGATGCGCGTTCTTATCGTGTATCACGCAGTTGATTTCGACCGGGATACCGGACCGCACGGCATGGCCCAGGTTATCCAGTATCCTCTGCAGCTTTTCCGGCGTTTGCGTTCGGTATCCGTTGCCTTCGATTGTATGGTAATCGATGGAAATCTGAATGCATATATTGTCAAGCTCCTTCAGCCGGGCCAGTATCCCGGGGGACAAAAGCACGCCATTGGTTAGGACCTGGATTTTTTTATATCGGGGGGCGTGCTTCTTTAGGTAGTCTATGATGCCTTTGACCAGAAGGATTTCTCCGCCGCTTATTTTCAATATCGATATGCCGAACGCATCGTATATCCCCTCTGTCACGGCATCCATCGTTTTCTGCAAATCGCTGCCCTCCGCGTAATGCATTGAATGCCCGGAAGCTTTTGCAGTTTCTCGTTCCTGCAAAACACCTGTGCCGGTAAGACAGTATTCACATTTCATGTTGCAGATATGTTCTTTTACCACAAAATCGTTAATAAACGGCATATTCCACCTCATATCCTTCCCCTTGGCGGCGCAGGTTTTTCCATAGCCCAACAATGCTTATGTAGTCCTTTGCCTTTAAAAGCTGGAAGCATTCCATATGCTTCACGTTTCTTCGCATGGACAGCCCTGCCCTGTAAGTGCTCAACGCGTCTGCCTTTGCGATAATGTCAAAGTAGCTTTCCTGAGATTGATAGCATTTTAGCGCCATACGTTTTTGGCTGTATTCTCCTGTAATATTCAGGCAACAGTTGGGATTTGTGATTGGCGTCCATATTTCGTACATGCCCACGGCGATTTCTCCTTGCGGCAGATTGCGTAAAGCGTGCGCCAGCGCGATGTTTGTTGTTTGATGGTCGGCATGGTAATCCAACACATACGGCGTTAAAACAAGCCTTGGCGGCCTGTCGCGGAGTAACCCTTCAAGCTGTCCGCCCAGTTCTTCCAGATATTCTGCCAGATGACCGTCCGGGTAATCCAGATTACAAGCGGACGGATATCCCAAGACTGACCGGGCTTTCCGGAATTCCTCCCTGCGGATTCGCCCAATCTCCCGTATCCTCCCGCCGCCATTTCCATCGGTCAGCACCGCAACGGTAACATGGACGGATGATAAAAGCATTTTGATAATCGCACCGCCGCATCCCAACGCCTCGTCGTCCGGATGGGGGGAGAGGACGAGAACATTGTCCCCTTCGCCAACCGGCAGGGTATAGGAGATTTTCCCTTCCGTGTCCCATAATATTTGTAAAGCCAAAAATTCATTCATGCGTCTTACCACTTCTTATTTGTATGCAAAGATCAAATCGGTTGAAATGGAATCAATAGCCCGCTGCTCCACTTTTGTAAATCCAATGGCCCGCAAATCCCCAATTACATCATGGCTGTAAATATTGTAGACCCCTCCATGTGTAATCCAGTCAAGCAAAACGGTCGATTCAAATATGCCGCCTTCCTTGTAAAATACATCCGATATTGATATCACCCCTTTATCTCCGAGGGCCCCGCGCATCATGCGGAAGATATCCTTCCATTCCCCGGGGGTTTTGTAGTGGATGGTATTGTAAATGAATATCACATCGTAGGATGCGCCGCTGTCGATTACATGCCCGAGCGGGGCCGTATCAATGCTCGCATGGAATAAATGCTTTTTAAAGGCCAGACCCATTTGCCCTTCACTTCTTCCATATTCCAGACATCGGACCGGGGATGCCCTGTCCAGCTTGAGCCTGCGGAAAATGTGCAGGGCTATCAGGTTGAGGTTCGCCCCATACATGGTTTTGCCGTATGCATCCCCTTCTTGCCGGGTAAAGCCTTCTTTGTCGAACAATCTGCCCTCTTGCGCGGACTGAATCGATTCGGCAATCCGCTCCGGCGAAAGCCATCCGTGGTATAAAGAGCTTTCATGCCGGCAAATCAGCTCAAACGCATCCAGCCGGCTTTCAAATTCTGCGCTGATCCGCCATGCATCCCCCGCGGCAGTCAGGTAGCCTTCGCCGGTCAAATAGATACACAGCAGCTCGGTATATTTCTCATTCCATCCCAATTGGCGGAATAAAGCGCCCGTCAGGCAGCCATGCTCCTTTATCTGCCGGAACAGCCCCAGCCGGAAGGCGGCAAGCAAAGCGGCAGTCTTCTTATAGGCGAACATGTTTTCCAGCAGCCGGCCCCGCATCGTATCTCCTCCTTATAGTCACCATACTTAAAAACCGTCAAGTCTTCGCGGTATTTTTTCCGCCTTGCGTTGTCATCCGCCTTGCCGGGCGAAAGCCCGCCTGCGTCCTCCGCACCAAAAATGCTCTAAAATCATCTCAAAAATCCGCTATTGAACCTATTGTCGACACCATCTAGTAAAACGAAAAAAATCCTCGCAAATCCTTTGATGCTTTTCAAGTGCGATGACTATACCTTACCAGTTTACCCAGCGCGTTTCTCCGTATTTTATCCGTAAATTCAATCTGCGAGGGGATCTTATAACCCGCCAGCACGTGGCTGAGATATGCCCGGATGCTTGTTTCGTCAAGGCCTTTCCCGACAACAACGGCTTTTACGGCTTCCCGGCCGTCTGTGCGTATAGCCCTGCACACCATACAGTCGCTGATTTGCGGATGGCGGAGCAGCGCATCCTCAACCTCCCCGGGATTTACTTTTTTCCCGCCGATATTGATTACATTCTTTATGCGGCCTTTCACATAATAGAATCCCCGGTCATCCTTTGTCATGATGTCGCCCGTGGGAAAATACCCTTCTGTATCAAACGCTCGCGTTCCCTCGCCTAAATAGGCGCTCATCATGTATTTGCATTTCACAAAGGCTTCGCCCTCGTCCGCCGCACCGCCATCAGGATTAACAAGCTTTATTTCCACGCCTTCCATCTCCTTTCCGATGGAGTCGGCGGGATTCTCTGTAAGTCGTGACGTCAGTCCCCCGGTTTCCGTTGAGCCGTAATTGGATGATACAAAAATGCCGAACCGCTTTTTAAACGCCGCCCTTGTTTGCGCGGGGACGGTTCCGGCGCCGACTAAAGCAACGGATAAATCTGAAAAATCGTATGTTTTCAATAATGAAACGTCGGAGACTGCCTTAATCATAACCGGGACGGCTATGATGACGCCTGCCCTCCATGTGCCGATGATGTCTGCCGCTTTGCGGGGAATAAATTTATCGACAAGGTAGACAGCCGATCCCGACGCCAAGGCAGCCATGTAGGCCGCCCCAAAAGCAAACGAATGATAAATAGGGGACAGGCTGATTATCTTTGTGCCCTGCAAACGCAGCAGTTGCCGGTAGGCGGCCCCCTCTTCCCCCAATGAGGCGAGGCTGCGCACACAAAGCTTGGGAGCTGCGGTTGAGCCGGATGTCAGATGGTAAATCCCGCAGGCATGTGTATCCTGAAAAAATGGCTCACGGGGCCAATCTACAGCGTGTCCTGACAGGCAGGAGGAAGCTATGAATAGGGAAATCCCATGCGCTGTGAGTAAATTGCCGTACATATCCTCAGAAACGTCAGGCGGGATTGGAAGCACCCAGCAGCCGGCCGCCCATAGGCAAAGCAGGTCGACGGCAAAGTCGAACTGGCTCTCGACCTTATATGCTACAGCCTGATTATGGATTCCCTTTGCAGCCAAATACTGCCGGTTGGCATTTATCAGCCGCCACATACGGCTGTAGGAGATGCTGTTGTGCCCATCCGTAAAGGCGATATTGTCAGGAGCCGTACGGGCGTATTTGGCTATTACATCAAACAGTTCCATGTAACATATACTCCCAGATGACTTGATATACCCGGTCAATCGAACCCACGTCGGAAACATTCACGCCAACGCCTGCAATCATGGCGTCGTCATAGGTATGCATGCCCGTTAGGGCGGACTGTGTGAAAATTGCTTCCCCTTCCAAGGAAGCCTTGAGATCGTATTGGTTTTCAGGATGCACAATGATATCGGGCGCATCCTCCAAATACTCTCCGCTATAAATCTCCTCCCGGTACAGCACCCTGTTCACAACAGCCTCGCCCGAGTCCGGATGCTTAAGCTCCAAAAGCCTTGCCTTTATTTCATCCCTGACAGAAAAATAATCCTTCATTTTTATGCTTCCGCGCTTTTCCCTTCCTTCCAGATTAACGTAAATACGACCGGGAACCAGAGAGTAGCAAACTGTTTTTTCGTGATAATTCTCCAGCTTTCTGGTGCCGTCAAAAGATAAAAGGCCTTGCTGTTCCAGCCAGAGATTCATTTGTACCTCATGCTTGATTTTGCAAAACCCATGGTCGGACAAAATAACAACGGCCGCTTTGCCGTGAATTTCTTCAAACAGGCGTTCAATCCATCGATCGAGCCTTTTTAGAAAGTCTTCTACCAGCCGGGAAATCGAATCCGATTTCTTCTCAATTATGTATTCAAAAAAGAAATGCATCAGCCTGTCCGTTTCCATAATGTGCAGTTGAAAGTAGTCCCAGTTATCAGGGAGCAATTCAAAGGCAAGCTGGAAGCGCTTATCCAAAGCTGCGATTAACTGGTGCAAAAACGCGGCTTTATTTTCCCTCGCCAGCCATGCATCCGCATCTATGATGTAATCCATATCTATGAGGTGTTTATAAAAATCGTCGGGATAGGTGGATTTACGAATATCCGTGCAAAGAAAGCAGGATACCATATAACCGTTCAGCGGCTCCGGGGGGTAGGTTAAGGGCACGTTAATTACAATCTTCTTTTTATCCTGCGGGAGACGGGACCAGATTGGAGGCTGTTTTCTGTTTTGGGAGGTCGGTATCATAATCTGAAACGGGTTACATTGCCTGTCGGCAAAGCCGTAGATACCGTGCTCCGCGGGATTGCAGCCGGTCGCGAAGCTTGTCCAGGCGACAGAAGAAACAACCGGGAAAACAGAGTTCATGCTATGTGCGCCACACTGTGCGCAAATACGGCTCAGGCCCGGCATCAAACGCTTTATGTAGCCGGATTGCATGAGCGAGTATGGCATGCCGTCGATGCCCAGCACAAATATTCTATTTGACATGTCGCGCTCCTTTCCCGTCAGCTATCCGGTGATGACGCCGCAGGCTGCTATGGTGTTATCCCTGAGCAGTACGAACCGGCCCAATGCCGGCACATTGGAGATGGAGCTGATTACAACCGGTTTTTTTGTCAGGATTTCGACTTCCCCCGCTTCCAGCTTGCTCAATTTCAATAAATCGCCCTCTATTTTTTCAAGGGTAGAGGAATTGATTTTTTGATATATCTCCGATATACTGCAGCCTACTTCCTGGGTTGAGCAGCGCAGGACCAATTTATCCCCGGTGTTGACCGGCATCGCGTTCATCCAAAACAAGGTTGCTTTGAACTGTGAAGTCACGTTCAATACATAATCCGTCGAACAAACAATGCTGCCCCGCTCCATAAACAGCGGCTTATCGGTTGTAATGCCGATGCATTCGCCGCTGTCGGCCTTTGTTCTCACTTCGTTATGCTTTTCGATTGATTTGATATGCGCCTGTTCCTGTGAAGGCAGCACGCATATGGCTTGTCCCCGGGTTAGCTTGCCCGCTTCAATCCTCCCCACGGCAATACGTTTACTTATTCCTTGTATATTGATGTTGTAAACATCCTGCACAGGAAAAACCGTGTAACGGCTAAGCTCGTCCGCAGCCCCGGTTATGCCGTCAAGCAGCTCAATGAAGGTCTTTCCCCTAAACCATCTTGTTTTTTCGGAATGCCCGGTGATATTGTCCCCATCCGTGGAGGAGATAGGGACGCTGTTAACATTATGGATACCGAGCCCGGACAAAAACGCCGTCATATCGGCTGCAATCGCTTTGTATCCGGCCTCGCTATATTCCACCAGATCAATTTTATTCACCGCAACGATTATCTGCTTTATCCCAAGCATCGATAATATGTAGGCATGGCGTTTGGTTTGCTCCCGTATGCCTTCCGCCGCGTCTACAATAAGGACAGCGGCGTCGGCCTGTGCGGCCCCCGTAATCATGTTTACAACAAATTCAACATGACCGGGAGCATCGATAATCACATAGTCCCTTTTGGATGTCCTGAAGAATATCTGGGCCGTATCGATTGTGATGCCCTGCCTGCGCTCTTCTTCAAAGTGATCCATGAGGAAAGAAAAATCCAGCTTCCTCCCCTCCGGCGTTATCCTTTCCAAATCCTTGATTTTATCCTCGGGGATGGATTGCGCATTGTACAGCAGCCTGCCGATTAATGTTGATTTTCCATGATCGACGTGTCCTGTAAATACGATTTTAATTTTATTTTCATACATACAAAAATTTTACTCCTTTAAAAAATGATTACATATAGCCCAGGGATCTGAGCTTCTGCATCATGAAATCGGATTCCTTATCCTGGGCGCGGCCGCTCCGTTCGGATATGACCGTGGTTTGCAATTCCTCAATAATCCTTTCCACCGTATCCGCATTGGATGCAACGGGCTGGCAGCATGTTTCGCAGCCGATGCTGCGATATCTTTTTCCTTCGTTCGCCAGATACAAATCCACAATGGGGATTTGCTCCCTCTGTATATATTTCCATATGTCGAGCTCCGTCCACCCAAGAAGCGGATGTACCCTGATATGCTCCTCATCGGCGATTTTTGTCTTGTACTGGCTCCATAGCTCAGGGGCTTGTCCCTTATAATCCCATTCAAAATCCTCATCCCGGACAGAAAAATACCTTTCCTTTGCCCGGATGCCGTGCTCATCCCTTCGGATACCCAAGTACAATGCCTTAAAATCCTTTTGATTTACGATTAACTTCAAGGCGTTGGTCTTCAGCTCCGTGCAGCATTCTAATTTTCCCTGTTCAGGGCAGACGCCCCTTTTTATTGCATCTTCGTTTTTTTGTACGATTACATTCAGGCCCCATTCTTTCCCTTTGGTGTCCCTATATTGATAAATCTCCTTAAATTTGAATCCGGTATCGATATGTATGACGGGAAAGGGGGTTTGCCCGTAAAATGCTTTCCTGATCATCCAAAGCAATGTAGTCGAGTCTTTGCCGATTGACCACAGCAGGGCAACGTCCCTGATTTGGTTATAAGCCTCACGGATGATATAGATGCTCTCATTTTCTAATCTGTCCAGATAATCCATACGACAACTCCTAATTATTAATATATTAGACTTCCCGGATAGCCTGCGGCATGTCAAGCATATCAAACGCCTGAAATAGGAGCAGATGCTCAATCGCCTTTTCAGCTTTCCACCAATTTGCCGCGATGGCAAACTCTCCGGCATACGTCCCGTTTGTTTGCGGCTTTCCGGGTATGTCATAATACCACTGCCATGTGATATCCCACATGCCGTCTTGATTGCGATTCTCCGCAAGGTATCCCAACTCTTCTATTATTATGCTTTCGTTGCCCTCGTAAAAGATGCTGTCGGGCCGTTTTAAGAGGACAGATGGTTTGTACGAATAGCTGCCCCATTTCGCCTTATCTCTTTCAATGAATTGCATACCCTGATCGATCATGGCCTTTTCCAGCGAGCTTAAGTCGAAGGACGTGGACAGGCCGGCTTTCCTGATGCTGGTAGACAAATAATATAAATTGTTTATCTCCGCTTCGCGCTGCACACTCCTGTATGGGGTGTTATCCTCGTTAATGCCGTTCAAATACACATCCACAGCCTCTTTTGCCACCTGAAAGGCCTTATCGTAGACAGGGCTGCCTTTACTTGCAAAGCGCAGGGCAAACCCGGCGAGTTTAGCCGCGGGAGTATATCCAAACAGATTCTGGGCGCCGTCCGTATCGGTCCACCACATAGCTCTGGGATATTCATTATTGGTGGGAATGACTGCCAGCCATTTTCCGTCTGCAAAATGCTCCGTATTCTCAAGGAAGGCAAGAATGCCCTTGGTGATGGGATGCTCCTTGTCTTCAAACTCCAAATCCTCCAAAAAGTCGCAGGCGTACATGGTTGTATAGGGGCTGGAATTGGGATTCCAGTTATCCGCCTCCAATGCATTGCCAAATCCGCCGTCCGGGTTCTGGTACATGGAAATCATATCGAGTACCGGCTCCTTTTTGCCACCCTCGAAATGGTATTGGAATTTCGCTAACTCAAGTGGCCGCGCGTTGCGGTACATCCATTTGGATATTTTCTTAAAGTCTGCACTGTTCAGCATTTCAATATCTCCTCCATGTTTTATTTTACAAAGAACATTTTTAATCCGCATGGCTTCTCCCCGGCACCGGTTGGGTTAATGACCCGTTTGAACCGGGGTGAAGATGTGTGATAAGAACCATGACTCGTTACCGGAATCATAGATTTTAAACGGGTCCCGAGAACATTGAAACATTTCATGTTATAATGTGAACAGCTTTTATAAATCTTAAACCGAAAAGGGGGATTGTACGGCCTTGGATTCTTTTATAGAACATATCGGAAAATTAGCGGTGAAATCAATATTATATGAGGTATCCGCAACGCCCAAGCCGGGCCTTGTTGACCGCTGCAACAACGGGGCCCATAACGACATGGGGTTTTTCACGTTTATAGATTCCATTGTTTCCCTCTCAGATTCATTTAAGGAGTTTGCGCGGATAGGCTTTCGAAAATCCGGGGAACCGCCGCAAAGCATATTCGCTTCATTGCAGCGTTACGGGAAAGATGTTGAACAAGACATGTTTAAATCGACCGGGGGCGTCAACACGCATAAGGGGACTGTTTTTTTATGCGGCCTGATTTGCGCCGCCGCAGGACTGCTCCATAAACAGGGGGAAATTACAATTGAAAATATTTGCTCCGTTATAGCTTCCATGTGCACAGATTTGTGCGGCAATGCGTTTCAGGGAATCAAGCACAAAAAGCAGCCGACGAAGGGGGAAATGGTTTACATTGCCTATGGGCTGACAGGTATCCGGGGGGAAGCCGAGTCCGGCTTGAAAACCGTAAGGCAGGTATCCATGCCGGTATTGGAGGGATTGCTTGACACCGGGATTTGCATCAACGACATATTGGTTCATACCCTGATTAACCTGATTGCAAAGACGGCGGATACCAATATTTACGCAAGACATGGCCATGAAGCCGCGCTCTATGCCAGAGATCAAGCTGAGGTCGCCCTTTCCCTGGGAGGCATGCTTACCCCGGAGGGAAGGGCATACATCGATAAAATGGACCACGATTTCATATCGCGGATGATTAGCCCCAGCGGAAGCGCGGATTTACTGGCGGCAACCTATTTGCTGCATGCGCTCGAAGCCGAACATGTGAACTATACAGGCATAAGATAGCTGTCGAATTGCGCCGGCACGTCTACAACACCGGTCTGCTCATTGACTGTAAAATCATACCCCTTACAAAGAACAGTCCCGCAGCGGCATCGATAGGTGGAAATCAATCGGTATTCACCGTCAAGCAAGTCAAAGCAAAGCGTATCGCCGGATGCCTTTATCGTAACCAGCCGATATTCCTCATGAAATAATTCTGCAAACGCTATGTTATTTACCATGTGTATCGTTTGATAAATCCCATCCTTGAGATAATCGATGGAATAACTGTGCGCGGGCGTATTTGCTTCTCCCGCGAAGAACCGTATCTGCCTGTGAATTTTTTCCTTGCCGTCCACAGAATGGAACGCGCCATTCGCGAAGTACTCGGCATGACTGTCCACAGGCGATATTCTGGCGGGAATGCCCAGACTGCGGCAAATGGCGACAAATGTCACCTCTGTCGAGGCGACGGTGCCGTATCCGCTCGCCAATACCCGGCAAGGATTAACGGCTATGCCGTCATTGGGTATGATTGTTATGTGATTGGCCAGATACGCGTTTATCTCCCGCGGCCTTTCCCGGAACAGCCGCTTTTGCTCCTTGGAGAAATAGCGGTTGATGAAGCCCCTGTAAGCGGTAACATTTTCATTGAGCACATCAGGAATAACCAGATACCGGTAAAAAACATCCCCGTCGCAATTCTTATCGTATTTCGAGGAATAACGGTAATGGTCGTTAAGCACATCGACATCCAGGTCAAAACAGCGGCTATATCGCATTAAAGCATTCAGGAAGCTTAGCCTTTTGCGCATTTCATCAGAATCGCCGCAGTTTTCTAAAAAGGCAAACAGGTTATTCGCCTGCCCCAGCGCATATTCTAACAAAGCTTCAATCTCTTCCCTGTACTGTCCCCATTTCTCAATAAGCCCTGCTTTCCTTGATGCCGGATATAAGGATTGTACCCTCCGTAATACAGCCTTGACCCCTTCCTTCAATCTTAAGCCATATGCTTCGCTATAAGCTTTATCCACATCCGGGCCGCGATATTTATTCGGGGGGACAAACTTGAAGCCCGTTTTTGTTTTACAGGCCGGCGGCGCGCTTGAAAGCGTTATGGTATGGGCTGTATGTTTTCTCATATCCAATAATTGGAACGCGGCCTTTCCATCCTTGGCAATATACACAAAGATATCGCCCCGCCCCAAAATGATCGTTGCAAGCCCCTCTTTGTTTGTTTTCTGACGGGCGATTGACAGAAGCCTGCCCAAGCACGGGATTTGAAACATAACCGATGCATTCTCAACCGGAGCCCCTGCTTCATCTACAATTTTTATTGTACATAAAGATAAATGGTCGCAGTACCGATCCGATATATTGATTTGGATAAAAGGCATAACATGGCTGACGGCGTTATCTGCTTTTTCCGCAAAAAGCAGATTGCTTGTTACGAGCATGCTGCGATAAGTCGAATCTAAGCGGTCCCCGCTTTTCCTGACAAACCAGGTATGGTCGAAGGCTTCGATTGGATTGCAGCTCTCAACGAAATGCCATTTTTTATTTACATTTACTTCAGTCCAGCAATGAGCGCCGTCTATCATCGGCCAATAGGTAACCGCACTTCGGGAGGGTATTCCAAGCGCCCTCAATGCCGTTATTAAAAGTATGCTTCGCATCCCGCAATCCCCGAACACGTTTTGCAGCAACAATCTGGGCGAGGATATATGCCGTGTAAGCTTCAAATCATAATCGGTTTGCATAAAGAGCCAGTCGTTAACTTTAAATACCGCCTGTTCTACATTCAGTTCTTTTACCTGGGGATAGAGTTCGCCGTACAGCTCCCGGTAGAATTGATTATCGATATGCTCTTTCCCGATACGGTATGGCAAAACATATTGAATAAATAAATCTTCATCCATGTTTTTCGCCCATTTCACTGTTTGCAGCACGTTTAGCTTAAACCTTACATGCTCCAGCAAGTATTCCATTCCGTATTCAATTAAATCCGAGACAGGCGCATACATGACGGATATTTCAAAATAGCGCTTTTCCTCTTCGCTCAGATTAGGCAATATTTGATGATAATCTGTGGTTCGTAAAAAATCCTGCTTTAATTGATTCATAATAATAATCCTATTCTTTGTATCGTTGTATGTTTCGTCAAACCCCATCGTGCCTGACAACGGGTGAATCTTTATCTATCGATTGCACAACAGAAGCGGGAATTAGAATCTCTTATTGCCTTTCAGGACATAATGGCCGTATAATGCCGCGCCGATTGCCGTGCCGTTGTCGCCGGCCGCAGGCTGGATAAACACATCCTCGAATAACCCGCTCTTATACAGCTTATAATTCGCAACGCTGTTCAACGCGACGCCTCCGGCGATACAGAGGTATTTTGCCTTCGTGAGACCTTGGATATATTCGCCTAACTGTAAAATGATATCCTCTAATATTTGCTGCGCCGCCCAGGCCAAATCGGCCTGTCTGGAAAACCTTAACTCGTCGCCGCGTATCGCCGAAACCTCATCTTGCAGCGCCGTTAACCCGATGATATCCTTCTCAGTCATCTCAATTTTCCCATTGCCGGTGTATCTGATAAATTTCTTCAGCTCATGGTATGCGCTGTCCTTGCCGTATGGCGCCAGCCCCATTGTCTTGCCTTCCTGAAACTCGCCGAACCCAATGATTTCAGTAACGATTGAGTAGAATATCCCCAGGGAGTTTTCTATATAATCGGTTCCCCGGAGATTCGCCCCGATGTTCTTTTGAAGCATATCGATGCGGTTATCTGTGCCATAGGCATAGGAAACCGATTCATAAAGGGTTTGCCCGCCTACCTGCTCTTTGCTGCCCACGGCGTCTACGATCAGGATTGCCGATTCACTGAAAGGGGAACAATAAAAACCGCTTGCGGCATGGGCCATATGGTGATTTATGAGCTTGACATCCGATAGCCTGAATAAAATGACAGGGTTGATAATATCATTTGCGACGACAAGCTCGATGTCTTCCTGTGACAAGCCCAGTTCCTTTAAGCAATAGTTTCTCGAGAACCCCTGCGACAAGGAAACCCCCAGCCCCGTGCCATGCTTCTTGCGTGTGATTCTCTCGTCTTCAATGGAAATCACGACCTCCCCGTCTCTTGTGATACAGGATGAGAAATCATGATTGGAGCCGCCGATGCCTAAAATATACATATCCGTCACCCAGCCTTCTATACTGTAATTTATAGCCGAGACCATCCAAAAACGCAATGTATCTGCGGCTGTTTTTCCGCAATACTGCGTCCTCTTCCTTGTCTTGCGAAAAAACATCTCGCAGTCTACATCCACGTTTTTGAACAGCCTCGACTATAGAACCTGTTCTTAATAACGATTTTTATATATATCCCAACGATTTCAGCCTTTCCCTTACGGTGTCCATTTCGTCCGAACCATACGTCTCTTTGTTTTCATCGCCGTTTGGTTTTATATACATGCCGGGGCTCGCCTCCGGCAATGTTTGCGCCTGCCCTGTATGAAAGGCGATCCTTCCGTCCATGTATGCGGGTACGGGAATCCCAAAACAGTTCAGGATAGACGGCGTGATATCCTCCATATGGATGGCGCCATCGGCAAAGGCCGCCCCTGTATCCTTTTGATAAAGAATAAGCACTCCGTCGTTCCGGTGCATTCCTTTGTGCTCGGGTATCCCAAACAGCTTTCCCGGCTCAAGGGAGTGATGAACCATAGTTCCATAGTCATATGGCAGCAGCAGGATATCCGGGGCGCCGGAAACGGCGCCGCCAAAATACACCTCTTCCCTTCTGGCCACATGCCGGAACAGCTTCCTGCCGGATGCCGGGCTGACGATGCAGGATAATTGGTGAATCAGTCTGCCGCGCAGGGCTTCATATTCCTCCGGGGCAACGATGCCGTGTTGTTGCCTGCCGGTTAAGTTGATATTGATTCCATATGATCCCGGGGCCGCCATGTAAGCCGATGTCTTTGACCAGTCAACGATATGGGTTTTGCCGTCCATCTCACACGAGAACCACGAATCCGCATAAGGGGACGATGATTGGTCGGGCTCAATGCCCAGGTATCCTTTTTTATACAAGTAGGCCTGTACATAGAAATCAATCGCTCCCATTCCGAAGCCATGATCGGAAAGAACGACAAATACCGTATCCTCCGGCAAGAAGGCAAGAAGCTGCTCCAGCGCGCTATCTGTCTCCCGGTATATTGTCTCAACCGCGTTTTTCAGTTCCTCCTGTCCGGACGAAATATAATATGGGCTGGTCGAATCCATATAATGCCAATAATAATGAGATACCCGGTCAATTTCGGTAAACACGGCGGTGAATAAATCCCAATTATAGTTTTGAGTTAAATACTCAATGGTTTTAACCCGTTTATGGGTAATTTTTATAGCCTCTGAAATATACCCGGCATCATTTTCGCCGCTATTCATACAAGCCAGATCGTTGGCATAGTGCCCCCCTTCTTTTGCTATTCGGAAAACAAGGTCGTCCGGATAACAATAGCGCAGCGTATTGGATAACGGCCATGTCACCATAAAGCCGTCGATTTTTTGGGGAGGATGCGTCATCGGGACATTTACGATTCCCGCCGTTTTTCCATAAGAGTTTAGTATGCTCCACAAAAAGGGGCACTTCGTATCGCCGCTTCCCATAAATTTACCCGCATAATTTTCGGCTTGGGTATCATAAAACTGGTAGATTCCATGCTTTCCGGGGTTGACGCCGGTAAACGCCGTGACCCAGCCCGGCGCTGTATGGGGAGGGATGGTGGAATTCAGCAGTCTCATGCCGCCGTGTTTCACAAGCTTACCGAATGTCGGAAGCTTGTTTTCATGTATCATATGATTCATGATTTGGTATGATGCCCCGTCCAGCCCTAATACAAATACCTTCAAATTCCTTACCTCTTTTTTGCGATGTATAAACAAGAACGCCTTAACCGCACAGGCAGACCTTCGACCTTACAGCCCGGTTTGAGCAATCGTATAAATTTCCCTTTCCAAGGCAATTACCTCAGATAACTTTTGCTTGATTCCCCGCCCGGAATTGTTGTGAAACACAACGGAAGCTTTCCCGCACAAATTGCCCACGGTCAACCATTTTTTGCCCAAATTCAAAAACATATCGCCTAAGCTGTTGAGAATTTGCATATTGCCGGCAGATGACAGAAAGCAGAAGTAATCGGACAACAGCGAATTTGTTATCACGGGGCCGCCGAAATTTGTGATTTTAGCGTGGAGCATGGCCATCAGGCCGGTAAAAATGGGATACCGGCAGTAAGCGAACCAGGTGTCCATATCCTCCAACAGTTTTTCGTATGCCCTGAGGCCGACATAATACCCGTCCCTGTTGACAGACGACGCGAAATGCTGTGATTGTAAATTGCGAAAGGGTTCTAATTTCTCTGTCAGCGATTTGCGTTGGAAAGCTTGCGGGTCTTCTTGTGATATTGTGATACAGTTGAATGGAAACTTCGCATAGAAGATATCAATAGATGCATTGACCGATTTTATAAAGTCGGATACGGAAAGAGTGCCTTCGTATATGGTAACGGGATTTGTGGGGATATACGTATCCGATACAAACAAGGCCTTCGTATCGCAGCCGATAACATTTATACAATGGGTTACGTCATCCTGGAAACCCTTATGCATGTAGGGAAGGAACTTTCTGGATAACAATGACAATACAGGCATCCCTTGACTGATATGCGCGGTGACGATATCCCTGGCCTCCTGCTCAGCCTGCACGCTGAACCGGTTAATCTTCAGATTCAGGTTATCCTGAAGGCGGTCCAGCATAAAGGGGATATCGTACCGCATACCGCCGAAAATCGGGAAGGGCGGTACGGCGGTGTGGGAATTCTCTATGTATTCATCAATGGAAAAAGGCTTGTAGTATGGCATGCTGCCCTCTGCATGGACAAACAAAGCACCCTCGCACAGCGCAAAGCCATAATAGTTCAGGACATCGGTTATGCAACCCATTAAGCATATTTTTGACGCGGAGGTATGATAGTTTCGTAATCGCTCCATACAATTGGTCATTCCTCTCTGCAAAAGGCACGAAGTATACGTCCCACATCCGCACAGGGGCGGGCTGTCCCGCCGGCTGGGATCATACGAAAACCTTTCTGGCGGCAGCGGCGGTCTCTTTCCTGATCCGTTCCTTCACCTGTTCCAGAGCTGTGCGCACCTCGGGCAGATTAAACATATAGTTGTTGCCGGCCAATTCGTCCAATGTAACGGCATCGTTGAAATACAGATTATAAATGCTGCAAAAATTAAAGCATTTTCTGCACAGGGGAACCCATTGGTTTGTTTCCAGCATGAGCTTTTGGATTTTTGTCTTCCCAAAGCTATCGATAACATCATAGGGATTTTCGTTGAATATATTCCCCACGTTCAGGGCCTCCTCGGGAAGTATGTTCGTACAGCATTTTACCCTTCCATCGTCAATATAGCTTACGCTGGCAATGGGATTGTAGCAGTGGTAATGCAGGCGCTCGCCTTTCAAAAGCTGGTACAGCCTTTCAAGGTATATCCTGAGCGGCAATACGTTGCTGTACCGGTCGTAATTCTCAATCAGCCTGTCCATCATTTTGATATCCTCGGCTGTTGGCGTAAAGATTCCCTTGGAATCAACGAGCAGGATAGGGGTGACCTTTAATGTGTTCGTGTGCTCTCCCCCCGGCAAGCTGTCCAGAAAAGCGATAAATTCATCATACCTTGCCGTATTTGCATTGTTTAGCACGGTGGTTAGCTCCAGATAAATATCATTGGCCTTCAATGTCCTTATAATATGGAGCATTCTTTCCATAATCGCTTCTTCTTTGAACCTGTATTTATTCATGGGAAGGTCGTGCCCGTCCAGGGAAATCTGCATTAGAATCCGTTTGGAGTCTACGATCCATTTTAAATATCGGTCGTCTATATTTTTGCCGTTTGTCTGGATTAGGACGTAATCGTATCGCTCCAAAAGGTTGTTTACAAAGCTCTTGATGTCCCGCATCAGAAAAATTTCGCCGCCGCATATTTTGATAATCGGGCTTTGAAAATATGCCTTGTCAAATTCCAGTATTTTGTCGAGATTTTCTTTTAATTTCCCCCGGTACGCATAGCGGTCGCTTACCTCTATGTGGTTTTCATCATGTTTGTGGTAACAGTACTCACAAAAGGAATCACAGTTATTCAGCTTTATTAAGATGTTTGTGATAAGGATTTCCTTTTTATACATTGTCCTTGCTCCTTTTAGTTGGTTTGTGGTTTATATATTGTCCATTGCTCCTTAGTTAACTTGCCCGGCTTACCAATGTACCCGAAATCCTGATTACTCAATAATACTTTTGACGTATTCGGCAAAGCTCCTGATGCTGGAGAACACGTTTATGTTTAGATTCTCAGGCTCTATCTCAATGTCGAACTCAGACTCAACAAGGACTATGGTTTTAATGAAGGTAAGCGAATTGAGTCCGAGCCCGGATAAAGGGGCGTCAATCAGTTCATCCTTACCCATAGGGACATCATCCAGGGTTATCAGGAATTTTTCGGCTATCCGTTCCTCAATGCTTCCGTGCATATTGATATCTCCCCTATACATATTTTGTAAATCAGCCCATCGGAATTGTTTTTAAATCCATATAACCATACTGATGAAGGATATCTAAAATTTCCACTGTGACGTCGGCGCGGTGGGACGCCCCATAGGATGTGATAAATCCGCCGTCATCATCCTGCACCGACAATAATACCCCCAAGCCCGCGGCGACCGCCCTATGCTCCCTGCCCAGGCCAATCGCCAGACACGATTCCAATGCCCACACCACATCGGCAATATCATAAGCCGTTATTTCCCGGGTTACGTTTTGCAAGCAGTTGTCCCATATTTCCCGGCCGCTCCCGTCAGCGGATTTATAAAAGCTCACCATCCCCATCCAGCTATTGTGCGCATAGCCCGGAAACCGCTCGCCATCCCACTGTGAACGCAAATAATTTTTCGCCTTGGCAATCATCTCCGTCTCTGTTCCCGCCAAGGTAGTCAGGTAACGCAGGACCCCGCTCGTCAACCAAATCTGATTGAGCTTGTATTTGGGAATATACCAATTTGGGATATCAAACTCCAATATCCCGACCGGCTCGTCCCAATAGCCGCCCGCCTTCTGGTTCCGTTTAAGAAATTGAATCGTTGCGTCAAGCATGGGGCAGGAACCGATTTTCAGGCGGTCGAGAATCCGCAGGCCCGTTATTGTACAAGTTATGCTGCTGATATCTCCCGTATAATCTGCATCAACCCCAATCCATCCGCCATCCCGGTTATGGCATGCCGACAGGTTCTCAAGCACACAGGGGGCGCCTGCCGCGCCGGCTTTAAAACGCAGGGAGCTTTGATGGAAGCCGGTGCCGTTTTCCTTTACAAACCTAACCGCTCTCTGTATATTGATTATGTTAATCACCCCAATTATGGCAAACCGTATTTTTCCGCCTTGTTCCAGACATGTGAAAAGCCGCCCGGTCACATGATGGGCTTAAGCGCTTTCCGGTAAATGAAGAGCAGGCGTTCGCTTTCCTGAACAAAAATTGCTTTTATTTTTTTTGATATTTTCAATATCTGTTTATAGTGGCATTCCGGCACGGCCTCAAGCAGTATGGACGTTTTTCGGAACATGTTGGCAATTACAATGCTCTGCTTCCTGTTTGATAGAAACTCTGTGCGCAGCGAAGACGTATCAACCTGAAACAAATCATCCAGCAGTCTTAACTTGAACAGGAAGTTTCCGTGTACCCCTTCCAGTATTTCATTAAAAAATAATCTCTGCTCAAGTGCATGGGCTATTTTGTCATCTGGATTGCAAGCCTCAGCAAGCCGGCTGGCATATTCGTTACAATACCGGATTTCATCCTCCCATGAATCTGCCGTCCGGATAAAATCCACTAAGGCGCGCTCCCTGATTTCCCGCACGTCTCCATTAACCGCAGCCGGAATAGCACCTTCAAGATAAAAAAACATGGAGAGAGCCTCTGTCGAGGATTGGGCGCTTTTAGCCATCTTATGGAAATCCTCGCGTCTTACCTCGTAAAAGCCGGGGGCGATGCTGAGATATACGTCACGCGCGCCGTCATACCCGGTAACCGGATGTCCGTGAAAATCATCTTCGCGCGGTTCAGGCGCCAAGGTATTATAGTAATGGTTATAATATGTATGGATAAAGCGTTTCTTTTTCAACCCATCCATAATAAATTCATGGATTGTATTTTGCCGGTCTTTAAATTGCAGGAGGCCGATGCCGTAATACTTTTCCAGATTCTTCACTACCTGCTCAAGATTTGCGCGGTTGATATTTTTAAACATATTTTTATTGAAATCTCCGGCAGGTAAAAAAGCCTGTGTGCCAATCGCCGGGATAAAACCGGGCAAACCCGCCTGCCTCATCAGATACCATACCGTATACTCATCGCAATTCAATAAATCCACGAACAGGCCGTCTCCGGACAAAAGATCGCCCAGCAGCCCTTCAAGCGAAAAATCAACTTTCATTGCCATGTCTCTCACCCTGTTGTTTTTTTATGATTAATCGCGATAAATTACGGATTGTGTTAATGCCTCTGATATCAAGCTCCTCGTCGTCAAATTCAAATTGGTAGCGTTTTTCGATTTCCACCAGTATGTTAACCATGTTAAAGGAGTTAAGGCCTGATTCAAACAGATTGCTGTCCTCGTTCAAATCGGCGTTGCAGTATGGCTTTAACAGCGAGTATAATGTGATGTAATACTGATCCATGCCGCTCCCCTTATCCCGATAGAGATTGTGATGCTCCATATAGCGCTTTTGGATTTGCAAAAGGATTTCCGCGGGTGTATGCCTTCTGTAAAAAATACAAGCTTTTGCCTGTCCTCCGCAAAGATAGCATGGCCGTTCCTTTTCCCGCAAGGCCCCTCTGGATACCTTTCCTCCCGGAGCATAGACATCGATATCACAAAAATACCCTGCAAAATCATCCGTTTCAACCTCCAGGCTAATGCGCTTTGCCTGATATGGATTCATCCTGACGACAATGATTGCGGCATGGAAGGCGATACCGTCCACATAGGTTTGGCTGAGGACGTCTGCATGGTGGAACCGGTTTAGAAGGGCATTTAAGCAATCGGCAAATAAATGGCCGGCAGGAAAAATCATTTTATCAGGGCCCGGAATGTTGGGGCTGACACATAGGACGCTTGCAGCTTGATTCGCGGATGCTATGCAGCCAATCAGCTTATCCAAGTATTCTCTGGATTCCAAGATGCCCGGATTGCCTCTCATATGCGTTGTTACAGCTCGTTGTCAAGCGCTGAGCGCATGTCTTTTGGCCAATTCCCGGTATTTAATCCGAATTGCTGCAGCACCGCCCAAAGCAGCCGTTCAACCCCACAGGCGGAGCAGCCTGTCCAAGCTTCCCCTCCCTGGCTGGTTTTGATGGAAAATGTATTGCCGAAATAATTTCCGTGTACATTAACGGAAGCGACCGCAATGTCCTTTTGCCTGCCTGCGATTGGGCATCTTAGCTCAACTTTGCTCACATTCGGAATGCTGTTGCTTTTGCGTACGGCTGATGTAATGAAAAACGGGTCGTCAGCCCAATAGAGGCCTCCCGACAATCCCAGCTCCCCCAGAAGGCGCATATTGATGTCCAGGCATTTTTCCCTTGTTTCAAGAACATAGTCCTTATCGCCGATAAAAACGAATTCCCTCATGCCAAAGCATATGGAGGACTCCAAAAGAAACGCGCGCCCGGGCTCATTTCGAAAGCATGTCCCATAAACGCTGTATAACATGTTTTTCGGGATGGTTTTGGATTCCAGTTCAAAGTACAGCTTGTAGCATGCGGCTGTTTGTAAGGCCGCAGCCCCGGACCCGTGAAAGTGGATGGGGTTAAGCTTATACATAACCTCCGGCGAATCCTCCGAATACCCCATTTTTTCTAAATGGTACGCGCTGATCATTGGTATATACCGGCGCCATTCATCTATGCGGAGATGTTTGTATAAACCAATCAGGAAGCTGTCGAGATAATCGAGAAGGCGGATTATCTTTCCGCTGTAGGCGTAATCGCCGTTCTTCAGCAATGCCACCCATCCCTCTTCTATGAGTAAATTGCTGATATCCTCGCTGTTCTTAGGGGTTGCATGATGAATACGGATTGCCCCTGCTTCCACCTCTTCGCCGTTGCTTTGCTTTCTGAGCTTCGCAATGATTTCAAGCGCCTCGGTGATGAAAGCTTCTTCATCCGTAGTGTTAAGCACCTGTATATATAGTTTTCGGCTATCAACAAAATCCAATTGCATGCCGATCACATCCTGCCTGCTGTTGAGCAGGTGCATCGCCTTTTTGTGCAGAGCGCTTTCCAATGGCTCCGAAAGCGCGATTGTAACGGTCTTCATCATGATAAAGTTCCCCCTTGCATCTTATAAAATTTATTGATTTGCGAAGGATGGACGAATGTGCGCCCGATAAAGCCCATTTCGTTTGAAACACGGCAGTCATGCTCAAATTTGTCCGCGTCGAGATAATTGACATACGTTGAATCGATTGCCTTGAGCCCCAAGGCGTTGGCGCAGCCCACAATCCTTTTTTTCATATCCATGAGGATGCCGCGGCGCCGCTTTTCATCAGACATACTATACAGAAGCGCATATGCTCCCGGGATAACGGCATGTATGCGCTTGGAACGGCTGCATATTTGTTCCAGGCTTTCCAATGCTTTTATATGGTCTACAACCAATTCAATACAGGTGCTTTGATTCATCGGAAGCGTATCCTGCAAAATACTTTCAAACCGGTCAAGCTCACCGGATGAGCTTATGTTGTGAACCCGGATGGAGTGAATGGGGCAATTTGCCATATGCGACAGGATATGATACAGCCGTTCTTCATTGTGAAACGGCATTGAAATCGTTACTTTCTTTTTAAAATCGGAATATTCATTGATAGCCTCCGATATGAGGTAAGCGGCTGTCAGCCATTCGTTTTCAGGCGTTGTATTGACAATATCAATCACTAAGCTGCCGATTGATAAATGAAACGCGTTTTCAAGCTCCCTTGGTAAATGTCCGGGGACAAGCAGGGCAATATACGAATCATTTCCCATCGCCGCAGGCCTCCCCGTTTAAAACAGCGCTTAACGCCTTGCCGCGCGCCCTGACCACCCATTCATTTGCCCCGCAATAGTAAATCCTCATTCTTTGAATATCCAAACCGCCCTGCTGCAAAACACGCGAAAGATATTCCGATACCATATCGTCAGGCACCGCGGTGAGCGTATTGACCAGTTCAAAGCATTCCCGGCGCGCATCGTGCTCTATGAGTAAATCGTTGGATTGCATAGAGCCGATGCGGATTGGCATGTTCTCCATCAATTTCTACAGCTCTCCTTCAAAATCAGGCTGCCGCAGCCACAGGAGCCTGTGATACTGCGCGCTCTGTGTTGCTTTATCACTTAGCTTGTACACCCACTGCTCCTGTTTCTCGCCCGGATTGCCTAAACGGTAAAATCCCAGATTCTCATGCAGCGAAATCGAAAGGTGGTTATCTCTGCTTATGTAGCTTGTTATCTCCTTGGCGCCGGCTTCTCCGCATTTATCCAGGAATTTGGCCCAGAGATCCATGAGATGGCCTTGGCCCCGGTAATCATCCGCGATGACAAGGGCATCCATAATCATCGTATGGCCATCGGGCGTCCATCGGACAAAACCGGTCAACAAATCGTTGTAGTAAAGGACGGCGTAGGTATTGCCCTCGCAGCATTCCTTTAAGCGGGACGACAGCAGCCTGAGAAACAAACGATTGGTATCCCCGCTCATTTGCGCCAGAGTTAAAGCTAACATATCATCATAATGACGCTGATTCATATTGCCCGAACCTTTCAAAAAGCCTTTCCCTATCGGCATAGGCTGCCGTATTTACCGCATGCTTCTTCTGTGACGCCTAGCAGCTGATTGATGGTCGGGGCTATATTGGCGAGATGGGGGCGGACATTTCCATCGATTTTCCTTGAGATGTTGGGGCCAAGCCCTCCCCAGACGGATTTAGCCCTATGCCAGCCTGTTTGCGCGTGCCGGCTTACAATGTCCGCCCAATAATTGTCCCCATAAGGCAAGTAGCCCCAATCGTATGGCTCTATGATAATATCGGGAACCATATCGCCGTTGCGGTACCGGTCTTCTCCCGGAAAAACCGATGAAAACAGCGGATTCCCATTATAAGGGTTTATCATCCTGCCAAGGGTCTCCATGACATGCCGCCTGGTGCTGATAAACTCGGAATCCTTTACAATTCCATGCACATACCGGCCTGCCCGGTTGATATTGATTCCATGGCTTCCCTGCACCGATTCAAACGCAATGGTTCTTTTCCAGTCCAGCCTTCTTCCGTCCTTGTCATACGACAACAGATTTTCATTCCGGAGCATGGGGTTGATTTCAACAAAATGCTCCAGATGTCCAAACCCGACAGAGGAAAATATCAGCAGGTCGGAATGATGCCGGCCTGCAAATTTCAGGACATCGCCCAGAACGGAATCACAATATCGATACATCTGAAAAATAATTTTATCCTCCAGACGGACGGAATCATCCTTTAGCTCCTTCATATAGAAATGGCTCACGCGGTCTATACATGTGTAGTTTACAAAGTAGACGTCAAGCGCCTTTTCGTATAATTTCATAGATAGGAGGTGGCGCATGCCTTCGGTTCGTAAGACTTCGGATAAAAACTCGTTTTTGCCCTGGCCTTTGTAAAACGCGCCCATATCCTGAACGTAAGGCAAGCCCTTTTCCGACAACGACCGCAGCAGATTAGCCGGATATGTATATCGAAGGGTACGTTCCATGGCGTAGCTGACGAGGGCGGAGTTTAGCTCCCTTGGGGGATGGGTTCCGAATATATTTACTACGCCCACGCGGTTGTCCCGGGAAAGCGCCTTTCGCCAAATCATATGATCCTCTATCTCACCCGATTTCCAGACTTGGGGGACATAATCCGGATTATGGGCTTTCCAGTACGACATAACACCGTGCTCAAAATCATCCATTCCGGAAAAAGCAGATAAAAGCCCTGAAGCCTCATAGGGCACGTTGCTGCACGCAATTTCCCCAAGATGCCCTTTTGACTGTACATATTTGAAATGGGGAAGGCGGCCTGATTCGCACCAATTTTCCAGAAGATCCATGTTCAGGCCTTCAAACGAGATTACGAATAGTTTACTCACCCTAAATCAGCCCGCCTTCCTTTTATTCAGCTGCTGGCGCTGCCATATTTTTTGACGGATACCCTCCAGATGTATCTGCTCAAAATGAAAAACAAGATTGTGACTACGGTAGACGCCGCCACCTCCCTGATTCCAAGCTTGTTCAGTACAAAGCCGGCCGGAAAGTAAACAACAATCAATACAGGGATAAAAAATGTCAGTATCATTTGTAATACAAGCGGGTACACAGAGCCCGGGGCCCTTTTCGCCAGCCCGTGAATCGACCAAAACATACTGCTGAATGCGTCAATCCTGATAAACCGGAAAGCCAAGCATTGTATCGATAGATATAAAGAGTGCATAATCAAGGTCCCGTTAATAATCATATAAATATAGACAAGAATGTTGCCCGCGGTGACGGCGCCTTGCAGGCTGGGCCATGCGGCAATGATATACATCACCGCGGATATGGCTCCGCCCACCAACGTGCCCAAATCGAACTGCTTTGTGGAAATATAGAATACCGGGTTGACAGGCTTAATGAGAATCAAATCCAAATTTCCGGTATTGATGAGCTGGGGCAGGGACAGGAGCCCGTAAAAAGCAAACGGCATGAACAGGACATTTTCAATAATCGCGTTTGTTGCAAATAAGAATGAAACATCAGAGGCTGTCCAATTGCCGATGCTTTCCGTGTAGGAAAAGAGCAGCGTATAGGTGAGAAAAATGGTTAACTGATACGCAAAGACCGTTACAAGGGTTACCACAAAGTTAAACCGGTATTCCATTTCACGGATAAGGCAGTACTTTATCGTCTCAATCTCCAGCCGGGCATACAGCTTCAGTGCTTGAACGAATTTGTTCATTTGCTTCTTATCCCCCAAATGCCGTATACTTTTTTATGCCTTTATCCCACATCATATTGTAGATGGTTATCAAGATAACAATCCAGATAAAGCTGGTTAGGATACCCTGTAGGACATCCTGCAATCCCGCCTCCATGCCTACAAAAATACTGCATGGAAAATAGCCGATATAATAGAATGGGAAGAGCTTACATATTTTTAATAGGGAATCAGGAAGGATTGAGAGAGGAAACAAGAAGCCGCAGAGGAATAGAAGCGTATTGCTAAACAGCATAAATAATTGTGAAATGTCATCCAGAAAGAAAACCAGCATACCGAAGAGACAGCTTAACGTAAATCTTATTACAAAAGCCGCAAACAGGGAAACAATGAAGAGCAGCAGCATGATGATGTTTTCCGTTATGAGGATTCCTCTGAATACAAACCACAAAACAACCCCGATTGCTGTGAAGGCAAGAAAATAGGTGGTGGATTGTGATAATGCCGTCATCAGATTATAGGAATAGTAATTGATAGGCTTTAAAAGATGCTTGCTTAAATCCCCTCCGCGAATTTCCCCGAGGATCTTAAACTCCACACTGCACGGCTGGATAAGCAGATTAATAATCTGGATGGTGATAACATAGCCATTTATCTGGTTTACTGTAACCACATTTGTAAGCGCATGATTCGATGCGAAAATCGCCCTCCATAAAAAGAGGTTGACAATTACGGGAAAGAAATTCACAATCGCCAGCGTAACAAAATTAAGCCTGTATTCCATGCCGTTTCGCAGCTCAAGTAAGAAAAATTGCAAATATTTATTCATACGACAAGCTTTCTCCATGAGTCATTAAGCCCTCAATAACTACTTCCAGCGGGATATCCCTTATGTTCACGTCAAGTACATTTTCATTTTCATAGCAATACCCGATTAACTCCTTAATCTTGGTTTTTTCCACTCGCGCCTCAGCCTTGTTTTTCTCAATGGCAACCTGCCCGAATTGGTTGAGAATCCCGCTGTCCACGCTGTCCGAAAAAGTTATCTCTACAATTTTTTCCTCCGAGTAACGCTGGATAACGTTTGTAAGGGAATCGCTTACTATTAGCTCACCCTGCTTCATTATCATAATATCATTGCAGACGTTCTCAATATCATTGAGGTTGTGGCTGGTAATAATAAACGTTGTGCCATACTGCTTATTGTATTCAATAACGAATTTGCGGATTGTATTCTGCGAGGCAAAATCCAGCCCGATTGTGGGCTCGTCCAGAAACACGATTTTGGGGTTATGCAGTAACGCGCCGATAATCTCGACCCTCATCCTTTGGCCGAACGAAAGCTTCCGCACCTGGATGTTTACAAGGTCCCGGGCTTGAAAAATCTCAATCAGGCTATTCAGGTGCCTTTGAAACCGCGCGTCGTCAATCTCATAAATATGCTTATTCATAATATAGGATTGCATAGCCGCCAAATCCCACATAAGCTGGCCTTTTTGGCCCATAACAAAGGTTATATTTTTTTTAAATTCCTTTTTTCTTTCGTAAGGCGTGAAGCCTTCGACCGTTACTTCCCCGCCGGTAGGATATATTAGCCCTGAAAGAATTTTCAGCAATGAAGTCTTGCCTGCCCCATTTGCGCCTAGCAGTCCGGTTATTCTTCCATTCTCAATCCGGAATGAAACGTTTTTCAGGGCCTCGATCTCATTGTACTCCCGTGCAAAAAAGTTTTTGACCGCCCCTTTAAAGCCGGGAAGGGATTTATGTACTTTATACGTCTTGCTAAGGCCGCGCAATTCAATCATAGCGTTGCTCCCCACTATGCGGGCTTTTCCGCAAGACAATTAACGATGTGGGCAAGCTCGCATAGCTTTGTTCCTTAACGATTGTCAACCCATGCCTGCCGGCCATATTCCTTACATCCCCGGTATTCATTTGGAAGAAGGTGCCCAGCATGCACCAATCCAAAGTCAGCAAAACGGGAACCTCCGGCCCGGTTTTGTCCTGGTTCAAAAAGAAATCGTGCAATACGACCAGCCCGTGGGGCTGCAGACAGGCAGTCAATTTTCCGTACAGGTCATCCATTTCCGTTTCGTTGAGGAGATGAAGCAGGTTGGATAGCAACGCGCCGCAATAGACGGATTTGAAATCACATGTCCGGACATCGGCGGCAATAAATTGAATCCGGCCCTCCAGCTTGTTGCGCCTGATGTTTTCCTCGCAGGCGGCCCTCATTTCATCTCTGTCGTAAATATGGACCGCAATGTTTTGGTTGAATTTGCACATTTGAATCGCGTATGTACCGATTCCCCCGCCAAGATCCAAAACCGTGCCGTTTAAATGCCTGGTTTCCCTTGCGACATATACGGAAGAAAGCCTGCTGCCGTTATCCATGGTTTGCCCATAGATAAGCTCCTGGTTCTCTTTTGCACCCGCTTTGTATGTAATATCGTTTGCTCCGCGGATTAAGCGGCTGCCCAAAACATTTTTATTCGCGTATTGTTCGGATAGCCGGCTCTCCATTTTAAGCAGGGGGATATAGCTGCTGCCTGATTCGCTTGCCAATAAGGGCCTGTATTCTTCTTTGATGTCGTATGCCCCATCCGAGCAAGTCAATAATTCTAACGACGCAAATAAGTTCAGAAGGATTGCGAGCGCCTTTGTTTCGGTATTTGTTTGGGCGGCTATCTCATTGACGGAGCGTTTTCCGTCCAAATAGTCGAACAGTTTGTTTTCCGCAGCAATAAATAAAGCGTTCGATATTTTATAGCCAAAAATCAAACTCATGATATATGAGGATTTATCCATCCGGCAACCGCCCCTTCCATTACATCGGAATTGTGGGTCTACCCCTTCATAAGCCATTCAGCCAAATCGGAAAGCATGGGAATATTCAAATGATGTCCGGCCAAAGGATACCCATGAAAGGATATGTTATCCTGTCTTTCAAGCTCAGAGAAACGGCTATGCAATCGTTTATAATACCTTTTTACCTCTATTAAAGGGATTGTAGTGTCCAGCAGCCCGTTGAAAAACGATATTTTGGGGCCGTTTGCGGCATCGTAATTACAAAGTGAATTGATATTATACCGGACAATATCACGCTTGAGGTTTTCGTAATCTATTTTTGTGCTTGCATGGAAGTGAAACGAATTAAGCGTTTGTTTTTCAATGATATAATCCCAATTAACGACCCCGATCATACTGGCGACCCTCTTGATTTCCTTATGCAGATACCCGCATGCCAAGGCTATATTCGCCCCCGCAGATATTCCTACGGCAGCCACGTCCTCTAAATCAAGCGCGTTGTCATTATTTAAAGACATATGGTTTATCACAGTATGGACGTCCATCGCAGTGTCATAGATATCAGAAATCAAATGATTAAACTCATATTTTCCTAAGGTGTCGTAACTGTTTTCCCTGTCCCCGTGCCCAAGCATATCCAGGCAAACCACATAAAAGCCCTGTTTTGCCAGGTAATATGCCGCCGGCAGGCAATCCTCTTTGTTAAATAACAGCTTGTGGAACAGGAATACAACCTTTGAGCTTGGGGCGCGTTTGCGCATGTAAACATATAAAACCGGAATCCCTTCCACCTTCCTGCTTACGACGCTGCAAGCTTCAGAGCATATCACGATATAATCTTTTCCTCTCGATACGGTTTATACATCAGGCCTGAACCTTCCGCCGGGCAATAATGTAATTTGCCAGATGCTCGATTTCGCGCAAAAGGCTGGAATCCAGATCCTCATCGGGAATTTGAATATCGAAGGTATTTTCAATCCAGACCATGATTTCCAAAGCGTCGACCGAATTGATGCCGAGCTCCGCAATGAGATCCTTGCCTATAATAGAATCCAAATCAACAGAGAGCTGCATGCTGTCAATGATTATCCTTTTTAATCTGACGATTACATCTGTCGTTTCCATAACTGGCAACATCCTTTTTTTATTAAGTATAGTCATTTTATTAGGCTTAACGAAACGAGTTCATCAGCGATTGAAACTGCCCGAGATCAAGCTGCTGGAAGTGGTCGCTCAATGCCTGCGAAGGCTGGTTATGTACCTCAAGCATGATTCCGTCCGCCCCGGCATGCTTTACCGCATGGGCGACCGGCTCAACGATATCCGTCCTGCCCAGGGCATGGCTTAAATCGGCTATCACCGGCAGATTGGTTTCCAGCTTTAGAATCGCGATACCGGCAACATCCAAGGTGTTTCTGGTTTTGTTTTCAAAAGTTCGGATGCCCCGTTCGCAGAGAACGACTTTATGATTCCCTTCAGATATGATATATTCCGCCGCCAAAATGAATTCATCAAGCGTCGCCATCATTCCCCGTTTTAACAAAACCGGTATTCCGGCTTTTCCAACCTCCTTTAGAAGCGGATAATTATACATATTCCTTGAACCAATCTGTATAATATCAATACTTTCCGCCGCCGGCTCCACATCACGGGGGTCCATAATCTCAGATACCGTAATCAAGCCATATTTTGCCTTTATGCGGGAAAGAATTTTCAGCCCCTCAATGCCCAGCCCCTGAAAATCATAGGGGGAAGTACGGGGTTTAAACGCGCCGCCCCTTATAAACCCTACCCCCATATTTGCAAGGGATTGCGCGATGGCTTCCATTTGGCTCATGCTTTCAACAGAGCAAGGGCCTGCTATGACATGGAATGTATCATTTAAGTCAAAGAGGGATTCAATAGATGAAAAACGCCTTGTATTCACGTGCATAACTGCTCGACTCATTATTACCACCCGTTAGTAACACATTTTTACTTCGCGCAAAGCTTTTATATCACCGGCCGAACAGACAAGGAATATCCGCCATTTGCTGCTTTACCGTTTCCTCCCATTCAAGAAGCGTATTGATTTGCTTGTCGAAATAATCCGAAAGGGATGCTATCGATTGATCCCTGTGCTTGCCGATAAAGTAATCCAGCGCGTTTTGGTGAATCTTTGACGAATTTTCCCGGTAATGGTTCATATGATATACCTCAGCCTGATTGCAAAAGAAAAAGCGCAGGCCCAGCTTACACAATCGATACCCCAGTTCCAAATCCTCACATCCCCAGTCCACCCCCATCTGCTCGTCGAACATACCGGCCTTTATTAAATCCGCCTTTTTGACAGATACATTCCCCCCCGTAAACCCTATCCATTTGAAGGAGTTGTCATTGGATTTGGAATAAAGCGCTTCAATGTCCTTTTCAAATTTGCTGATTTTTCCGTATCGGTTGCAATAATCGATAATCGATTGGTCGCGAAACATCTGCATGTTCAAGACAAGGCTGCTTAAATGCCCTTTGGCCCTTTGGCCATTCATCATTAAACCATCAAGCGGGTCGGTAAAAAACTTCAAATGGGGCAGGCTGTATATCTTGCCGTGTACAACGGCATCCGCGTATCGGGAATGCATTGCAAGATGTGACGTTACCGTATCTGCGCCGAGCAGAACATCATCATCCAAGAAAATAATACAATCCCCGGACGAATGCATAATCCCTGTATTTCTCGCGGCGGACCGGCCTTTGTTTTCAGTATTGATAACACGGACAGTGATTTGCGGCTGTATATGAACCGCACCGCTAAACTCAATTAGAAAATCCCGGGTATCATCTGTTGAGCCGTCGTTGACAAGAATTAATTCCATATCGCTGTCAATCTTGGTATATTGAAAGGATTCCAGCATTAGCCTCAGCCGGCTCATTTTGTTGTAGGTAGGTATAACGATAGAAGCTGTCATAAGCGTGTCTCCAAATAAACCGCAAGGTTAGAGGGTCATTCCCCCGTCCACACAAATGATTTGTCCCGTAACATATTTTGAAGCGGGGGAACAGAGGAATGCGATAACGTCCGCCACATCCTCCGGTTCGGCAATTCTCTTTAGCGGAATGATCTTACTAAGCCTCTCCTCTTCCGCCGCGTCTATCTCCCGCATCTCCGATCTCACAGGGCCGGGCGCCACCGCATTCACGCGTATCCCAAATACAGCCAGCTCCTTCGCCATGACCCTGGTCATCGATGAAACGCCCGCCTTGGAAGCGCTGTAGGCCAATTGCGACACATTTGCCTGAAAGGCGCTTATGGAAGAGACATTTACGACAGAGGGCGCCGGTGATTTCAAAAGCATGTTTAAAGAGTGCTTGGCACACAAATAGATGCTCTTCATATTGGAATCAATAATCCGGTCCCAATCCGCTTCCTTTAAAAATTTGACATACCCGCTTTTCCATTGCCCCGCATTGTTGATTACAATGTCCAAGGTATCCGTCGTTTCCCGGATTTCCGCAAACATCTGCGCCACGCCTTGCAAATCGGTTAAATCGGCTGATACAAGATAAGCGTTACGGCCATAGGCTTGTACTTGCCTGGCGGTATCTTCAGCCCGGGCGCCGGATTGATGGTAATGTATAAAGACGTCGGCGCCCATGCTTGCCATTTGACAGGCGACAGCCCTTCCAATCGCCCCCGAGGCGCCTGTGACGAGCGCCTTTTTATTATGCAGCATATACTCTTTATGCAACACAACACCGGCTGAATCCGATATTTCCGGCGCTTCGCCCTTTCCCATGCAATTACCCCCGGTCACTCGTTTTTCAGGTAAGCTGCCCCATATTTTTTCTTGCCATTCTTTCAATCTTCCCGAGAAGAAGATTTTCAACCGCAACACTTATGATAATCAAAACAATGATTACCAACATAATTTGATTGATATCTAAGAGCTCGCGGCCTATGAGCAGTACATAACCCAAGCCGCCAATCGTTCCGGATACCATTTCGCCTGCAATGAGCGCCCTCCAGGCAAATGACCACCCATGCTTTAATCCGGCTATACATTCGGGAAGGCTTGCCGGCAGGATAATCTTAAAAAAGACATCAACATGATCCGCGCCCATTGTCCGCGCCGCTTTTTCAAATATCGGGTTTACGCTTTTTATCGCCGATTCGGTTGAGATACATATGCTGAACACCGAACCAATAACGATTACAAAAATCGTAGCGGTGTCATTGAGGCCAAACCAGAGGAGGGCGAATGGAACAAAGCATATGCTTGGCAATGTTTGAAATCCTAAAATCAGCGGTTTTAGCAGTTTTTCCAAGAACTTATACCGCATCAATAATAATCCTAAAAACACACCTGATATGATAGATATGAGCAGGCCAATCAGCAGTTTTCTAAAGCTGCTGAGAAGGGCAAAAAACAAAAGATTGCTTTCTAGCAGCCGTAGAAATGAGCTTACCGCGCCCGCCGGCGAAGGAAACACGTACGCTTTTACTATTGAAAACTGCGTAACCAACAACCAGTAGCTCATCTGCCACAATGCAATGATGATTACATAAACAACAACCATTTTTATAATATCAATGGACGGCCTTTTCTTTTTCCCCACTAAGCTCTACCTCATAACGCAATTCTTTTAAAATCGTGCTCCTAAGGCGTACTACCTCATCGTCATCAATTTTTCTTGGTCGCGGCAGCTTAATATCAAATATCCTTTTAACACGCCCCGGATTTGCTGAAAGCATTACAATCCTGTCGGCAAAAAAGATAGCCTCTTCAACACTGTGCGTTACATAGATAATCGTATTTTTCAGGTGCCGCCACAGCAATTCAAGTTCTTCGCGCAGAATATTGATTGTTTGTTTGTCCAGTGAGCTAAATGGCTCGTCCATTAACATATACGGGCTTTCTATTGCCAAAGCCCGCGCCAAGGTTACCCGCTGCTGCATTCCGCCTGATAGCTGATACACATTATAATCTTTAAATTCCTCCAGTTTGATCCGCTTTAAAAATTTTATTGCAATATCATCCTGCTCGGATTTTGGGAGCTTCTTTAATTTCAGTCCAAATTTGATATTTTCAAAAACAGTAAGCCACGGAAAGAGGGAAGGCCCCTGAAACATCATCACCCTGTCATTTGACGGGCCGCTGATTTGATTGCCATCAACGATTATCTTGCCGCCGGAAGGTTTGTCCAATCCTGCGATAATGTTTAACAATGTAGATTTACCGCAACCGGACGGCCCAAGGATACAAACAAATTCATGATTGCCGATTTCAAGGCTTATGTCATCTAAGGCCAGTAAACCTGTATCATACCTCTTGCTAACGCAGTCAATTTTTATACTCATTATCCGGCACTTATTTCGTTCAGATTTTTTTCTTTTAGTAACCTATTTAATATTTCAAAGTCATAAGCTTCATTTTTATTTGGGATATCCCTGACAAATCCCTCGTCTTGATAGATTGACATTAACCTGTTAACGGATGATACGTTCGGGTCAAATGTGACTACCATATTGGAAAATGAGCTTTTTAGAACGCTCTTATTCAGCTTAATGCCGGTAAGCTCTCCAATCTTGTCATTTATCTTTACCATCGCATCTTCCGGATTTTGATTGATATATTCAGTAATTTCAAGATGCGTCTCCAGAAATTGACTTACTAGGTCTTTGCGTCTTTCATAAAACTCGGTGTGTACAAGAATAACAGCAGTGGAGTAATCTCCGGAATCCCATATTTCATCACTGCTTAACATGATATTTGCTCCAATCTCATGAACCAACCGGGCAGCCCAAGGCTCAGGGACCAATGCCGCATCAATATCTCCTTTGTCCATCAATGTTTTCGTATCGGGATTAGACGATTCGATAACCCTAACGTTTCCGCCTTTTTCAATCGTGCTTAATCCGTTGCCAGAGAGCAGGTTCAAAAGGCATAGATGCTGCGTGTTTCCAAACTGCGGAACAGCGACGGTACGCCCTGCCAATTCTTTTATATCGTTAATAACAAAGTCGTTTCCCGTAACCAATAACGCACCGTTCAATGTGGCCCCGGCGATGATTTTTACATCGCCGTTCGATTTTATATATCCATTGATTGCGGGAATGGGGCCAATGTATCCAATATCAACCTCACCGGCAAACATGGCTTCGATTTGTGATGGGCCTGAATTAAAGCTAAGCCATTTAATATCATATTCATCGCCGAATGCTTTTTCAAAATCCCCGCTGGCATATCCGTACACAGCTTGCGAATGGGTCAGGTTTGGGAAAAAGCCTATTCGAATTATATTTGCAGATGGTTGTTTGCATCCTGGCAGGGTAATCGCTATTAATATTGCAGCAAGTACAAAAACACGAATGTTCCTTTTCACATGTACTCTCCAAACCGATTCATTCATACCGCGAAATATAAAATCTCCCATTTGAGAACAGCAATGCCAGGCGTCCAAGATTTCCCTTGGCACCATACTCTTTTTAAGGCTGCTTCCCAGTCGTATTTTGTCGATAAAAATAGATTTATAGTATTTGTTGTAAATATACCACGAATACAGCGGCTTATAAAGGGTTTTGCAGTACGCTCGTCATAAACTGCATTTATTTGTAATGAACGGCACATTATTTCCAGTATATTCCGCAACATTATAGAAAATCAGCATGAAACGAAATATATTGTCGGCATATTCGAAATGTATATGGCCGAGATTGTCAGGCAGCATCTCTTGAATGCTGGCAAGCCCCACCCCGTGATTGCGGTTATCCGGCTTTGTGGTTATTAGATTGCCGTCTTTATCGGCAACGGGCGCAATTGTATAGGGATTCGTTATGGTGATAAAAAGCGCGTTATTCGTCCCCTTATTCGTTAATGAGGCCTTTACGCGGATATACCGTTGGGAAGGGGCAACTTTCACACACGCCTCTATGGCATTTTCAAGTGCGTTCCCCAATATCGTTACGATAAGACCGGCGTCTAATGTCATATTGGGAGGAATTTGAAGGTCGGTTTCAAATTCCACATCTAAAGCTTCCCTGATTTTTTGTTGGTAGTAATTCAGCGTGGTATCTATCGGCAAATTCCCGGTATTGATGATATAATTGATTTCACCAAGCTTTTTTTGTAATTGCTTTTCAGCCTCGTCTACGTTACCTTCCTTTAACAAGCCTGCCAATGTCATAAGAATAAAGCGTAAATTATGGTTTGATTCCGACATTGCTTTCTGGGAATTCATTGCCGTCTTATATTGCGTTTCCCACCGTTCCGGCATCCGGTCTTTCAATCTGCTTTCCCTAAGCGCCTCCAGATGTCTCAACGTGGTGTTATATAACCAAATAACAAGAATTATGATAACCAAGACACAAAACTGCGAAAAAATTATTTGCCCTGCTTTTGTCCGCATCTCATTAATTGATGCGGCGATATATAATGCATCAAGCAAAATAATCCCGGCCATTATCAAAAGAATTGATAATGTATGCGTGTCAGGAATTTTAAATTGCTTATCACTTGCCTTTTGAATAAAATACCGGCGAAATATTAGTATATTCGCCAGAAAAAGCGGTGCATAGATGATGTTTGTTACTGTTCGCTGAACACTATATATATATTCGGGCGGCATTGCAGTTCCGTATTGCCCATAATAAATATGGCTCAACCCTATAAAGGAAATGATATCTGCAACTATGCCCAGTATATAGAGAAGGGAAGCAAAAACAAGCTTTGTACTCAGATTCCCCGCAAAAAACAAAGAAATGGTAATAAAGGCAACCGCATTAACAATCAGGTTGGCCCATTTATTATCAAAACTAAAAAATTGTTGGGACGAAATAATCAGGAATGCCATATAAGCAAGCAGAATCCATCTTTTCTTAACTGCGGGCCTAAAAATACAAATGAAGCCGTAATAAGTCATTCCCATATGTATTACGCTGTTAATGTAGTAAATCATTTGGGCCGTATTTTCAGTCACATCATATCCTCCTCATACCTGAAATACGCTCTCTTGGCTTCCTTTTTATAGACCCTGCCAATTGATACCCGGGTTGACTTTTCATCCATGAAGATAAAATGATCCTTTTCCATGCGATTCACATAATTGAGATTTATAATATGCGAACGGCTGCAGCGGATAAATTGATTATCAGGAAGCTTATTTTTTGCTTCATCCAGAGCAGAATAAAATTTTTCCATATATAAAATATTTTTTCTTTCGGCATCCCAAGCATACAACTCTATCATACGCATTGCATTTTTCATATACACAATCTCATCAATTCTGACAAAGCATGTATCCGTACCAATTTTATATTCAAACATGCCCGGGGCGCAGATTGCATTCTTATATTTAATCGCCTGTCTCAGCGCCCTGCTAAATACATCATCCAGTTTATCAATACTAATGGGCTTTTTGAGAAAGCGAAAGCTGCCGACCTGGGCCAGTTTTTCATAGTAACAGTCATGATAGGAAATAAAAATCAAAATGGTGTCATCACCATCCGGTTTGCTTCTGAGTATTTTTCCAACCTCTATGCCGTTGACGCCGTCCATCTGGATATCCATGAATACAATATGGAATACAAGGCCGGAATCAATAGTCCGCAGAAAATCCACGCCGGAGTCAAATATAGATACATCCAACGCTTCCTCTTTAAGCTGTTTGCCCTTTTCTTGTATATATCGATGAATATTTTCGGTTACATTAGCATCGTCATCACATATGGCAATTTGTATCACAAGCTGTCACCTCAATCTTAGCAGTCATCCCGGCAGTCCTTTAATGAATCCCCATAAAGCAATTATAATTATAACATATTTGAAGCTTACGAACATCTTTCGTCTCTTCAGGTTTTAGATATATACGCCGGAAAGGGTATATTATGGGGCCGCTTTGAAACTGAACGATATTACGGTATCATATTCGTTCAGCCTGTACAACTCCTTTCGCCTATGGTCGTATAATCCCCGGTTACCTGCTATAATCTTGACGGTTATATGTACGTTTTTAGACGAAAAGGCGAGTGTGGATAATTTATATTTTCGAGGTAACGATAAATGGAGTTTGTTTTAGAAACCAATGATATAAGAGATTATTTGAAATCAAACAAATACATTGATTTTTATCACAAGCCTATACAGCAAAAGGCTGATGAATTATTTGCTTTGATTTCGGGCGAAGCGGAAAAAATCAGTGCCGCTTATAAATTTGTGCGTGACGAAATCTATCATTCAGGTGATATTAACAGCGAAAGGGTAACAAAAAGCGCTTCCGAAGCATTGAAATATAAAGAGGGCATATGTATCACGAAATCGTTGCTTTTAGCCGCAATATTAAGATACGGCGGTATTCCCGCAGGACTGTGTTATCAAAGATTAACCAGAGGCGATACGCCTGACACGGGACATGTAATTCATGGGTTAAACGCGGTTTTTCTGCCTGACGAAAAAAAGTGGATTCGTTTAGACGCGAGGGGCAACAAACAAAATGTTGATGCGCAATTCTTGATTGAAGAAGAAAAAATCGCTTTCCCTGTTAGAGTTGAATATGGCGAAATTGATTATCCTATGATTTATGCAATACCCCATCCTTTGGTTATGGAGGCATTAGAAAAATATATAAACCGCCGTGAATACACATTTGATATTTCAGCGTTATAATATGACAAAATTAGCATTATCTATGTATATTTACCGGGATGCAGGTTATAGTCATCGCACTTGAAAAGCTTCAAAGGATTTGCGAGAATTTTTTTCGTTTTGCTAGAAAGACGACGCAGGCGGGCTTTCGCCCGGCAATGTGAAAAAATATGAACGCTAGCCTGTCAGGCTGTGTGAACTGTATGTGAACTTACGTCCACATTCGTTCACATCATATGCAGTTCACACCATCGCGAAGCGATGCGATGACAACGCAAGGCGGAAATAATACCGCAAAGACATGGCAATTTCGGGGTGGTCCGACTATAAATAGCACCACGAGTTAATTTATTTCTTTTGAAGCGGGCTGTCGGTAATGAAAGAACCGGCATAATGCGCACAGACATTATGCCGGTTCCCATTTATATCCTTAGCGTTTTAGAATCATAAGC
>Ga0099364_10000266_pt1 | contig 87561 bp, 78 predicted proteins | sample TergutTh196P3_FD_73070 | JGI IMG/M metagenome (GOLD analysis project Ga0099364, IMG submission 73070) | Microcerotermes parvus P3 segment gut microbial communities from Pointe-Noire, Republic of the Congo - Th196 P3 | ecosystem: Host-associated > Arthropoda: Insects > Digestive system > Gut ...
AGAAGAAAAGTGCCCGTCCCATTGTAATCGATTACTTCCAGTTTTGGTAGGTATCGTGGTTCGATTTGATTGCAGTATCGGTAGATTTCCTGTTGTATAGCATCCAACTCTTCTTTTAGCATCCCATAAGGCGGTAGCATTGGTATGCCGTTTTCCGATTCGATGCCAATGACAATGTAGCCGCCGTTAACGTTCTGAAAATCATTGGCGAACGCGCATATTGTATGGATGATATCTGGCGGATTCCACCCGCGTTTATACTCAACGCGGTTTTGCTCGACCACGCGACCTTTCAGCAGGGTTTCTAGCTTAAGAGGGATCATCTGCTACCTCCTATCTGCTCGTATTTCCTTCAATCCGTCTATTCCAAATTCTCAGCATGGTTTCTTCGTATTTTGCCGAATACAGAGATTTTCGCCATGCTTTGTATAGAACGGAGAAATCTTAGCAACCCAGTTTTCCCGGTCACTTTCAGTTGGCTATGTACCATGCGGCGCATTCCGCACCGTTGCGCTGGCATATTTCTTGCGTTGCAATCATTTTATCATGCGCGGAATATCGCTGCAAGAAAAGAATTATCCAGATAGCGGACGCTGTCTCTTAGTGATAATCATGTCCAACATAGCAAAACGACCGTACTACCCACAATGTATATATTGTGTTTGATGACGTTCGTTTGGCTCTTTACTGGCACCCTCGACGAGACTTGAACTCATGACCCCTCGCTTAGGAGGCGAGTGCTCTATCCACTGAGCTACGAGGGCTTGTGTAATTACATTCATGTTATGAAACTGCTGCTCATTTTAGCCTATACGCACCCCTATGTCAAGCACTAATCTCACGGCTGCGGATTTACATGCGCTCTCGAAACTCATCCCGCAAGGCTATAGCTTGGCTTGCGGGATGAGCCTATTGATTATACATTTGAAACCTATAGCATAAAATCCATTATAGAGCCGACTCCGAGGAAATTATACTGGATCAGATCCCCGAAACCTGAATACGCAAAACTGTCGTAAAGACTGCTCCCAACCGCCGTGCTGCTTACGAAGTTCGATGTGTTGCGGGATACGTTGTCGGCCAGCCTTGACATTTGGTTTGTGAATCCGTAGTTTCTACCCGTGTTCTCCGTGAAAAACCTCTCAAGCCTGCCGCTGTCCTGTGCTTGATTCAATCTGTCTTCGTCAATCATCATCCTGCCGCTGCTGTCAAACTCGATTCCGACTTCCGAAAGAGCCCGCGAATATGTTCCGGATGTGCTCGTCAGTCTGGATGCAAGACTCTGCGCCCTGGGGTCATCTGTGTTCTGAACAGCCGTAGAAAACAGATTGTTGTAGTTTCTGACCATGTCTTCAATGGCGTTTCGCGCAACAGCGGTATCTCTGGTCGGCTCGATTGTAACTGTTTCGGCAGAAGCCTGCAAGAAAGTCGCGGAAACGCCGTTGCCAAGATTTACTGTGTTTGATTGCGAAGTACGCGTTTCTCCGCCGTTGACGCTGTAAACAGCATCGCGCCCCTCACGCGAAACCTCGTTTGCGCCTGTTTGAGAAGCCATTTCGCCGGTGACATCACGAACAGTGAAGCTGCTTTGCTCCCCGCTCCCTGTGACTGTTGACTCCAGCCTTAGAATGCTTGTGTTTGTTTCTGCATTAGTCTCAACCGTTGCTCTGATGTCGAGATTTGAAGTGTTGTTTATAGCATCTGCCATTCTCTGCAGCGCTTCTTGATTTGTCTGCCCATCAGCGACATCGACAGATATTTCTGTTGTCCTTCCGCCCATGTCGATGGCGATCGTGTTCGTCCCCTGAGTTCCCTCATATGCGGCATCCGATGCCATGCGCGCACCTTCGTTTTGCTGCCCGGCAGCCGTCTGGTCGATTCTGACGTTCATCGGCGTAACGCTGTTTGGCCTGTTTCCTGTGTAGTTTACTGTAAGAGCTTCTGTGTTAGATGATGTAACCGTCCTTGCTTGAAATGCAGGTCCCGACAGTTCCCCTATACTGGATGAAAGTGCGCTCGAAGATGCTTTGATATCGTTTACATATTGAAGAGCGCCGGAACTGAGCGACTGCATACCCTGGGCCTGATTCGTCGGGAACAGGCTCTTGTTAAGCCTGTTGCTGTACTGCGCCATATTGCTTTGGTACAGCGCATTGTACATGTTGTTAATGCTCAAATACGCGTTTACATTGCTGACATTCATGTCAAATCACCTCACATCCATGCAGACAATAATCCACCCTCACTATACATCACAAACCCGCAAAAGTCAAGTATTTTTTCAAAATAACGTAATTAATTTTGATTGAATTTACAATTCACGGGGTCATTGTAACTTTCACCATGCCTTGCGCTCGGACAGCTATTTCTGTGCCCCTTGTCGTTCAGAGGCGACATCGTGTCGCCACTGAACGAACGCTCCACCGTCCATGGTTGCGCTCTGCGGGGCACATAAACAGCTATCCTCACCGGCATTGATGATTTTCCTGTGACCCGTGAAAAGTACGATCTAAATTACTGACCTATTCGCCTAAACCTCTGATAACGCTGCTCAACAACCTCCTCCGTAGTCATTGCAGAGACTTGCCCGTGCCACTTGATGATCTCATCTTTCAAATCTGCAAGCAGCTTGCCCGAAGCCTTACTGCCCTCGGGAATGATCCTATCCACAACCCCTAACTCCTCTGCATCCACAGCCGTTAACTTCAAACTCTGCGCCGCCTCCGGAGCCTTTTCCGGATCACGCCAAAGAATATTGGCGCACCCCTCCGGCGAAATCACAGAATAAACCGCATTTTCAAGCATCCACACCTCATTAGCAACCGCCAACGCCAACGCACCCCCGCTACCGCCCTCACCAATGAGAATCGACAACACGGGTGTCCTCAACGCACTCATCTCAGCAAGATTGTCCGCAATAGCATGACCTTGCCCGCGCTCCTCCGCACCAATGCCGCAAAAAGCCCCTGAAGTATCTATCAAGCAAATAACGGGACGGTGGAACTTCTCTGCCTGCTTCATAAGCCGCAGAGCTTTCCTGTACCCCTCGGGATTTGGAGTTCCGAAATTCCTTTTGATTCTGCTCTTGGTGTCCCGCCCTTTCTCCGTGGCAATCACCGTCACCGGAACATCACCAAGATAAGCCAGTCCGCCGACAATCGAAGGGTCATCAGCAAACCGTCGGTCGCCATGCATCTCCATAAACCCCGTAAACATCCCCTGAATATAATCCAGCCCTGTCATGCGGTCTTTTGACCTCGCAGCAAGAACGCGCTCGTACGCAGGGCTCGCAGACTCACCCTTTGCCTGCGCCCTTCTTTCGCGTGCTCTCCGCTCAAACTCCTGCTTCTCTTGTACCTTTTTCTCCTGCGCTATCCGTTCATGCTCTTTCTTCTCCAGAGCCTTTATCTCCTGATCCTTCTTCCACTGCTCTCTTCGCTCATGCGCTTTCAAATCACGCTCCTTTTTCTCCAGAGCCTTCCTCTCCTGCAGTGTTTCCTCCTGCGCTTTCCTATCTTTAGCTCTCTCATCGTGTGAAACCGCCATAATAAAACCCTTTCCATCAGAACCAAATCCTAATTCCTTATTCTTAATCCCTAATTTCTAATTAAGTACCTCTAAAAACTGTCACCCTGAGCGTAGCGAAGGGTCTTGAACGGTATTAATATAAAGATTCTTCGCTTCGCTCAAAATGACAAAACGTGGTTTTAAGAGGGACTCAATCCCTAATTCCTAATTCCTAATTCCTAGTTCCTAACTCCTAATCCCTGTGCATTTTCAGTAATGTTGAAATAACCTGCTTCTGCCTAGCCCTTGGGATAATCATATCCACAAACCCATGCTCCAACAGAAGCTCTGCCTTCTGGAACCCGGGTGGTAACTTCTTCCTTACCGTCTGCTCAACAACCCTCGCACCCGCAAACCCGATAATCGCCCCAGGCTCGGCGATAGTAATATCACCCTGCATCGCGAAACTCGCGGTAACACCCCCCGTAGTTGGGTCTGTCAGCAAAGTAAGATAGAAGTTCCCGGCCTCGCTATGCCGCTTGACCGCGCCGCTTGTCTTAGCCATCTGCATAAGCGACACGAGCCCCTCTTGCATCCTCGCCCCTCCCGATACTGTACAGCCCACAACAGGCAATGCGTTCTCCAGAGCATATTCGAAAAGCCTGGTTATCTTCTCGCCGACTGCCGCCCCCATGCTCCCCATCATAAAAAACGGATCCATAACGAAAATCGCACACTTCTCATCCCCGATTGATGCACAGCCGCAGACAACCGCTTCCGGCTCACGCCCCTCTTCCCTGAGCTTCTCAAGCTTCTGCGCATAACCGGGAAAACCAATCGGGTCGCAGCTTATAATATCAGAGAACATCTCCTCAAAGCTGCCTCTATCCGTCAGATACCCAATGCGTTGCCTTGCGCTGATGCGGAAACAATGCCCGCAATGGCATACATGCAAATTATCCCATAACTCAGTAATAGGGATCGCCTTATCGCAAGCCGGACAGTTGTCAGACATCTCCACACTACTCTCCAGCCTCTTATCCGGAGGCCTCCGCCCCCCCTTTTCAAGCTCATTCTTAGCCTTCCTAAACTTCGACCCTAACGCCATAAAAACCACCCCTTCGAAATTCACAATTCACAATTCACAATTAATAATCAATAATAATTAAGTCCAATTCACGCACGAAATGACTTCATATTTTCACCGACCCCATACATCCGTAACACACTCCCACTACCGCACCCATAAATTATGCATTATGCATTATGAATTATGCATTGTTTTACCCTCTATTATTCACAAAATCCGTATAATATTCACCGCGGCGAAAATCCTCATCCGAAACAAACTCGATAAGCTCGTCAATATTATTCGGCACCCCATCAATAACAAGCTCGCACAAAGCAGCGTGCATCTTGCGAATCGCCTCCTCACGCGTATCGGCATGAACTATAAGTTTCCCAAGGAGCGAATCATAATAAGGCGGAACAACATAACCGGTCCAGAGTGCGCTATCAAACCTCACGCGAGGCCCGCCCGGCACATGCAGTAGATCAACCTTCCCCACTGCCGCCGCATTGATGCGGCACTCTATAGAATTGCCCCTTAGAGCAATATCCTTTTGCTCGAAATCAAAAGGCACTCCGGCAGCAATGCGTATCTGCCACTTCACAACATCAATCCCCGTAACCTGCTCTGTCACCGGATGCTCGACCTGAAGCCTGACATTCATCTCCATAAAATAGAAATTGCCATCAGTATCAAGCAAAAACTCCACAGTACCCGCGTTAACATACCCAACCGCCTGCGCCGCTTTCCGCGTAGCTTCATAAAGCTTCTCACGCAAATCATCATCCACAGCGGATGACGGCGTCTCCTCAAGCAGTTTTTGATTGTTCCTCTGAATGGAACACTCCCGCTCACCCAGACAAACCGCCTTACCAAACTCGTCAACAAGCAACTGCACCTCAATGTGCTTTGCAGGATATATGCGCTTTTCCATGTATAAAGCGCCATCGCCAAACGCTGCCTCCGCTTCATGATACGCGGTCTGATACGCATGTTCTATCTCCTCAGGAGTATTAACAAGCCTTATACCTTTCCCGCCGCCGCCGGAGCGAGCCTTAATCAAAAGCGGGAAACCAATCTTTTTAGCAGCTTTCAGCGCATCTTTCTCATCTTTTAGAATATCCGTACCCGGAATAACCGGCACCCCGGCCCCGGCCATGATACGTCTGGCAATATCCTTATCACCCATCTTCGCCATAATATCCGCCGACGGCCCGATAAACGCAATACCATGTGTTTCGCACAGCTCAACCAGCTTCGCGCTCTCCGAAAGAAACCCATACCCGGGATGAATAGCCTCAGCATCAGTGACCAATGCAGCGCTGATTATCGCATCAGCATTCAAGTAACTCTCCGACGGAGACGCAGCCCCGATACAAACGCTCTGATCGGCAAGCGCCACATGCAGCGAATCCCTATCTGCCTCGGAAAACACAGAAACAGTAGCAATGCCCATTTCCTTGCAAGAACGAATTATACGAATAGCAATCTCGCCTCTATTAGCAACCAATATTTTTGAGAACATATAGCAACTCCTAATTTTTTACAAGCGCAAAAGAAAATTCTGCTTTCAGGCAAAGCCTTCCGCCGACACTAAGCTCACCGGCAGCAAAGTAAAACGGAGCCTTCGACTTAGTAATCCTGCACTCTGTCTCAATCACATCACCCGGCTTAACAGGCGACTTAAACTTAGCGGACGAAATGCCGGTGAAATACGGCGTCGCATTACCCGCCCCCGCCTCGCCATCGAGCAAAACACAAGCAGACTGCGCAAGAATCTCGCACAAAATCACCCCCGGAACCACAGGATTCCCCGGAAAATGCCCATCAAGAAACCACTCATCACCACGCACGGTATACTTCCCCCGCGCAACACCATCCTCCAGAACAGCTTCATCAATCAGCAGCATATTCCCCCTATGAGGAAGAATCTCCATTATCTCGTTTTTATTCATTACAATCCCTCATTACTCAAATCTGAACAGCGGCTGCCCGAACTCCACAACCTGCTTATTCTCAACAAGCACCTCAGCAATAACCCCATCCCGCTCCGCAGTGATCTCATTCATAATCTTCATCGCCTCGATTATGCAAAGCACATCACCTGTACGAACTGCATCACCAGCCGAAACAAAAGGCGGTTTATCAGCCCCCGGGGCCTTATAAAACACACCCACCATAGGAGACTTAACCACAAACCCCTCAAGAACAGCCGCAGCAGCCACCCCAACAGGCGCCTCCGCATGAACAACCGGCGCAGCAACAACCGCAGGAGCCCCAGCCGCAACAGCCGCCGCCCGCTCCATCTTCAAACACGAATCGCCATCCTTATACTCCAGAGCAGTAATCCCCATCTCCCTCATAAGCCCCGCAAGCTCCCTAACATCCTTAACTTCCATAAAACCCCATCCCTTCAAAAATAACTAAAAACTCCAGTTCTCGAATCATTCCTAACTCCTAATTCTTAAGTTACCAAACGCCACGCAAGCATTATGCCCGCCAAAACCCAGCGAAACCGACATCGCAAGCCCTATCTCAGCTTCCCTTGCCGCATGAGGCACATAATCCAGATCACATTCCGGGTCAGGCTCATCTAAGCCGATAGTAGGCGGCACGACACCCTCTGAAACAGCCATAACCGAAATAACAGCCTCCGCAGCACCCGCAGCGCCCAACATATGACCCGTCATCGACTTCGTCGAGCTAACCAACACATTGCGTGTATCGCCGTTAAAAGCAATCTTGATTGCCTTTGTTTCAGCGACATCATTTAGCGGCGTACCCGTGCCATGCGCGTTAATATAAACCAAACCGCCCGGGCTGCCCGCTTCGCGGTACGCATCCGATATCGCGCGCGCAGACGAACTCCCATCAGGCGACGGCGCCGTAATATGGTGCGCGTCGCAAGATGACCCATAACCTATGACCTCTGCATATATCCTGGCTCCGCGCCGTATAGCATGGTCATACTCTTCCAAAATCAAAGCCGCCGCGCCCTCGCCTAAAACAAACCCGCCGCGCCGCTTATCAAACGGTAAAGAAGCCGCATCAGGATTGCTCGAAGTCGTCAGTGCCGTCATGTTAGAGAAACCCGCAACGCTCATGCGAGAAACCGCCGCTTCGCTGCCCCCCGCAATAGCTGCATCCGCATAACCGTGTTTTATTGCTCTGTAAGCCTGCCCTAACGAATCCGTCCCGGAAGCACATGCTGTAACAACGCTTGTGCATGAACCCTTTGCGCCAAAGCGAATAGCAATATTCCCGGCAGCAAGATTGCCTATCATCATCGGAATAAACAACGCCGAAACCTTTCGCGGCCCCCCGCTTAGAAGCTTCTCCACCTCGTTTTCAAACGTAACTATCCCGCCAATGCCCGACCCAAAACAAACATCAAACCGCTCAGCCTGAACCGACCCGGCAATCCCGCTGTCGCTCATAGCCTGCGAAGCCGCCGCAATAGCATACTGAGAGAAAAGATCAAGCCTGCGCACCTCTGACTTATCCATATAAGCAAGCGGGTCAAACCCCTTAACCTCAGCCGCAATCGTAACCTTGAACCCCTCAGTATCAAACCGGGTAATCGGCCCTATCCCATGCTTACCCGCAATAAGGCTGTTCCACATAGTCCCGACATCATTACCAACCGGCGTAACCGCCCCAAGCCCCGTAACAACCACCCTATTCACTAAAACACTCCCCCTCATCTAAAATAAACTAACCAAAACCCAACCGGCCCCCGTCCTAATTCTCAATTCTCAACTCTCAATTCTCAATTCTCACGTCGCCAGCCCGCCGTCAATCCTGATGACCTCGCCTGTAATATAATCGGCCCCGCAAAGAAACGCCACAAGCTCCGCTACCTCCTCCGGTAGCCCAATTCTACCCAACGGGATAGCCGCCATTAACGGATTATCAGCCCCGATATCTTCAGTCATATCCGTCTTGATAAAACCCGGAGCAATAGCATTACAGCACACATTACGCGAAGCAAGCTCACGAGCGACGGACTTCGTCAGACCAATCAGCCCCGCCTTCGACGCCGAATAGTTCGCCTGCCCCGCATTACCGATAATCCCGGCAATAGAGCTTATGTTGACGATCTTACCCGAACGCTTCTTAACAAAAATCGGCGTACAGTGGCGAATCATATTAAACGCACCTTTTAAGTTAACATCTATAACACTATCAAACGCTGCTTCCTTCATCGACATAATAAGCCCGTCACGCGTAATCCCCGCATTATTTATAAGGATATCTACCGTGCCAAAAGCCTGCTTCACAGCCTCGACCGTCTCCTTCACCGCCGCAAAATCGGTGACATCGCATTGAAACGCCTCAGCACGCACACCCATATCGCAAATCGCCCGGCAAACCTCATCGGCAACCGAAACATCCCCCACATCCACAACAGCAATATCCGCCCCAAGCGATGCGAGCTTTAATGCAATAGCCTTACCAATACCACGCGACGCCCCTGTAATAAGCGCAGTTTTACCTCTAAACATCAAAATCTCTCCTTACTGATTATAATATAAAGTGAGCATCACCCACAACCCAAATCCGTTCCCCCGCCCTAACTCCTAATTCCTAATTCAGCCTTCGCCAGACTCTCGCAATCCTCGACATTAAACACACGCACCTCGCTTGAAATACGCGACACAAAACCGCATAAAGTCTTCCCCGGACCTACCTCAATAAATGTATCCACACCCGCAGCAATCAAATTCAATACCACAGTTTTCCACAAAACAGGGCTAAACATCTGCTTCACTAATAACCCCGCTATATCATTCCCATACGGCAACGCAGTAACATTTGAATAAAGCGGCAGTCGAGGATTCCCAATATTATACGACTCAAGAACACCGGCAAACCCGGCAGCCGCATCAGCCATGAACGGACTATGGAACCCCCCGCTGACCTTCAACGGCATCGCCCTGCCGCCGCCTTCCTTAACACGCTGCATAAATAAACCCATCTCATCGCTGCCCCCCGCGACAACCACCTGCCCATCGCAGTTAAAATTTACCGGATAAACATTGTCAAACTCAGCGCACAGTGAAATTACTACATCATCCGATAATTTGAGTACAGCAGCCATCCCTGTCGAAACCACATCTGACGCGCCCTGCATCAACTCACCGCGCTTACAAACAAGCCTGAACCCATCATCATACGATACAGCCCCGGAAAAAGCCAACGCAGCAAGCTCCCCAACCGAGAACCCCGCCAGCACATCAGCCGCAACACCCGCTTCCGTAATCGCAGCAGCCGCTGCAAGGCCAACGCAAAATATACAAGGCTGCGCATTCACCGTCTTGGCAAGTTCCTGCTCACTGCCGGAAAAACACAGCTCAACCGTACCCGGCCTGATTAACTCGGCAGCATCAAAAACCACCCGAGCAGCAGGACTGTTCTCATACAACTCCCGCCCCATCCCGACATACTGAGCCCCCTGCCCGGAAAACAAAAACGCAACCTTACCCATACTAACTCCTAATTCTTAATTCCTAATTCCTAACTCCTAATTCCAACACTCTCTCCGCTTCTTCAAATATCTCCTTGATAATCTCAGCAGACGGCTGCCTCTTCTTCACCAGCCCGGCAATCTGTCCGGCAGGGAAGCAACCCTTTTCGTTATCGCCCTCAACCGCCGCCAGCCTGAGCGCACCCACGCCGAGCGACTCCAAATCGGCATCGCTGACAGAACTATCATACTCAGCTTTAAGATAGGCTCTCGAAAAAGGCGTTTTGATGCTTCTGACAGGATGCCCAAGCCTCTTACCTGTAGCTATAGTAGAGATATCCGTCGCTTTGAGAATCTTCTCCTTATAATTATCATGCACCGAACACTCATCAGCAACAAGAAACCTAGTTCCAAGCTGAACACCTACCGCTCCAAGCATAAACGCCGCCGCAACGCCCCGCCCGTCACCGATCCCGCCCGCTGCAACCACGGGCAAGTCCGTAGCATCGCATACCTGCGGCACCAGAGCCATAGTCGAGGTCTCCCCGACATGCCCGCCGCTTTCGCTGCCCTCGGCGATAATAACATCAGCACCTGCGCGCGTCATTAGCTTTGCCAGAGCAACCGATGCCACAAGCGGCATTACCAGAATCCCGGCAGCACGCCAAGCATCTATATACTTCGATGGGTTCCCCGCTCCTGTAGTGACAACAGCTACCTTCTCCTGCGCCACTACCTGCGCTACCTCCCCCGCAAACGGACTCATCAGCATAATGTTGACCCCAAAAGGTTTATTGGTAAGCTCGCGGGCAATGCTGATTTGATTGCGGAGATATGCAGCGTCGGCATTCATAGCCGAAATAATACCCAACCCGCCGCCATTGGAAACAGCAGCAGCAAGTCTGCCGTCCGAAATCCAAGCCATACCGCCCTGAAAAATCGGATACTCAATACCCACAAGTTCTGTAATTCTCGTTTTCATCATGCGCTGATCTTCGTCTCGATAAACTTAGCAAGCTCACCGACAGTGCTAAACCTACCTTCAAGCTCCAGCTCAACACCGAGCTCCTCTTCCAGTCTCATAACCATCTCAACCGTATCAAGCGAATCAACCCCAAGGTCATCAAACGTAGTAGCCTCAGTAATATCCCCGGCATCGCCCCCAATATGCTCCGCGATAACAACCTTAATCTTCTCCAGTACCATAATAAAACTCTCCTTTAATTAATATATTTGAAGGGAAACCCCAACAATTCACAATTCACAATTCACAATTCATAATGCATAATTGTTGTGTCTGCTACGCAGACGATTTGTGTTTTTTCATTTTGCAAAGCTTCTTAGCAGCAAGTGCCTAATTCCTAATTCCTAATTCCTAATTCCTAATTCCGAATTACACACGCTCCGCTCGTTAGGCCTGCGCCGAAGCTGCATAGCGCTATGATATCCCCGTCCTTCATCTTCCCTGAGCGAAACAACTCATCAGCCAGTATCGGAACGCTCGCAGCCGATGTATTGCCAACCTTCTCAATATTCTTCAAACACCGCTCAGATGGAATCCCGAGTTTTTTCACAGCAGTATCTATAATCCTCGAATTAGCCTGATGCGGGATAAACCACGCAACATCACCTATCGCAAGCCCCGCCGCATCAATCACATCCACAAGGTCTGTACACATAGCCTTAACAGCAAACTTGAAAACTTCCTGCCCATTCATGGCAACATACGGCTCTTGCGGTTCGTGTTTATAGAATGGGGAATTGCCTGCAAAAACCGGAATATTGAGAACCTCGCCTCCGCCTTTGGCATATAGCTTTGACGAAAGATAAGCATCGCCGTCGCCAAGCACCATTGCCCCCGCGCCATCCGCGAATATGACAGCCGTGCTTCTGTCTGACCAGTTAAGCAACCGCGTCAGCCGTTCCGCGCCAATAACGAGAATCCTCTTTCTCCCTCTGGCGAAGTAACCCGCCGCAATATCAAGCGCATAAATAAACCCCGAACAAGCAGCGTTAATATCAACCGCCGGGCACGTCGCGCCGAGCATTTCCTGCACCGAACACGCCATCGACGGCGCGGCATAGTCCGCGCTCACCGTCGCGCAGATAATCATCTCAAGCTCATCAACCGCAACACCGCCCATTTCAAGCGCACGAACCGATGCCGAATGTGCAAGGTCTGCTGCTGTTTCCGTAGTGCAAACCCGCCTTTCGAGTATCCCTACCCGCTGAGTAATCCACTCATCCGATGTATCCAAAAACCCGGACAACTCCTCATTACTAAGCACCCGCCCCGGCAAAGCGCTCCCCGTACCCAAAACCCTAAAACTCATAAAAACCCCAAACCCTCTATATAATTAAGCAAAATACAATCAGTCACAGTCACAGTCACACCCACACCCATATCTCAACTTTCCACTCAAAACTCTCCACTCTCCTCTCTCCTCTCTCAACTCTCCACTCTCCACTCTCCACTCTCAACTCTCTCAACTCTCTCAACTCTCCACTCTCTCAATGCTTCTTTGAAAAAAGCCGTCAAGCTTCCCAATAGCACGGATAAGAACGCCCTTCTCCTCATCATCAAACCCATCTTCAAGCTCATTTATCATCAGCATATGAAACCTCTTATGCCCTAAGTAAATCTTCCTACCGGCCCGTGTCAGCTTCACAAGCACCACACGCCCATCCGTCGCGCAAACATTCTTTTCCAGCAAGCCTTTCTTCTCCAGCTTCCTGACAGAAACAGTCACAGACGGCCGCGCAACGCCGAGAAACGAAGCTATATCGCAAAGAGCCCTGCCCTCTGCCCCCGCATCGCCGACAAATTCAATCATATGCATTTCCCGTATCGTAAGACCGTCGCCGAGTGCTTTCTGTAAGAACTCCTCTTCGACTGTCAGTATCTTGTGGTACACCGAAACAAGCATATCATTGAGCAACTCAGCAAACTGACGCAAACCTCGCACCCCCCGGAATAAATAATGAGAACAGTAATAATCAAATTAGATTGTAAAGGTATATAATTAGTTATTCTAACTAATTATCGCTGCAATCGTTATCGCCGCAAACGCTGCCGCTCAAATAGAATAATAACCTCTATATAATCATTTGTCAATAGTTTTATTTTCATGCGGCGAATGTGCAATCACCTTGTTCCTGCCGGCTTCCTTTGCCTTGTAGAGCGCTTTGTCGGCCTTTGCGATGAACTCGTCATAGGCGGCATCTCTGGCCGGCATCTCCGCGTTAACGCCGATGCTCACTGTTGTTTTTGTGTTCGAGCCGTTTACTAAAGGCATCTCCATTTCCTCTACGCACTTGCGTATCCGCTCGGATACCTGAAGCGCGCCGGCGAAATCAGTATTAGGCAGAAGAACGACAAACTCCTCCCCGCCCCAGCGTGCGGCAAAATCCCCGCACCTCTTGAGCTCGCCTGTCAGCACTCTGGCAAGAGCTTGCAGGGCAGCATCCCCCTGTTGGTGGCCGTATGTGTCGTTATACTCTTTGAATTTATCGACATCAATGAGCAGAATGCTGATTGGCATCTGCTCTCTGATCGATCTGTACCATTCCAAGTCCAGACGTGTATTGAAGTTTCGCCTGTTAGGCAAATCCGTAAGCTGATCTGTCATGCTAAGGCGCTCGATTGCGCGGTGCTGATCGAGGATCTTCACTTGATTCTTAACCCTCAGTTCTACGATCCCGGATCTGAACGGTTTGATAATATAGTCTGCCGCGCCTAGCGAAAGCGCTTTTTCTTCTTCACCTTCGCCGCTGAGACTGGTGACCATGATGATAGGGATATCCTTCGTTTTCTCGTTGCCTTTGAGCAGCGACACCACAGAATAGCCGTCCATTTCCGGCATAATTATATCAAGCAAGATGACATCAGGCGAATGTTTTTCCACTGCTTTTAACGCGCCTGACCCGCTCTTGGCCGCATATACAATATATTTACTGCTTAAAATGTGCGTCAGCGCCGCGATATTTGAGCTCTCGTCATCAACAACAAGCACGCTGCGCTCTTTAACTTCGTCCATGCTCATTCCCCCAGTAAATTTCTTTATTTATGATTTCATCACCGGCAAACACTCTTCGAAGCTCTTTACAAACTATTTACATTATATACCGCTTAAACAACAAATACAATAGAAAAATTAATTGATTATACATTACTTTCTGGTATACTCAAAAAAGTTACCGGTCACGGGTAAATCATAGTTCGTACCGTGCCTTGCGTTCGGATAGCTATTTCTGTGCCCCTTGTAGCTCAATGAAACGTCCTGTTTCAATTCGCTAACGCTCCACCATCCATGGTTGCGCTCTGCGGGGCACAGAAATAGCTGTCCTCACCGGCATTGATGATTTTCCTATCCCGTGACTAGTTGCAAAAAACAACATGGAGGGCTTTGTAAATGAAGAAAATTCTCATTATAGGCGGGGTCGCGGGCGGCGCGACTGCGGCGGCGCGTCTGCGCAGGCTGGATGAGCAGGCGCAAATCATTATGTTTGAGCGTGGCGGGCATATCTCCTTTGCAAACTGCGGGCTGCCATACCACATCGGCGGCGCAATAGCCGATCGCGAAGCTCTGCTGCTGCAAACGCCCGGCAGCTTCAACCGGCGGTTTAATATCGACGTTAGAATAAACAGCGAAGTGCTTGCAATAAACCGAAGCGCAAAAACAATAACCGTAAAGAGCATACAGGCAGGCGAAACATATAACGAAAGCTACGACAAGCTCATACTCTCTCCCGGTGGTTCCCCGATCATACCCCCGATCGAAGGGATAAGCTCCGAGCGCGTATTCACCCTGCGAAGCCTGGACGACACAGACCGCATAAACGCATTTATTAAGAACCGCCGCCCGAAGAAAGCCGCGATAATTGGCGGCGGGTTCATCGGCATAGAGATGGCGGAGAACCTTATGGCTGCCGGCTTAGATGTAAGCATAATCGAACTGTCAAGCCAAATAATCGCGCCGCTGGATATTGACATTGCCTGCGAACTGCACCAGCATATACGCAGAAAAGGCGCATCACTGCTCCTTGGCAATGCGCTGCAGAAAATAACCGAGGGCAGCGGCGCTCTAACGCTCACGCTGACAGACGGCACGCTTGAAGCAGACATGGTGATACTGGCTATCGGCGTAAAACCCGAAAGCAGCCTCGCAAAAGAAGCGGGGCTGAGCATAAACGAACGCGGCGGTATCATAACAGATGCTCACATGCGTACCTCCGACCCGGACATATATGCCGTAGGCGATGCAGTTGAGGTAATGGACTTCATCACAAAACAGCCGGTAATGATACCTCTGGCCGGCCCCGCCAACAAGCAAGCGCGTATAGCGGCAGATAATATTTGCGGCATACCATCGGAGTATAACGGAACACAAGGCTCATCTGTTATAAAAGTCTTCGACATGACTGTAGCCTCAACAGGCATAAACGAAAAAACCGCAAAACGCCTTGCCCTGAACTACGACAAGGAATATCTCTGGCTGTCAAACCACGCAAGCTACTACCCCGGCTCAAAACCCATGTCAATGAAAGTGATATTTGAAAAGGATACCGGGATAATTCTAGGCGCTCAAATTGCCGGATATGAAGGCGTGGACAAACGCTGCGACACGCTGGCTGTGGCAATCCGCGCGGGCATGAGCGCATATGACCTGACCCAACTGGAGCTATGCTACGCCCCGCCGTACTCTTCGGCAAAAGACCCCGTCAACATGGCCGGCTACGCTATAGAGAACATTCTCACAGGGAAAATTAAGCACATCCACTGGCACGACATTGATACGCTCCCTCGCGACGGCAGCGTAACACTGCTTGATGTGCGCGCGCCGCAGGAAATCGCGCATGGCAAGATAGACGGGTTTATTAACATCCCGCTCGACGAGCTTCGAACACGCCTCGGCGAACTCGACCGCAGCAAACCCATCTACACCCACTGCCTCAGCGGCCTTAGAAGCTACATTGCCGCCCGTATACTGATGCAAAACGGCTTCGACACATACAATATAAGCGGCGGCTACCGGCTGTATAAGCTGATGCATTAATTTATCCGCTTCTCCTGTTGATATGCTTTATGTAGTGGCGGGGAAAGGCGTGTTGTGCAACGTAGTGAGGGAATTCCGGTGAAGATACCGGAACTGACCGAACGCAGATGCATAATACGCCTTTCCCCGCCACGGGCTACATCCGCTAATACAGAAAATAAGTAACAACATTCACTACAACCGCGACCGCGCAAAGAACTATCACCAGCACCAGCTTTAAATCGTCTTTCTTCAGCACGAACTTAAATACAGCCCACAAGCCGAAAATAAGCATAATCGCGCCAAGAGACCAAATATTCAGAATACTGAAACCGCCTCCGCTATCCGGCGGTATATAAACATCCTCAATCGGCGGAAGCGTTACCTCAACCTCTTCCTCTACAGGCTCTTTCTCTGCAGGCTCAGGCTCAGGTTCCGGCTCAGCGAGCGGATTTAGCACCAAGCCCGGAATCATAACATCATCCATAATTCTAACAAGGCTGTGGCTATCCGGCGTTGTGCCGCTTCCTAACTGGCTGTATCGGGTATCCCCCCAGACCCACAAACTGCCATCCTCTCTGATAGCGAAACTATAAACCTCGGCATCGCCTGCCGAAACAGCTACAATTTTATCCATGACCATAACAGGGACATGGCTTTCTTCTGTCGTGCCGTCCCCAAGCTGACCGTACGCATTCCAGCCCCACGCCCATAACCGCCCATCTGCGGTAACCGCCATACTGTACTCGGCGCCTGCCGAAACAGAGACGACATTCTGCATGATCCTGATAGGCTCCGGGCGTTCTATTGTCGTGCCGTCCCCAAGCTGGCCGTAAGAGTTATCCCCCCAGACCCATAAATTACCGTCCGCGGTTATGGCCATGCCATGAAGAAGCCCTGCCGACACCGCGGCAACATTATCCATTATCTTCTCAGGGACGATATCTACAGGGTCGTCGATATCGGACTGTTCATCTTCGTCCGCAACAGCGAACATGCTCCAGTCAAATGACAGCAAAGCTCCGTCCGCAGTCACCGCGTAATTACTGCCGTTGGTTATTGAAACAGCAGCTATATCATTCATGAAGCTTTCCTGTGCAACAAAATCCTCATCTAATGTATCGGAATCATTGATCCCCGCCTCATACAGTGCCCGGCCCCATGCCCAAAGGCTGCCATCTGTCCGCACTGCCGCGCTGGTCGTGCCGTATGCAGAAACAAATGCCACATTACTCATAACCCTGACAGGGACATGGCTGTCTTCGCGCGTACCGTCGCCGAGCTGCCCAAGTGTGTTGCTTCCCCACGCCCACAAAGTGCCGTCGTTTTTTATTGCCAGACTATGGTAAGCCCCTGCCGACACCGCAGCAACATTGTCCATAATCTTAATAGCAGCGTAACTCCCGTTTGTGCTGCCGTCGCCTAACTGGCCAAAGGTGTTGCCGCCCCAAGCCCACAAAGTGCCGTCGCTTGCAACTACCATTATATGCTCATTGCCCATCGACACCGTATAAGCTCCATTGACAGCCACCCATACAGGTGGCGAAGCCGATGCCGAAGCAAGCGGCAGCAGCAGCATGGCCGCAATAATAACACAGAGAACTCTACCCCTCATGTAAACAAACCCCCATGATAGCAATGTATATTATTCATTGCTTAATTCTTACAGTCAAAAGCAGAAATACAATTCCGCATCCGCTAATTCTTAATTCCTAACTCAGCGGACATATCAATGAGTTTCCTAAGCCTATGGTTAAGGCAAGACTTGCTGACCGGTGGCATCATTGCATCAGCGAGCTCTTTAATGCTCATCTCCGGGTATTCGAGACGCAGCTTGGCGGTCTGCAGCAGCTTATCAGGCAGGGCCTCGAAAGCGCCCTTTTCGATTATTGCATTAATCGCCGCCAGCTGCGCAGCGGCAGCATCGACAATCTTAGTAACATTAGCAGTGTCGCAGTTAACTTTCCTGTTGACAGTATTGCGGACTTCCTTCTCAATCTTAGCGGACATTAGCTCCATCGCGTGTACCGGCGCTCCGATCAGCGTTAAAAAATCCTCTATTGCGGAGCTCTGCTTGAAATAAATAATATAGTTTCCGCTGCGCGATGTCTCTTTTGGGGAAAACCCCATTTCAAGCAAGAGCGAGTATGTCTGACGGCTCACATTATAACGATCTGTCAACAGCTCCAGATGATAGCTCTTGGATGGATCTGTAACAGCCCCGCCTGTCAGAAAAGCGCCTCTGATATAGCTTTTCAAGCAACATTCTTCTTCAAGAACGCTGAGATTTACATGATGGGCAAGCAATCTGTCAGTTGACAGACCGTAAGCCTCGAACACCTTGGCGAGTTTTCCTTTATCATTTATGATATAAGCCTGCTTCCCCGTTGCCCCCGCGCCGGGAAGAACATCAAACCCGATCGAAAACGCCTCCTGAAACCGCTCGATTAGCCTGTCTCCAACACTCCGGCTCCCGGTGATTATTCTTATCTCCCTTGTATTGAATGTGTTCCCATACAGCAGCATACCATAACACTCAGCCACAGCGCAGCACACACCATCCTCGGTCTGACGGCAAACCTCCGCCTTAGCATCATAAGAAAAAGACAACTCTCAACTCTCCCCTCTCAACTATCAACTGCCAACTGTCAACTCTCAACTGTCAACTGTCAACTGCCAACTCTCAGCCCTCATCTCTGGAGACGTCCCTATGAATGCAATCCACCGGATACCCCTGCTCGCTAATATGCTCCGAGAGAGCCTGCGCAATGGCGGTAGACCTATGCCGCCCCCCTGTGCAGCCTATGCAGATAACAAGATAGCGCTTGCTTTCTTCCATATAATGCGGCAGCAGAAAATCCATCATATCGCATAAACGCGAGAAAAACACATTGCTCACATCCAGGCTGAACACATAGTCTTTCACAATGTCGTCAAGCCCGGTTTTTTCTTTTAGATTCGGCATATAATAAGGGTTAGGCATGAATCTCACATCGAAAATCAAATCCGCCTCAATCGGCAGCCCATACTTAAAACCGAAGGATTTGACAATAACGCTCATTGATTTTTGTTCCTGCCCGTCCGAAAACTGCTTGAACAGCCGGCGTTGCAGTTTGTTTAGCGTAAGCCCGGTCGTGTCTATGATATCATGTGCGTATTCGCGTACCCGGGCAAGCATTTCTTTTTCTTTTCTTACTGCATCTTCAATGCTGAGACCTTTTACACTCAGCGGATGCCGTCTGCGCGTCTCCTTGTACCGCCTGACGATCGTTTCGACCTCGGCCTCCACGAACAAAACCTTATGACCGCAGCCGATTACTTGAATTTCGTCAATTATCTTAAATAATTCGTTTGCATCCTCCAGAGCCCTGACATCAGTGACAAGCGCGACCCTCTCATACCTGCCCTGTGCCGCCAGACACAGCTCCGCAAACCTCGGCATCATGGATACAGGCATATTGTCCACGCAGTAAAAGTCCATATCCTCAAGCACCGCCGCCACACGGCTCTTCCCCGCCCCGGATAACCCCGAAATAATAATAATATCCATAACAACCTCCCAATGCAATTGGTATGTCTTGTAATTACATATTGCGGATTATCTTTATCTCCGGCTCCAGTTCTATGCCAAATACCCTTAGCACCGTTTCCCTCGCATGGTCAATGACAGCCATAACGTCTGAGAATGACGCCTTGCCACGGTTTATGATGAACCCTGCGTGCTTCATGGAAATCTGAGCGCCCCCGACTTTATAGCCTTTAAGCCCGGCTTGATCGATAAGCGCGGCGGCATACCCTTCCTTCGGGCGTTTGAACACGCTGCCCGCGCTTGGTACATCAAGCGGCTGCGTGCTGCGCCGCAGCTCTGCCAGTTTGTCCATTCTGGATTGGATGCTGTATTGGTCTGCATTCCCCAGCAGAATCATTGCGGATGTTATTATATCACCCGTCTCCGAAAAACGGCTATGCCTATAAGAAAACCTATGCTCCCCGCCTTTTGTGATGTATGCTCCGGTATCGGCGTTCACAGCATAAGACAGCTCGATAACATCCTTCATTTCCCCGTCATAGGCGCCGGCATTCATCATTATAGCCCCGCCCAGAGTACCCGGGATGCCATGCGCGAACTCAAGCCCCGTAAGCCCCCGCTTGCAGGCAAAAACCGCAAGGGCAGCAAGCGAAACACCCGCGCCCGCAGCTATTCTATTATCCCCGACGCTCTCGATTACGTCAAGCCCTGTTGTATTAATGACAACCATCTCAAGCGGCGCATCATCTACAAGCAGATTGGTGCCCCTGCCGAGAATGAAAGGCGAAACACCGATATCCCAAAGAAAATCGCAAAGCTCCGTCAGCTCCGCAACCGTCTTCGGGAAAAACATAACCCGCACCGCACCGCCTATGCCAAACGAGGTATAGCTGCTCATAGCCTCATCGCATTTGCTGATACAGTTCAGCCACCCGTTATTAACATATTCCAGCACCCGCTCCACAGCTTCCATACTTAGCTAAACCCCATCCGTTTCAGCATAGTCGCTTCCCATTGCGTGGTCGTACATATCCGCGTCACGGTTTATCCCGGCAGAGTGTTCCAAGTGTTCATCTATTTGCCGCGCGAACTCCACCGCCGTGTTTATCCCCATAAGTTTCTGGCGCTGGTTCATAGCCGCGACCTCAATAATAACCGCCAGATTGCGCCCCGGCTTAACGGGGATCCGCACCAGGGGAATCTGCACCCCCAGGATGTCCACCGTGTTTTCCTCAACCCCAAGCCTGTCGTACTGCGCTCCTTCTTTCCACTGCTCAAGCTGAATGACAAGATGAATGGTCTGATATGCCTTAATCGCGCCGTAACCGAATATCCTCCGTACATCAATAACCCCAAGCCCGCGCAGTTCTACATAATACCGTATCAGATCAGGCGATGTGCCTTGAATCATGTTTACATCTATCGCCTTGATTTCAACGGCATCATCCGCAATCAGGCGGTGCCCGCGTTTTAGCAGCTCTATGGCGGCCTCGCTTTTTCCGACCCCGCTTTCGCCGCGCAGCAGAAGCCCCATACCGTAAACCTCTACCAGCACGCCATGCTGTGTCTGCCGCCTTGCCACCTCTCTTTTTACAATTCTGATGATTTGAGACATTATTTCGGTTGTATGCGCCTCAGTGCTCAGAACAGTCACATCATATTTTTTTGCCGTGGCGAGAAGCTCTTCCGTCACCCTTGCCCCGTGGCACATAATCAAAGCCGGCACGCCGCGCCCCAGTAAGGCTTCCCATTTAGTCAGGCGTTCGTCGTATGAGTGTTCCTCCATATATGTCGACTCCATATGGCCTATAAGCTGTATGCGCGTCGGATCGAAATGCTCGAAAAACCCCGCGAGCTGAAGCCCCGGGCGGTGAACATCGCCTGTAAATATCTGTACTTGATAAAAATCCGCAGACTGATAAACAATAGCCGTCTTCAAATCCTCCGTAAGCTTAGACAGCCTATAACTATAAAGCACCTGATCCATAAAGATAAACTCCTAATAAAATTAACATAATCCTTTGAATTATATATTACAGTAAAGGCGGTCACAGGACAATTTCAACTGCCGGTGAGGATGGCTGTTTATGTGCCCCGCAGAGCGTATACATGGATGTTGGAGCGATCGCGAATTGAAACAGGATGTTTCATTGAGCGGCAAGGGGCACATAAATAGTCGTCCGAGCGCAAGGCACGGCATAATCATAATGACCGTCTTTAGTGTAACAATTATATACCCGCCGGATGCTTAAATCAACCTTTTATGGAAAATAATAATATCTCGTAAAAAACACTTGCTTTTTTTATCTGCGTATGGTAGTATTATCGGCGTGTCTCAAACGGAGCGAAAATGTACTCTTAAACCCAATTCTCAACCGGGTCTGCAAATCAGACCGCAAGGAGGTGCGATAGATGGCAAAATGCAGTTATTGCGGCAAAGGCGTATCATTCGGTATCAAAGTCAGCCACTCCCACAGACGTAGCAACCGTATGTGGAAACCGAACGTAAAGCGCGTCAAAGCTGTTGTGGATGGTTCCACCCGCCGCGTACACACATGCACGCGTTGCTTGCGCAGCGGTAAAGTAATCCGCGCGGTGTAACGTAAGGAACTGTGGAATTATTATTTAGCTGTTCCCAAGAAAATACCATCAAGCCCACGACGAAAGCCGTGGGCGTTGCGTTGCTCAAAACAGGAGGTAACTATGATAATAAACAAAGTGCCGAAATCCGAACTGGCCTGCAGGCTGGAGCGTTTCATGCGCGAAATGGACGCAACCTATCCGGCTTGGGAAATCTGCGCCGTAACCGGCAGCATGAGCATGTACCACCTGACCGGAACAATTTGCGACGGTCTGCTGCTGATCCGCCGAAACCAGGGCTCCGTGCTATGGGTCAGGCGCAGTTATGAGCGCAGCATACTGGAATCGGATTTCCCCGATATCCGCCCGATGAAGAACTTCCGCGATTTGGCAAGTCAGCTGGCAAGCGCCGGCAGCCATTTGCCCGACACGCTCTATCTCGACACAGCCCAAGCAACGCTCGAGTGGCACGGTCTATTCAGCAAACACATCCCATTTACGAATATTCTGCCAGCCGACAAGGTATTGCTTCAAGCCAGAGCCGTAAAAAGCGCGTACGAGCTCGACCGCATAAAACGCTCAGGCGCGCTTGCGGAACATATGCTCATAGAGCATCTTCCGAAAATGATTAATGACACTACCACAGAAGCAACAGCAGTCGCAGACCTATACGCCCTATGTGTCAGAAACGGGCATCATGGCGTCAGCCGCTTTTCGATGAAGAACACCGATGTAACCCTCGGCCATATCTGCTTCGGGGACAATTCCCTATACCCCAGCGTATTCAACGGTGCTTCCGGCAGCCCCGGCTACAGCCCAGCCGTCCCAACCTTAGGGAGCCCTGTGAGAACCGCGTGCGCGGGCGACCTGATATATGCTGATATCAGCCTGTGCGTCGAAGGCTACCACTCGGACAAAACGCTTATCTACAGTTATAAAACCGGGCAGCCTGAGAATGTCGTTGCTGCCCACACCCACTGCCTGGAACTCCAGCGCCATGCAGCGGCGCTATTGCGCCCCGGCGCGAAGCCTTCTGAAATATACAGGGAAGTAATAAATATGGTGCTGCCGGAATATAAGCACTGCTTCATGGGCGCGCCGAATCGCACCGTACCGTTTATCGGCCACGGCGTAGGGCTCTATATAGATGAACTGCCAATAATCGCAAGAGGCTTTGACGCCCCGCTGGAAAGCGGCATGACAATAGCCCTCGAGCCAAAAATAGGCCTCGAAGGCATAGGCATGGTAGGCAGCGAAAACACATACCTGGTAACCGAAAGCGGCGGCATAAGCCTAACCGGCGAATGTATGGAGATTATTGTTATTTAAGGTTACTAATATACATTTGAAACGATTATGGACAGGGACGGGTGTTTAGTAGTAAAATTAGTAAAGGCGTTGCCACAGCGGTAGGCGGTTAGCCAAACCCTCGAATGAAATTGCAAAGGGGGTGAGGCCATTTGTCGGTGCATGAGCTTCTTACACACGTTATCGCGGCTATTTCCTTAGGAATCGCGATTTACGCAGTTTGGGTATCAGACAGGGACAATAGAAAATAACCGCCCTCTAATTGCCACAGTGTGCGGTTATTTTCTAACCCATATCATTGGCTAACCGTTTACCGGCAACGCCTTTAATAAGCCTATTTTAGCATATTTTGTGCTTTTTGTCAATAACCCGGTTTACTCAGATCAATACTTCCCGAAGTCTCCGCCGGTGTCATAAGATGACGGCGGTGATTGCGGCTTGGGTATGCGCTTCGGGGCTTCGAGGCCATAACGTTTTGAGCCGCCTCCGTCCTTGAGTTTGAACTGAGCGATCATCTCCTCGAGCATGTTCGACTGGCTGCTCATCTCTTGAGAAGCCGCGGCGCTTTCCTCCGCAGTCGCGCTGTTTTGCTGAATGACCTGGGCGACCTGGTCTATGCCGGTGTTTATTTGCGTAATGCCGACTGACTGCTCGTTGGATGACCTTGAAATCTCGGTAACGATTTGGCTGCTCTCGTTGATGCCCGTGACGATCTCCGACAAGCTCTCCGCTGTTTCGCTCGCAATGCGTGACCCGAACTCTGCCTTCTCCATGGAGTTAACTATCAGGCCGCTGGTATCCTTCGCAGCTTCGGCGCTCTTCGCGGCCAGATTGCGGACCTCCTCAGCGACAACGGCGAAGCCCTTGCCGTGCTGACCGGCTCTGGCTGCTTCGACAGCGGCGTTGAGTGCGAGAATGTTTGTCTGGAACGCGATATCTTCGATGACTTTGATAACTTTGCTGATGCTTTGGCTGGCGGAGTTGATGTCCTTGACCGCTGTAATCATCTCATCCATCTGGGTGCTGCCCTTCTCGGCATTGCCTTTGATAGTTCCGGCTAGGTCAGCGGCGCGGGCTGCCATATCCGCATTGTCTTTTGTTTTTCTGGCGATATCGCTTATGGAGGCCGACAGCTGCTGCACCGAGGCTGCTTGTTCCGTGGAGCCTTGGGCAAGGGCCTGCGCGCCGTCGGCTATCTGTTTTGAGCCTGTCGCTACTTGAGTGGTGGCGTTGTTGATTTCGGCGAACATGTTGTTGAGGTTTGCAAGCATCATAACCATTGACTTGCCCATTGTGTCCGCATCGGAGAGCGTTTTGATCTCATGCGACAAATCGCCGCCCGCGACTACCTCGAGCTCCTTGGCTATATTCGTTACATGCCCGACAAAGGCTGCGGATGCCGCCACGCTCTGCCCGACCTCGTCCTTGGCTTTGCCATACTCTGTTATAATATGGACATCCTCCTGGCTAAGCGTGATATCGCCGGTGCTCCCCGCTCTTGTCATAAACGCCGACAGGGCTGTAAGCGGTTTGCTGATAATGCCCGCAATGTAAATCCCTAAGAATATCGCAATGCCTAAAGCGAGAAGAAGCACAATGATGATAACAAGCAACATGGATGAGAAGAGGTTATCGCCCTCCTCATTAGCTTCGGCTGCTAAGTCAATCTTCATATCGAGCAGTTCGGCAAAGTTTGCCATAATGGTTGTGTATGTGTTGGCGACAGCGTTGATGTCCGCGCGTATGGCTACGGTATCGCCTTGCAGGGCATACTCGTAAACCCTGTTCAAATGCGGGGCATACTCAGAGTTTATCATACCTCTTGTGTTCTCGAACAATGCTTTGGCATCGGGGGCAATGATTGTTTCATAGTAAAAATCGAGGCTGGGTGTGATGTTCGCAATAACATTGCCTACGTCGGCTTTCAGTTCCTCAACTCTGTCGGTATCTTCGCTGTATGCGGCAATTAGATACTCGCGCACGTTGACACGGAGTTTTTGCATATCCTCGAGTATGAAGCCCATGTACGGCAACGGAACTGTCTGATTGTCGTACATGCTGCTAAACCCGTTATTGATCTGCAACATACCATAGATTCCCACTAAGCCGACTGCAGCGGTTAAGAGCGCAACGATGAGAAAGCCGAGGATAAGTTTTTTTGAAACCTTCATGTTTTTCATGACATATACCTCCATTATCTTGTAAAAAATTACGCTTTTTATTGCATTTACTCGGTATCCGCTATATTATACACCCTTTTTTTCATAAATCAAACCTTTTTTTTGTTTTGTAAAAAAAATGGTTAGCATACGTTACAGGTCACGCCCTGTCAGGGAAAGTCTCTGAGCTTCACGACAAAATGCTTGCGGGCACGATGTTGCAAATTTACTGCAATGTGAGGACGAGAATTTTCCCCCGCTCGCAGTCCGTTCCCCGCTTAGCATTTTTCGCTGAAGATTAGAGGCTTTTCATGGCAGGGCGTGACCAGTAACTAACATATAAACATCGCATCGCCGAAAGAGAAAAATCTGTATCGCTTCTGTATCGCCGCCTCGTATGCGTTCATAATATTCCTGCGGCCTGCGAAAGCTGACACAAGCATTATTAACGTACTCTCAGGTAGATGAAAATTGGTAATCAAACCATCCACGCACCTAAACTCATACCCCGGGTATATAAATATATCCGTAAACCCCGAAAACTTCCCGATAAACCCTTGAATAAGCCTATCATCTGCCCCCCTTGCCACGGTTTTCCGTCCTTCAGTATAGATTGCCCCCGCCTCAAGCGCGCGGCATGATGTCGTTCCCACAGCAATGACCCGGCCGCCTTTCGACTTCGCTTCATTCACCGCTGCGGCGGTCTCTTCAGGTATGATAAAAAACTCCGTATGCATTTTGTGGTCTTCAATAATATCCGCTTTTACCGGACGAAACGTGCCCAAGCCAACATGGAGCGTTACAAAGCAAACTCTTACCCCCCGCGCTCTTATCAAATCAAGCAGCTCATTAGTGAAATGCAGCCCGGCTGTAGGCGCTGCCGCAGACCCTGTAACCCGTGAATAAACCGTCTGGTAACGTTCCGAGTCCTCCAGTTCCTCATGGATATATGGCGGAAGCGGCATTTTGCCCAGTTTTTCAAAAAGAGCGGGAACTGTTTGCGGCGGCTCGCACGCAAAGCGTATCAGCCTGTTTCCGCTATCTGTTACAGCTTCGACTGTCGCCGTAAGCTCCCCGTCTCCAAATACGAGCCGGGTTCCGGGTCTTGTCTTGCTGCCCGGTTTTGTCAAACATTCCCAGACATCATCACCCAAATCGGGCATCGCACGCAAAAGAAGCGCCTGCGCGGCGCCGCCCGTCTCACGTCTGCCCAAAAGCCTCGCAGGCATAACTCTGGAGTCATTGAGCACAAGACAGTCGCCATCCCGCAGCAAATCCGGCAGCATGGAAAAATAATCATGCCTTAACTCCCCTGTTTTTCTGTCCATACAAAGAAGCCGCGACCCCTCGCGCCTGTCAATAGGCGTCTGAGCAATCAGCTCCTCCGGCAAATCATAATAAAAGTCGCTCTTAACCATAAACCGCCCGGATGCACGCAACCCAATTCTGCCGCCGCACCCTAATTCCTAATTCCTAATTCTCACGCCGTCCGCGTTATCTCCACTCCGGTGAAATAGAACAGGATTATCTCCTCGAACGTTTTCCCATGATACTCCGCCATCGAGTACGCGCCCCACTGGCTCATTCCGACATTATGCCCGCTGCCCGTGCCCCTGATAGTGAACACACCGTTCACCAATCCTGTATCGTTGCTGCCTCCGGAACTACCGCCCGCGCTTCCGGTCACAAGCTCCACGCTGCCGGATCCTGTTATCGCGTGAAGAGAACCGCCGGGCACGGAGATGATATTCCCATTACCGTCAATGATGGACAAAGAATCGCCGGACCCTACCGAATGGCCGGACTCATTGATAAACACCCCGCCTCCGCCCGGGCGCGAATCCCCGATGTAAAAGCGCTGTGTGGGGGTGCCGAGCACTGTGTTAAGCCCATTGGTCCCCTCACGTCTCGACAATACGACACGCCTGCCGTTTGTATCTGTAAGCGTAACACTCAACACGTTGCCTGTAGGGGTATACTCGCTGACGCGCATACTGACGATTGTAGAAACATTATGACCCCGGTTTTGCAAACGCTGGGTTATCTCGGCGGGAGTGAATGTTCTTGTCCAGTTATAGTTAGGAATCCTGTTCGCCACATCAGCCTCATATGGGTCGATTACGCCTCGCAGATAAGGAAGCGTATCAAACCATACATTCTCGGAGTTTTCCGAAGCCCCGCCGTTTGAAGAAGCGTAATAAGTCCGGGTCAGCGCCCCGTCATATGTGATGTACATGCCCGCCGTTTCCTCAACAGCCCTGTCCGTTCTCTCGTTCGCCCTGTTCCTGCCGCGATACACCTGACAATGTACTTCTACGCATAGGTCAAACCCACTGGAACCATGCCTGTTGACATAAGACATAGCGTAAGTGCGCGCGCACATCGCCTGCGCTTTTAATGCTTCGAGCGGCCAAGTGTTGTTCATCTCGTAAGGGAGAATGCCTTTGATGTAATCCTCCACGCTTACGAAGTGAGTAACCGACAGCAGCGCCCCTTCCCGCCTGGCGTATTGGAAGCCGCCGTTATATGTATACCCCCTGAACCATGTTTCAGGATTCTCATTGCCGACAGGCCTCGGTATCACTCCCAGATGACGCGATGTCCCATGCTCGAATTCGAAAATGATGGTGCTCGAACCCGTCCTGGTTACGGTTATCGTGTTGGAAGTACCCGAATTTATCGCCGCGCCGGACACCCCCAGCGCTGCCATCGCGCTTTCTGCGGCGGCTCTTGATGTATGATGCCCGACAAGAACCAAAAACGTGCCGTTTTCGTACCTGACGAAACCTCCCGTATAATTTGCGGCTATTGCCCTCGCTTCTTCAAAAGTACCGTAGCCGGCATTCAACTGCACATGGAAAGCCCCGATGACGACAGAACCGGACGTCCCTTCGCGGTACTCCCCCCAACCCCCGTCCTCACCGGGATGCCAGACCATGTTGCGGTCCATCGTCATAGTTATCCTCGTCTCGTCCGTCCATGCCCCGACAGAGACAAAGTTCCTGTTTGAGTCATAGTACCCGAACTCGTACCCACGGCCCATTCCATCCACATTTTGCAGATTAGCCGACGGCAGCGCAGTCGAGCCGAAAAACAACCCCAGCCGGAATGTAGATGTCGACGGGACAAAAGATGCCTCAGCTGTTTGAGGCGCAATCGAAAGAAGCGACGACATTGCGAGAATCAATATGACAGTTTTGACAGTTATCTTGCTGCTGATTATTTTTTGCATATCTGCTCCCCTATATATTGACATTTATATGTTTAATGTGTTATCTTATTGTGATTGTGATGCAATGAGTGAGCCGTGGTTTTCCTGAGAATATGTTACGCAATCGTAACAGTTTATGACATTATATTACAATTCCGCCGAAATTACAACCCCAAGTTTGGATTTATGTGTTTAACAGTACGAAAGGCAAAGTGAAAAATGAAAAAGTACAGAGTTGGAGTAATCGGCGCGACCGGGATGGTCGGACAGCGGTTCGTGTCGCTCATAGAGAACCACCCGTGGTTTGAACTCACCGCCGTTGCGGCGAGCAGCCGGTCAGCCGGTAAAACCTACGGCGAAGCCGTTGACGGGCGCTGGGTAATGCCGGCCGCCGTCCCCGGAGCCGCCGCAAACCTGACCGTCCTCTCCGCGGAAGCGGATATACGCGCGATAGCCGATGCATCGGACCTCGTTTTTTCCGCCGTTGACATGAAAAAAGGAGCCATCCGGGTGCTGGAAGAAGCCTACGCAAGAGCAGAATGCCCCGTAGTCTCAAACAACAGCGCGCACCGCTGGACGCCCGATGTGCCGATGGTCATCCCGGAAGTAAACCCGGAACACATCAGCATCATCCCGCATCAACGCAAACGCCTTGCCACAGCACGCGGCTTTATCGCCGTTAAATCAAACTGCTCGATCCAGAGCTATGTCCCCGCCCTGCACCCGATCAAGCAGAAATACGGTCTTGTGCAAGCACTGGTCTGCACTTATCAGGCAATTTCCGGAGCAGGCAAGACGTTTGAAACATGGCCTGAGATGATCGACAACGTCATTCCATATATAGGCGGCAACGAAGAAGAAAAATCCGAACAGGAGCCTAAGAGAGTGTGGGGCGCGATAAACGGCAGTGTAATAATCCCCGACGACTCAGTAGCCATAACCGCCCAATGCATCCGGGTGCCCGCCACAGACGGCCATATGGCGGCAGTGTTCGCATCTTTCGTTCAAAAACCATCCGCAGACGAAATAATCTCCTTATGGCGCAGCTACAAATCACGCCCGCAGGAATTAAACCTCCCCTCGGCGCCTGAACAGTTTCTGCGCTACTTCGAGGAAGAAGACCGTCCGCAGACAGCGCTTGACCGTATGCACGAAAACGGCATGTCCGTCTCCCTGGGCCGTCTTCGCCCCGACACACAATACGACTATAAATTCATTGGCTTGAGCCACAACACCCTAAGAGGCGCAGCCGGCGGAGCAGTCCTGCTCGCGGAACTCCTATGCGCCGAAGGATATATAACAGCTAATGCGACATAATTACAGGTAACGCAAATGACCGCACAACATGAGAAAAAAGACCGTGTTGTGCGGCGCAGAGAGGGAATTCCGGTGGAGATGCCGGAACTGACCGAACGGAGACGCATAATACGGTCTTTTTTCGGCAAGGCGTAGATAGTAACTAAATTTAATCACCGAAAGGAGCATATTATGAAACTGCCATTCTTCACCGGGGCATCCACAGCAATCATCACGCCGTTTCGCGACGGGAAGGTTGATTATAAGAAACTCGGGGAACTGATCGACTTCCAAATCGCCGGCAACACCGCCGCCATCACTATCTGCGGAACAACAGGCGAACGCTCAACACTGTCTATTGAGGAACACACTGCGACCGTAGACTTCTGCATCAAGCATGTCAACAGCCGCGTGAAAGTAATCGCCGGGACAGGCAGCAACGACACCCAGACCGCCCTGTTCCTCTCGCAAGAAGCGGAAAAATCCGGCGCGGACGCGCTGCTTATGGTCACGCCCTACTATAATAAAACGACCCAGCGCGGGCTTGTCTCACATTACAATTTCGTCGCCGACAGAGTCAATCTACCGATTATCCTATATAACGTACCATCCCGGACAGGCATGACCTTTACCACCGATACATACAGGGAGCTATCGAAGCACCCGAATATAAACGGCACAAAAGAATCATCCGGCGACTTTAAGCTCATCGCATCCACCCTCGCCTCCTGCGGCGATGATTTCCATGTCTGGAGCGGCAATGACGAAGACGTAGTGCCCATGATGTCAATCGGAGCAAAAGGCGTTGTCTCTGTACTGGCGAACATCATCCCCGCGCCTGTAGCGGAAATGACCCGCCATGCGCTAGCCGGCGACTTCAAGGCAGCGGCGGAAATACAGCTAAAGTACCTCGACCTCATCGAAAAACTCTTCATTGAGGTCAACCCCATCCCCGTAAAAGCCGCGCTGAACCTGATGGGCATGGACGTAGGCTCCCCCAGAATGCCCCTATGCGACATAACCCCGGAAGGCGAAGAAAAACTAAGAAAATCAATGCAAGCCGTTAATCTGATTACCTAACCCGGACAAGCCGGAATGCATAATTCATAATGCGTAATTATTGTGTCTGCTTCGCGGACGAATACCAAAACTTTTTGCCATTTAACAAAGAATCACGGGTGTAAGCGCTTAATTCCTCATTCCTAATTTTCAAAGAGGTTTATTCAATGCTAAATATAATCATATCCGGCTGCTCGGGGCATATGGGTAGGGTACTGGCAGGGCTTGCTGCTTCAGACCTTGATATAAACGTTATTGCCGGATTCGACATTGTTGCGCCCGAGCCTCCGTATTCCTTTCCCGTTTACGCAAAGCCATCCGAATTTAATGGCAAAGCAGATGTAATTATTGATTTTTCCGTACCCGCTGCTATAGACAGCCTGCTCGGCTTCGGAACATCCCGCAATATCCCGCTCGTCCTGTGCGCGACCGGCTACACCCCCGGGCAGGTCGAAGCCATAGACAAAGCAGCGGAGCAAATCCCCGTATTCCGCTCGGCAAATATGTCGCTTGGGATCAATCTGCTGGCCGACCTCACAAAACGCGCCTGCGCCGTGCTCGGCGGTTCATATGACATAGAAATCGTGGAGCGGCATCACAGGCGCAAGCTAGACGCACCCAGCGGAACAGCCCATATGCTAGCGGAAGCCGCCGCATCCTCACTGCCATACGGGCCTGAGTATGTTTATGAACGCGAGAGCAAAAGACAGCCCCGGAACAAGTGCGATATAGGCATTTCCTCTATACGCGGCGGCACTATCGCAGGAGAGCACGAGGTCATTTTCGCAGGGCTCGATGAGGTCATCGAACTAAAGCATACCGCCGCTTCACGCGATATCTTCGCAGCCGGGGCAATACATGCGGCAAAGTTCCTTGCCGGCATCACCAAACCGGGCCTTTACAACATGAGCGATGTATTTAATCAGTAATCTATTAACAATTCTCGCTGTCTGATTTTATTACGGAAAAATATACAAATGTTTACGTTTGCCTTGCTTGACAGCGAAAGAACCTCGTGATAGTATTGTTTGGGTATCACCCTGCAAAATATATTTTTAATGAAATGTGGTGTATTAGTTTGATTGACAAGAAGGAATATATCGATGCCGAAAGCGCGTTGAGCCGAATCGGCAAGAATGTGGCGCTGTATAAAAAACTCCTTAAACACTATCTTGACGATAGCCATATCGAAGCTCTTTGCAGCGCAATCGAAAACAACGAACCTGAAGAAATCGGCAGAATCTCCCACACTATAAAAGGTGTCAGCGCGAACCTATCCCTCACTAAACTCAGAACCATATCCACCAACATCGAAACCAACGCAAAAAGCGGTCTTGACTGCACGGCCTTCATACCCGAGCTCAGGCAGGCTTTTGATGCGACCGAGAAACTGATACTGGAATATTTGGACTAAAATGGCTTACGACACAAAAGAAAAAGAAATCATACTGGTTATTGACGATGACGAGATAAGCCGCCTGATACTGAGGGATATCCTTGAATGCGACTATACAGTCATTGAAGCGTGCGGCGGCGGCGAGGCAATTGACCTCTTATATCAGGAGAAGCTGACTCCCGCAATCATCCTGCTTGATATTATCATGCCCGGAATCGACGGGTTTCAAGTCTTGGAGAAAATCAAGAACAGCAAGCTGACTAAAGAAATCCCCGTGTTGTTCATAAGCGCCGAAACCGCGCACGAAACCGAAACCCGAGGGCTAAAAGCCGGAGCCGCGGACTATATCACAAAGCCGTTTAACTCCAGCGTAGTCAGAGCGCGCGTAGATAACCAAATCAGCCTCTCCCGCTACCGCCTGAGACTAAGGCAGCTCGTAGCGAGAAAGGCTGCCGAGGTAACGAAGACATACGAACAAACGCTTGAAATTCTCACTACTATCATCGAATACCGCAACCTCGAGTCCGGGGCGCATGTCAGGCGGACGACCCTGCTCACCGAAGCTGTCGTCGCGAAGATGCTGACTCTCGATAAGTTCAGGCCTGTTTTGCTAAATGATGCCGAAAACCTTTTTTCGCTAATCAAAGCATCCGCCCTGCACGATATTGGGAAAATAGGCGTTTCCGACAGCGTCCTGCTCAAACCCGGCAAGCTAACAGACGATGAGTTTGACCATATAAAAACACACACGACCGCCGGGGCACATATCATAGACAGCATCTCCGCCACCCTGCCCGATACCGACATGTACCTGAGGTACGCCAAGGACATATGCTTTTACCATCATGAGCGTTGGGACGGCCGGGGTTACCCGCAGGGTTTGAGCGGCGACAATATCCCGCTTTCCGCCAGAATCGTCTCCGTTGTCGATGTTTACGATGCCCTCGTAAACCCGCGTTCCTACAAAGGCATCTACACGCACGACGAAGCGCTCAAAATCATCACCAACGGCCACGGCACGCAGTTTGACCCCCATATAGTGGAACTGGTTTCAGACATTTCCACAGTTTTCCAAAACATAGAAGACAGATACGGGGACTGATTGGACAGAGGACGGATGACAGGAGGACAGGAGACAGAAGACAGGCAGACGTTAAACCGTGCTTGTAGATACAATAAAAACCCCCTCGCCGGAATATACTTCCGGCGTTTTTTCTTTTCGCTTAACGCCTGCAAATTGACATCAAGCCGCCAACTGCGTAACAGAAACCGGGGATATACTATACATTCTTTTCATTCTGGGGAACGAGCAATCATTGCCGGTGGTTGTAATATCCTTGCTGTTAGTGTGATTATTCCGCCTATTATCAACCAATGGCGTGTTTATTTTGCCTATATCCTACTGTAGAATGTGTGAGAGTATGTAAGGAACTGTTGTGCATAGAAAAGTGGTGACACCGAGTGAACGTAAACGAAATCCTGGGCGAGACAGTCAGGCAATACAGAAGAGCAGTTGACATGACCCAGGAAGAGTTTGCTGCTGAAATCGGTGTCGAGGCACAGCATGTATCTTCCGTCGAATGTGGCGTTAAGAAGTTCAGCCTTGAGAAGTTGCTGGCAATAAGGGAAAAGTTCCAGTTAAGCATAGACGAAATGCTGCCCGTCAGCGAACCTGATGAATCGCTGAAAGAAAAATGGATAGACGAAATCACGGAAAACCTCCGCGCGATGGATACGATCCAAGTGGGCATCTGGAAACGTATGATAGCATCACGGAGAGACTGACAATAAATCCCGCCATCGTCTTTGCGCCGCTTATTTTGTCACTGGACACGCGGTTATTATAGTCTATACCGTGCCTTGCGCTCGGACGGCTATTTCTGTGCCCCTTGTAGCTCAATGAAACATCCTGTTTCAATTCGCTAACGCTCCACCGTCCATGGTTGCGCTCTGCGGGGCACAAAAATAGCCATCCTCACCGGCAGTAGCAATATCCTGTGACCGCGTGACCAATACCCCCTTTCCGCATTAAGGGACTCATTATAGATATTATATTGTTAGATAACTCTTCTTAGAGTATAATATTATTAACAGACGAAAACCCCCGGCACAAAGGAAATACTGCTGTTTTTAGTTATTACGAAAGGTTTGCATATTATTGGAAGCAATCATCCTCAATGTAACACCGCCCCTGACCAAAATAGAATACAGTTCCCTGTTGGTTTTAGCTTCTGGTAAAAAAGAAGCCCGCATTAAGCGTTTCCGCCATGAACGCGATGCGCATAACTGCCTTCTTGGTGACATGCTGAGCCAAATAATGATTTGCCGCGCCACAGGTCTGGGCAATGACAGGCTTGAGTTTTCCGCCACCGAGTTTGGCAAGCCTTTTCTGGTAAATGACCTAAGCATACACTTCAACATTTCCCATTCGGGGGATTACGTTGTCTGTGTGGTAGACAATGAGCCTGTAGGAATTGATGTTGAAATGATTAAGCCTATAAACCGTAAAATCGCCGAACGCTTTTTCGCGCAGGATGAGGTTGCGTACATACTGTCTGCGCGGGATGATTTCGATATACAGCGGTTTTATGAGGTCTGGACAAGGAAAGAGAGCCGGATTAAATGGGAAGGCAAAGGGCTGTCGACACCATTACCTTCCTTCAGCGTTTTTGATCCCACAGAACCGGGCCGGCCTGTTTATCATAAGGTTTTTCATAATGATACGGCTATATGCCATGTGTGCTCAGCAAAAAGCGAAGCTCCGGCAGTCAGGACGATCAATACCTCTGATTTTCTGGAGTTATGTGCAAATATGCAACCATAAATTCTATAGTAAATAACCTCAAAAAAGTGAAAAACCCCAAAATGGGGTTTTTCACTTTTTTGCAATCTGCGGGTCTCGTTATGCGATCCTTATAATTATGCTGTGGCTCACGCCGCTGGGTGCTCTGGCTGTCAGTGTTACGTTGCCGGACATGCCCTTGATAGTCACAAAGCCATTTGAATCCACGGTCGCCAGCGCTGCGTTGTTGACTGTCCAGACGACGCCGGTTGCCAGTGCGCCTTCCGGATTGAGAATCAAGTGGAACTGATGCGTTTTGTTTCTTTCCATTACCATCATCGGCATCGCTTGAACCCCTTCTTCAGCAGCGATCCTTATGAGTGTTATGGCGGTCAGCGCCCATTTTGCTTTCAAGGTAATATCTTCGGTTACCGGCGTATCGAAGTCAAACTCGTCATCGCCTAAGAACCAACCGAGGAAGTCGTATCCTGCCTTGACCGGATCATCAGCGGGCTTCGCGACTGTCTCGCCGTCCGTCACATCAACATCCCACGGTGCCGTGACATCGTTATCCGGGTCAAAGGTCACGATGAATATGTCGGGGATTTCTTCGTTGACTGTGATTTCAATGCTTGCGGTCGCATCGTTTGCGAACAGGTCGCCTCCGGGCTTCGTCGCGGTGACTGTCGCCGTGCCGCCTTTTACCGCTGTAACCAAGCCTGTTGCCGGGTCTACCGTGATTGCATCGCCTGCGGTCACGGCGTATGTCACGGCTCCGCTGGCTACGGGGATATTGCCCGCGCCGCCAGGTATGAAGCTCTCCGCGTTTAGCTGGAAGGTATCGCCTATCTCAAGCGGCTGTGCCGGAGCGGTTAGTCCTGAGATAGCCGGCGGGCTTGCCTGCCTTGTTATATTGGCATCCATCATGGCGAAGTAGAAGTCGTCAAGCGCTCCCCATGAACTGCTGCTTGAAGTCGATACGATATTGACCGAGACTGTGATATCGCCCGTGGCAGCCACTAAGATGTTGCACCCGTTAGCAGCAGAGCTTCCGCTTCCCGTTCCTCTTACGCCCCATTGCGTGAACGTTCCCCAGCTGGTGCCGCCGAGCCTGCCCGTCGCGGTGCGTGAGCTTGTTCCGATTATCGTTGCCCCTGTGGCTGCGAGTGTCGTCGTGCGGCCTGAGTTTCCGGCGTTGCCCTGAACCCACATGTTCAGGTTGTAATAACCCGGCGAAACATTCGGGATCACCTGGCTTATGGTCACGTTGCGCGTGGCATCGCCCCAGTGGAGCGCTCCGTCGCCGTTGCGCGCGTTCCCTGACACATCGGCATGGGAGTTGGCGCTTATGTTGCTTCCGCTGTTTACTGTTATCGTCCAGTTTGCGAAATGCGTGCCTTGGAAGATCTCAAATCCCGGGTTTTGCAGCAGATTCTGCACTCTTTTTTCGATCCTTGCAGTAACTGCTTGCGTGCCGCCTCCCAGCGCGGTTGTCGTGGCTGTGCCTGAGACTGTGTAGTCGCCGCTGGCTCCCGCTATTGCCGCGTTTACCTGTGTCTGATTCCACACGACAGGCTCCTGCACCCTCTGTCCGTCAAGGTAGATTACCATAACGGTGGCGGGCATTTCGAGAGACGTGGCGCCTGCGACCATCGGGACTACTGTGACAGGAACCGAGTCCACTCTGTTCAGCGTTTCACCGATAGCTCCTGAGTAGACCAGCTTCCACACATCGATAGCCGGGGATGCCTGCCTGGCGTTGCTGGCATTGGCATAGCTGGTTGAGTTCACGTTCACGGTATTGCGCGTGCCGTTATTGACAAATAACTGGTTGTCGTTCCGCGGCGACCCTCCCGGGTTGCTGTTGCCTGAATGGCTGTCATAGTGTCCGGCATACTGGTTTGACCAGCCTGTGGCGAAGTAGCGGCTTGTGTTGTAGCTTGTGCCGCCGATCGTGACATTGGCCGGTGGTGACGGCCACGCCGGTTCCCAGTAGAATATGCCAATGCCTTTGTTGTTGTCAACGGCGGCGATAGTGGCAATGCAGTCGCGCAGAATGTTTGCCTGGCCTTGGATCGTCAGCGGGTAGTTCTGGCCGGGGCCGTTGCCGCTGCTGTTCTGCGGGTAGGAAATCTCGCCGACGCCTACCAGTTTGTCATATGTGTTGGCTATGTGGTTTAATATGAGCAGCAATTCCGCAAGCGAGCCGTGGTAATTCGGATACCATGAGAAGAGGAAAACGTCATAATCAACGCCTGCGTTGTCGAGTTCCCTCGCAATGGTCACGTTCCCCGCGAAGGCGTTCGGGTTGACGAAGTGGACGGCTTTCAGTATCTCTGTGCCGTACTTGGCGTTGATGGCATCAACTGCCTCGCAGCCGCGCCTCATCAGGCTGTACATATTAGCGCCATAGAAATCAGCCAGTCCGCCATTGCTCTCGTTGCCGATCTGCACCATGCCGATGTCAACGCCCGCAAGAATCATCTCTTCAAGGCTGTTATAAGTGAAATCGTAAAGGAGCTGACGTACTTCCGCTATGGGCTTGCGCTGGTTGTAGTTAAGGCTGCCGTAGTTGGGGTTAGCAGGGTCGAATGCTGCCAGCCATGCCTTTGGCGCGAACTGGCGCTCGGGGTCGCCCCAAGTATCGGAGTAATGGAAGTTTACAAGGGTCTTCATGCCGACTGCCGTGGCTCTCTGGCCAATGTCGATAGCCTTCTTCACGTCATTTGCCCCGCCGCCGTAGGCTCCGGCACCGAAACCGTCGCCGAACGGCGATTGGTTAGGCGTGTATCTGTCGGCGGTGCCAAGGTAGCCGGAACCGCTTCTTCTCGGCTCACCCCTGTAATACGGGTCATTCCAGACCTTCGCGCGGACATATGTCGCGCCCGCATTGGCGAAAATCGCATAGGGGTCGGACAGTTGGCCGTTCTCGTCATACCAAGTGATAGCGCCGGTTGCGCGCAGCGCGGGCTCGGATGATATATCCACGCCCATCTGGAAGTCCTGCCTGAGGTTATCCACAGGCTGGACATGCACCCTGCTCTGTACCGGTACCCTTGTGGTGATACTCGCGGCGTTAGGAATCGTCAGGCTCGTTGAGAGCAAGGTATACTCCTGATGCTTAATGCCGCCCAAGCGGATATTCGTGAGCTGTACCGTCTTGCCGGCGCCGATTTGCGCATCCGAGAATACAGCATCGGCATATGCAGTGATTACTTTCGGGAATACTCCCGCTGCCGTCACATCGCCCGCGGCAACACCGGATTTCTCAGTAAGATTGATTATAACCTCGGCACGCGTCATCCCGTCGTATATCTTGTCGAGGACTATTACATCATCGGGATGGATGGTAATGTTTTTAACACTCCCGATGACATTAAACGCAACACTGACCGAGGCGCTGCTTGTATACAGATCGCCCGCCGGCTTCGTTGCGCGTATGACCGTTTCGCCGGTGCCGCCAAGCAGCCACACGGCGTTTGATGAATAGATGGAAGTCCCGCTCACGACCTCGTATGCAATCGGGCCGGTGCCTACAGGGATCGTGCTGGTGCCGGCATTGCTGAGCGCGGTCATCACCAGGTCTGTCACGTCTTTGCCGGCTTCAAACTCAATGGCGGCAGAAGGAGCGGTGTATGCCAATGGCGGGTTCGCTTTTTTTGTGACATCATTCGGGTGCATCTGCATGAATGAAATGTCGTCTATGCATGCCCATTGACCCGCGCTTATCACCATCTCAATGGTGACGTTGCCATCGGCTTCTACTAAGATGTTGTTCGCCTTATGCTCGACCCAAACAGCCCAGCCATGCGGCAGCGAAGCCGGTCCGTACACGGTGCCGGAGTTTCCGGGTTCGAGATTGAGGGTCGTACCGTTGACTACCAGGGAGACTGTTGAGGCATTAGACCCCATGATCCACATGGAGAACTCGTAATACCCCGCAGGTACGTTGCTGATTGTCTGCCTGATCCATTCGTTATTACTATTATTGCGTTTTTCCAAGGTACCCGGATCGGTTCTGCCGTTACTGCCGGAACGCTGGAAACCGCTGCCGCCGGATGTGCTGAATGTCCATCCGTTCGTGTTTGTGGTAAATCCGGGGTTCGTCACGAGGTTGGCGGCTGCTACTGTGATGTTGAACACCACTACATAGGATGTGCCGTTCCATACGACTGTTCCCTTGACCTGATGATTGCCTGCGCCTCCGGCGAGCATCGCCGCTACATCGGCGGCATCCCACTGCACGGCCAAGGAACCGCTTGTGCCGTCAACGAAGCTAAACATGACTGTCGCGGGCGGCTGCGCGCCGGGGAGTATGGTGATGGGATCTCTCTGTATCGGCGGTCCGCCGCCTGTATATACCATGTTAAAGACATCTATCGACGGAATCGGATATCCCCAGAAGTCGAATACTGCCATGTTATCCTTGGGAGCGCCGCCCCAGTGGTGCCCTTCATCGTAGTTGGAAGTACTGGTGGCAGAGCCGTTTGTGCCTGAAACAGTCCTTGCATAATAGGATGAGTACTTCGAGGCCCAGCCTACGCCAAACTCGTTCCACTGATCCATATTGCGGGCATAAACCGCGTTAGGCGTAAAGTTGCTCCCGCTCCAGTGCGCCGCTGTGAGGGCTGCTTTCGTGTTTGACGGATAAGCCTCCGGCGGGATGAGGTCCTGGTTGATTGGCAGCCATGCAAGCTCCCAGTAGAAAAGGCCGGTGCCCATCGGCTTGTTTGGCGGAACATTGATTAAATTAGCCCCGCTGGCCGGTGAACTCGGAAGCGCGCTGGTCCAGGCAATGGCATTGCGGACGTCAGTGGCTTGCGACTGCGGTGTCGAGTTGGTGCCGGGGAATATCGTTTCAAACCCGTTGCCGCTCTTCGGAATATAAGGGGCGCTGGTCTCGCTCACGACGATTTCCTTCGGCCAGTATTTACTGGCGTTGCGGGCTGTTGTGTTGGTATCATTGATGATATCCCTCAGCCCATTGAAGAATGTGCTCTGCGTACGCCAGAAACTGTACCATGAAGCCATTACGATTTCATAGTCCACCCTGTTGTCGCCTGTCAAGGCTGTGCCGGGGGTCGTCCCGAACAAGCCGCGCGGGTTGTTGGTGTTAAACGTGGCCAGTCCGCTCGTGATATCCCGATGCCAGGAAGCGCTTGGCTGGTCGCGGTGGATGGCTTTTTTTATGTGGAAGTTATCAAGATTTCCGTCTGCTTTGAATACTGCAAGGTTCGTCGGCGGGAGGACGCCTGTCCTGTATTCCCACATAAGCTGGTCGATGGCGCCCATTGCATGTGCATACAGCGCGTATCCGTTAGCGTTGTTGCTTTGACCGGCAAGACCGCTGTTTGACTCGTTGCCGACCTGCACCATGCCTACGTCAACACCGGCCTCCAGCATATCTTTCAGGCTGTTGTATGTAAAGTTGTATATTGCATCTACGAGCTGAGCCTGGCTCATCCCGCGCCATGCTTTTGGTATGCGCCGCGCGCCCGGGTCTGCCCAGAAATCGGAGTAATGGTAGTTCACCAGTGTCTTCATTCCGGCGCTCGTCGCACCCAAGCCCAAGCGTATCGCGGTGTCTAAGTCGTTATTGCCGCCGCCGTAGCTCTTTCCGTCATCTTCAATGCTCAAAACGGGAGTGCCCCCTCTGCCGGGGAACGGGCTAAACCCCATGCCGGCGGCCGGAAGCGTGGCAGGCGGATGGTCTGTTGGGCACGCAAGCCTGTGGTTATTGTCTATAGTGCCGCCGATGCATCCATTCTCCGTGGTTGGATGGCGGTAATACGGATCGTTAAACACGCGGATACGCGCATAGTTGATCCCCGCATCCGCCAGCAACGCGAAAAATTCGTTGTAATGGGTCATCGGCCTGCCGTCTCTGTTGCGGTATGTCACGCCTGCATTCCATAATGCATCAAAGCTCGAAATATCCGCGCCCATGTAGAAGTCGGGGCTGAGGCCTTCGACTTTCTGCACCGTGATAGGCGGGTACACGCCGCCGGGGCTGACGTTCTCGCATTCGCACGGCTCCTTACCGCAGTCATCACAGACAGGCGGCGGGCATGTGCAGTTATCGGGGGTGCATGTGCAGTCGCTCCCGCAGGTGCAGTTCTCTCCGCAGCTGCATCCGGCAGGCGGCGGACATGCGCAGTTATCGGGGGTGCAGGAGCAGTCGCTCCCGCAGGTGCAGTTCTCTCCGCAGCTACAGCCGGCCGGCGGCGGGCACGCGCAGTCGCCGGGGGCGCATGTGCAATCGCTACCACAGGTGCAGTTCTCTCCGCAGCTACAGCCGGCCGGCGGCGGGCACGCGCAGTCGCCGGGGGCGCAGGAACAATCGTTGCCGCAGGTGCATTCGTTTCCGCAGCTGCAGCCCGGGTCGCCCAGCTCGCCGGTCTTGAAGAAGTTGACATCGTCAACGAGACCCCAGCTGGTGCCTGCGCCCGATGCCTGAACTTGAATATTAATGTTTACGCTGCCTGTCTCGGCTACGAGGATGTCATCAACACGGATTTCCACCCAAGTGTTGTAAGCCTGCGCAATCGCAGAAGCCGTATAGGGCCCGCCCTCCAGCGTGGAGCCTGTGGCTGTAATCGTTACATTCGCTTTCAGCGGATCGTCTCCGCCTCTGGCCCAGAGATAATAGCTGTAGTAGCCGGGTTCGACGTTATTAATAGTTTGGTTGATACCTCTGTCTATACTCTGTGTGTCAGTCACCCACCAGTCGACGTATCTGCTTCCGTCGCGTGCGTTCGATGCGCCGCTTTGGTTGCGCAGATTCGCCCCGCTGCCGCCGGAGGTGTTGCTCCACCCCGAAGGAGGCATTGCGGACCCTGTCTCAAAACTGCTGTTAGTGACGAGGTTCGGTCCGGGTTCGTCCGCCCATACGGGCTGCACGGGCAATAGCCCCAGCAGTAATACAAGGGCAAGGAATAAACAAAGATTAGATTTTAAACGTTTCAAATAGATACAACTCCTTTCAAAATTGCCGTTAATAATAATGCCTCTTTTATTCTGGAGTTGTGGTTCTCCGCCGCCAATACGTTAGTTTTGGCGTTTTTCAGCCGCATTGCTTTCGCGCAACGTGGTTAAGCGGTCTGTGAAAAAAACACCTCCTTCTTTCCGACACACTTTTGTCCATTATTTCACATCAGCAGCATCAATGTCAACAGATATCTCACATTTTCGGAATTTTCCGCCTTATTAATCTCTTTTTGTGACTAATCTGTGACTTTTTGTACATAAAGCGTGCGGTCTGCGCCCGCAAATTGAGAATGGAGAATTGAGAATGGAGAATTAGGTTACGAGAGGTTTTGCTGTAGTTTATGTAATCTATTATTGATTAAATAAAACAAAGATTAATGCATCATCATCTAAAACCCGTACTCCGTCCTAATTCTCAATTCTCCTTTCTCAATTCTCAATTGTAACTTAGTGACAGTAATTTTATTGGTTTTTGTTTGCGTTTTCAATCACTAAGTTACTTCCCTCCAGTCCGTCTGAGCATAGCTTTACGCTTACCGTTCCCGGTTCGCGTTTTGAGCGCAGTATCAGCAGCAGCAGGCCGCCCATTGCTTCCATGCTGCTTCCCTTAAAGCTGTCCTTGCAGTCGGGCTTGCCGTTGTCGATGCCGATAAGCTCCGCCGGGCCCTCAATCTCTACATTTATCCGATTGCTTGCAGTCGGGCACAGCAGACCCGTCTCGTCGGTTATACGCACCTCGATATGCGCGATATCCCTGCCGTCGGCATTCAGCGCCGCTCTGTCAGCCGTCGCCAAAATCCGCTTCGGCGCTCCGGCATGTTTAATTACTCGGCTGCACACCTCCTGCCCGCCGTTATAGCCGACAACCCTGACGATGCTGCCGCTCTTATACGGCACATCCCATGATAGAAATAGGTCATCCGTATGGACATGGATAGGCGGGGAATCGAAATGCCCGTAATTTTCCGTCATGCCGTAACGCGGATAGCTGTATGCTTTCTTACCGTAGGACTTATCATCAAGAAAAAGCTCCGCCTGCTCGCAGTTTGTATAGCACAGCACAGGGATTATGCTTCCCTGCGGCACATCCATATTCCAATGAGGCAGCGCGTAAACCATCGGCTCCTCACGCCGCCAGATGCTTTGATAGAAATAATAATGGTCCTTTGGAAACCCGCATGTATCCATCACGCCCGATACAGCCGAGCGGTAAGGCCAGTGAGCCTCGCCCAGATAATCTATCCCCGTCCACATGAAATCCCCTGCAACATAATCATGCGTTTCCGTGTACCGCAGAAAGCGCTGAACCTGCGCAGCCGACGTGTGATACATCCTGTACCTGAAGAAGAAATGCGGGGTTTCCAGAAAGCTGTTATCGCCCCGAATCCCTCCGGCTGACGAGTTTTCGAGGCCGAGTATTATACGACCGGGATTGCGGCGCTTGTCGCTCTCGCAAAAAGTCTCGGCGCGTGACCTCCATCGCCCGGTATAGTTATATCCCACCACATCAAGCTCATCGAGGAAATCCTCTGTCGTCCCGACGGGCTCGGCGCATATCTGGTCGTTAGCCTGCGTACAAAGCCGCGTCGGGTCCAGTCTGCGGCATATGTCAATCAGCTTGCGGGCAACCATATGCCCTTCCGGCTGGCTTTGCTCCGGGACCTCGTTGCCGATGCTCCACAGGATCACAGACGGATGGTTACGGTCGCGCAGGAGCATTGCGGCTAAATCTGCCTCATGGTTTTCCTCAAACCACTCCGAATACCCCCTGCTCTCATGGGTATTCGACCCCAGCGCTTTTGACTTGAGCAGCCCCCATTCGTCGAAAGCCTCGTCAACAGCGTACAGCCCCATAACATCGCAAAGGTCTATGAGCCCCGGATCCGGCGGGTTATGCGAGAATCTTACCGCATTCACGCCCATATCGATCAGCCGCTCAAGCCTCCGCTTCCAGACTTGCAGCGGCACGGCGGCGCCTACGCTCCCGCCGTCATGATGTAAGCAGACGCCCCGCAGCTTTACACGCTCTCCGTTTATCAAGAACCCGCTGTCCGGGGTAAACTCGATATGCCTGATGCCAAACGGCGTGCTATATACATCCGTTACCTCGCCGCCCGCAGACAGCGTCGATTCAGCTATGTACATATACGGATTGCGATGTGACCACAACTGCGGCGACTTTAGTAAAATGACTTGGCAAATCACCCCGCTGTCTGTCACCGGCACAGCCTCCTCCGCCACGAGCACGCTTTCGCTGTCAAAAACCCGCGTAATCAGTTCGCCCGCGCCGGCGGGTAGGCATATATCCGTGTCAATCAGCATAGTCACAGACTGCGTTGTTGAAGATGCTCCACAGGCCGGCTTCGGCAGTCCGCCCGCCATGCGGATGAATGTGCCGAAGGTTTTGATATGCGCAGCGGATACGGCTTCAATCCATACATCCCTTGTTATCCCGGAACCCGAATACCAGCGTGAACCCGGCTGCCGCGAGTTGTCAATCGTAACAGTCAGCTCATTGTCGCCATCGAAGATAACCTCATCTGTGATATCCAGCGAAAAAGGCGTGTACCCATACGCATGACCGCCGATATCCCGCCCATTCAAAACAACCGAGGCACACATATACGCGCCGTCGAAATGCAATGACAGCTTTTTACCCTTTGCACCCGGTGATACAGCGAACCGCTTTGTATATACCCCGGCACCCGTTTGCACATATCCCCCCGACCCATAAGACGGGGCATTTTCATCCCACGGATATTCAAGACTCCAGTCATGCGGCAGCTGAACCTCACGAAACTCATCCTCACCCTCCAGCCTGAACCGCCAGTCAAACCCAAACCACTCCCTAACCCTGGGAACCCCCTGTGATAAATACATATAATCCAACTCCTAACGCGCTCTGCGGAGCGCAATTGTAACTTAGCGACTGCAATTACCTTGGTTTTTGCTTATACTGTAGGTCGCTAAGTTACTAAAACTCCGTTATCCTATCGAGTATCCTCTTATACTTCACCCTTGCCATGTCGTTGCCCTCCAGTACCGCCGCTTCGTTGCCGACGAACTGGCATCTCAGGCAATAATACTCGTCCTTAGTCTTGTCGTAGAATAAATCAATATCAAGCTCCCTTATAAAACACGCAGGGCAGCGGTAGTTCATTCTGCCTTTTCCAGCTTGAGGCATGTGCTCAGCTCCTCTCCGTTTGAAATATTTTTCGTTATACCTAATGTATACATAGGCGAAAACGCATATCCTTCCCTGAAATAGCCATCCGCCCCGCCGCTGACAGGCCTCACCGAGAGCTTTGCCCCGACCTGCGGGATAACAGCCTCTACCCTGACTGCGCCGCTTACATGCTCCTCGCGGCATTTGTACTCGTAGGATATTGTTTTCTCACCGCTTTCCCCAATGCACCTGAGCGTGATCCCTGTCATATCCTCCGGGTACTCCGTAGTCCCGTAACAGGCTGTGATATACTCATCAAGCTGCACCTGCTCGCCGGGGCTGCTGAAGTCATAAAGCCTTCTTGTCACCCGGATTTCGCCTGTATTCTCCTTGAAAACAAACTCAGACACCAGTTTCAAGCTGAGGCCGTGAAACTCTATATCCACAGGCTCTAATGTAACTACGCGGCTGTCATCCGTCTCGCTGTACTTCGCGCTCGTCCTGCACAGGCACAGATCGACCTCCTCGCCTTTGTAGCGGAGCTTACAGCTCTTTATCGTGCCCTCGCCCGCGTAATGCGTGAAATAGCCCGCTCTGTACATCGCCTGCACAAGATATGGGTATGAGGCATCCTGAACATGCTTCGTGCCAATCCCGACAGGCCATTCAAGCCTTGCCGCATAAGGCCGCAGATCAACCATCGCCCCGCCCTGGTTCATATCGAGGCATGTTCTCATGTACGGGTCAACATACCAGAATAACTGCTTCTCCGAGCCATACAGGATATCCCTCCATAGCGCGCAGGTCGGTTCAGTATATGTCTTATGCTCCCTGAACCAGTCCGCGAACTCGGACATAGTCATATCCGTTATCTCGCCTTTTTGCTTTAGATGCGCATAGTATTCCATGCAGTCCCTGTAGCTCTTTACCAGCAGCTCATACGGGGATTCCCAGCGCCCCGCCTTGTTCATCCACCCCGGGCCGACAAACACCATGTTGTATGTAAAGCCTTTGTTATACTTATCAAGGGACTTATACTGGTCGATGAGGTTGAACAGATAGGGATACTCCCCGTCTTTGTAAATCATGCCCCGCAGGACATTTTGCGGATGTGTCCCGAAGTTCGAGCCATTGCCGTCGAAACATGCCAGCAGGTCACGCGAGAGGTGCGGTATAGCGACAACCCCGCTATCGTCGTCTGCGTCGATTGCGGGAACGTGTGAGTTCTTCTTCGACGGTATCCACGGGTTCCACGGCCCGCCGTCAAACAATGTGTACCATGAGCCGTTGCAGGTTCTATAGGCCTTCGGTCCCTCCTCCCAGCATGTGGCTACTGCGCATTTCACCGAAGGGTACTTCCCTTTTATGTAATTAATCAGGTCGGCATCCATGAAATAGCAGCCCGTTGACTGCGGGTAGAACCCGAACACATCATGAAACTTGGAGAACAGGTCGTCCACGATGGACATCTTATCCTCCATGGAGAACATCCACAGGCAGAAATCCTTAGTTTTATATTTTTCGCGGAATTCCTTACACGGCAGCCCGAGGAGTGTTAAGCCTATTTCATCCCCGAACTCCTCATGATGCGCCTTCGCTATAGAAATGGCCTCTTCATTGAACAGGCTGGCATACGTCATCTGAATGGTTGTTTTCAGCCTGTTTTCATGCGCAATCTGCTGCTGAAGCCTGAAGATATCAAGCGATTCAGCCAGCAGTTCTTTCTTTGTGATATCCTCAGCCTTCCCCTGACCCGTCACTTTCTCGGCATACTCCGGCACCATCTCCGGCCGATGGACAATGTTCAGAATAAATTTCCCCATAAGCAACTCCTTTAATGTAAAATAAGGTTATTACCAAGTGTGGCACAGGGGTGTCGTTCTGTCAAGTCAAAATTCGTAAACATGTAAAATTTTCTGAACCGTTTGTGATATTGTCTCACTAAACCGCACGTGAATTTGTCTCAATGAAATATGCAGTTTATGCTTAGTTCGGAAATTTTAGAACGTAACGAAGCGTAGCGAAGTGAAGTTCTAAAATTTCCGGCGGTTTCATTTTGGGGCAAATGCGGTATAATCATCTCATTTGAAAGGAATGGGGTGGAGATAATTAGGAGGATAGATTTATCAGTGAACGGAGAAGAAAAATATCGGATCATCAAGAAGTTGGTAGATTATGAAGGCAACAGGCATCGGGCTGCGTTAACATTAGGGTGTAGCAAACGGAGCATAGATCGCCACATCGCAGGATACAAAGCAGAGGGCAAGGCATATTTTGTACATGGGAACAGCGGACGGAAACCCGTTCATACAGTACCGGAAAGCGCGAAGGCGGATATTGCGGATTTATACTTAAACAAGTATTATGATGCCAATTTCTCACATTTTACAGAATTGCTTGAAAAAGAAGAAGATGTTGTCGTTTCGGAAAGTTTAGTGCGTGAAATTCTGTATTCTCAAGAAATATTGTCGCCCCGTGCAACACGAAAAACAAGGCGTGAATTCAAAAAAAAATTAGAAGCAGCTTTAAAGGAAACAAAAACCGAAAAAGAAGCTGCCAAGCTAATATCAAAGCTAGTATCGCTGGGAGATGCGCACCCGCGTCGCCCAAGAAGCTCTAAGTTTGGGGAAATGATACAGATGGATGCATCACTTCATGTGTGGTTCTCAGACTCAAAAGCCACGCTCCACATTGCCATAGACGATGCCACAGGAATTATAGTCGGCGCATGGTTTGAACTGCAGGAAACATTAAAAGGTTATTATCATGTGTTTGAACAGATACTCCTTAAATACGGAATCCCATATATGTTTTACACTGACAGGCGCACCGTGTTCGAGTACCGTAAAAGCGGAAGCAAGAATGTTGAGAAAGATTCATTCACACAATTTAGCTATGCCTGCAACCAACTGGGGGTCCGTATTGAGACAACAAGCGTCCCGCAGGCTAAAGGCCGCATAGAACGCCTTATCCAAACAATGCAATCACGCCTCCCAGTCGAGTTAAGACTGAAAGGCGTAACCACGATAGAGCAAGCCAATGAATTCTTGCCGGACTTCATAGCGCATTACAACGCCAAGTTTGCTCTGCCCTCCAATTCTATACAATCCGTGTTTGAAATGCAACCCACAAAAGAAAAAATCAACTTAACCCTTGCGGTAATCGCTGAACGAAAAGTGGATGACGGGCACACCATCCGTTTTGAGAACAAATATTACCGCACATTAGGCAGAAGCGGCAATGTCGATTATCTAAAACCTAAAACAAATGGCCTAGTCATACGGTCATTTAACACGGAGCTGTATTATGTTGTTGATGAACATGTATTCGCACTGGAGGAGATACCTGAACGCGAACGCACATCAAGGAACTTCGATTTCAGACCGCCTTCAGAGCTGCCTAAGAAGAAACCTTATGTTCCACCGCCTAATCATCCATGGCGAATATCAATCTTTTCCAAATTTGTGGAAAAACAACGTAACTTGGCGTCTTAGCTTCTAGCGGGTCGCACAGTGCCTAATGAGTGTGCCTCGCCGCCCAGAGGGCGGTATCCCTCGCAAGCTGCAATAAATGCAAAACAACTATCTTACTCCCTTGCGAGGGGTAGCACGCTTCAAGCGTGCCGAGGCACTCTCCAGAAGTTGCGCTGCGGGTTCTTTTCCCGCTTATGTTTCTGTTTTTTTGAGACAAATTCAAAAACGCTTGACAGTCAAAATTCGTAAACATGTAAAATTTATGAATATTCTATTTACTTTTCGATAACAATTAAAAATTTATGCTTTACTTCTTGACACTAGTACAGCCTCATGTTAGTATCGGATTGTAGTAATTACTGAGTAATAACTACACACAAGGAGCGTTGGACAAAAGCTCCTAACGACCCTGCTTCACAGCAGAATAATTTAACAGGAGGAACCCTATCTATGAAACGTATTTTGCTTCTAATCCTTGCGATCTCCCTGATTATGCTGCCCCTTGCTGCCTGCGACGACAGCGGCGGCGGCAATGGCGGCGGCGGCGGCAACGGCAGTCCGGCACCGGTAACGCTCACCGTTTGGGAATCTATCGACGGCCCGGATGAGTTCATCAAGCAAGCCGGCGCTATTTTCACCGAACGCAACCCGCACATCACCATTAACTATGTCAATGTCGAGCTTGGCGACACAGTTAGCAGAATCACCCTCGACGGTCCGGCAGGCATCGGCGCCGACGTATTCGTAGCCCCGCATGACAGGCTCGGCGGCCTGGTTACGGCGGAAAGTGTACAGCCTGTCAAAAACGCCTCAGCAGTAAGAAACAACGTCCTCGGCGCTACAGCCATGGCTGCGACATTTGACGGTGTAATGTACGGCTATCCCGTGGCAGCCGAGACCTATGCCTTGTTCTACAACAAAGACCTCATCGCCACACCCCCGACCACATGGGAAGGCGTGGTAGATTTCGCCAGAGGCTTTAACGCACCGAGCAGATGGGGCTTCTACATGAATGTGACAAGCGCATATTATGGCATCCTCTTCACCACCAGCGAGCACAATCTCCTATTCGGTGAAAGCGGCACCGACACTACTGCTACTAACATCAACTCCCCGGCTTCTGTAAAAGGCATCCAGTTCTTCCAGAGCATGAGGGAAATCCTGGACGTCGCAGCCAATGACATAGACGACGGATTCGGAGAAGCAGGATTCTCAGCGGGCCAAATCGCAATGTTTGTCACAGGGCCATGGAACATCAAAAACTTTGCCGATGCCGGTCTTAACTTCGGCGTCGCTCCGCTGCCCTCCCTCCCCGGCGAGAGCACCCCTGCCAGCTCATTCTCAGGAACACGCTGCATGTTTGTGTCGAACTTTACGCAATACCCGGACGAAGCCCACGCTTTTGCCGAGTTCCTCACAACCCCCGAGATGGCTCAGCTGCGCTATAACATCACCGAAGCTATCCCTGCCGTCAACATCCCGGTTGACAGCCCATATCTCCCCGGGTTGATTGAGCAGCTCGACTACGCTTTCCCGATGCCATCCATCCCGCAGATGGATCTCTACTGGGATACAATGAGCGCTGCGCTGAGCAACATCTGGAACGGCGCCGATGTGCAGACCGAGCTTGATGCAGCAGACAGAACGATAATCGGAAGTTAACACGCACAAAACACAGGGGCAGATTTACTCTGCCCCTGAAAATTATCTGCCCCTCTCTGCAATTGAATAATAAGGATGGTGGTCAAGTATTATGGATTCTGTAATTGGTTTACACCCGAGGCTCACCAAAAAGCACGTTACAATAGTATCGGCCTTATTCATGGGACTGGCCCATGTATTTTTGCTTAGGCAGTATATAAAAGGCGTGTTCTTTGCGGCAGTCGAGCTATTGTTCATTGGATTTCTGCCGTTTATAATCAGGAAAATCAACGACCTGATTACTTTGGGCTACCCTCAGCCCGAGCTCCATATAACACAGCGCGACAACTCCCTGTTCATGCTAATTGATGGGGTTGTCGTCATTGCTGTGCTGGGCTTGTTTTTCGCCGCATATCTTATCTCAGTCAGAAGCGCCCGCTTGATTTACGACGAGGCTCAGGCAATGAAGCGGCTGCCCGGCGCAAAAGCGTCCCTGCGCGACATAGGCGGGCGGTCGTTCCCGATAATCGCTCTCGCCCCCACGATAGTGATGCTCCTGTTCTTCGTGGTGGTGCCGCTGGTATTCTCCGCCGCAGTCGCATTCACAAACTGGTCGGCGCCCGACAACATCCCTCCGGCAGCCACAATAGACTGGGTCGGCGTGGATAATTTTGTTCATATGTTTGGCGGCGACGCAACCTGGACCGGCGCAGTAGGGCGTGTCGCCCTCTGGACGGTTTCATGGGCAGCGCTGGCCACATTCACATGCTACTTCGGCGGCCTCATCATCGCGGTAGTGCTCAACGACAGCGGATTCAAAGGCGTGAAAAAACTACGCCCGCTCTTTATCCTCCCATACGCAATACCCGCTGTAATATCAATGCTCGTCTGGAGCAATATGCTAAACGGCGCATTCGGAACCGTAAACCGCACATTGATGGAGCTGGGAATAATAACCCAGAGCATACCCTGGCTGAGCGATGTATGGCTGGCAAGGTTTGTTGTCGTGACAATCAACCTATGGGCAGGCTTCCCATACTTCATGCTGCTGTCCACCGGCGCGATGACCTCTATCCCGGGGGATATCTACGAAGCGGCAGGAATAGACGGCGCGAACAAAATCCAGCAGTTCCGCCATATCACGCTGCCCACCGTGCTCTACCAGACTACCCCGCTCATAATCCTATCTTTCACGCATAATATAAATAACTTCGGGGCGATCTTCTTCCTGACCGGAGGCGACCCCGTCATGCCTGACTCGACAACGACAAGCGCAGGCGGCACCGACATACTTGTCACATGGATATACAACCTAACCATCAATCTGCGAAGATACAATCTGGCATCAGTTATCGCTGTCATGATTTTCGTCGCCCTGGCGCCGTTTGCAATATGGTCATTCCGGCGCACAAAATCGTTTAAGGAGGGTGATTTTTAATGCAGAGCTTGCCTAACAGCCGCAAAGCCATAACGCCGATGTGGGTAATCAACAGAGTCGTTGTCTATACCTTCCTTGCATTAGTCACGATAGCGGTTTTATATCCGCTGATTTACGTCATTGCCGCCGCATTCTCGCCGGGCAGAAGCATCGCCAGCATGAACATCCTCCCCTTTGCCGACGGCCTCACGCTGGATCATTTCGTGCATCTCTTCACCAACACCGCATACCCGAGATGGTTCCTCAACACCTTTATAGTAGCGCTTTCCACATCCGCGAGCACCGTCTTCATCGCATCGCTCGGAGCGTATGTATTCTCTCGTTTCCGCTTCTTCTTCAAGAAGTCGCTGATGATGTCCCTGCTGATCCTGCAGATATTCCCGTCGTTCGTCGGCATGGTCGCGATATACGTCATACTCTACCGTATCGGCGGGCTGAACACGCTCTGGGGGCTTGTTCTTGTCTATGTAGCAGGCAACATACCGTTTAACACATGGCTTGTCAAGAGCTATATGGACACGATCCCCAAGAGCTTAGATGAAGCGGCGCGCATAGACGGCGCGAGCCATTTCCGCATATACACGCAAATCGTCCTGCCCATCGCAAAACCGATCCTCGTATTTCTAAGCGTGACCAGCTTCACCGGTCCGTGGATGGATTTCATTTTCCCAAGGCTCATCGGCCTCCAAAATGACAACACCACCCTTGCAATGGGCCTATTCAGCTTCGTGACCGACCGCAGAAACGAGTACACAATCTTCGCCGCCGGCGCCCTGCTGATTGCCATCCCCTTTGTAGTCTTCTTCGTAGTAACGCAGAAGATGCTCGTAACCTCATTAGGCACAGCCGCCGTCAAAGAATAACAAATCTATAATCAACAAAGCAAGGGGCTGCTCCCAACAGCTCCTTGTGTTGTTGTATTGTCAGTCGCTTACGATAGCAAATTGCTGACTGCCGGTGAGGATAGTTATTTATGTGACCCGCAGAGCGAAACCATGGAGGGTGGAGCGTTCGTTTAGTGGCGACACGATGTCGAATCTAAACGACAAGGGGCACAGAAATAACTGTCCGAGCGCAAGGCACGGCATTGTCCCGGTTTCGTAAGCGAGTGCCCTGCTGCCTATACAATTTTTGTTGTAATATCCCAAACATCATGGTACAATTGTTGACACACTCAAAATAGAAATGAGGCTCATTATGTCAGACGTGAAAAAAGAACGCCGCAATCAGGCAGTGAAGAAAGCAAAACGCAAACGCACAATAAAAATAATCTTAGCAGGCGCGGGCATACTGCTTGCGGTTGCCGCTGTTATCATAACAATTATCCTAACATACGGCTCGGAATACTATGCCGAAGGCGGACAGTCTCTGAGACTGCATTCCGACGGCACGTTCACCGCCATCCTATACCACGAAGTCAGCTACTCCGGAACATACGAAAGGGTAGAAAACGGCGTCAACCTAACCTATGGCGAGATTACACCGATAACCGTGTTTTCGCATATAGAAAACAAACTCCTGACCCTCCCCACAGAATGGGACGATTTTCACGGGCATCAGCGCATACTGCCAAAACGATAACCCGCCGCGTATCCTTACGAACCGCTACAACGAACCGCTACAGCGCAGAGTTATAATAACTCAAACCCCGGAAACCGCATAAACAGTCCCCGGGGCATATAGAATGTTGTAGAAAACCTAGCTTAATCCATATTACGCTCGATCATAGTATCGATAACGCCGACAAGATTGGCGATCTCAGGCTTAGAAAGCTGGGCATCCGCGCCTACTTCCAGGCCTTTTTTCTGCATATTCTCATCAATCAGCGAAGAGAAGATGATAACCGGGATATCCCTGAACAACGGATCGCTCTTGACGAGCTTCGTGAGCCTGTGCCCATCCATCTTCGGCATCTCGATATCGGTAATCAGGCAGGCAACCTTCGCCAGAATATTCGTAGTACCCGACTGCTTGATCCTTGTCAGGTGCTCCCATGCTTCTTCGCCGTTATTGAGGATGATGAGGTTGTGATAACCCGACGTGTGCAGCGCTTCAGTCAGCATCTTTCTCAGGAGCGCGGAGTCCTCCGCCACGACAATCGGAAGATGCTCCCTATCGATACCCGCATAAGCCTTCACGGTATTGAGGTCAATGCCTGTTTCCGGGCTGATGTCGAAAGTGATCTTCTCGAAATCGAGTATGGATATGATCCTGTCGTTGACCTTGGCAATACCCGTGACAACGCCCTCCTGCCCGCCGTAAATGATGCTGTCGGGCTTCTCGATGTCCTGCCATGAAATACGGAATATGCTCTCAACCGCATGAACATGGAAAGCAATGTTCATCTGGTTGAAATTAGTGATGATGAAAATATCCTTTTCCGGATTCTCCGACTGGCTAAGCCCTAAATACATAGCAAGATCGACAATAGTATAAACCTCGCTGCGCGGCTGGAATACCCCCTCGACGCACGGATGTGACAAGGGCATCTCCTGAACCTCTTGCTTCTGCATCAGCTCTGTAATTTTCGCCACATTAATCCCATAACTGTTCCCCGAAATAACGAACTCGAGGATTTCCAGTTCATTCGTACCTGTCTCCAGAAGTATGTTGCTGTCCACAATACTCAAACTACTCACGTCCTTTCGATAGTTATGCTAATTCACCGCCTACTATATTACCACTACAACACACCAAAACGCAAGTACATTTTGTTAATAATTATTTTTTTGTCCATTCTAATTATTCACGATGTCTGTGATCCTGACGCCGTAGTTTTCGTCAATTACTACAACCTCTCCGCGCGCGATAAGCTTCCCATTGACAACTATCTCAACCGGATCGCCGGCGATTTTATCCAGCACAACCACAGTACCCGTGTTAAACTTCAAAATCTCGTTTATCTCTTTCTTCGTTTTACCCAGCTCAACCGTCACCTGAAGCGGGATATTATACACAAGGTCGATACCCTTCTGATCGCCGGAAACACCCGGAGCATCAAACGCCTGAAACTGCATCGGATGCACATCCACAAGACGGCCATGAGCCGGCTGAGGCGGATACGGCGCCATCGGATACGGCGGGTACGGAGCCTGCGGATACGGCATTTGCTGATATGGGTCGGCGGGATACGCAGGCGGCATAACCGGAGGGACTGCCTGCGCCGCGACAGGCGGCGGAACCATAGCAGGCGGAGGAACCGGTGCGGCTGCGGCGACGGGAGGCGGCGCTGCCGGCTGAGGCTGCTGAGGCTGCGGTGCGGGAGCGGGAGCGGGCGGCGGCGCGGCGGCAGCGGGTGGCGCCGCAGCTTTCGGCGGAGCAGCAGCGGCTTTCGGCGCTTCACTGCCGGAAGGAATAGCCATACCTACATCCATAAACTGCTTAGCGAACTTACGGCTCTCCTCGTACGGAGACAGCTGAATCAGCTCGCTTCTGAGCAACCCTTCAATTTCCATGTCGAAACTGATTTTGGTAACCATATCGACATTGCCCAGCAAATCTTTGATGTCAAAACCAATATCAACCTGCGTGCTCCTCGGGGGAGAGATGTTAATAGGCATACGCAGAAGCTTAGACAGCGAGGTTGATGATGCTCCCATCATCTGATTCATTACCTCGCTCATGGCGCTCAAATGCATTTCGTTTAGCTCGAGCGGTTCTTCGATAACCCCCTCGCCACCCATCAGAAGATCGGTAATGAGCGCGGCATCCTCGATTTTCAGCACAAGCAGATTCGTACCTGTAATACCCTCGACATACTCAATCGTAGCCACGACAAACGGGATGTTGTATATGGATAAAACATCCTTAGCCTCAAAAACCGTGACACGGGGTGTTGTTATGCTCACACGCCTGTCCAGCAGCGAATACATTGTCGTCGCGACCGCGCCCATGCTGATATTGCCTATCTCGCCGAGAATGTCTATCTCCTCGGCTGTCAGCATACCTTCTTTCACATGGACGCTCTTCATCGGGTCTGCTGTTGTGACTGCCTGCGGTTCGCTTTCGGCTGCAACCGCGTCAAGCATAGCCGCTATGGCATCAGGCGACATGATGTCACCGGAATCCGCGCTTGCCTGCGGCGCGGCATCTTCCCCTGTGACAGCATCCAGCAATGCCGCTATGGCATCGGGCGACATGATATCACCGGAGTCCTCCTGCGCTGCTGCCGCAGATGTTGCCGCGGGTGCAGCCTCGGGTTCGCCCCCCGCTACTTCATCAAGCATCGCAGCAATCATTTCGGGGGTCATAATTTCTATAGGTTCTGCTTCCGCGCCTTCATCCGGGGCGTTGCCTGAGAGCAGAGTATTGACTTCATCTTGTGATAGATTCATTCGGAATTTCCTCCCTGATAATATCGACGATCTGCATTGCGTACTTATGACCAAGCGTTCCTATCGAAGCGCGGAATTTTGGGATGTGCTGAACTCTGATTGTAAGGGGCTGATCAATAGCATGGTCAAGTTTTATGACATCGCCGATTTGAAGGTTAACAATATCAGAAACAGTAGCCGGGGTCTGTTCAAAATAAGCAGTGATAGGTATTGGTGTGTGAAGCAGTTTGTTTTGGAGCAGTGCCATTCTCTCCTCGCCTTTGCCATCATCGTGCGAACCGCTGGAAAACCATAAGCGGGTATTCAGCTGCTGTGAGACAGGCTGTGTCGCCGTGTGCGGTATGCAGACACTCATGAGCCCTGCTTCCTCGCCCATTTTTACATTTAGAATAATGACAGCGACCGGTTCGTTTGGCGCCGTTATCTGCGCAAACTGCGGACTGGTTTCTATTCTCTCAATCTGCGTGCTCAGCGCTATGACCTTGTCCCACGCTTCATCAAAAACATTCGCGGCCTGCCTGAGCACTCGTTCGAGCAGCGCAAGTTCTATTTCCGTGAACTGCTTTGAGTATTCGCCCCCGCTGCCGCCGCCGAACAGCCGGCTTATAATCATATAGGCAAACTCGGGCGATAGCTGGGTAAGGAGCGAGCCATGCATCGGGTTTACTTCCATAACTGCCAGCACGACCGGCGTAGGCAGTGAGTTGTTAAACTCGCTGTACGAGCACTCCTCGATAGAAAGCACATCACATTCGCATGACACACGCAGAATGCTCGACAATCTGTTGGTGAATAACTGGCTGAACGTCTCAAACACGACATGGAAGGTACGCATCTGCTCTTTTGGGAATCTGTTTGCTGTCCTAAAGTCATATTCTTTGACTTTCATAGCAGCAGATCCGTCCATTGAGTCGGAATCCGAGGCTGTATCGCCGTCACCAGCCATGAGCGTGCTTAATAATTCATCAATTTCGGCTTGTGATAGTATCTCCGACAACCTGTTCACTCCTTTACTCAGTACCGTGCCGGTAATTTAACAAGAATTGAGCGAAACTAATGGTATCAGAATCTGGTCGCTTTTGCGATATTTATCTTTTCCTCGCGGATTTTCTCGATAACATCCAAAGCCGGTTCCATGACGGCGATTTTCTTTCCGGTATTAAGGGTGATTATCGTATCGGGCGTTTCCTCAATGAATTCAATCATATCCTCGTTTAAGTAGAATTGACTGACTTTGTTTATCCGGGTAACAAGAATCATATCGCCGCATCCCTTCTATTTACATTATCTCTTGAGGTTAATCAGTTCCTCCAGCATTGTATCGGATACTGTGATGATCCTTGAGTTTGCCTGGAACCCCCTCTGTGTGACTATCATGTCGGTGAACTCCGTTGACAGATCAACATTGCTCATCTCAAGACCGCCGCCGTTAACCCTGCCCGCGCCGTTTTCCATAGCCGGCGTATCTATCATCGCGCCGGACGAAGCGGTGGCACGGTAAAGGCTGCTGCCGGCTTTTTCCAGACCGTTGTTGTTGGAGAACAGCGCAAGCGCAATCATCCCGATAGGCACTTTCTGGTTGTCGATCATGACCGAGATTGTGCCGTTTTCCGCAACACTGAAGCCGTAGAGGTCGACTGCCGGATCATTATCCGGGTCGTCCCCGTCTACCCTAAGCCTGATCCGCGAAAGCGGCCCCATATCGATCGCAATACCGTCAATATCGACTGTCGGGTTCGGTCTGGGTGGATCGCCATCGGGGTCAGCAGCTATATACAGCCCTTCGAAGTCCGCCATATAACCCATAACGTACATGCCGTCGCTTGTAACGAGATAGCCGTCGTTGTCGAGCCCGAAGTTACCCGCACGCGTATAGTAATAGCTTTCCGGACCCTCGGGGCCGTTTACGATGAAGAAGCCATCCCCCGTGACCATCATGTCGAACTCGTTGTCCGTGCGGGCGTACGGAGCCCATGTGTGCAAAACGTCGACCGTCGAGAGCCTGATGCCGAGGCCTATCTGCATGGGGTTTGTTCCGCCGGAAATCTGGGTGTTCGCCATGCCTGACTTAACGGTCTGGCTGAATATGTCCTGAAAAATAACTCTGCTTGCTTTATAGCCTGTGGTGTTGACGTTTGCGATATTGTTACCGATAACGTCCATTCTGGTTTGGTGGTTTTTTAGTCCGGATATCCCGGAATATAACGAACGCATCATAATGCGGTTCCTCCTGGTATTATATATCTTTTAGTTTTGAATATCAATTATTTTTTTGTTAACGATTAATTGCAACTTACGGCTCGATGTCTTCTTCGCAGATACACTCCTCGTCCCCCGGGCAATCGATTTGGGTATCCTCATCCTCAACCGGGTCCTCCGGGTCAACAGGCATTGGATTGCCCGGAGTGCCCGTTTCGCGGACATCGAAAATCGCCCCGACCGGTACGAACGTCTCAGTGCCGTCTTCAGCCTCGATCCGGGCAAACATTATCCCGCTATCGACCGCAATGCGCGTCACAATACCCTCGATAATATCATCACCCACCTGCGCCATGACAGTGCGGCCGATCAGATTGCTCGAGGTCTGCAGCAGCTTATCGGAAGTCAGATATGCACTGGTATCAAAAACGCCCGTGATCGTACCGACAGGGATCGTATAGTCATAAACCCCGTCGAAAACCAAAGCGTATGTTACACCATCCCTTGTGAAGATGCTCTCAACGATGCCGGAAACGTTTGTCGGCTCCCCCTCAATCTCCACATTAGCAGAGACAGTCTTGCCGACAAGCCCGAATGCCTGATAACTTGCAAGCGAGTTTAGCGTCTCGTTCATATTCTGCATCTGCTCAAGAGACGAGAACTGTGCAAGCTGCGAAGCGAAGTCGGCATCCGAAGTCGGCTCAAGCGGATTCTGAAAGCGCAGCTGCGCCGCGAGGAGCTTGAGGAAATCGTTCTTCCCCATGACCCCGCTCGTATTCCGGTTTGCGCTGTTATTCAAACTATCCTTTATCGCCTGCTGCAACTCCTTTGACTTCTGCCACTCGGTTTCATTTTGTAAATTTCTAACAGCATCAAGTACTGACATATCTTTATCCTTTCAGCGGGTCGCCCCGCATATGTGTAGTTTAACGCTTTACGCGTTATGCTCTGTACTCAACAGAACTCACGCCTGTATCGAGGTAATATTCAATCGGGTCAAACGGCAGCGTTGAGTAAAACTCAATTCTATCCGTGGCATTGGCACCGCTGTATCTGTGTTTTGATTTACCCGACTGCGCATGTCCGTTGTTTGACTGGTTTAACATGCCGTTGTCTATGCCTGTGTGGGTTACCTCGACCCCTACTACTGCAACACCTTTTTGCTCGAGCGACTCGATAAGGGCGGTGATCTGCCCGTTAATCATAGCCCTGACATCGCTGTTGGCCGCATCAATCTTGACATGCAGCCCTGCTGCATCGATCGCAATTTCCAACGCTACCTTGCCCAGAAACTCGGGCTTTAGTTGAATTGTCATGGACTTCATTGTGTCGGTTTTCATCGAATCAATGCGCGAAATCATCTCTTCAAACAGATTCTCCGCTTTCACCGGGGCATCAAACGATGCCTGTTTCATTTGCTGGTCTGCTTTGAACCGCTCCGGCCTGATGCCTTCTGCCAGAGGCGCCGAGGCGTTGTTTAGCGCCTGATCGAAATCCCGGGGCTCGCGGCGGTCTGTTTGCGCCATGTTTGAATCTTGCGGTTTGCCGTGCTCCTTGACGGGAGCTGTATCGTTTTCATTCTCCAAAGGGCTCAGATTGCCATTATCTGAAGACTTGGAATTTATTTCCTTGTTCTCTGGTTGATTAGTAGTCTTTGCCGGCATCCGTGCCGTTGCCTCCCCTGCTCCGGCGGCCGCTTCATCATTTGCGCCGGTCTGTACCTCCGCATACGCCGCATCAGCGTTTTTCGCATTATTTAACGCGTTTATTATTTCGTCTGCGTCTGTGTTGTCAACGCCTGTTATGCTGTCCGCGTTGATTGCCTGCTGTTCCGGTTTTACTGCGGGCTCATATGCATCGGCATCCAATAAGTGTGCCATGCCTGTTATAGCATCGGCGCTTATTGTTTCCGTGGCGTCAATCTGCATTGCAAGGGTAGCAGCAGATTCCTTATCTCCTTCGAGAATGGAAACGATTAGGTGTAGATCTGCCATCGCTCCGGCGGCGAGTATCTCGTCCTCTTCTGCATTTGGTTTCAAGGGAACTACGGGCCGTACAAACACAGGGTCGGTTTCTCGCGGTTTTGAGCTGTCAATCGGCAGCAAACTCTTTTTTGCCAGGGCTTCTTCGATAACTTTCGCGAACTGGGAGTTATCGCGCAAGTCCGGGCCGGCTCGCTGTTTCAGCTCTGCGCCGGAGCTCACCCCAATCATAATCTGGGGCAAAAACTCAATGGGTAACTGCAATTAATTCACCTCCTGTCTCATGTTATCGGTGATTAACGCCGTTAAGATTAGCTTTTTTTGAGGCAACTACGCAGAACCGGTGAGGACGGCTGTTTCTGTTCACGCAAAACGCAACCAAGGATGGTGGAGTGCTCGCGAATTGGCACACGGATGTGCCATTGAGCGATTGCGGGAACAGAAACAGCCGTCCGAGCGCAAGGTTCTGAGCAGTTGCCTTTTGAAAATGATAAAATTCTACAGCAGCCTTACCCGGACAATGCCGCAGGTGGGTGTAACCCAAAATCCCCCGAACATGACCTGATCGCCGTTGCGCGTGCGTTGCGCCACAAAATCACCCTGCTCATTGAAATAACCCTCTTCCACGGATATAAAATCCGCTACAGGAAGATAGTCGCAGATTCTTGAAATTTCGGGGCTCTTTTTCGGCATAAGCCTAAGATGGAAATAGCCCGCGAGATAGAAAAGCCTTGGCTCGTCTTCGATGATAATCCCCCTCGGTGTTTGCCTGTCCTCATTTATCTGCAGCCGCCTGTTGCTGTAATCGGTATACAACGGGCGGTCAGGCAGGTAACGGTTTGTGCCGAAAATCACATTACCCAGGAACTCTTCAAACTCATATCCTTCGTCCTGCTGCCCGTCATGAGAAATTACCGGATAAATTTTCCCGGTATTTCTATGCTTGAGGATAAGCGGTATTGCATTGCGTATGGCAATGTGGCTCTCCTTGGCCGCGAGCGCGGGTTCTATGACATTGCCATCGTTATCAAGATAGCCCTCTGCCCCAAAAACAGCACAGCCGACAGCACCTTTGGCAATGGCATAGAACATGTTGACGGCATTTTTTGCAAACCCTGAAGATTCGGGTATGAACAGAGCGTTCCCGTCAGCCGCGTAGCAGTCTATTATGTTTTTATATCTATAACTGTTCTGCTCGTAGATATCCGGGGCTATCATATCTATGTGTTCCACTGCGGTAAACCATACATGCAACGTCCGCTCAACTGCGCCGCCCCCCGGGTATTCCATGCCGGGAACACCCCACGGGTTGCCCGAGTTGAGCCATACGTTTATGTACATAGGAATATCATAAACCCTCTTACCGGCGGCGGCGACAAAATCGATATACAGCGCCAGATGCCACGCCTCGCAGAACTCAGCGCCCCAAAAACCAAACGTGCTTTCCCAATCCTCTCCCCTTTTCAAGCCCGCTTTCATCCAATGTTTATATGCCGGGGCATGGGTATGGCTTTCAAGATAAAGAAGCAGCTTCTCAGGAACCGCGTTTTTTGCGTTCTCCAAAGCTTTAGATGAGTAATCCCTATCCGTTCTGAGGTAACCCGGTTCATTTTGCACCTGCATTGCTATAACAGTCTGCTCCTGTTCATCAATATCCCTGATATATGACATAACCTTTGAAAATGCCCTTGCATCGGCATCCCTGTTTGCCTCGCAATGAGCGGAAAGGCTAGGCACAGCAGTACCGTCGGAGCGGAGCACCCTTTGAAATCTACTCTGATCCTCTTTTACCCAGCCGGGAGCATAGCTCATATCCCCGTTCTTCCAGCTTGCGAACCAAAGAATTATCAGCTTCAGTTGTGCCTCGCGGCACATTTCAACCATAAAATCAATACAGTCAAAATTAAACTCCCCTTCCCTCGGTTCAATCACCTCCCAGTAAATAGGTGCTTCCAGAGTATTGCAATTAAGAGCCAATGCAGACTTAACCGCTTCGCCGAACATCCCCCTGCTGTACGAACTGGAATTATGCGACTGCGCCCCAAGCACAAAAAACGGTTTCCCGTTAACCGTAAACCCATCAAACTTCTTCATTTTCCACCTCTTGATTTTATTTTTGTATTTGGATTCTATATTACTGATCATGCGGCACAGGAAATCGTTACTGCCGGTGAGGATGGCTATTTATGTGCCCCGCAGAGCGTAACCACGGATGGTGGAGCGTTCGCGAATTGAAACAGGACGTTTCACTGAGCGACAAGGGGCACAGAAATAGCCGTCCGAACGCAAGGCACGGTACAGACTATAATAACCGCATGAGCAGCAACGATTCTATCATTTATAGAAATAATAAGCAATGATAAAATGGCAGTTCTCCCATGTAGTGGAGGTAACATGGGAGAACCGCTTAATTATGCGTTAAAAATCTTACGTCACGATCTCTAAGAAGCTCGGAATAACCTCACCTGAATAGTAGAACAAGCCGCGCCCAAGCTGAGCGGCATCCCATACACGCTGCGGGTTATCCGGATACGCCGTGTAACCGCCGGAATAAACCTCGATGCGGTTTCCGGAAGGCTCCCAGAAATAAATCGAATGTCCTCTGGTGATAGCATGGCGGGTCGGGCCGATATCGAGCTTCAGGTTGTTTATCGCAATCCAGTCCGCCGCGTTGCCGACATCATGCCAGTCTTCCAGATAGAACCCAAGGTGGTGAATCTTGCCCGGATGCGGATACTCGACAAAAGCGAGGTCATGCGGTTTGTTAGAACTTGTGATCCATGCAGCCAGACGGTTGCCGTCAGGCAGATTGCAAACCTCCGGCACAAACATCCCAAGAACCTCTTTGCAGAAACGCTCCGCCTCCGCGATGTTCGGGCCATAAAGCAGGAAGTGGTCCAGCCTCTGCGCTTTCATACCGCGCGGCGGCTCGGTCCAGATGTCCGGGTTTTGGATGCCGGGGGTTTTATCCGCTAGTTTTACTTCGCTGTAAATCTCGAATCTGTGACCGGTGCAAATGGTGAAACCATAGCGTTTACCAAATCCCGGCTGGTCTGTCTCCGCCTCGACCGTATCGACGGCATAGCCGAAAGCTTCGACCGCTTCCTTCATTTTCTCCAGCTCGCATGAGCAGCCTACTTTGAATGCGACATAGTCCAGCCCCGCCGAGTCGGCAAGGCGCAGGGTGAGCGAATGATGATCGAACTCGTCGAATGCCTTGAGGCACACGCGCCCATCATTCGTGCGGCAGACCTCGTTTAGCCCAAGTACGTTTTTGTAGAAATCGAGCGTCTTGTCGAAATCTAATACTCGGAGCTGTACGAGTCCCGGCCTAAGTGTTCCTTTGAATCCCATGTTTCTTACTTCCTTTCCTGTATAAATTTATTTTATCCCCGCAATCACTAAATCCCCGCGAGGTTTCACACAACATATAAGAACGATGCCTTCTCTTTGCTCCTCGGCAGTGACATACGCCGCGCTCATTCTCTTTTCCGCGAAATACTCACCCGATACAACCCTCATCTTGCAGACACCGCACCCGCCGCCGAAACATCCGTAATGAACCGGGCCTGCGCGGGCGCGCTTCATACTCTCAAGCACAAACTCATCCCCGCCGCAAGGAAACCGCGCCCCCGTATCCAAAACAAGAATATCAAAACAATTTGCAGTATCTAAACTCATAACATTTCCTAATTCATAATTTCCGCGAAAGCGAGTATGCTACATCAACTATCATATCCTCCTGACCGCCGACCATCCTCCTGCGCCCCAGCTCAACGAGGATATCGCGGGGCTCCAGCCCGAAGCGCTCCGCCGCATCATAGACATGCAGCAAAAACGACGAATACACCCCTGCATAACCCAGCATCAGCGAACCATTATCCACAACCTGCGGCCTCAGAAGCAGCGGATCAACAGCATCCTTGGCATGGTCCATAATGCCATAGAAATCAATGCCCGTATCATACCCGCACCGCTCCAGCACCCCTGCGAGCACCTCGATCTGAGCATTCCCCGCGCCGGCGCCGAGCCCGCGCAAAGTCCCGTCTATATATGCAGCCCCCGCGCGGACAGCCGCCAGTGAGTTGGCAATGGCCATCCCGAGATTATTATGCGCATGAAACCCCACAGGAATCTTCACAGCGCCGCTGACAGCCGATATGCGCTCACTCACACCCTCCGGGAGCAGATACCCCGCAGAATCAGCCAGGTTGATATAGTCCGCCCCGTAGCTCTCCATCTTCAGCGCTTCTTCCACAATCAGCTCTGTCGGCGCCATATGCACCATCATCAGAAACCCGACCGCCATCATGCCCATGTCCTTAGCGGCTTTAATATGCTGCGCGCTGACATCAGCCTCAGTGACATGCGTTGCAATACGCACAGCCTGAGCCCCGCAGTCGCGCGCACGCCCGAGCATCTCGATAGTGCCGATGCCCGGCAGGAGCAAAACCGTCAGCTTGGATTTGGAAATACGCTTGCCGACAGCCTCAAGCAGCTCAAACTCATCGGTCTTGGAAAACCCATATGTGTAACTGGACCCGCCAAGCCCGTCGCCATGCGAGAGCTCTATCATAGCAACGCCGCACCTATCAAGCCCCTCCGCAACCGAAACAGCTTGCTCAACAGTATAGCTATGCTTCAAAGCATGGCTCCCATCGCGTAAAGTAGTATCAACAAAAGCAACCTTAACACCCGACATAAACGAACTCCTAATTCCTAATTACTAAGCAAACCCTGTGCTATCCTCTCCGCAGCGGCAACCGCCGCGGCGTTTATTATATCCAGATTGCCGGAATATTCCGGGAGAAAATCCCCCTGCCCCTCGACCTGTATGATGGTCGTGACCTTGTCCCCGTCCATAATCGGCGGGACACGCAGATGATAACCGGGCACATACGCCTGCAATTGTCTTACAATGTCATTGACCGATGCCGTAATTTTCTCAAGCCCTGCCGATTTGTCTTTGACTCGGACGATAATCGTATTGGTCATCATAAGCGGAGGCTCTGCGGGATTGAGTATTATGATAGCCTTCCCCTTATCCGCACCTCCGATGACCTCGATAGCCTTTGACGTAGTCTCGGTAAACTCATCCATGTTGGCCCTCGTGCCGGGCCCCGCGCTTTTTGAGGAAATACAAGCGACAATCTCGGCATAAGCAGCGCCCGCAACCCGCTCGACAGCATGAACAATCGGAATTGTAGCCTGCCCGCCGCATGTCACCATGTTGATATTCGGCTCGTCTTTGAGCATATCGAGATTAACGCAAGGCACGCAATACGGGCCGATAGCCGCAGGGGTCAGGTCAATGGCGGTAATCCCCGCCTCCCTGAGCGCAGGGCCGTTGAACTTCAGATGCGCCGCAGCGCTCGTAGCATCGAAGGCTATGCGTATATCCCCCCGCGCGGCAACAGCGCTAACACCGTCCGTAGAAACGTCAACCCCCAGAGAAGCCGCCCGTTTTATACCCTCGGATTCGACAATACCCGCCATAATCCCCATTTTCAGGTACTTGCTTCTGAAAATCTTATACATCAAATCGCTGCCGATATTACCCGGGCCGATTACAGCTACATTGATCTTCTCCAAAATACCACCCCTATGCGCGGCTATCCACCGCAAGTCTTTACTATTATTAATCAGTCCCTTATGCAAATCTTGCTTCTATGCTGCCAAACGACGAAAACTCTACCCTGAAAACATCGCCTCTCACAGCAGCAGGCGCCGCGGAAAATGCGCCGGATAATATAACCTCTCCCTTTTTCAAAGCAATGCCGTAGCCCCAGAGCCGGTTTGCCAGCCACGCTACCGCATTGCAAGGGTCTCCCAGCACCGCCGCGCCCGAACCCTCCGCCGCAAGCTCGCCGTTCTTATAAAAACGCATTGACTCCGACGGCAGATCGGCCTCCCCGATTCTCAGCCTGACATCCCCCAGGATATACCGCCCTGATGAAGCATTGTCGGCAACCGTATCCACAAGCGAGATTTTCCAATCAGCTACCCTGCTGTCTACAATTTCAAACGCCCCTACGACATACTCCGTAGAGGCGCGGACATCATCGGCTGTCACACTGCCGCCTGTTAAATCGGAAGCCAGCACAAATGCAAGCTCCGCCTCGATCTTCGGCTGGATAAGCCCGCTTGTCTCCACAATGCCGTCTTTGCAAAGCATCGCGGAGAACAGATGCCCGTAATCCGGCTCGCTTACCCCAAGCTGCTTCTGGATGCCCTCTGACGTCAGCCCGATTTTCTTCCCAGAGACAGAATAGCCCATCTCCGTAACGCGTCGGACGTTCGCAAGCTGAATAGCATAAGCATCATCAACCGTCAACGCCGGTTCCTGCGCAATAAGCGGCGAAACAGCAATCCTGTCCCGCTCAGCCTTATAGAGCAAGTCCGCGAAATATTCTATATCGAACCCAGCCACCAAATCACCCCCGGTTGCTAACCTCTTAATCCAAAGTTAATTAGAAAGAACCTTTAGATTACTGCTCCCATTGCGGACGATTAATAATCGCCCCTACATAAGTATCCCAAAATTGTGACTTTTGCTATATTTGGTTCCTAACTTCTTAATCCCTAATTCTTAAAAAAGTTCTGCAGAAGCACGGCAAACTCCGCAGTATGCTCAATCTGTGTCCAATGGCCGCACTTGCCGAAAACATGAAGCTGCGCATTTTCGATCATCTGCAGCAGTTGAATGGAATTTGACATCGGTATGACACGATCCTCGCGGCCGTGGATAATCAGCGTATCATGAGGAATATTGCGGATATAATGCTCATTTCCCGCCATCCCCTCTACGCTCTGCTGGCGCGGCGCAGGGAACATCGAGGAAAAACTCTCCTGGAAGCCCGGCTGCATACTGGACTCATAACGCGTCTTGATAAGCTCTTTCGTTGCGAACGAATGGTCGTATGTGAACAGCTCCAGAAGCTCTTCCATATTCGCCAGGGACGGAGTATAGCCCCAAACCCTGTCAAGACCGTAAGTAATCGGGAAGCTGATACCCATGCTCCCCATCAGCACCAGCTTATTTATCCTCTCCGGATACTTAATCGCCATAGACAGCGCCAGCGCCCCGCCAAAAGAGTTGCCGACAAGATTCGCCTTCTCAATCCCAAGCGCATCAAACAAATCAATAGTCTGCTGCACCCAGTTGTTCATGTTGTAAACAGCATTCTCCTGGCGCTCCGTAAACCCGAACCCGGCCATATCGGGAGCAACAATGCGAAACTCATCCCTAAGCAGCGGAAACAGCCTGTGCCAATTAGCCCAAGCCGTGACCCCGGGCCCCGACCCATGCAAAAACACAATCGGAAACCCATTGCCCAAATCATGATAATTAGTCTTAAACCCCCCGGTTTGTATGCTATTGGCTATTTCTGGTCTATTTTTATCCATTTTAACGCCAAACCCCTTTCAACCTAGATTTAGAGAACCTAAAGCACGCAGAATAACTGCGCCACTATAATATCAGAATAAATTCTTATTTACAAGAGCTTTCGTCAAAAAATGAAAAAATAATGCTATTTAATCAACGCAGTATCGAACAGCTTGGAGACCATTGAGCGCATACGCGCCTCGTGATTGAGGATCCCTACTGTATATGAAGGATTCGCGAACGCCATAACGCCCATAGCCACCATAGAACCAAGCAGAATACCCGCGAAAGCCTCCAAGTCGAAATCAGGCGCTATCCTCCCGACAGCAACCCCATGCCTGAGAATCTCCATAAGGTAATCCATCTCATCTGCATTATTCTCGTTAAACATCGCATTGGCGGCAGCATCCTGAAACAGCCTCATGTAGATGAGCTTGGTGATAAGGATCATCCGCATATGCCTCTTTTGATCATCGGACATGAAGTTGCGGGCAAGCGCAAAAATGATCTCCTCGGCATCCACGGTTTCTATCATCACCTTCATCGTCTCAACCGACTTGCGGTTGTCGAAATAATGTCTCTGGTAATACTCGTACACATGCTCAAGAATCTTCTCTTTGCTCTCGTAATGGTAGTAAATCGAAGAAACATTGATACCGACCTTCTTGGCAATATCCCGAACGGTCACATTTTCATAACCAAATGAACTGGAAAGCTCAATCAATGTATCAAATATCAGCTCTTTTGTTTCAGACAGATCGCTCATGGCATAACCTCATCGTACATGTAAGTAGCGCAGGAATAATAACCCGGAGCCCATTATATCATATTACAGGGAATCAGGCAATAAAAACCGCTACTCGCGCAAACGTCCGTCCATATGGAAAATAGTATTGAAGTAATCCAAGCTCAGAACCGAGCCTGCGTAACTGATCCTGTTGTTGACAACAGTCCGGAACGCGCTGATATAATCATCAGGCACAGCCACCTCCCCGCTGACAGGGGTGAACGTACCCCTGGAAGCATGGAAAAACCCGGCATCTGTTTTCCAGCTTCGGTCAAGCCAGAACACAAGCGCAGGGGCATCGGAAAACACATCACGCCCGACGAACAGCCGCGAGTCGAACTCCAGCCCGAAAAGATTAAGCAACGTCGGCAAAATATCCAGCGTGGAGGTTGGAGAAGCAATCTCCACCGCCAAATCTTCAAACTCATTTTCCAGACACCCGGACCAAAGAATAAGCGCGCTATGGTCCCTGTCAGTCGGAGTTCTGACCGGAGCGCCCAGCAGCTCAGCGAGATAATCCGCATCATTGCCCCACGCCTCGCTCCTCTCCAGACCATACGGGAAGTGATCGGTCGCAAGCACGATGACCGTATCATCAGCTATCCCCGCCTCCTCAAGCGATCTGACTAAAAAATCGAGCGCGTATTCAAGTTCGAGATTGCTGGCCATATACGCTCTTATGGGGTTTGACATCTGCGAATACTGCTCGGGGAACGCATCCCAGTTCTTCGCAGCCATCGCATTCCCGCTTCTGGAATATCTGGCGTGCCCGCTGATCGTCATATAGTAAGCGGAAAACGGCTGCTGATCTATGTAGAGCGGCACAGAAAACTCCATCATCTCAAGATCGCTTGCAGGCCAAACGCCGCGCACATGATGCTGCATACCGTTGCCTAATGTGGTGAACGTAGAATACCCAAGAAAAGTGTGCGTTAGATTACGTCTATAATAAGTATAAGAACCATTATGATATGATGCGGAGAAATACCCCTGATCCATCAGTCTATTGCCCATTGTGTAGCTGATATTCTGAGCTGTCGCAGTCTGCATACTGTTGCCGCTCGAAACAGGCGGCAGGCCTGTCAGAATCGAGAACTCACCGCCGGATGTGCCGCCTCCCCATGCGGGTTGATAGAAATCCGAGAAATAAAAACCATTATGGACAAGCCTATATAGAGTAGGCGTCATAATAGGGTCTACGGCCTGCTTTGTGAATGCCTCGGCAGTGAAAATGATGAGATTTTTCCCCGCAAAAAGACCCGTATACTCATTTTGCTTGCTGGCGCTCAGGCTTTGCACATATTCGTGGACAGCCTTGACCCTGGAGTTGCTTTCATTGGCGATAAGCGTGTCAAAGTCTATATCCATCTCGTTATAGCCATATTCAACCGGCTCAGGCGGCGGCAAGTCCTCCGGATCAGGTTCGGTATCGGGGGGTTCCTGACCGTCATCATTTACTGCCGGGGGTTGGACAACGGGCGGCGGCGGCGACGGAGAAGACGTCGGGATAACGACCGACGGCGGCTCCACTTGGATAAACGCAGCATCTTCAAGCGGGCTGCCAAAAGCGCTGTGCCACAAATCCAATCCTACGCCCGCCAGAATCCCCAAGCGCCTGCTCGAAGCATCAAAGTTATATTCAGAATGGAACGCAGCCCCGTCTTTCTCGCTGACATTAATAGTGATCACAAGCCCGGCGGCTGTCGGCACAAGCACAACGGCAGTTATGAGAATTACCCTAAGCCGCGCCCTGACATCAATCGCCTTGTATGGAGTGTTCTTATGCTTTGTGAGCAGCAGAAACAGGCAAAGAGGCAGAAAAAACGCGATAATAACCGGCATTCCAAATAACAGCGCGGAGAAAAACACCAACGTAAACTCACTAAGGACATTGGTGGCTTCCAGAATAATCGCTTCAAAACTCATGAATGTACGGAAAGAAGCAAACATGAAATACTGCAAAACAAAAAGCACCGAAAACCCTGACAGCAGTATACTCACAGCTACCCGGGCAACTTTGTGGTTGGTAATTACTGATACAAGCAAGTTAAGCAAGAGCCCTACGCTCAAAGCGTAAAGCAGGGTAAACGGCGACCCCGGCCAGACATCGTTGCCGGTAAAAAGCCGCAGCACCGCCTCCATGTATACCATCACCAGCGGTAAAAATATATACAGCATCGCCACATGCTTTATTTTACTGAATGGTATTTTCTTAAAAGGAATCCTCGCAAATTGGTTTTGTATATACTGAAGCATCTCTACCTGCCTTAAAATTGATTTAAACTCACCGTTTCGTACTGCTCGCTCACGCTAAAGAAAACCTCGGCGATTATCGGGTCAAACTGTGTGCCCGAACACTCGCGGATTATGCTGACAGCTTCCTCATGCGGACAAGATTCTTTATATGGCCTGACGGAAACCAGCGCATCATAAACATCCGCAAAAGCCATTACCCGCCCTTGTATCGGGATATCTTTCCCGGCCAGCGCGTAAGGATACCCCTTGCCATCCCAGCGTTCATGGTGATAACCGGCAAAAAGCTTGGCATACTGCAAAAACGTTGCATCCCCGGCTCTGGAAATGATCTGGTCTATAATCAGCTCACCCTCCAGCGCGTGCGTTTTCATGATGGCGTATTCCTCTTCCGTCAGCTTCCCGGGCTTATTTAGAATACTGTCTGAGATAGTAATTTTACCCACATCGTGCAGACGCGCGGAGGAAACGAACAGTTCAAAGTCAATATCGCAAATCTCCTCAATGTAAACCCCTTGCTCAAGCATGGCATTAATTAATATCCCGATAAATTCCACAGTACGTTCGATATGACCGCCGGTTTCATAATCGCGTTTCTCTACCATATCCGCCACGACATGCACAATGCTGTTTTGCATATGCTCAAGCTGTTGTTTCTGCTGCTCAATCTCAGCAGTCCGTTCGCGTATGAGCATGTCAATATCCAGATGTGTTTTTATGCGGTTTAGCAAAACAGGGGCGGAGAATGGCTTTGTGATAAAATCGACCGCGCCTTGCTGAAAACCGCGCGCTTCTACACCGGCATCCGATATGTTCGTCAGAAAAATAACGGGTATGCTTTTATATAATGCGGAATCCTTGAGCTGCTGCAGCGCTTGAAACCCGTCAATTTCCGGCATCTTGATATCCAGCAGTATCAAATCCGGCATGACCTTATCTAAAAGAGCGTATAGTTTCGCCGCAGAAGGCAGCGTCATAACCCTGTAATGGTCCCTCAACGCCTCTCTGGCAATTATCAGGTTCGTTTCATTATCATCAACCACAAAAATCGTGCTTTGCATATGCCACCATCCTAACGCGGTCTGCGGACCGCCGCTGTCAGCTCACGCCTGAGCGTCATTCTACATTATAATTATTAACAATTCAAGCATAAATTCGATACCGCGCTGATATAATATTATAGTGCCTCAAAGCGGCGGCTTCCTGCATTGTTGATATAGTAATACAGTCCGGCGCTTGTACCTAATGCTGCTGCGGCGCATAACGTCAGAAACACCTCAACCGGCATCCAGAAACTAAAGAATAATGCATAAGCGAAAAGCAGCGCCAGAATAAGCCCTATGCCGCCGAACAAAGTCAGAATACTGCTCAACCCCTGCTTGACGGGCTGTATGGGATTTGTCCAGTCAAACCTCGGGAATCTCAGGTTCACCGTAACGCCAACCAGCGCAGACATCACCGTAAGAGCCGCGGGAAGAACAATTGTGAGCACAATCGGCAGAGCCCCGGTTACAGGAAGCGCGAAAATGCACACAACCCCTGCCAGCAAAGACGGAACCCCGCATACGACAACATGCATTGCAGCCTTAGCCAAAAGAATGTCGCCCGGCAGCATAGGCAGGCTCTTGGGTATCCATAACTGCTTGCCCTCCAGCGAAATCGAAGGCGCCGAAACATTGTTAAGAATGGCAATGGCCGCAAGCATAATCACACCGATCAGCCCGATTTCTATATCAGGCACTATCTCTAAAATCTCCTCCAGCGGCACAAGAAAAAGATCGGGATGAACAATGAGGATGACTGTAGCCGCTATTGTCGCCAGCACACCCAGCGACGCATTGAGGATATACATAGGCAGCGACCAGTAACGCCTGAGCTCCTTCAGCAGCAAAGCTGCGCGGATAGTCAGAACACGCGGTTTCTTTTCTGAATAAACGACTTTTCTGCCTCCGCGCAGATTTGAGCTCAGTCTGAACAAACTCGCAGAAAGCAGTACGCACATTACAGAAAACGGCACAAGCACAAACAGCGCAAGGATAACGAAGCTCAGAACACTGCCCTCTTCGACAGCGATACCCAAATGGTAAACCGGCGGCAGCGTACGCCGCATATCCTCCGCCATCTCCGCACCCTGATCGATAAGAACTGCAATATGCTCATTCAAGCCGGAAAAAATCCACACATACGCGCTTAGGAAAAACAGCGACAAAAATAACATGATAACCGTTTTCCCTCGCGCAACGCGGGAAGAAAGCAGTGTTATCAGCCACCCGATAAGACATCCGAGAGCAAGCGAAAGCAGCGGCACAAGGACAGCAGCAGCGAAGAAGAAGACGATACCGAGCGTTGGTATTAATATGAGAAACCCCCTCATCAGCAGAACCATATAAGCGGGTACCAGCACTATAGCCGCAAAAATATATTCGATAATAAGAAGCGCAGAGAGTCTGCCTGCCACAATCATCGACGGTCTGACCGGCATGGAAAGCAGAAGCTCATTATCGCGCGCGCCGAAAATCTGTGGCTGAACCATAAAGATGATGCTGAAAAAGCACAGCGAAAAAACGCTCAGCCCCACAAGCGAGAAATAAAACCAGCCTATACCGACCTCAAAAAACGGACCCGCAAGAGAGTTAAACATAATACCCGTAAACGTCATAAATGTCATTGCCAAATAAAACGCAAGCAGGCAGATCATCACAATGGCTTTTTTTGAACGCCTTTTCCCGCTCCTTCCTTTGCGGAACAACCCGGCAAACAGAGACATTATGTTAATTTTTATTAAAACCCAGAACATATATAGATACCCTTTTCTCCATAATCGGCTTATTTAATCAACGCAGTATAACATACGATGCTGTCCGAGCGCAAGGCACGGTATATCTATATTGACTGTCTTTCCTCTTTTGGTTACTGGTCACGCCCTGTCAGGGAAAGTCTCTGAGATTCACGACAAAATGCTTGCGGGCACGATGTTGCAAATTTACTACAAAGTGAGGACGAGAATTTCCCCCCGCTCGCAGTCCGTTCCCCGCTTAGCATTTTTCGCTGAAGATTAGAGGCTTTTCATGGCAGGGCGTGACCAGTAACCTCTTTTGTGCTTTTGTTTCGGAACAACAGCATAATAGCCCCTGCCAGAGCCATCCCTGCCGCAGTGCAAACTATATACAGCACGCGTATTCCTGCCAGCACCGCATCGGGCTGCGCCACCGCCTGACCCATCACCGGCGGCAAATACCCGACGAACCCCAATGTAAGCGCCGCCGCGCCGCCTGCAACCCCGGCAGCGATATTGGAACTCAGATTCATAGTAGCCGCCAGCATCTCGCTCATACTGATATTCTGCCGCTCCCGGATATCATCAGTCAAAGAAGCCATAACAGCAAAAACCAAATTAGCGACAATCGAAGTAAACACACCATAAAGCACCACACAGCAAATCAGCGCAACAGGCGACGTTCCGGCAGCCAGCATAAGCAGACTGGCACATAAAGCGGAGAACAGCCCGATGACAATCAGGACCTCTTTCCTCGCAAACCGCAGGAGCCTGGGAATGACCGGCTGCATTGCCAGCGGCGATAACAGCCCCGCTAAAATTACAACAGGCAGCAAATCGGAACGCCCCATGACATGAGTCATATAATAAAGCGTAGTCACATTCTTAAACGCATCAGCCATAAAATATAGACCAAGCCCTGATAAAAATAACATTACTCGCCTATTGCTCAGTATGGCAAAGAACACATCTTTAATAGCCGGCCTCACCTTCGGTTCCATATAGCTATGCTCTTTTAATCGGAAATACGCATTGAATATAAGCGGCAGTGTAATCAGCGCCAGTATCCCCAGCGCCGATGAAAAACCGCTCCCCTTGTCGCCGCTGCCGAGAAAGTCAGCAATCGGGAGCATAAAGGAACCGACTAGTATAAAGGCGAGTATTGAACTCCCATTAGAAAACGACGTTAGTTTCGACCGGCTCACATCATCCCTTGCAAGATAAGGCAGCAGCGAAATGGAAGCCATATGTATAGTTGACCAGCTCAGGTCGCATATAATCAGCGCGGCCGCTGCGAAAACTACTCTACCCGGCGCTCCGATTACAGGTGTCATCCCCAGCGCTGCAAGCCCGGCAGCAAACGGCAAGGCGCACCATTTGTAATACGGACGGTACTTCCCGTCTTTGAACCGGCTGCGGTTGATGAAAATAGCAATGACCTGAGTGTCAAGCGCGCTGAATATACGGTAGCAGACCAGCAGAACAGCCGTAACCGCCGCGGGGATCAATGCAATGTCTATTAAGAACATCATCAAATAATATGATGTAAATGCCATGTAAATACTGGCGGAGAACTGTACCCCGCCATATGAGAGCATCTCCGGAGCAGTCGCTTTCTCAACCCTCGCCTCGCCCATTAAGCACCACCCTCGCGTGTTCCTGTTCCGCTCACCGCAAGCAGCAGTTCAAAAGTGCTTCTGTGCATCTCGGCCATTCTCCTGCCCGTGTATTCCGGGGTATTGTCGCCAATCCCCAGCATCATGCGCACGGCAAAGGAATAAGAAAGGCTTGATGTGACTTTCATCCAGTAATCGGGGTCGGTATCATGGCTGACTACGCCAAGCCTTTTCAAAACCTCAATTATAGTTCTGACCTTTTGCTCTGAGCGTAATATTATATGATTGGACATATAGTCGCCTACGATGGGATTTCGCAGCTGCTCTTGAAACATCACGCACAATACTTTCAGAAAATAATTAACGCGGTCTTTCGGGAAAGAGGTCTGCAAGCACCTCAATATCCCGTCTATCGTGGAGTCCTCGCTTAGAATATCCGTAATAGTCTGCTCATCGTATACCTTTATGTTCCCCGCGGAATAATCCTCCAGCATCTGCTCCAGAATTGCGGTTTTTGACGGGAAGTGATAATAAAGCGAAGCAACATTCAAACCAAGCGAATCCGCGATCTCGCGAATCGTCGTCTCTGTAAAGCCCTTCTCCGCAAAAAGGTTCGCGGCGCTGGCAAGAATCCTGCCCCGTGTGGTATCCTCAGACTGACTGAAGTGCATCTCATTATCCCCCCTAAGATGAAGGAGTTGCGCATATTGCGTAAGTATACCAAAAAAACCGGCAAGCAGTAATCAACTTTCTGTAAAATATTGATTAATCATTGGTTTTCATGATGTAATGTAGTATACTGTCGATAATCAAATCTAGGAGGTACTAATATGCCAAAATTATATTATCAAGACCACGGAAGCTACCGGCTGACCGCTGACGATGGGCGTGTCGTCTATGTTGACCCATATGCGGGCGACGGTTACGATGTCCCGGCAGACATTATTCTAGTCACGCATCAGCACCATGACCACAATCAAGTGAATCTCTGTGCGCAAAAGGCAAACTGCCGCATTATTTCCAACGTAGAAGCCCTAGACGGCGGCAGGTATAACAGCTTCGATATTAGCGGTATACATATTCAGGCTGTCGAAGCGTATAACAAAAACCACGACCCCGCGCAGTGCGTCGGTTTTATCATCACTCTCGACGGCGTGAAAATCTATGCAAGCGGGGACACGTCAAAGACCAAGCAGATGGAGACATTTGCCGAAATGGGGCTTGATTACGCCCTGCTATGCGGAGACGGCGTTTATAACATGGGCGCTGACGAAGCTGCGGAATGTGCTCGGATTATCGGCGCAAAGCATAATATCATTATGCATATAAAGGTCGGCGACTCGCTTCTGGAGGTCGCGGAGCAGTGGGATGCGCCGAATAAGCTGATAATCGAAGCAGGGCAGGAGATTGAGCTTTAGAGATTATGTATTCTGACACTTGACTCCTGAGTTCTGTCACGGTACTTCATGCTGTAGGCGCAGCTCATATGAGTAATTTGAATTAAACAAAAAAGTAGATTGGAACAAAATGTGCTAATCTACTTTTTACGTTACTGTGCAGACCCTAATCAGGTTGCATCGTTTGGCTGCGGCTTTGACTGCGTTACGCACGCGCACTGCATCCGAAATATGCGATATGGAGTAAACTTGTGTGCGGGACTACGTCAAATCCAAATGCAAACGATGCAACCTGAACGGCGACATAGGTATAAACGTTAATGCGAGAAACCTGTGAAGTGTAATCTTATATCGCCGTATATGTCAGCTTGCCGTTAATCCGCTCTGACTTCATTAACTCAATTTTTGTAACGGTTTCGCCGAACGGCTCGACTGTCCACGGCGCGGCATCTGTAACTATCTCGCGGCCAAGCGTGATATGCGGGCTGAATTTCCGCTTTTCCAACGCAAAGCCGGCGGCTATAAGCTTGTCTGTTAAATCGCTGTGTAAATTTAACAGCGGCTTACTTGCCTGCACCCCCGCCCACCAAAGGTCGCTGCCGTTGCGCCTGAACCGCCCGGCACGTTCTATCTTGAACGGGAATGGCTCAAACGCTACCGCTTGCATTGCGGACTTAGCGGCGGCGGTCTGAGCTGCGTTGCACTCACCTAGAAAGGCGAGGGTCAGGTGCAGATTCTCCGCTAACGAGAAGTTCCCGTGTTTTGAGCATGAGCGCAGCTCGTCGCGCATGAAAACAATCTGTTTGCGGGTATCTTCGCTAAAGTTTATGGCAATGAATAATCTCATAAATAGATTCCTCATCTTTCGCGTTAAAAATAAAGCAATTCCCCCGCGAAGTGTTCGCAGCGTAAGGGCTATAGGGTGCGCGAAATTATATAACTCCAATCGGGCTACGCCTTCATTACTTTATAAAATTTCAACAAGCCATCAAAAGTCACTTAATGTTCAATAACTTTACCTTGACAAGTGGTACAGTTTAGGTTAGGTTATCCATGGGCGGTGTAAGTATAAAGAATTATGGAAACTACTTATCTATAAGTATATGCTGAAAAAAGCTAAATGGCTGCCGCTGGTATTAGCGCTCCATCCATTGCTAAGTGCGAAAACATCCAGCTCGAAGTTCTTGTAAAAATATATCTGGCGCTTGAATGTAAATTTGCAGATATCATGGAGATGGAAGTAAAACGGAAGGTAAATTACTTATGAAAGAATATATCTTAAACCCAACGTGTGATTTCATTATAGCTGAGGGAAGTCCGGTACTAACAACAAGCGATATTTTATGCTCCATCTTTTGGGCTAACGATGCGTTGTTAAGCATAGATTCTGCCACAAAAGAATTCGATATCAATGTATTCGACACGCTTGGTATGCGCAATCTCAGTGGTATGGTCGGAGAGGTTTTTGTCAAGAGTGTACTACGCCATTCGTCGGGCAACTTGATGGCTAATCTGCATCAAGATGGGTATCCTGATTTGCTTTTGGTAGACACAGATGCCAAACTTGCATATTATGAAACGCTGTTCAAAGTATATGGCGATAAAAAATATCCTCTTAACAAAAGTGACTTCAGTCCATTCCGATATGGCGGAATTGAAGTAAAAGCTACTTGCGGCAGCACACCAACAGCAACCAACAATATTCCGAAACCATTAATCGGAGAACAGCGAATAAAACTGATGAATGGATTTGATTGGAAAGCTCATCACCGAGAAACAAACAATTTGCTTGCAATACTGTGGGATTTTATCGAGGAAATACCAACCGTTGTTGCATGTTTTTACCGTAATGACTTAACAGCGGCCGATTGGGGCAAAATTGTGCAACCACGAGTGGGCGGGGGACGCACCACCAGCGTGTCAATTATGAACTCAGGCGGTGTTTCAAAGATTTGTAAGGGATGGTTGGCTGTGATAGATGATCCGCTGTACACTATCAAACTATCAGCACAGAAATGGATAGGTGAGGATGTCAGAGAGTTGCGGTCTCGATCTTAAGAATGTTTTGACACAGTTTATCGATCAGCAACGGCGGAACACTTTCTCCTATGGTATCACGAATCAGGCTGTCGTTGACATATTTACCGTCGACTAGAAATGAATAGTCGTATTGTGAAATAGTTTGTAATACTAGCCCTTCGTACAATGACAAAACCCTATTCTGTTGCGGATGTAATTTGTTATCGGAACAGGCAAATTGAAAATTCTGAGTCAGTGTACTCGCCGGCTCATCCCAAGACATCCTTTTGTAAGCGCTCACATAGCCTTTCATTAGGCGTTTTTCACCTGTTTTCTTTTCTTCAACCCAAGGCCGCGGTAGCAAAGAACCGCACTTTATGCAGTGTATAGGTGTATCGCCATTATAGCGGTTTATTCCCTCATTATCCTTTCTTGCTCCATGAGTTGGGTTACCTTGGAATCTGCAATCCGGACTTACGCATTGGTTGTTAAACGCAGTACACCCCTCGGGGGTATTCTCAACCCAGAGCATCTTTTTATCATCTAACAACGGAACGCGGTGTAACGGACTAAAGTCCAAATCTGCATTTTTCCCCCTCACGGATTCAATGCTTGGTATATTCTCAATGGCATCTCTAACCGTTTCCCACTTTTGTGTAAATAAAGTCATTTGCTCAGAATGCGACGGCATAGGTAAAAAAGTTTTATACTTATTAAAGTGCTCCTTACCAGTGCTCGAGCGGGAAAACACAGTAATCAAACGTCTGCGATGTTGTGGCACACCGTAGTTTGCACAATCTATTAACAAGGCTTCTCCGGTATAATCAGTATCCAATTCATGATGAATATAGTCGATGATGTTGACAAGCTCTTCTCTCTCGTTGAGAATGAGCGTATTTTTCATGTTCGCTACATTTTCCAATATTACCCACTGCGGGGCAAGCGCTTTAATTATTTTTATTGTGGGGATTATTAGCCTGTTGCGTTCGTCAAGTTTAGGGCGTAACCCTTTCCTGTAATCACTCAATAATTTGCCCATACCGTTTGATGACATACCTTGGCACGGCGGCGTAGCCAATATGAGAAGCGGAGCATCATCGTATTTTTCTTTATATGCGTTGATAATGATGTCGGCCATTTCCCAAATATCGCCACAGAAACATTCCGCACTAGGATAATTGCTCCTGAACAGCTTCACTCTTTCAGGGATGAGTTCACAGGCAATTACTGTCTCGATCTTATTTGCCTTTAACCCTAAATCGCCAATGCCAGACGAAGAGAACAGGCTTATCGCTTTATGCATAGGTACCTCCAAGAAGTTTAGCTACGAAATACATTGGCAATATAACTTAGGTCACATTCTAATGCTCTCCTGCAAATCAAGATTGATTATACCACAAAGCATCGTCAATTGTAATACAGATTCTTTGTTCACATTTTTTCTTCTGTTAAAATTATTATAAGAAAAGCTATAGCTGTATAAGAATTCCTACCGTGTCCCGCCGCGCTTTCTATAATCCTTCTGAATCTCCGCGTTCCAGTTATCGCTCACGCTTACGCCGCATGGCGCGGCTCTGAATGCTGCGACGGTTTCGCTGACAACGGCGTAGTTGAGCGCGATGCCCTCGCTGTCGTTGTGGAAGTTCTGCGCACGGTTGCGGGCGACGCCGAATCGTCCGGCGACATCCACTGCGTCAATGTTTGCTCCGAGGAAGATGAACTCCCAGTTGTATGCTGACTTCTGGTGTTCAATCATCGACTTGATCTTTTCGTAACCGAACTCGCGGCTGGCGTTCTCCATGCCGTCTGTCGTTATGACAAAGAGCACTTTTTCCGCACGGTAGTCATCCGCTGTGTTCTTCTGGACACCGCCGATTTTGTTGATTGTCCGGCCTACTGCGTCGAGCAATGCGGTGTTGCCGCGCACATAATACTCCCTTTCTGTGATTGGGCTGACCGCTTTGATGTCGATGCGGTCGTGCAGGACTTCGTACTCATGATCAAAAAGGACGGTAGTAATCCGGCACTCGCCGGGCTCCGACTGCTGTTTGGCTAGCATGGAGTTGAAGCCGCCGACGGTGTCGCTCTCCATTCCGCCCATCGACCCGCTGCGGTCGAGGATAAAGACCAGTTCTGTTAGATTTGATTTCATTTGGGTGCCCTCCGTTCAATAAAATATGAACAGAGTATACCCCGCCGCGGCTAGGAAAAGGTCGCTTGGCAAGCGACAATTTTAACATCATTTCATAAAAAAGTAAACAGCTAGTATGAACGCCTCTTGCCTGTTACCTGCGTTTGCAGTATAATGAAGCACGCATCAGTAACATGCTGCTTGACATTAATATAATCCATTTTTGCCGATTCAAACAGAAAGACGGAGGTATACAGGATGTTTACATATGATTTCAAGCTAGACACAGGGGACAAGAATGTAGGCACAGTATATTTACCGGACGAAACTGCGGTTGATATTCCGGTTATCATCTATTGCCATGGCTGGGGCGGTAACCGCGAGTTGTATCCGACTATGCAATGTCTTTGCGAAAGGGCGTTGCGGGAGAATATGGCTGTCGTGACGTTCGACTTCTACGGCTGCGGCGACACCGGCGGCGATTATGCTTTCTTTACCTACAACCGCTGGAAAGAGAATCTGTCTGATATTGTTACCTGGGTAGGTTCGCAGCCTTTTTCGCGTGTCTCAGAAATCGGCTGCTTTTCGGTTAGCTCAGGAACAACAGCCGCCTTGCGCTTGGCGTCTGTTGACCGGAGGATTTCATTTATAGTCTCAGTAGCGACCTGCGTGAGCACGCATTTCGGCATGGATAGCGGCGGGCCGGCAAAAGTATTTGCAGATAATGCGTCTCATCTGATATCCGGCGGCACCTCTAAAATGTTCGGCGTGGTTTTTGGCCTCGACTTTTTCGTAGACACCATCAGCAACGCGCCCATCCATTCATTAAGCCAGATACGATGCCCGGTCTTGTTCCTGCAAGGCACTGCTGATAATATTTACCGCTGTACTGACGCTAAAATGGCTTATGAGTTAATGACTTGTGATAAACCCCAGACCCAAACCGCGCATGTTCTTGTAGAAAATGGAAACCACGGGCTGGATAACGTTCCGGAGGAAGCCATAGGCAAAATGTTTGAATGGCTGCTGCCGATTCTAACGGCGTAGCTTACCGCAACTGCGCAGCCGCCCATTTTGCGAATTTATCCAGTTTTTCGTCTTCGCTGCCTATGTATGGTTCAATTAGGTGCAGGAGGTCTTTTCTGCCTGTGTTGGCGGCGGCGAGCATTGCTTGTCTTATTACGCCTGATTCATTTAGTTTTTTATATTTTGCCATGCCGTCAATATCAGGTTTTGCCAGCAGCTCTTCAAGTTTCAGGTAATCTGATAAATCAGATGGGGGCTTACCTATAATCAATTCCGCGTTGCGCGGGCAGGCGAGCTGGCAGGTGTCGCAGCCTAAAATTCGTCTGCCAATTTTCGGGTAATCCGCTTCCGGCATTTCCATATAGTCATAAATATAGGTGCATAGGCAGGTCAGCGTATCTACGCCGTTTTCCTTTATTGCTCCGGTCGGGCACGCGGTTATGCAGCTTCCGCATTTGTCGCATTCTTCCGGTTTGTCATGCTCCGGACCTCTTGCGTCCGGCGGGGGAGCTTCATGCTGCAGCAGTATCGCTATCTCCACAAAGCTGCCGTAATCAGGCGCGATCAGCAGCCCGTTTAGCCCCTGTACGCCGAACCCGGCACGCACAGCTGCCGCTCGCTCGGGAAGAAACGCATCGCGGGCTATTTCGCAGCCTATAGCAACTGCCGCATCCTCCCATGCTTTTTGGCGTACTTTGCTCGCCGTGGAGTACAGGTACAGGCTTGCGATTTCCCCGCAGCCACCGGCGGAGTGGGCGCGATGGCGACCCAGATTGTTATCTCGTCAAGCGGCCATCCGGATGCTTTCGCGGGGTCATGTTCAAATGTAAGAAGCCGGCCCAAGGGGATGCTTTTCAGGTAATTGAGCCATGCATCGAAAGGATGCCCTGTTACCGGCCGCGCATCGATGTAGCCGAGTTTAAGCGCTTCGTCGCGTATCTTATGTGTCATGGTTTTTCTCCTTTTCTCATCGATGTTTCGCTTCTTCATTCTCCTCGTTCATTTTCATACAGCATTTTACCATACTCGCATAATGGATTCAAGCATTCCCGTTCGTTTCATTCCGTCTTACATTGGTTAGCGGACATCTGAATAATGCCCTTATGACAAACCTGTTACTGGCCACGCCCTGCCACGAAAAGCCTCTGATCTTCAGCGAAAAATGCTAAGCGGGGAACGGACTGCGAGCGTGGGTAAATTCTCGTCCTCACATTGCAGTAAATTTGCAAAATCGTGCCCGCAAGCATTTTATCGTGAATCACAGAGACTTTTCGTGGCAGGGCGTTACCAGTAACACAAACCTTAGGATGTTTCAGATCAGAAAAAATATTTTATTGACATCATTACTAAAATATAGTATATTGTGTATATTGTATATATACGATACCTCGGAGGGCGTATGGATATTCTTATCAGTAACTCAGGCGGCGTGCCTATTTATGAGCAGATTGCCTCGCAGATAAAGGCTAAAATCATTTCCGGCGAGCTTGCGGAGGGGGAAGCGCTTCCCTCTATGCGGCTGCTGGCGAAGGAACTGAGAATTAGCATCATCACCACAAAACGGGCTTATGACGAACTTGAGCGGCAAGGGTTTATCGACAGCTATACAGGCAAGGGTAGCTTCGTCAGGGCGAAGGATGTGGAGCTTATACGCGAAGAAAACCTGCGGCAAATCGAACATCTGCTCTCGCAAGCAGCGGACAAAGCGCGGCTTTGCGGGCTTGCCGCCGATGACTTGCATGGCATCATCAATCTGATTATGGAGGAAGAATGAGTTATGGAATACTCTTTGGAAATAAAAGATTTGGTAAAAAACTACGATGGCTTCAGTTTGAAAAACGTCAGTTTCAGCATACCCGCAGGCTCTGTCATGGGGTTCATTGGGCAGAACGGGGCGGGGAAAACTACGACTATCAAGGCAATCCTCAACATCATCAAGCGAAACGGAGGCGAAATCAAGGTCTTCGGCTTAGACAACATCAGTGATGAGGAAGCCATCAAAGAAGATATAGCCGTCGTGTTCGACGAGATATGTTTCCATGAATCGCTCAATGCCCGCCAGATAAATAACATCTTCAAGCATATCTACAAAAATTGGGATGAACAGGTTTTCCACAGCCATGCCGCGCGGTTTGACCTACCGGCAAACAAGAAAATCAAGGTATTCTCGCGCGGCATGAAAATGAAGCTACAGATTGCCGTCGCGCTTTCGCATAATGCCAAACTGCTGATACTCGACGAGCCGACCTCCGGGCTGGACCCGGTCGTGCGCAGCGAAATCCTTGATGTGTTTATGGAGTATATGCAGGCGGAGGACCGCTCGATTCTCATATCGTCGCACCTCACATCCGATTTAGAACGCATCGCCGACTATATCACGTTTATCGACAAAGGCAAGGTTCTCATATCAGACGCCAAAGACGACATTATCGAAAACCATGCAATAATAAGATGCGGAAAGGATGACATATCCAGTCTTGACGCTGCTGATATTATAAGCACCCGCATGACCGAGTTTGGCGCGGAGGTCTTGGTGAAAGGCGTTAACGGGAAGTATTCGCAGCTCCCACGGGATATGTTTGCGTATGATAAGGCAACTCTTGACGATATCATGACTTTTTACGTCAAAGGAGGCGAAAGCGCATGAGAGGGCTGATGACATATGAGTTTTTAAGCATGAGAAAAAGCATAGTATCTTCGGTTTTCATTATACTGCCCATCATCTTCGTGTTTTTTACTGTCGTCACGCTCGGTATTGAACACGGCAACCTCAGCGAACTGGGATTAACTGATTTAAGTCTTGCTTTTTTTGGCATGTTCGTCATTTTTGTGACATTTTATGCGGGGCTGTGCGGCTATATTGTTATCAGCGGGAAGTTTGCATCTGACATAAAGAGCTGGAATAAATACTCTTTTTCGCTTCCCGTCAGCGATATGGCTAGAATCGGGGCAAGGTATGCGGTTTCCGGCATGGTTACAATCACTGCGTTTTTCATGGTTTTGGGAATGTCGGCAATCCTCGGCAGCATGGCAAAGCAGCCGGCTGATGAATTTATGAATGTTGTGCTGGTTGTGTTTTGCATAGCTGCCTCGGCGTCGCATGCCTGCATTGCGCTTTTATACATTGTGAAAAGCAAACTGATAGTAGCGGTTATAGCATTGGTGTTTTCTGTGTTGTTCGTGATGGTTAGCATAACATCGGAGACGGTGGTTGTCGGACCTTACGAGGATGGTGAATTTATAGCAATTTACCCTCGGTTAATTGATTATATTGGCTACCTAATTTACGAGACTTCGTGGTTCATGCCTCTCGTGCTGTGCGTGATTGCTGCATTTTCTTTTTTTATCTCGTTGATGACTGCAAAGAGGAGGGAGAGGCTGTGCTAGTGCCGATTTGGGGATTGCTTTATAAAGACTTCGCCGCGAACAAGAATATGATAATATATGCTATAGTCTTCGTCTTTTTTTCAAGCTTCGTCAGCCTTGTGTATTGCAGGCAATACCCTGTCGCCATATATGCGGGAGCGGTGATGATTTACCTCGCTGGTTCATTCCTACCGGAAACTGCTTCGATAACCGACAGAGAGTCTAGATGGAATGTATACGCTATGACCCTTCCGACGGCCGCAGGGAAGACAGTCCTTGTAAAGTATCTGCTGTTTGCCGGGATGTACGCGCTGTGCTTTGTTTTGTCTGTGATTCTGACAGGCGTGGGCGCGTGGGCATTCGGCAGCGGGTTTAGCATATACCCGTTAGCTGCGATTTTTGGGTTCATAGTGGCTTTTGATTCCATTTCCTATGCGTTTGTGTTCAGTTTCGGGCCTCGGCGCGGCGCAGCTTTCAAGGCAGTAGCCGTGTTTTCGCTGCCGTGCGCCGGGCTGCTGTATCTCCTGTTCGGCGATTTGACGGTTTTCGGCGATGGGGGCATTGGCGATTTTATCTGGTGGCTGGCTGCGTTTGACCTCAATGATTTCATCGGCATGGCTTGGGTATGGTTCTTGGTTGCTGCCGCAGTATGCTGGGCAGCGGGCTATGCGGTTTCGCGCAAATGGTATCTCAAGGGGATTGTTGAGAAATAGCGTGTCCGAATGATTAAGCATATAATTTGGAACTCGATTTTCATGTTGACAAGCAGCGTATAACACAGTAAATTACATATTGTTTTCGGGTTGCCCTTAATATTACGAGGATGGTGCGCTAATATGCTTACTGTAGGGAATTTACAGCATGGCGGGATAATGGCTAATTACCGCTGCAGCGCTGCTTGCCGGCACTGCTTGTATGCCTGCTCCCCCGAGAGGGGTGATGGTTATATTACCGAGCAGACCGCCAGGGAAGTATGCAAGCTGTTGCTACTCGGCGGCTGCCGCTCTTTGCATATTGGCGGCGGCGAACCCTTTCTTGACTTCGACGGTCTGATAAGACTTGTGGAAACCGTGGTAAGCGCGGGGATTAATCTGGAGTATATAGAAACCAATGCATTCTGGGCTGGCAATCATGAGCAAGCAGAGGGCTATCTGCATGAGCTTCACCTGGCGGGCGCCGATACGCTGTGTATTTCGCTTGACCCGTTTCATGCGGAGTATATCCCGCCGAATTTGCCTATATCCCTCGCCGGAATATGCCGACGTATGGGATTTGGCTTTTTTCTATGGCAAGAAAGGTATCTGCCTGCGCTCTCACGCCTCGGGTCGGGAGCGCGTGAGCATCATGGGATGCGCGAGTCACCGTCAAAAGCATACAGCCGAGCGGAGCTTGAACGGCTCATATCCCCGGATTATATTATAGAAACAGCCAAGAGCTACGGTTTGCATTTAGGCGGACGCGCTATCAACATAGAAGTCGAGTTTAATAAGCGTAAAGCTACCGCTGACATAGCTGATAGCCGCCCGTGCAGGGGGTTGCTCTCAGGCGGCCATTTTCATGTTGACATGCATGGACGTTTCGTGCCGCCGGGCTGCACCGGGATTTCCATTGGGCTTGACGAGGCTGTGGGTGGCATACCAAGCGGTAAATATAAGGTTTTAGAAGCACTATTGTCAGGCGGGCCGTCTGCGCTGCTGAGGTATGCGCAGGCTGCGGGGTTCTCGCCGGAACCGCAGGGGTACACGTCAAGCTGCGCCCTATGTTTTTACATCAGGAGCTGGCTGTGCGAAAATGCCCCATCGCCAGAACTGGACGCAGAGCATTATAGGGAGTCGATGAAGTTTTATTGATAAGGCACAAGCTGAGAAAGCATTCCTAATAAATAAGCGAAAGGTAATACGTGATTTTATGAACGCTATCCCGCTCGGAGTATACCGCCATTATAAAGGCAATCAATACGAAGTCATCGGTTTCGCTAAACACAGCGAAACCCTTGAAGATATGGTCGTTTATAAAGCCCTTTACTGTGAGAGGGGAACATGGGTGCGCCCGCTCTCCATGTGGGAGAACCCGATTGAGGTTGATGGTAAGACCGTTAAGCGTTTTGAATATGTTGGAGATGACAGCTTATCTGAAATTCGGCACGACCTAAGTGAAGCGTTCAGAGCCATTGAATCTACCCTTA
>Ga0099364_10000267_pt1 | contig 87420 bp, 81 predicted proteins | sample TergutTh196P3_FD_73070 | JGI IMG/M metagenome (GOLD analysis project Ga0099364, IMG submission 73070) | Microcerotermes parvus P3 segment gut microbial communities from Pointe-Noire, Republic of the Congo - Th196 P3 | ecosystem: Host-associated > Arthropoda: Insects > Digestive system > Gut ...
CAATATTTGCTGATTTGAATAAAGCCTTTGTCTATTATTTTTTCATATATCTGATATAGTCGGCTTTTTACAATATATTTATCTTTTTCACAACATACAATTGTTTTACCGTCAACACTCTCAATAAAATAAATATCCGAAACATTTATAATCTTTGTACTGTCATCTGTATGACACTCTATCTGCATATCGACCGACTTTATTAATGATATAAGCCGTTTAATTATATTATTTTTTTGAGGGTAGGTTATTGTTATTTCAATGTCTTTTTGAGTTGTTTTTTGTTCAAGTTTTAATATCATATGTTATTATTTATCTTTATACCTTATATTGTCAATATATTTACAAGCTAACTCAAAACATGCGTTTAACTATCATTACGCGGCATTATTTCCATTACCTCGGCTGGTAAAACAGTTAAAAAGTTTTCTAATACATAATTTTTATTCATATTTTTTTACTACATGAAGTAATATAAATTTAATCATCAAGAAAATTGCGGATTAAAACAACGTCCCAGCCTTCTAACAGAATTATTAGGATAAATTAAGTTTATATTATTCCTGTCTATAATTTCTAGTATAATTATATCAGTCCAACCATGCTCAAAAATGGTAGTATACTCATCTATGTCTACTTGCCTAATATATGATAATGTTAAAACGTCTCCTTCTAATGTCCATGTCCCAAATGATACAGCACTGGTTTCTTCAAGTCCATCAGCAAACCTGCCATTTGGCTGGAAATCCATATACATAAATCTTTCGTCCTTATAACTCCATCTGCCGAACAATGTAGGTATATCCAACGGAACTTCATCTATAACATAACCTCCAAAAACCCAAACATAAAGGTAGGAATAGCCGTCAAGCCTTAAATGCTTTTTAACTTTGTACCAATGGTTAGTAATTCCGTCTATTGTTTCGGTGTGCTCGCTGAATTCTACTATTACAACTCTTTCTCCATGCGCTAAAACCCCAAGCCTTTGGCTATTAAGGTTTGGTTCTTCTCTTGCTCTTAATCCAAGAGGTGCATTAACAAACATTACTCTAGGAAGTTCATATTCTTGGGCTTGTAAGAAAACCACTGTTAAAAATAAAACTGCCATAAAACAAATTCTCTTTCCCGCCATACATACAAAATACATATCTTAACTCCTTATGTAATTATTAATCAGAGTAGTACTTTTTTTTATTTTAGTTTTTTTGTTTGATTTTTTCAATTTTTTTGATGTTATTTTTTTTTAAATGTCTCAACACCATATATTTCTCATTGCTGCTCAAGAAAAATAAAATTCAACTAACCATGTTGTGAAGCAAGAATAATCAAAGACATTATTAATGATACAATAATTCCAATTCCGAAGATTGCTATGGATGCTGCAAATCCGAGGTTTATTATGGTCCATATTCCTATATTATTTACCCAGCTTCTTGCTATATGCTCCATCCCAAAAATTACTACAGGCAGAATGAATAACATGGGTACAGCCATATAACGCGGTTTTTTTAAAGCCCTGTATCTCCAGCCTATGCTTATGCAGAGAATTCCAAGGGGCAGGAAAAATACCGGTCTAATGAAGCGCTGGAGCAATTCTGTCATAAAAAGTTCGGGGGGATAACCATAATCTGCAAGGTTTATTGCGGCAGTGTTAAGTTCAATTGGAGAGAGGTATGATATACCCCTGTTTACATTGGACAGTAAAATAAAATTGTCCCAGGAGACTGGCAGAATAAATTCCGTCCTTTCATCGTTAAATGTATTTTCCATGGAAACATTTAAAATACTTGGTTCCCATCTAATGGAAATGTCATTGCGATCAAGTGCCCTCATATAAATCAATACAGAGGGTCTTGAATTAATAATCGAAGGAAGGAATTTTACATAGGGTGCATATAAACTCCATAGAATTTGTCCCATTTCGTCAAACGCTATAAGATCCATTTCCATTCCATATGCGGAGTCAGAGAAGCTGCTCAATGAGTATACCCTCATTACAAGCCTTCCTGAATCCAGGGGGAGAGAAAATACCGCACTGTTTAAGACTCTTCCGCTGCTCATTTCCATTTCGTCAAGGAAAAAAGCAATTTCCTTTAACCCGTTCTCGCTCAGGGAAAGAAGTCTTGGAATGTCCGGATCATCGGGAGTCAGGGTACCAAGTTCCAGGAAGGTATAATAGGCAGTAATCCAGTCTCCCGAGTAAAGGGCGTTATACGCATTCACCTTTATTCTAAATAATCTATGTGCCTCCGATTGTGCAGAAGTGGGAGCCAGAAGATCGGGATCTGTAGAATTAACGCCGCTCCATGCCCTGCTTGCCAACTGGTTGGCTCTGGTTGTTTCCGGGCTATTCGGTCTTGAAAGCCGTCCGCCCACTGTTGCAAACCAGTGAGCATCAAAATAACGTCCTTCTTCCAGAGCCTCCTCTGCCAGTTCAAAAGCCGAAATGGGAGTTAAGAGTCCGGAAAAATCCGGTGATGAAGTATCAATATCAGAAGTATCAATAGAATAATAATCCTGCATTGCCCTTCTTGAATCAAGCTGAATATTTGTTTCAATTACCAGGCTTCTTAATTCAGGGTTATCAGGCCAAATACTTTCGCATACATAGATGAACTGGGCAGTCTCATTCCAGTTATTATTTTCCGCATGTATATAAGCAATATCTTTTGAATGATTATATAATCTGCCCTGATAAATAAGGCTTCTTTCATGGTTATGTGCAAGTGGGACAAGCAGGAAGGAAAGAAAACCATATAAAACCGCTCCGCATATGGCAGAAATTATCGATAGACTGAGGGATTCCAGAAATTTAGGAGAAAAGGGGTTTATCTTGTCGTGAACCTGCTTTTTTATGCCAAATGGAATAACAAGTGCAGATAGAGCAATGGCCGGAAAGAGTCTTGCGAAATTCAAGAAGCCCTGCAAGAGACGCCAGGAAAAAGAGAAGTATTCCAGAGGAGGAGGACTTCCGGGAAAAATCAGACGGAATCCTGTAATTGCAAGTCCGGCTAAAACTAAATAAATAAGAAAAATACTCAGGGCAGAAGCAAAAATTTCCTTTCTTACTTTAAGCATCCTGGCTCCTTTTTGGACGGGCCAGGTTAGCCAAAAATGTGTAAAGCATTACAAGAATGGAAATAGTAAAAAAAACCAGGGGAGTAGCATATTCCGATGGTGCAAAATCCCTTAAAAAGTTAGTTAAAAGGCTGTTAATTTCCCTGCTGTTAAGGAAAACTTTTAACGATAAAATTCCCCTAAATGCCAAAGCACCCAGGAAGATATTTGCCAGCGGCCAATGGCTAAGATCCAGAACATAACGCAGGGACGCCAGTAAAAGTATAAGGGACAGGGCATAAATGGCAAAATTTAAGTAAGAATCCTGAAAACGCCTTATAAATTCCTGTGTACTCAAATTTAAATCTATATAAATATTGTTGATCAGATAGGGTGTTTCGGTTCCAAGAGGGAAGGGGGGAAGGGGAATTATTGAATAATTCGGCCCCAGTGGAATTTCCTGATAAATTAATGCCTGTTCCGGAAAAGAGACCATCCTTGGCCCGCTAATTTGACTGCTTTCCCTCAAAAGTATTATCGAGCTGTCCGAGCGAGAAAGAACAAGACCCGGCCCGCTTTGAATCGGCTGAACCGTATTCAATGCAAAACCCATATTTTCCGATCTGTTTATTGCAATCGCAAATCCTCCCGTATATAGGGAAGCTAGAATCATGATAGCTATTATGGAAACGGGGATGGGGATAAATCTTCTGGCACTATAACTAAGGCTTAGCAAAATCGATATAAAAATGGCAATTGGAAGGGATTTCCACGAAAGCTCTGTTACCGTCTTCATTGTTCGGGGAGTTACAGGTATTTCCCTGACCATGGCCAGCCAGGATGAGAGGAATTCCAGAAAAAGGGAGCCAAAAAAAACAATAATGAAGGTTAAACTGAAAAATAGCGCGAGCTTTGCCAGATTTTTCATAAGAAAGAGACTAACATGAAAAAGCCTCAAAATCAAGTCTATTAAGAATTCATTCTACGAGTTATCCACAATATTATAACAATAAAAAATTGGTTTTAGGATGATAATTTATTTTGGGTTTATAATCATTATGATTGATATTAAATGTCTTTTTTGATAACTCCTTATATTACAAGGAATTAACAAAATATGTTTTTATGTCTCCAAGTCCCATTTTATACCTGTACATTTTCTCATACAGTATGATCATATCAAGGGGTTTTTTCAACAGGTTATTAACATGATGATCTATTTAACTTAACCCAGAAAGACCTGGCCGGCATTGTCTATTGCCAGTATTGTTTTACATTCTGAACAACGGAAACGTCCGGGTTTTTGTGTTTTTAACTTTTTTGAACAAATTGGACAAGAAAAGACCCTGGGAAAAACGGAGGAGGCCTCAGTTCCATTGGCTGCTTTAAAGAAATTTATGGAATCTTCCAGACTATTCCTGATATTAAAGAACTGGGAAAAGCCAAGTAACTGAAAAACCTCGTAAACCTTTGGCTGGATTTCCAGCAGAACCAAATCTCCGCCCCTTGGTTTTACGGCTTTAAGGAAGGCGGTAAATGAACCAATACCGGTAGAAGAAACATAGTTAAGGCCGCTGCAATGGAAAATTAGCTTAATATAGCCTGTTTCTATTGCCTTCAGGATTCTTTTTTGAAAATAATTTGAATTATAGGTATCTATGTATCCGGTTAAATAAAGAACCAGACAAGCCTCATCTACCTTTTCGAGTTTTATCTTGAGACTTTCATCTTTTTCATCATCAAAGCCTAATACTATCTCGTCATTTGTCATTCAGTAATAATTCTAGCAGATTTCTAATTATAAAACAAGACCTTTGTCTACAGACCTTTGTCTACAGACCTTTATCTACAGACAAAGGTCTGCACCTACTATGGCTCCGTTTAAAACAGGGAATTTGTATCGTCTTTTTGCCGCTTTTCCGCCTTTGCCATTAAATAATCTTTCTGGAACCGGGTTTTACGAGCGGAATTCCCTTTTTACATAGCTCGCAGTCCTTTTCCTCCCAACTTGCCGCTTCAATTTTACAGGCAGAAAAGATTGGCCATGGAGCCAATACATCCGGTGATCTCCTGTCTACAATGCAGGCAAGGGCGGCAATTTTTCCACCCCTTTCTTCCAGGGCTCTTGCGGTTTCCCCGGAAGACTTTGCCGTTGTTACGACATCTTCTGCTATTAATAGGTTTTGTCCCTGCCTTACTTCAAAACCACGCCGCAAGGTCATCTGCCCCATATCGTCCCTTTCTGTAAAAAAGGCGGGCAGGCTAAGCTGCCTTGCAAGCTCATAAGCCACGATAATTCCGCCCATGGCAGGCCCCACAATCGCGTCCACTTTAATGCGGCCTTCGTCCATGGCCTTCCTTATTTCCAGAGCCAGATCCGAAAGAGCTTCCGCCGACCTGGCTGGATATTCCAGGAGCTTTGCACACTGAAAATAACTGTCTCCATGCCTGCCGGAGGAATAGAGGAAATGACCGCTTAAAAAAGCACCGGATTCCTTTAATAAATCAATTGTCTTGTTCATTTCCGGATCTTAGCAGAAAGAGGGCTTATTTATAAGGGTGATGATAATATATAATGTTATTGGTTGATTATCATGGAAGACAATGAAATTCTACAGCATTTAATTTCCCTTGAAAAAGATGCAAGTGATCTCGTATTTGATGCACAGACCGAAGCGGATCGTAAAATTGCAGAGGGAGAAAATGAAAACCGTCTTCGATTTGAAGAAAAATATGCAGGGGAAGCAGAGCTTCTTGAAAATAATTACAGGGAAAAAATTATTGCCCTAAAAAATAAATATAAAAACGATCTGGAAATTTATGGCGAAAGTCTTAAAACCCAGCCTGTTAATTTTCAGGCCTTTTCCGAATTGGCCGAGAGGCTTTTAATTGAAAAATAGAGCTTCATCCGGAGAAAGATCTTATGCCTATGCCAAGGCATGCGGAATAATCGGCAAGTCCTTTATTGGCCAAAGGATGAATAGATTAAACAATGTAAACAGACTTACCGAGCTGGACAAAATGATCTTCCCCGGTTCTTCCAAAGACCTGCCGGAAAAAGAGCTGATAGTGGATTTGGAAGACAGGATAGTAGAAAGAGCCGTAGATTCCATAATTACGATAATTAGCTGTTTCTCCAAACCGCCGGACTTCTTTACCCTTCTCCTTAGAAGTTATGAATACATGGATATTAAGAGCGTAATATTCTCCCTGCAAATGAAGGAAAAGGAAGCCCCTCCCCATCTTGACCTTGGTGAATTTCAGACAGTGCATTTCGATGCCTGGCCCGACCTTAAAGCCATGGTAAAGGGAACGGAATTTTCCTTCCTTCTGGATATGGAAAACCTACTGGACGGACATGAGGATCTCTCATTGCAGTCCACCCTCGACAGGCAATACTACAAGGCATTGTGGAAGGCTTTAATGGCATTGCCGAAAAATGAAAGAACAATTACATCCAAAATTCTCTCAGACGAAATTTCCTTAAAAGATTCCTGTCTGGTTCTGCGTCTTAGAACATTCTATGGAATGAATGCTGATGAAATAAAAAACCATTTAATTTATGTACCGGGCAGGGATAAAAAGCATACATCTGCAGACGAGGCAATTCAATGTATGGATTTTCCCCTGGATGATTTTTATGCCTGGTCCTCCTGGCGCTGGAGCAGATTTTTAAATCCTTTAACCGAGCCGGGAAAATGGAAGGCCGATCCCCTCTTTTTTCAAAACAAAGCTTCCCTATATCTTTACGAAATTGCCAAGAGGCATTTTCATCTTCATCCATTTTCCTTTGACAGTATTTTTTGTTTTATAAAGCTAAAGCAATTTGAAGAAGATATACTTACAAGCAGTGTAGAAGGACTTAACATGAGCATGAATAGCAAGGACGTTTTTTCCATGCTGGGGGTGCACACATGAAACTTTCCGGAAAACTCAGATCCAAAAAAATGAAACAGATTGAACTCTGTGTATTAAAAAGGGACATAGATGCTGTTATCGAGTTTTTGGGACGCTGGGCTTTATTGCATCTCTCTCCCGAAGAACCCTCTCCAGAAAATCCCTCTTCCGAAAATCCCTCTCCCCAAGACAGTGAATCCAGAGACCGGATTTTTTCAGAGATTCAGGAAAATCTGGACAGGCTGAACAAAGCGGCTTCCTGGCTCGGTCTTGCAATGCCCGAAGAACCCTCCGAAGACAGCTCCTTTCCCGGACAGACCGAAGCTCTTTTAATCGAAAAAATATTTTCAGTTATTTCCTCCCTCATAAGGCAGGAGCACGACTGCATAGAAGAAAGACGCAAGATAGATGAAACATTGACGGAGGCAAGAGCCTTTAGTAAATTAAATGCCTCCTTTTCGGATCTGGATCAGCTTTCATATCTTACATTAAGGGTTGGCCGGCTGGATCCCCGCAGGCAGGAAGAGCTAAGGGAGAATCTTTCCGAACATGCGCTCATTCTTCCACTGGATCCAGAGGACGATCATGCTCCTCATGCAGGAACAAGGATATTGGCAGCTTCTTCACGCAAGGGACGTTTTGCACTGGATTCGGAACTAAAGAAAATGGACTTTGTTCCTATCGAAATCCCCGAAGGTTTTAAGGGCATCCCTGATGAGCTTCTGGATGGTTTGGATGAAAAACTGAAAAATGCAGATACAGATCTTCAAAACATAGAAAGCAAAAAGAATCTCTTAAAAGATGAATACGGTCCGGTAATAATAAAGCTTGCTTCCTCCTTTCTTATGGCAGAAATAGCGGAACAGTTAAAGAGCAGCCTTGTGTCTACGGAGAATGCCTATTTTCTTTCCGGCTGGATACCATCGGAAAAAATAGAATCCTTTATGGAGAAGCTGAACGAAATTACGCAGGGTAGAATTACCGTAAGAAGTTATGATCCGGAAGAACTAAACAGGATTAAGGGAAGCAGGGAAAAGGTTCCTGTCTATATGAACCATGGAGCTTTTGTAAAGGGTTTTGAAAACCTGGTCTTTACCTATGGTGCTCCCCTCTATGGCACAATAGATCCTACTCCCTTCGTTGCAATTTCTTTCTGCCTCCTCTTTGGAATTATGTTCGGAGATCTTGGCCAGGGCATGGTTCTCTTTCTTCTGGGCATATTAACCGGAAGGAAGGGCTCCGGCTTTTTCTCGCGCTTCAGGAATTTCTCCGTTGCATTAAAGTCGGTAGGTGTTGCTTCGATGATCATGGGAATACTCACCGGCTCTTTCTTTACCAATGAGGAGATCCTTGTAGCACCTACAAGAGCTATTACATCGGCTCTCTTTGGTACACCCATGGACAGAATTCTTTTCATAATGCCTTTAGCGGAATTGGGCGGCTCTGTGTCCAGACTTTTTTACTTCTTTGGTTTTACAGTTTCGGTTGGTGTACTGATCAACTCTGCAGGGCTCATTGTCAACATAATTAATCAGCTTGTATTAAGGAGATATGAAAAAGCCTTTTTCTCTAAAACCGGTCTGGCAGGACTCATGCTTTTCTGGTATGCCCTTTTTATTGGGATACGTTTTGTTTTATCATTTCTCTCCGGAGGAGAGTCCGCTTTTTCTTTTACATGGCTGGACATAACAGGGCTCTTTGTCCCGGTACTAATGATCTTCTTTGGTCCTCCGTTATGGCGGCTTCTGTCCGGCGAAAGACCTGTCCTGGAAGAAGGTTTAATGTCTTTTATAATGGAAGGCATTGTGGAAATTCTCGATACAGTTTCCGGCCTAATTTCCAACACGGTCAGCTTTCTTAGGGTTGGCGCCTTTGCCCTGTCCCATGCCGTTCTGGCATATATTGTTTTTCGATTTTCCGAAGAAGTTTCATCCATTCCCATCGGAACTTTTTTCAGTATATTGATTTTGGTTTTCGGCAATACGGTTATCATCCTTCTTGAAGGATTGATAGTTGCAATACAGGTAGTAAGGCTTCAGTATTATGAATTTTTCAGTAAATTTTTTACGGAGACAGGCGTGGAGTTTAATCCATTCCGTTTCCGAAAACATTAAAGGAGATCAACGTGAAGAAAATTATTTTTATCCTGGCTGTTTTATTTTTATTCTCATCTGGAATTATTTTTGCACAGGAGGCTGCCGTTGAAGGAGCAGAGGGAGCTGAATCCCTCTCCATGTGGAGATATATTTCCGCTGCTCTGGCAGTAGGCATTTCCTGTATTGCCGGCGGCATTGCTGTCGGCCAGATCGGTTCTGCCGCCATGGGAGCCATGAGTGAAAATCCGGAACTCTCCGGAAAGGCATTGCCCTATGCCGGTCTTGCAGAAGGCATTTGTCTTTGGGGCTTTCTTGTAGCTCTTTTAATACTGGTAATATAGCCGGGCAATACGGCAATCATTTATGGAATATTTTTTCCTTGGAGATCCGGAACTGCTTAGAGCCTTTCATTTTATCGGGATAAAGGGGGAGTCTGTTTTGAATCCCTACGATGCCCGTCAGGTCTTCAGGAAGATAACTGAAGGGATGGATGAAACAGCGGGAATTGTTCTTCCCCAATCGAGAGAAACCTGCAAGGTTCTCATTCTTACAGAGGAAGTTGCAGACTGGCTGGAAGAAGAAATAATTTCCTGGCAGCTCTCCGATTCATATCCCTTGATTGTGGAAATCCCCGGTGTAATGGGAAAACTTCCCGGCCGGAAAACCCTGGTAGATTTAATCAGGGAAGCCATAGGAATCAGAATATAATATGGAAGAATTAAAAAACACCGATGTTCTTGACAGAGAGATCCTCGAAGATGCAAGAGAGAAAGCAGCAAAAATTTTATCTGATTGCAGGGACAACCTTGTAAAACAAAAAGAAGACTGGGATAAAAAACTGGAAATGGAATTGCTAAGCATTCGTGAACATTATTCGGTTCAGTCAGAAAATGTTTCCCTGGAAATTTTTGCCCGTCTCCCTGTGGATCAAAGAAGGATGAGATCGGAGGCATCGGAAAAACTCTTGCTTAAGGCGATGGACGATTTTCTTCATTCACTTCCCCGGGAAAAACTTTTGCTGATTCTTGAAAGGGAATTGGTCGGACGTTTAAGATCCTGGGCAGGTAACAGGGAAGAAACAATTCTGGAAATTGTCACCGCAGAATTTTCGGGAATGAGCCGGGAAGAAGCCGAAGCAGTCTTGAGAAAAATTCCTGAATCCGGAAACTGGGAAATAAGACAGGAGGCCGAAGCCGCAAGTGCCTTTGCTGCCGCAGGAGCAAGTCCAAACGCTGCAGCCAGATCCATCGCCGCCAATTTCCCTTCCATAACAATAAATACCCAGAGCATGAAAATTAACGCCTCTGTTAAATCGGCAGCCGCTGCAATACTTAAAGCCAAAAGAGCCGAGCTCTCTTCATCATTACTTGGCGAAGGAGTTCTGAATGATTAACGGAAAGGTTATAAGAATTTCCGGTCCCATAGTTCATGCACGCGGACTCTCCGCTGCCGGTCTTTACGATCTTGTGGAAGTTGGAGATAAAAAACTCATCGGCGAAATAATAAGACTGGAAGATGATGAAGCCGTTATTCAGGTTTACGAAGACGTAAGCAAGCTCTTAATCGGAGCCGACATAACTTCTTCGGAGCGTCCACTCTCCGTCCTTTTGGGGCCGGGGCTTATAGGCTCGATCTATGACGGCATACAGCGGCCTCTTGAAGAGCTGTACAAACAGACCGGTGCCTTCATGAAGGCAGGTACTAGAGGACAGCCCCTTGATGAAAACAAAAAGTGGCATTTTTCTCCCAACCCCGATCTAATTTACGCCCTTTCCCGCGGTGAAAATATTCCTGCACTTCCCGGCCTCATACTTGGAACCGTAAAGGAAACAGAAAGCATTACCTGTAAAATAATGATTCCGCCAAGACCTCCTCATATAGAAAGCCCCCCCGATTATCTTTCAGAGCTAAGCGGCGAAGATGATTTTACAATCTCTTCCGTTATTGCACGCAGCCAAAGAGGTCAGGAATTTTCCCTTGCCCAGTGGTGGCCGGTTCGTGTGCCGCGTCCCTCTGCAGAAAGGCTCCCCTCCGACATTCCGTTGATCACAGGTCAAAGGGTTATCGACCTTTTCTTCCCGCTCTCCAAGGGAGGCACTGCCGCCATCCCCGGAGGCTTTGGAACGGGAAAGACAATGACCCAGCATGCAATTGCCAAATGGTGCGATGCAGATGTGATCATTTATATTGGCTGCGGAGAGAGGGGAAACGAGATGACCGAGGTTCTTACGGAATTCCCCGATCTCATCGATCCCCGCAACGGCAGATCCCTTATGGAAAGAACCATACTCATTGCAAACACTTCCAATATGCCTGTTGCCGCTAGAGAGGTTTCGATCTATACCGGAGTGAGCCTTGCTGAATTTTACAGGGACATGGGCTGCCATGTTGCAATAATGGCGGACTCTACAAGCCGCTGGGCTGAAGCATTAAGAGAACTCTCCGGCCGCATGGAAGAGATGCCGGCGGAGGAAGGCTTCCCTGCCTATCTCCCCACCAGGCTTGCGGAATTTTACGAAAGAGCGGGCAGGGTTAAAACACTTTCCGGTTACGAAGGCTCTGTCTCAATTATTGGCGCGGTCTCTCCGCCGGGCGGAGACTTTTCCGAACCTGTTACACAGCATACCAAAAGATTCATCCGCTGTTTCTGGGCACTCGACCGTGAGCTTGCCAATGCCCGCCACTATCCTGCCATCTCCTGGCTGGACAGCTATAGCGAATATGCGAACCTTGTTAAATCCTGGTGGGACAGGGTCAGTCCCGATTGGGCAAAGCTTCGTACCGCCGCACTGGATCTTTTAAAGAAGGAAGAGCGGCTTGCAGAAATTGCCCACCTAATCGGTGCCGATGCATTGCCTGATGATCAAAGACTCATCCTGCTTACTGCCGAAATAATCAAGAACGGTTTTCTTCAGCAAAATAGTTTTGATGATGTGGATATGTACTGTACCCCTTCAAGACAGATGAGGATTTTGGAACTCATTATGGAATTTTACAGACGCACTTCCGCCTGTATTAAGCTCGGTTCTCCCTTTGTCAAAATATCCACCCTGAGCGTCAGGCAGAGTTTGTCCCGTCTTAAGAGCAGTATAAAAAATGATGATGTTCAGGGCCTTCATGATTTTGAACAGGAAATGAGGTCGGAGCTGGATCTCCTGGAAAGGAGTCAGAAGATGAGGGAAACTTTATGAAAGGGTTTCAGGAATGAGAGGAATTGAATTTAAGGGTCTTACCCGGGTAGACGGCCCCCTTGTTATCTGTTCAAGGAGCCGCAATGTCGGCTTTAACGAAGTCGTACTTGTTTATGATAGGGACGGAGGCCGCAGGCTTGGTAGGGTAATAGACATTAGCGAGGACTGGACTGCCGTTCAGATCTTCGGCTCCACCTCCGGGCTCTCTGCAAGAGACAGCCGTGTTGAATTCCTTGGCAGACCCATGGAGCTGCGTGTCGGCCCCGGGCTCCTGGGACGTGTCTTTAACGGACTGGGCGAACCTGTCGATGGTTACGGCGCAATCTTTTCTTCGGTCTTCTACGATGTAAATGGACTTGCAATCAATCCCTATGCAAGAACATACCCAAGAGATTTTATCCAGACAGGAATTTCTGCAATAGACGGAATGAATACATTGATAAGGGGACAGAAGCTTCCAATTTTTTCCGGCAACGGTCTTCCCCACAATACCCTTGCCGCACAGATTGTAAGACAGGCAAAGATAATCAGCATAAATGAAAATGAGGCAGAGAGCTCTGACATGTCTCCCGAAGATTTTGTAATTGTATTTTGTGCCATGGGTGTTAAATACGATGTCGCCCGTTTCTTTCTCGATGACTTTGAACATTCCGGTGTACTTGCAAATGTTGTTGTCTTTCTTTCTCTTGCCGATGCTCCCAGTCTGGAGCGTCTTGTAGCTCCGCGCTGTGCATTAACCGCTGCAGAATATCTTGCCTACGAAAAAAACAAACATGTCCTTGTAATAATGACCGACATGACAAATTACTGCGAAGCATTAAGGGAAGTCTCCTCTGTTCGGGGAGAGGTTCCCGGCCGCAAGGGTTATCCCGGTTATCTTTATTCAGACCTTGCTTCCCTTTACGAGAGAGCCGGAAAAATAAAAGGCTCATCCGGATCAATTACGCAGATCCCCATTCTTACAATGCCCAACGATGATATAAGTCATCCCATTCCTGACCTTTCCGGTTTTATAACGGAGGGACAGATAGTTTTGGACAGACAGATTTCGCAAAGAGGAATTTATCCGCCGGTTGCAGGTCTGCCAAGTCTTTCAAGACTAATGAAGGACGGCATAGGCCCGGGCATGACGAGGGAGGATCACAAGGATCTTTCCAGTCAGCTCTTTGCTGCCTATTCCCATGTAAGACAGGTTAGAAATCTTGCTTCGATAATTGGCGAAGAAGAGCTGTCCCATGTAGACAAGATGTATTTAAGCTTTGCCGATAAGTTTGAATCCATCTTTCTTAGTCAGGGTGAATATGAAAACAGAAGCATAGAGCAGACACTGGATCTTGGCTGGAAGGTACTTGCAGAAATTCCCCGTGAGGATCTTCTCAGGGTTAATCAGGATCTAATCAGGAAATATCTTGATCCTGTTTTGGGAGCATACTAATGGCTCATGATCAAATTGCACCGACCAAAAGTAATTTGCTAAAGACAAAGGAAAAGCTTAACAGTGCAATGGAAGGTCATGATCTTCTTGAACAAAAAAGAGAGATCCTTGTAATGGAGCTCATGCACAAAATCGAAGAAGTGAAGATCCTGGAAAGGCAGCTTAACCGCCAGGTGGAAACAGCCTATCCTTCCCTTAAACGAATGTTAATAAATGTCGGCAGGGAAAGGGCGGAAAAGCTTTCTCGGAATATTCATTATGATTTTCATTTATCCGAAAAGAAAACCAGCATAATGGGGCTTGGACTATTGGGGCTGGACATTGATTTCCCAAAACTGGAATTAAAATATTCACCTGTAAATTCCTTTGCCGAATGTGATGAAACCGTGATAGAATTCTTCAAGCTCTTGAAAATTATTACAGAGCTTGCATCTGTGCGGACAATAACATGGCGGCTTGCAAGGGAGCTTCGCAAAACCCAAAGGCGTGTTAATGCCCTGGATAAAATGGTTATCCCTGCGGCAAAGGAAAATATAGTCTATATAGATTCCGTACTGGAAGAAAGGGAGAGGGATACTTTCTTTGTAAACAAGCTGTTAAAGAAAAAAGGAATAGGCGGGATATAAGAATGAAACCTTTTTTTGCAAATATTATGGTTGGCGTAAGCGGTTCTGAATCTTCGGTCATGGCTGCAAAATATGCGATTGCCATGGCAAAATCTTATAACTGTAAACTTTCTGCCGTCTATGTTGTAGACACGGCAACAATCAGAAAATTATCACATGCAAAAATTTTCGTGAAGGAAGAGGGCAGGGAGTATGAGGATAGCCTGAAACTGGACGGAGAAAATTATCTTTCCTTTATCGAAGAGCTTGCTGTTGCAAAGGGTTTAAATATAGACAAGATCATCCGCAATGGAGCTGTCTTCTCCGAGATCCTTGCAGCCGCAGAAGAAAAACATGCAGACCTTTTAATTCTCGGCGGCTGGGACAGGAACAGGGGGCCGAGGGAACAGGTCTACACTACATACAGGGAAATTATGGCAAACGCAAAATGTTCAATACTCATTGCCAAGGATCCAAACATCGATCAAATGTATAAGCACGCATAGGTTTAAACTCTCAGGATGTATTTTTTTCTCCAAACTTTAATTCTTAAAGTACTGTTTGTTGATCTTGTTTCGGATTATTTCCATCAACCTTTCTGCAGATTCCGCATGAATTATTTCTTCCCTCGTATTGGCATCACTTAGAATTGCGGCAATGTCTGCCAATAGTCTGGTATAGGGTTCCGGATCTTTTCTGGGAGATACGATCAAAACAAAGAGCCTTGACTTTTCTTCGTCTATCGATCCAAAATCCACTCCCTCTTTTTTTGTACCAAAAACAACACTTAGATGTTCAACCCCGTCCGTTCTTGCATGCGGAAGGGCAATGCCATGATTCATTCCCGTACTCATTATCCTTTCCCTTTCAAGAACATCCCGCAGAATCCATTCGCGGTTAAAATTTTTATTGTCCTTTGCAAGCATATCTATTAGAGACAATATTACATCTTCTTTGTTGCTGCCCTGAAGATTTACGGATATATGATGCGGCAATATATAGTCAAGTAAATTTTTCCCCGGCTTTTCGGTATTGGCTGTATTGTCTGCACTGTCCAAAAGCTCCTTCTTTAATTTAACAGGTGCCGATGAATCCTTAAGACTCTGAATGATTCCGTGGAACTCCACAATGACTTCATATACAAGTGTTTTTATATAGGGCTCATTTATCTTTTCGGTTTCTACATATATTGAACTGCCTGTCTTTTTTATCGAAAAAATAATGTCGTCCTTTCTTGCCTGGGAAAGACCTTCATCAATATACATGGTCTGAATATAAAAACCCTCGCTTCTTAAATCCCTTAGCAAACGGCTCATTATCATGTTTGCAATTTCGCCTGTTTTAAACTGCCATGAGCTGGAAATTGTATTTGTGTCCTTTACCTTTTTCCTTGTTCCTGCCCCCGGTATCTTCAGTGAAAGGTTAAGAAGGGGAGGAGAAATAAGGGTGGTACTTAAGGTCATTAAAATTACTATTGAAAAGAGCTGCTGATTAAGAATCCCTGCGGCAAGACCTATGCCGGCCAGTATCAATGCCACTTCACCGCGCGGAATCATTCCAAGACCAATGCGCATGGCACCCTTCAGGTTGAAACCCAGAAGTATGGCAGGGCCGCCGCAGCCGATGAGCTTTGCAAGAACAGCCGCACCCAAATAAACCGCTCCGAAAATTAAAACATAGGGAGACAGGATTTCCCTGACATTAACCATCATCCCCATTACCGCAAAAAACACGGGGACAAAAAAGCTTTGTACTCCCTGAATCTTTTCCAGAATAACAGGTGCAATATCTGTTTTGGAGAGGGACAGACCCGCAATACAGGCGCCAATTATCATTGCCAGTCCCTGTTTTTCGAAAATCCCGGCAAGGAGGAGTGCAAGCCCAAGTGCCAGTATGGAAAAGTCATAGCTGTTTTTAAAGAATTTCAGGAATCCCGATATTTTTTTTGAAAAGAGGAGGCCAAGGATGGAAAAACCAAGCCATATTCCTATTGCCCTTCCTGCAATAAGAAGAATTGCGCTTACGTCCATTCCGCCGCCTGAAGAATCAAGGCTGATTACCGCCACTATGCCCATTAAAACTGCAAGGGCAATAATTCCAAGCACGTCATCCAGAACCGCCGCAGCCAATATGGTTACCCCTTCAGGCGAATCCATCTTTTTCTGATCCGATAAAATTCTGGCGGTTATTCCCAGAGAAGTTGCCGTGGAAATAATACCGAGGAAGAGACAGCGCGGATCCATGAAGGTGGTATTCAACAGAATCATTCCAGCAAAATTTCCGGCAAAGAAGGATGCGGCTACTCCGCCAAGGCCGACCAATCCGCCTGCCACCGAATAGCGGAGAAATAGCCCGATATCCGTTTCCAGTCCTGACACAAATAGAAGTATTACCGAACCAATACTGGCAATGGCGTACAGCTCATTACTGACAGGAAGGGTAGAACCTGCATTTATGGCAGCGGCAAAAATCCCCTCCGGAAAGCCGGGGATTGGAATGGCTCCCAGAGCATAGGGGCCTATTATCACTCCGGAAATAAGTTCTCCCAGCACCTGGGGAATCCCTATCTTTACCGCAAGCTTGCCAAAAAATCTTACGGCAAAAAAAATGATTCCAAGCTGAAAAACCAGAACGGCCAAAATTTCGTTAATAGATTGTGATTCCATTACAATAATTGTATTATCTAAATATTATTGGCACAATAGTTTTTTTCCTTTGGGGTGTATTTTGTGATGTATATTTAAACAATAGTAATGTTGTAATTTAGATATTCCTGTGAGATAATATAAAAAAATCAAAAAAAGGTGAAAAAAAATGAAAAAAATATGCCTGTCTATTGTTTTTTTATTCATAATTTCCGGCACAGCATGGTCCCAGCTTGTCTTTCCCAACCCGGACGGTCTGGACGCAAATTTCCATTTAAATCCAAATGCCGGATTTGAATGGGAAGGCGGAACCTTCTTCATGTTCGATTCTTTTTATGCTCCGCCCATTATTTCCACACAGGCACGTTACAGCGCCGGCATATTTTCATCCGATATAGATACCTATCTTGATGTTAACTACCATAATATGTTCATTGGGACCTTTGTTCTTGCAGGTGCCTTTCCGCAGGCGGATATGGTAAACCGTTCCGATACGAGTTTCATGGACACAGGGCTTAGCTTCGGTTTTGCAAGAACGATCAACTGCTCCTATCTCGCACTCTACTATGGTGGAAACCTTGTCAACTCGATCGGTGTGAGAAATGATGAGGTTGATGGTTATCAATCGGTATGGAGAAACAGGTTTGCAATAATGCTCAGTACGCCTAACCTTGGAGCTTTCAGGATTGACGGAAGGCTGGACATGACCAGGGATCAGGAAAGAACCAATGGCGGTCTGGATCTAAAGAGGATTCATAATAATGCACCATCCTTTGCCGTAACATGGGGAGGAGTTCCATTTCGCGGTTTTCTTCCATATATAACAGTGGGTTATCAGTTTCCAAGTATAAGAACACATGGAGGCGAGAGGGGCGGCAATTACGCAGAAGCCACCCATACATCATCATCCTATTTGGGAATTCAAACAGGTGTCCATTATGATTTTGATGAAGAAAGGTCGATACGCACTGATATTTCTTTTGTTTATGGCACCCCCGAAAGGTTCAGGGGTCATCCTGAAATAATCGGTACTCCTACCGGACCGGGAGTAACAGGTCCCATCGATCCCTTTGACAGGGGAGGGGGCTGGGGTGTCGGTCTTAGGGCAGCCTATAGACAGGAAATGACTTTCGGCCAATTCACCTTTGGCTTTAGTCCAAGCATTAGCGCGGCTTTCAGAAGAACCACCTATGCCGAAGGCAGTCATACAGATACATTAAACGATTATTATGCCCAGGTTCTGACAGGCATTGATCTTGGTTTAAAATATGAATTGAATCATATATTTTCTTTTTATACAGGGCTTAGTCTAAGAATTTTAAACTGGGGATTCAACTATGCATCGGGAATTAATACCGGCCTTACCGAAAGCTATCATAGGCTGGACGGTATTGCGGTAAGCCGCAGCTCCCTTGCAGGTTACAATAATTATCTTAATCTGCCGGTGGAAAACTATCTTGGTTTTGGAATGGTCGTTCAGCCCGTCCCGAATCTGCACATTGGCGTGGGATTAAATACCTTCCTCGATAAATTTTTCATCATTAGACCCGGAACATTAAGAATAGAAGCCGGAGAATTTTTTGAACACAGGGGAGAGTACAATGTAGGCTCCTGGCTCATGGGAATTTTCCGCGGCCTGCAGCTCGACCTTACGATCAGTTATAGGTTTTAGCACCGGAGCATAAGGTGATCAGTAAAGTGTACGAAATAAAAACTGGAAAAAAAACCGGCAGAAGAACCGGAAAAATTTTTACCATTATTTCCATAATACTCTTTTTATTTTTCATTGGCTGTGACAGCTTTAATCATTCCCCCATAGTCCGCTTTGACAGTAATGGCGGAACCCCGGTATCTGACTCCGTTGTGCAAAGCGGAAGGAGCTTAAGGCAGCCTGCCGATCCCGACAGGGCAGGTTTTGTTTTTGCAGGCTGGTATACCACAAGGAATTTTGATAGACCCTATAATTTTGCTTCTCCTGTTTTTAATTCCTTTTATCTTTTTGCCCGATGGGAACTGCGCGATACTCCGCGTGTTGCGGTTATAGATTTTGACAGCAAGAACGACGATCCCATTTTTTCAAAAACCGTTCACCTTGGTTTTCCCGTAAGCCGCCCTTCACCCGATCCCCTTTGGGAAGATTATGTCTTCCACGGCTGGTATACTGTAGATCCCGGAAACGATCTCCCCGGTGATCCCGGTTATCCGGACCTTGCCGGTTTAATTCCTTATAATTTTTCTGCCCCCGTAAATAATTCATTTACTCTCTATGCACTCTATACTCCAATTGCTCTTTACACCGTTACCTTCGACAGTTTGGGAGGAGATCCCGTTCCTGATCAAACCGGAATAAAAAGCGGAAGCCTTTCGACAAGACCTGCCGACCCTACATATCTTCCAGCATTTTTTGGCGGCTGGTATACCGATACAAATTATATTTCTTCATTTGATTTCAATACTCCGATTACATCAGACCTTACCCTCTATGCAAGATGGTATATGGTTGATCCCTCTCCCTACAATGTTGTCTTTGATACAAAGAGCGGCGGATCTGCACCAAACCCGTCACCTCAAAATGTTTTTAACAACCACACTGCAACAAGGCCGGCCGATCCCGTATGGACAGATCCCGCTTTAAATAGAAGACATAATTTTATTGACTGGTATTTAATAGACCCGACCAATAATGATGCACTTGTTCCGGGAGACTCCGGCTATCCTGCCTTCCCGTCCGGAACCCAACCTTATGATTTTTCCACACCCGTAAAATCCGATTTGGTTTTGTATGCAGTCTGGGAAGAGCTTGAACCCTTCACCGTTACTTTTCATACGGGAACCGGAAGTATGGGAAGCATTGTAATTACCAATCCTTCTTTAACTCAGACCATTACCGCCGGACAGGCTGTCATTTCTTTTTATGATACCGAAGTTTTTTCCGAACCCAACCCTGCTTCCTTCAGCCGCCTCTATGCAGCAGGTTCTCATCAGGTAACGACACCGCAACCCAGACCTTCGCAATGGCCTACCGCTCCTGGCGGAACAGGTGCCTTTGTTTTCCGCGGCTGGTATACAGACAATAATACCTTCCAAAACAGGTTCGACTTCAATACTCCGATCGACGGTAACCTTAACCTTTATGCAAAGTGGCTGCCCCACTATATGGTAGAAATTGCCGGCGGAGAATTCATGATGGGAAGTGCAAGTACGGACTGGGCAGCTCTGGTAAGCGAGATGCCCCAGCACAGGGTAATAATAAGCGACTTTGTAATGGCAGGTATAACCGTAACAAGGGAGCTCTGGTTATATGTAATGGGTCCCGGTAATGGCTTTATGAATTTACCTGACAGCACATACTGGCTGCCAAGTCAATCGAATAGAAGTATACCACCAAATGCAAACTGGGAAAGGGAAACAACTTTAGGTCAATGGAGATCAGACCCTTATCTGCCAGTAGAAACCGTGTCCTGGTATTGGGCTTTAGTTTTCTGTAATAGGTTAAGCATACTGGACGGATTGGAGCCGGTTTATATTATTTCGAACAGCAGTCATCCCGATGACTGGGGAAGGATTCCGGTAAATACAAGTGCCCCATGGAATAGAGCCTACCCCAACCTGAATGCTTCTGGTTATAGATTGCCAACAGAAGCAGAATGGGAATATGCCTGCCGTGCAGGATCTACCTTTGCCTTTAGTAATGGTACCAATTTCCTTTCGCCCTTGGGATCCCCGGGTACCGAGGCAAACTATAATACAATCCCTTACCCTCCATCTCTTACAACCCCTGTTGGTTCTTTTCAGCCGAACCCCTGGGGGCTCTTTGACATGCATGGCAATGTATGGGAATGGTGTTTTGACTGGTTCAACGAGAAGGATTATTATGCAAACTCTCCCCTGCGTGATCCACAGGGACCCGACTCTTCCGGTACTTCCGGAGGCACAAGGGTAATGAGGGGCGGCTCCCACCGCTCGGCAATGAGTGAAATTCGTTCTGCAAATAGGTGGAGGCATATACCTCCCTATACTGTTGATGTACAAGGTCGCACCGATTTCCAGGGTTTCCGTATTGCGGTAAACATAGACAGGTAAATTGCTGCACCGCAGCAAAAGGCCGCTACACTGTAGCGGATAAATTGATACACTGTATCAATAAAACTGACACACTGTGTCCGAAAAGCTGACACACCGTGTCAGCTTATGAAAACACCGTTTTCGTTTTGGAAAACACAGTTTTTCTATTGAGAAACAGTGTTTTAGTTTTAGTAACAGGAGTTTGGTTATGAAAAAAGTTATTGGCTCTATTACAACAGCACTATTGGTTATATTTTTAATAGCCGCCTGTGCCTGCCCACCGGATTTTGTCCGTCCCCTTTCACCATCCGAGCAGGCCGCCGCGCAGAGAGCCGCCCAAGCCGAGCGTAATGCCAATGCCGCAAGGGCAGCTCTGTCCCTGCCGCCCATTTCTCCGCCGCTTCAGGCAGAGCTGCCCGGAGAAGCCGAACCCCAACCCATACTTGCCGAAGACATGGAAGTTTACAGAGTGGATGCAAATCCGGAGATTGGACTTTCCTCTCTCCTATTCAATCCCTACGAAGAAAGTCTTACCTTTACTCTGCCCGTCTTGCATTCCACTCCGGTTGCAAGATGGAGTTTAGAAGTTCAGGAACCCATGGCACCCTTCCTCGTTTTCCATGAATGGACAGGACAGGGTCAGCCCCCAAGTGAAGTAATATGGGACGGGAAAAACTTTAACGATGAATGGCTTCATTCAGCTTCGGAATATCCTCTTGTCTTTTCCGCTACAGATATTAACGGAAACACAAGAACAGTACAGGGCAGACTCATGGTAGATGTCTTTATCATTCAGGAAGATGATGTTAAACGAATTGTAATCCCTTCAATTGTTTTTGCACCCAATCAGGGCGGCTGGGACGGACTTGATCCTGCCACCTATGCCAACAATCTTTGGATAATTTCCCGTCTCGTAGAAACCCTTAACGTGCACAATACTTATCAGGTGAGAATAGAAGGCCATGCGAATTATACAAGTCCTCCATTCAATACCGCCGCCCGTCAAAGGGAACAGACAATGGAGCTCCAGCCCTTAAGTGAACAAAGAGCATTTACAATCATGCAGGAGCTGGTCGCCCAGGGCATAAGCCCCTCCCGTCTTGGCTCTTACGGCATGGGAGGTGCGCGTCCTGTCGCCGCCTGGGACGATCATGATAATTGGTGGAAGAACAGGCGTGTGGAATTCATTCTGGCCGAGTAGCGAGTTTTAAAAGTGTACAGACGTCTGAACAGTAGTAGAATAAGTGTTCAAACGTCTGAAAAGTTTTTGAGAATGTGTTCAAACGTCTGAACAATTAGGAGGTAGTTGTGGAATTTTTTGAAGTTATTAAAGAAAGGTATAGTTATAGAGGCGAGTATCAGGACATAAAGGTCAGCCGTGAAGACCTTACAAAAATCCTGCAGGCCGGTCTGGACGCTCCCTCCGGCGGCAATGCACAGACAACATCCCTCATAGGAATTGATGATCCGGAAACCGTAAAAGCCATATCTTCGATTATTACCAAGAAGGGACTTGAAACCCATACAGCAGGAATCATGGTTCTGGCAAAACCCAAGCCCGTTTTCCGTGATGTAAGCTTTGCCGTCCAGGATTATTCGGCTGCAATTCAGAATGTCCTATTGGCAATAAGCGCCCTGGGTTATGTTAGCTGTTGGATAGAAGGAGAAGTAACTTACAACAAGGACAGGCAGAAAGCAATAGCCGAGCTCCTGTCCATCCCCGAAGAATACGAAGTGGTCTGCTATCTTCCAATCGGTAAACCAGTTAACCCCGGCAAGAGGGCGGAAAAGAAACCCTTTGCGGAAAGAGCCTTCTATAATAAGTTTGGGTAATTAAGAGGCTAATTATTTTCCGTGGAAGTGGTTAAGTAACCTTAAATAATCTCTTGAACTTTCGTATCCGATATATGAAATAAAATTATAAAAAGGTTCTGTGTCACCAAGATTTGCCAAACGAATGGAAGAAATATAATCATTTCGTAAAATTGGCGGAATAATGATTATTGGATAATCATTTTGCATAAGGTAAAGATTCATGACCAATCGTGCCGTTCTTCCATTCCCGTCGATAAAGGGATGTATGGTAACGATGCGTTCATGCAGCATAGCAGCCAAGGTTACAGGATGAATGTTTTTTTTAGAATCGTTAATGTCAAGGATAAACTTTTTCATTAAAGCCGGGATATCATTAAATTTTGGCGGTAAATAATCTGTCCCGGAAATGTAAACCTGCTGTTTCCTGTATTTGCCGGCTTCCTTTGCATCAATTCTATAATAAAACAAACGATGTAATTCGAGTATATCGGCTTCGGTGACTGTTTTGTTTTTTGCAAGTGTGTATAAATAGGTATAAGCTTCACTATGCCCCAAAGCTTCATTATGTTCCTTGATTGTTTTTCCGCCTATTGTTAAACCATCTTCTATAACGATTTTCGTTTCGGACTCGGTCAGAGAATTTCCTTCAAGGGCATTGCTGGAATATGTAAATCCAATTCTATAAAATTGTTGAAGCTGATTTAATAACTGTTTTTTAAATGGCCGGAAAGAATCTATTTCCTTTTTCAAATTATCAATTTCAGCATTCATGTTTTTATAAGATGGTTGGGTTATTACTTTCCGTTTCAATATTATTTCCTTACTTCAATATACTCCACTGGAACATGACTTACAAGCCACACCTTATTTTCCGATAGATAGAATTTGATTCCATCCTCATGCATTTTCCCCGAACTTATTTTCAGTATGACAGGCTCCCCATGTCTTTTGCCCACTTGTGTTGCTATTTGTTCTGTAAGAGAAAGATGAACATATTGCCTGGACATTGACCTAATTCCATCCCTCATTATTGAGTCGTAAAAACGGCTCGCAGTCCCATGATATAAAATATCCGGAGGGACTTTTTCTTCCAGTTGCAGATCAACATTAATACTATGCCCCTGATTGGCTCTTATTTTTGTTTTGTCATCGGAAATAATAAAACGCTGTTTGTCATCGGTCTCTACAACCCTATTGATCAACTCAAAAGACAAATTCATGTTTCTGTACTTTTTTGCATTTTCTATTAATTGTTCAATACTCACCCAACCATTCTCATCCATGTTTAAATGTATTGCCTGTGGTGAATGACGAAGCAAGAGGCTGAGGAATTTGCTGATTTTAACAAATGATTGGTTTGTATTTTTCATGTTATAGTATGATAATATATTATTAGTTTTCATTAAAGGAGGAAAACATCAGCTTAAGTTTTTTAGACTGCGTTTTAAAATACAAGAGTTTTTCGATTTGCTTCAGAAATGAATGGAATTATTGATAAGTTGTTGAATATATTATATAATTTAGTCATGAATATTGATAAAATTCCAGAAAAATATCAAGAAGATATAGAAAAAGCTCATATTTTCCTTAAAAATGAGGGATGTAGTGCTGTTTATTTATTTGGCTCGTTAGTTACCGGTAATTTTCATGGTAATTCAGATATTGATATTGGGATAAAGGGGCTTCCGCCAGATAAATTTTTTAAAGTATATTCAAAACTATATATGAGTTTAAATAATGAATTTCATTTAATTGATTTTGATCATGAAAATGATTTTTTTTCTTTACTGGAAAGGCTGGGTGAGGTTATAGAAGTTGGATGATATTTTAACAGAAAAAATTCAACATGAAATTTTTAGAATAAATAAATTGTTTGACAGTGGTAAACCATTGTTGGATTTGTGTAAAATTAAGGAGCCGGATTTTATTGAATCATCTGCTGCCGGTTCATTTTTACAATCATTCTATAATGGAATTGAAAGTATTATTCTAGTTATATTCAAAGCAATAAAAGAAAATATTCCGAATGATTTTCACTGGCATAAAAAACTATTTGAGAATGCATTCGAAACAAACGATAAAAGAACTGCTTTATTTAATGAAAGTTATAAAGATCAGTTTGCCGAATATCTATCATTTAGGCACTATTTCAGACATTCATACGGCTATGAGATTGAGTGGAAAAGATTGAAACCATTAATATTTGGTGTAGAATCATTATGGAAATTAATTGAAGAAGATATAAAATTATTTATTGAAAATAATTAATAAGTAAGGAAGGTTATGATAAAAAAGGAAACTTACGAAGATATAAAGCAGAAACATGGTGTATATGCAAGCTGGGCTGTTTGGGCTAATGAGAAAAATGAAAAATCTCCGCCAAAAGAAAATATTGATGATTTATCGATTTTTGATTTAAATACAAACCAGCAATTATTGGACTACCTTAATCCTGAAATTATTATGTGCGGTTTAAGCTGGGGCGGCGATGCCGGAGTATTAAATGCTGAACAAGTGCAAAATTATCCAAAGTTTTCCAATTTTCATAATAATGATAAAATTGACCCGGTATCAAAAAAGCGCTATACATGTTTGGATTTTAAACTTCGGTATGCTTTTAGGAACACAGATTTTTATGGTGCTTATATGACGGACATTATAAAGTATTATGGTGCAGTAAATGCAAACCCTGATTATATTAATGACCCAAAAGTAGAAGTGGAAAGTAAAAAAATCTTTCTGGAAGAGCTTAACGATCTTGATTGCAAAAACCCATTAATTATTGCCATTGGCGGGAAAGCATTTAATAAACTCACAAAACTTTTTGGCAATGTAAAATATAATATCATTCCAATAACGCATTATTCTTTTGCTGGAAAGTTTCCAATTTCAGGTTTACCAAGTAATAAGGAAAATTACAGAGACTTGGTTTTAGACCAATTAAAAAATCAAAAAACATGGAGAAATTATTGGGATAAGTATTTATTTAAAGATTGATTTCTTTTACCCTGCGGTCTGATACCTTCATTAAGACCTAAAATCATGATATAATTTAAATATGGAAAAAGAAAAAACTGCGGTTATATTCTCTTCTTATTGTTTTTGGGATCAGGAAAGAACCGGGCTTGATCTTGAGAATAGTAAAAATTATATAATAACAAGGGTATTATCCAGAGGTAATTTAGAAGATATAAAAAAATTATTTAATTATTATGGATGGGATACAATAAAAGAAGAAGTTGTAAAGATTAGATATCTAAATGATAAAATATTAAATTGGCTTAGTGGAATGTTTGGTATAGAAAAAAAAGATTTCCGGTGTTTTGATAATAGGGGAATATTTTGAAACTCATAAAAGATGGTATTGATGAATTTTTATGGGATGTTCTCTGCAAATTAAATAATGAGGATAAATTAAGTTCATTTAATTTGGTAGGTGGAACAGCTTTGAGTTTACAAATTGGACACAGAGTATCGGTAGATATAGATTTGTTTTCTATGGAAAAACTAAATCATGAAGAAATAATAAATATAGCAAAAAAAATAAATAAAGATGTAAAAATCATGAATAGTTCAAATATTATTTTACAAATAGCTTTACCAGAAAATAAAAATGATAAAATACTGAAAGTAGATTTTGTAAATTATGAATATCCTTTAATTAAAGAGCTTGTCGAAAATGATGATGGAATCAGGCTGGTAAGTAAAGAAGATATTTCTGCAATGAAAATGTCCGCTTTGGGAACCAGGGGTTATGAAGCAAGGGATTTTGTAGATATGTATTATTTACTTAAGGAGATGTCGATAGAGCAAATAGTAAATAATTTCATGAAAAAGTATAATGAGGTAAATGTACAGCATTATTAAGATGTATTAATTATTTTGATGATGTAAGTAAAGAATCCTGGGAAAATATGAGAATGATTAAAGACATTTTAAATGTAAATGATGTTAAAATAAAACTGGATAATGAAGTCAATAAATACTGGAAAATTCTTTTAAGTAGCAAAGAAAAATAATCTAGACAAAGCAAAAAAATTATGTATTATGATAATGTGACTTATAATGAAATAATTAATTCCATAATAGATCCCAAAAATGGTATTAATCCACACTACCATAATGATAATACCGCAATTTTTAATAATGATTGCCTGGAATTATTGGCTTTAATTCCGGAGAATTCAATTGATATGATTTTTGCAGATCCTCCTTATATGTTGTCTAACAACGGATTTACCTGTCAAAATGGAAGAATGGTTAATGTTAATAAGGGAAAATGGGATAAGAGCAATGGGTTTGAAAATGATGCATTATTTCATGACACATGGATTTCCGGGTGCAGGAGAGTTTTAAAGCCGGAGGGGACAATCTGGATTTCAGGAACTTACCATAGCATATATCAATGCGGTTATATATTGCAAAAAAATGATTTTCATTTTTTGAATGATATTATATGGTTTAAGCCTAACGCTTCTCCCAATTTAAGCTGCAGGTTTTTCACGGCTTCTCATGAAACTTTAATTTGGGCAAGAAAGGATAAAAAGGCAAAGCATGTTTTTAACTATGACGAAATGAAAAATGGTTTGTTTCCCGAGGATAAGTTAAAAAAAGAAAATACACAGATGCGGTCTGTCTGGTCAATTCCTCCTCCAAAAAACAGCGAGAAAGAATTTGGCAAACATCCAACTCAAAAGCCTTTGGTTCTTTTGCTTCGTATCATTAAAGCATCAACAAACGAAAACAGCATTATCCTTGATCCCTTTAATGGCAGCGGTACTACCGCGATTGCTTCTTATATGGCAGGAAATAGATTCTATATTGGAGCTGAAATAGATCCTGATTACTGCGAATTAACTGTTAAAAAATTGAAGCAAACATGAGCCGGCCTTTTTCGGTCAGATATTGCTCAATATCGGTGTAGTTAATATCTATAACGATTATTCCGTCACTGTATGGTGTTATTTGATAAATATTCCAATAAAGACTAACACCATCTTCGCTAAAATTTACTGAATCCGGAGGCCAAATGTACTCCCTTAAATAATATCTGATATTATATTTGGATTCTATGATATTTATTAATGTATCATCAGGAATATTAATTAATAGATCGTTTACTTCAAGCAGTTTCCTTTCAGATAAATCTATTATGTAGTAATCGATCTTATAAAGTCCATGGACAGCTCCGGAATAATAAACATATCCAAAAAATCTTATTATTACAAACTGCTCATTAATATGTTCTATTGAATAATCTATGCTTAAATAAGAGCGGTAAATATAAATGGTGCCATCATCCTGAATAATGTCAGGAAAATAACTGCTTCCGATGTGACCAAAATATAAATTTTCCAAATATCCTGCATACTCGTTAAAGTCATTATTATGATAAATTAATTCGGTAATTAAACTGGAAATATTTTCGTTATTGCCGATATTTTCTAGTGATATATTTAATTCCAAATTATAATTATCAAATAAATATTTTTCGTAATTATATTCAATGCTGGTTATTTCAATAGCATTGACAATAGTATTTTGGAGTAATAAATAAAAAACAAATAAAAATACTTTTATTTTCATGATTAAGCTTTAATGTCAAAAAATATTTGTTAATTAATAATACCTGATTAAATAATAAATTACATAAACCCAGCTTAATAAGCCGTGTAATATTGCCCATGGGATTGAACCCCATGCTGTATAGGAAATGACGATTGCCAAACAAGAGCCGAATGTTATTCCGGCCTTTGCTGAACTTTTTCCAATTTTCATTTTATTTTCTCCCGATGCCATATTATCTCCTTCATTCATCTTAAATAATAAAGCCCCTTAACACAAGGGAGTGTTAAGGAGCTATGATTTAGCCTGTAGAGATTTGTCTTATATTCTTCTGATTATTCTGGCTTCTACCCTAAGAGAGCCATTACTCCTTCTTTCTGCTCTGCCGAAAATTTGCACACGATCGTTAGGGCCAATAGTAATTCCGCCCCAATACCTCTGATCTATTCTGACTTCTACTTCGCCGGTATTGTCACGGAAGGTATAGTATCTGTTCTCCCTAAGTAAATTGACAATAAAACCTGTTAAGACCACTTCCGCATCCCGCTGTCCGTTACGCTGAAGCAGGTTAAGCTGGGAAACTGTGGCAGGCTGGTAAAAACTGCCCGGATTATTGGCTCCCAAGCCGGCAAAGGGTCCTGAGAATCCTTCCTGTGCATGAATGGTAGTTAGGCTCAAAATTATTATTACAAACATTAGTAAACATGTACCGAAAACATTTGTTTTTCTCATAATGACTCCTAATCTAAATGAATTTTATACAATAACCACATAAAATGGCTATTGTATAAAATTTGCGATATTAGATTATGGATGTCAAGTTTATAACAAAAATTTTTGGTAGTTTTATCACATAACTTGTCTTTTGTAAATTTTATCTGATCGCTTTTTTAAGCAATTCGATCTTGTCTGTTTTTTCCCAGGGGAATTCGCTTCTGCCAAAATGTCCGTAACTTGCGGTTTTTTGGTAAATTGGACGGCAGAGGTCGAAGGTCTTTATGATGCCTGCAGGACTTAGGTCGAAGGTCTTTTTTATGGCTTCCTCTATTGCCTGTTCCTCTACTTTTGATGTGCCGAAGGTGTTAACCATTACCGAAACGGGAAAGGGAACTCCGATTGCATAGGCGATCTGGATTTCGCATCTTTCGGCGAGTTTGGCGGCGACAATGGTTTTTGCGACATTGCGTGCGGCATAGGCTGCGGAGCGGTCTACCTTTGTGGGATCTTTTCCGGAGAATGCGCCGCCTCCATGCCTGCCCATGCCGCCATATGTGTCGACAATGATCTTCCTGCCGGTTAATCCTGTGTCTCCTGTAGGACCTCCGACAACAAAGCGGCCTGTGGGATTAATGAAAAATTTGGTTTTCTTGTCCAAAAGACCTGTGGGTTCAAGTATGGGTTTAATTATTTCTTCAATAATTGCGGATTCTATTTCCCTGTGGCTTATATCAGGATCATGCTGATGGGAAATAACAATAGCGTCCAGACGTATAGGTTTATCTCCGTGGTATTCCACGGTTACCTGGCTTTTGGAATCCGGTCTTAGCCATTTTAGCTTTTTTTCTTTCCTTAGTTTGGATGAAAGTATAAGGAGTTTATGCGCAAGTGTAATAGGAAGGGGCATGAGTTCCTTGGTTTCGTTACAGGCATAGCCGAACATCATCCCCTGATCACCTGCACCCTGCTGTCCCTTGTATTTTTTCAATCCTGTTCCGGAAACTCCCTGACTGATGTCAGGGGATTGATTGTTGATCATTTCCAGAACAGCCATTGATGCGCAATCCAAACCGTAGGCCGGATTATCATAACCGATCTTCTTTACCACCTCCCGGACTATTTCCTGAAAATTAACAAATGTATTTGTGGTTATTTCTCCGCCAACAAGAACCATGGAACTGGAGGCAAAGGTTTCACAGGCGACACGGCTTTTTGAGTCATCTTTCAGGCAGGCATCAAGAATTGCATCAGAGACCTGATCGCAGAGCTTATCCGGATGCCCTTCTCCCACGGATTCGGAAGTAAAGAAAATGCGGCGGTTTTTCATAGACTATTAGCTATGTCCCTAAGACCATTGGCAGTGTCCCGCCTGTTTCTCTGATCTTCAATTATGGCAATGTCAAAAAGGAAATTCCTAATGCTCACCCTGGCTCCGGGATTGTTTATGTTGGCTTCGATGTCCGGAATTGTAAGTACCATGCCCGGTCTAAGCCTGTCGGGATCCTGAACCACATCTCTGGATGCCATCATTATAATTGGATAGTAAAAGCCGTTTCCATAAGAATTTCTGGCAATCCTGACAAGGGTATCTCCTGAAACCACCGTATATCTTCTGGCTCCTTCCAGAATGAGATCCCCGGCATATTGCTCGTAGACTGCTTCAACATCCCTTGGGGGAGTGGCGGCAGGGGGCGGCTGGGTTGTCTGAGGCTGGGCAGGCGGCGGTTGAGTTGTCTGCGGCTGGGCTGCCGGAGGCGGACTTTCCGGTGGGCTTTCCTGGGTTTCTCCAGTTGAACCACAGGCCATAATTAATGCAGTAATTACCGCTATTGCTATAAGGTAAAGTATTTTTTTCATATCATTCTCCTATTATAATTGTACCATAATTTTACGAATTAGTGTAATAAATGCAAGCTATTGTTAATAATTTTATGAAATTTTTGACAGATATGCATTTTGTGATATAGTTAAAGTATGACCAGGGGGTGATATGGCAAAGAAAAATGATAATTCCGGCATGAATGAGCGCCTTATTGGAGCGGCAATTCCTGTAAGTGCATTAAGGACGGAAAAAAGCATAGGGGTAGGGGAATTCTCCGATTTGGTTGAATTCGGGGAGCTTTCTCTGGAAATGGGGGTTAAGCTTGTTCAAATTCTGCCTGTAAACGATACAGGTTACGACAGTTCTCCCTATGCGGCTCTTACCGCCTTTGGCCTTCATCCCCTTTATCTTCGCATAGGGGATCTGGATGAGACAAACAATGTGGAAGCCGGTAAGTATAATAATGAAATTGATGCTCTTGGGAAAAAGTTCAGTGATGCCATTCGTTACCCATATGAGGAAATTCTGCGTGATAAAATCCTTCTATTAAGAAAGATTTATGATGATAATAAAAAGAAAATAATTGATTCCCCGGGATTGAAAAAATGGATAGACGAGAATCCCTGGGTAAAGGCCTATGCCATTTTCCGTAATCAAAAAGAAGCCCATGAAGAAAGGAGCTGGAAGGAGTGGACATCCAACAGGGATATTGCAGCTTCCGGGATCGATGCTCTTTGGGTTGATAAGGATCTTCGGGAAAAGCATCTTTTTTGGGTATGGGTGCAGCAAGCACTGGATTTACAGTTTTCGGCGGCTGTTGCCGGATTGCAGAAAATGGGAATTATTCTTGAAGGGGATCTCCCCATTTTAATGAACGAGGATTCCTGCGATGTCTGGGCCAACAGGGAGATTTTTCATTTGGAGCTGTCAGCAGGTGCGCCGCCGGACATGTATAGCTATGCAGGCCAGAACTGGGGCTTCCCGATTTACAATTGGCAAAAGCAGGCGGAGGATAATTATTCCTGGTGGAAGGCTCGCCTAAAGGCAGCGGAAAAATATTACCAGGCCTACAGGATAGACCATGTATTGGGCTTTTTCAGGATTTGGGCTACCCGAAGGGAAGATAACTCCGCACTTATGGGACGTTATATTCCGTCCGCTCCCGTTACCCTAAAGGATCTGGAAAAGCTGGGCTTTGACAAGGGACGGATAAGATGGGTTTCCCAGCCCCATATTTTTACGGGAGAATTGTGGGATGCGTTAAAGGCCGGATGGAATGGCTCTTATAACGAAGATGAACTAAAGGCGGCAGCGGACAGGGTTTTCGATCTTGCGCTTGACAGGATAGGAAAGGAAGAGCTATGGCTCTTTAGCAAAAAAATAAATGGTGAAAAAGACATTGAAGCACTCGATATTCATTCTGCAGCAAAATCTTTTCTGCTAAAAGAATGGGGAAACAGGATATTTCTTGAATACGAGAAGGGGAAATTTTTTCCGCTCTGGTATCATTCGCAAAGCCGTGCATATGAATCTTTGTCTTCAGGCGAAAAGGAAGAAATTAAAGAGCTGCTTGAAAAACTTAATCTTGAATCGGAGAAGGTTTGGGAAAAAGAGGGAAGGGAGCTTTTATCGATTCTTACATCGTCATCCGCCATGCTGCCCTGTGCCGAGGATCTTGGTGCAGTGCCTGCCTGTGTGCCAAAGGTACTAAAGGAGCTCAATATTCTTGGGCTTAGGGTTGTGCGCTGGCACAGGGAATGGGCCAGAAGCGGTGAGCCCTATGTCCCCTTTGATGAATACCCGGAACTTTCCGTCTGCACCCCAGCCGTACATGACAGTTCCTGTTTAAGAGAATGGTGGGACAGGGAAGCGAATCAGGAAGTCTTTTGCGATTTCCTTGGCATTCCATCCCTGCCGAAGGTATACAATCCCGGGACGGCAAAGATCATTCTAAAAAGAATTGCAGCTTCTGCTTCACGCTTTAGGGTCTTTCAGATACAGGATTTGCTTCATCTTTCGAATAACTGGTATGCTTCCGATCCCGGCTCAGAGCGAATCAATGTTCCCGGCACAGCCGATAAGTTTAACTGGACCTATAGGCTGCCAGCCAATATAAGCCGGATAAAGGAAGACGGGGAATTGATCAGGGCTGTTAAGGATCTCTGTTAGGCGGTGTGGGTTCAAGCTTTTACACCTATGATTCCCTCGACAAGGGATCTATATTCATCCTCTTCTTCGGCGCTAAGATCCTCATAGGAGTAAAGGGATTTTTCGAATAACTCTGCCGAGCGTAAAATTTCGTTTCCTGTTTCGGGGTTTCCTGTTGCGGCTGCCAGTAGCAGGGAATATTCACCCGGAGCAAAGGAAGGTTTCCATTGTATGGAAAGGGTTTCTATACCCCAAAGGATTAGGCGTGCAAAGAGGTTTACGCTTCTTACAATGCTCTTGCTTCTGGGTTTTTTGGAAAGGATACCCGATGCTATTTTTTCTATCTTTTCCTTGTCTTCTATTCTGACTGATGTATCTTTTTCACCAAATGCGGAGAAAAAGGAAAGAATATCGTTCTTTAAATTGCTGATCCAGACTGCTAACATTTTAAAAATATTTATGCCTTTAAAGGATAGCTTTGATTTTTTGATAATGGGGTAAACCATAAATAAAAGGAAAAGAGAGATAATCAGGCCGATCAAAATAAATCTGAGATATATCCAGCCTTGCCATGGAGTAAGATCTACTGGCTCGGTGCCTTCTCCGATTAAGTCTTCTGCACCCGGCATCCAACTGCTCATAATATCCTGGAACCTGATTTCGGAAGGATCCAGCGGTCCCAAAAAAGAGGTAATAAAACTAATGAATCCAAGAAGTGCACCATATGCCAGATGTGGAGAGAGCAGGCTGTTGTCTGAAGAGCCAATGATAGCGAGGATGGCGGCGATTACTATTCCGGTGACCATTATGGGAACGGGAAGTGCCTTGTCCCGCATTGTCAGGGAGATTCCCTCCGTTGCATAGGCAAGTTCCTTTCTCTGAAGACCAAAGAATCCGAGGATTAAAATTCCGCTGATAAAAATCATGAAAATTAATATGGTAAGAAAGAGGGAAGTGCCGGCATAGCCTGAGAGGTTTAGGATAAGACATGCAGGAATAAAGGTCATTCCATAACCCCTTGTTATGCTTTTTAGCTCATCATGGGCATCTCCCATTTCCGGTGCAAATTCCCTCATCTGCCTGTGCAGCATTTCTCCCCTATATGTTTCGGAGAACTCGGAAAAAAGTTCTACTCCCTTGAAAGTCTTTTTGTGAAAGATAACAGAGAACCATGCATAAAAAGCGACAATTGCGGCTATTATGGAATTAACGTTAGGCATAAGTCTCTGTGTCAAACTTAGTCCCTGAACCACTTCCTCCCTTACCAGGCCCGGGATTCTTGCCGGAAGCACGGAGGCAAGGAAGTAAATCAGGGCGGACATTAAGAGAGCGCCTCTTAAATTTGCAACCATGCGTACATGGAAATCTTTTTTCAGGAATGAGACATAGAACGAAGCAATTAAAATTACAAGGAAGCCGCCCAGACACCATAGGAGTTCATTAAATACAATTTCATTTGTGTAGGAAAAATACCTATAAATAATTCCCGGCATTGGTGTCCAGAGAATTATTATTGAAAGGGGAATATACATTAAAAGAATTCCATAGAATGGTTTAGAGTAATTCATAACCCCTCTCTTTTACCTGATACCTGTGAGTTCCATAAACAAAGGATTGGGTCTTTTCGTCTATGACAAAATATTCGATGGAAAGCCTCTGCCTTTTTAGGGTTTCCAATGCATAATAATCTTCTTCCGGTAATGCAGGTCCGGCATATATTAACCTTGTTCCGAATGAAAGTGTTTTTCCCTTTTCCAATAGAAGCCTTGTGCTGGAACGCAGTGAAGATTGTTCTGCCTTTGGGCTTGATGTTTCCGTTTGGGGATCGATTGTATTAATGGTATTAATGGTATTAATGGGAGTGCTAATTATCTTAAATGGTTCAAGTGATGCGAGTTTTTCCAGAACGGGAATCATTGTAAAGGCTGCCGGGCTTATGAGTGAATCGTCTGCATTGTTATGGTCGGAAGTGTGAAGGATGAGGCCAAGTACCTGTCTGTCCCTTGCTGCCATTAGGCAGACGGCAGTTGCCACTTCGATCATTCTTTCAATATAACTTTCCCTGTTTCTTATTCCGTATTCCTTTACATCAACATTAAGGAAAAGCACCAGAGGATAGGAAAGGGAAAGCTCGTATTCATTTACAAGGAGAGTGGAAGTCCTTGCACTGGCTTTCCAGTTTATTCTCTTGCTCTCATCTCCGCTTCTGTACTCCCGAAGTGATCTATAGCGGGTTAGATCCTCATTGAAGGGATCTCCTGTAAGGAGATTTCCCAAAGGAATTCCGCCAGGGGATTTTAAGTTGACAAAGGCAGGGGAGGGGTAGACGTAGAGTTTTGTTCTTTCTCCGCAGTCAAGATGGAATGGAAATAAACCAAGGGGATCGGCACCCCTAAGAACAGCAGGTCCCATTAAATAAACACCCCGGGCAGAGCCGAAAGCTTCCCAGCGGAATAACTGCCTTCTTTTTGGACCAAGGGTGCAAAGGCATTTTTCATTCCTGAAAACAGCAACCATGCCTGTTGTGTCATTTATAACCAGGAGGAAGGCAGGAAGAAGGCCATGGTTTTCTACCCAAACTTCGACCTTCGTCCATTCATGTCTGAAGACCCGGAGTTCCCTGTCGCAGCGCACAAGACGCAGATGCCTTGCAAGGTATTCGCTATAGGCCTTTGCTCCAAGGATAAGGACGATCAGAAAGAGGCAGACAAATTGCATGGGTTGTTGGGGGGTAAATATGTAAAGTAAAAGCAATACAGGCACGCCCAGGAAAAGAAGGAAGCCTCCCCTTCTTTCTATATTTTTTTCCTGCTTTTCTGTATTTTGCTCCACTTATAAAACTCCACAAATTCTAACTATTCTTCAGTATAAACCCTGCTTTAAATGGGTGCAATACAGGGATTTATTGCTTGTTACTTCGGAGTCTTATATGAACCTCGCGGAGCTGCTGCTCGGTTACTTCGCCCGGAGCCTGCATTAAGAGATCCTGTGCATTGTTGTTCATCGGGAAGGCAATAACCTCGCGAAGATTTTCTTCGTTTGCAAGAAGCATAACTATGCGGTCTATGCCGGGAGCCATTCCTGCATGGGGAGGAGCACCGTAATGAAAGGCATTGTAAAGCGAGGAAAACCTGTTTTCTATGTCTGATTGTGTATAGCCTGCAATCTCAAATGCCTTGATCATTACTTCGGGAATATGGTTTCTAACAGCTCCCGATGAAAGCTCATAGCCATTGCAGACAATGTCATATTGATGAGCCATTATTTCCAGAGGATCTTTTGTCGTAAGTGCTTCAAGTCCTCCCTGCGGCATGGAGAAGGGGTTGTGGGTAAATTCTATCTGGTTTGATTCTTCATTTCTTCCATACATTGGATAATCGACAATGAAACAGAATTCATATTTTTCCCTGTCTATGAGATCCAGATTTTTGGCAAGTGATTGACGTATCTGTCCTGCAAGGTTGTCTACAAGTTTAGGACTGTCGGCAATGAAAAAGATTGTGTCGTTATTTTTTAGGGAGAAGCGATTTACCAATGTTGACTGCTTTTCTTCCGACAGGAATTTTACGATTGGGCCTTTAAGGGAATTACCGCTCCCTTCTGCCTCTTCAAGTGAAATATATCCCAGTCCCTTCATGCCTATTTCCGTAGCAGAGGCCAGCATTTTTTCAAAAAAGGATCTTGGCTGGAGAGCCGCTTTAGGGACAACGATGCCCCGCACCGGGATCTTTTTGAATGGTGCAAAATCCACATCGGCAAAAAAATCGGTTAAGTCTTCTATTATGAGGGGATTTCTTAGATCCGGTTTGTCCGTTCCGTATTTTAACATTGCCTCTGTATAGGGAATGCGGGGGAAGGGTATGGTGCTAATTGGTTTTGTAGTAAAGTTTTTAAAGGTTTCGTACATTACTTTCTCGGCAGTCTGTAAGACATCCTCCTGTTCAGCAAAAGACATTTCAAAGTCGAGCTGATAAAATTCCCCCGGGGAACGGTCTGCACGCGCATCTTCGTCCCGGAAGCAGGGTGCTATTTGGAAGTAGCGGTCGAAGCCGGAAACCATCAGGAGCTGTTTAAAGATCTGCGGTGCCTGCGGCAGGGCGTAGAACCTGCCGGGATGCTTTCTGCTGGGAACCAGATAATCCCTGGCACCTTCGGGGGAAGATGATGTAAGGATAGGTGTCTGGAATTCTACAAAGCCCAGATCTTCCATTTTATTACGCAGAAAACTTATTACTTTTGAGCGGAGAAGTATATTACCCATAACCTCCGGATTACGCAGATCCAGAAAGCGGTGGCGGAAACGTATGTCTTCCCTTGTGTTTTTGGATTCTGTTATTTCAAAAGGCAGGGCACGGACAGTCCTGCTTAAAATGGCAATTTCTGAGGGGTGCACTTCCACCATGCCGGTACCCAGTTTTGGGTTTATGGTTTCATTGTCGCGCTTTTTTACAGTGCCGGAAACTGTTATTACTGATTCCTTATTTACTTTAAATTCCTCGTGCAGAACAATCTGTGTGATACCCGATTGATCCCTTATGTCCAGGAATGTAACTCCGCCATGGTCGCGGATGGTATCTACCCACCCGGATAGCCGGACTTCTTCTCCAACATGGCTTTCGCGCAGCTCTCCGCAGTAATGTGTCCGGTATTTGTTCATTTTTATCTCCTTTAGGCTGTTAGAGAGTATAGCAGAAAGTGAATATTATGATAATTCCTCTAATTAAGCAGTTCCGGTCTGCTATTTGTGGGAATGATGATTTTAATCCAGGCCTTTAATTCTAGTCTATATCTACATCAGCAAAAAATTCGTCGATTTTCTCCTGAATGCTTTTATGAATAAAATTGACAGTGGATCCCTCTAATTCAAAATCGACATCATCTTCAGTTCTGTTCATTTCGTAATATTGTTCTACAAAGAACTCAACTATTTCCGGAGCTCTGGGGTATATTTTCTTTAGTATTTTTTTGTACAGTAAAAGAATATCATCGTCAAAATCAAGATCCATCATGTTTTCCAGCTCTCTCTCTATAACTTTTAGGTCGGTAACGGTTTCAGAGAGAACTTTTTCGGTAAACGCTTCAAAGTAGGGAAATAATTTAACTGCACTGTCCTTCATATTTTGGATTCCCTGAAGAATTAATTCATGAAGTCTTAGAGCTTCCTCGCGTTCTTTATCTTCCATTGTTTACTCCTTCTCTTGTGATTGCCCATAAGTAGAGGCTTGCTATAGAAGAATAGGGTGAATAACGGTCTTTGTAAATAGAAAATTGTACTTTTGTAATATTATTTTTTTTGTAGAGGATTTTTAAGCCTCTCTGAATTCCCAGGTCTCCAAAGCTAAGGATGTTCTTTCTTTGCATGGAGAAGATCATCAACATTTCTGCCGTCCATACTCCAATTCCCCTGAGTTCTGACAGTTTTTGGCAGACCTCATCGTCACTTAGAAGGGGAAGCTGTGCAAGGTCGAGGGTATTATCCAGCACCGCTTCGGCAATGCCTTTAATGTATTCGGCCTTTCTCATGGATATTCCAAATGACTGGAGCTGCTCCGGTGATAATTTGTTTATACCGGCAGGAGTAAGGGGCTTAATGCCTTCCTTCATTCTAGTCCAGATTGTAATATGTGCTTTTGTGGAAATTTGCTGTCCGATTATTGAATATACAAGGGCGGAAAATAGATCCGGATTAATTTCGCGCTTAATTTTTCCAAGCCTGTCTATGGCTCTTCCAAGGGTTTTATCCCTTGATTTTAGCCAGTCAATTTCCTTTTTTCCATATTTAAAATATTCAATCTTTTTTGTTTTATCTTGTATCATATTCTATTTTAACATCCCGAATGTAGAAAATTGTGTCTCCGTAATGGTTTGCTCCGTTATAAACAATGAAGTTTAAAAAATTCACCGAATCATAGAAACCGGTATTGTTTTCTATCTCCTGATCATAATATGGATTAATCCATGTAAGCTCCCTCCAGCCTTCAAAGCGAAGGTCTCCTACGGGAATGATTATATTGTCCCTGTCGTTCAGGCGGAGGGTAATGCTAAGGCTGATTCCTGCAGGAAGGTAAAGACTGTTTACATTTACGGAAATGGATCTGAGCCTTATGCCTCTTTCAGTTTCCAGTCTGCCGTAATTGTTTTCAAAGGGAGGTTGTATGGTTGCCTGTGTTGTAAATCTGATCAGTTCTGACGGGAAAAAGATACGAACCCCCATTACCGTTCCGTGTAAATTGCTGTTAACCTCCCTTACATAACTGCGTCTTAATGCATCGGTGGTCTGTGAGGCAAAGGGATGTACTATACGCCACTCTGTAATGGAATGGGATGTTTCCGCTTCTATGGTGTTAAAGTCAATGAGAACAGTTTCGTTAGCAGCAGCCGGAATTGTTAAGGTAAATAATCCTATCAGAAAGACTACTCTTGAAACTTTCATCGAAATTTTCATAAGATATTTAGATTATATAGTATGTTAAAATTATTAATAAGTGCGGAAAATGCTGAATTTCAAATTATTCAATCCCTCAAAACCAATAGGGTAAAGCGAAGCAAGCTGGGAGAAGCATTTATTGAAGGTATTGAAAGCATAAAACAGGCAATAAATGCTGGTGCAGAAATTACCCGTATAATTGTAAGAGAGCCGGATAAATTATCCGATTGGGCTAAAATGCAGATCGAAAATCTTTCCGGGAAATTTTCAAAAATAAAAATCATAGAAATGTCAGATGAGCTTTTCAGGAAGCTTTCGAGTAAAGAAGAAATTTCTGAAATGCTTTTGACTGTAAAAATAAAGTATAATTCCCTGCATGACATTACAGAAAAAAATCCCTTCCTGCTCCTTATTGACAGACCAGGCGATCATGGGAATCTTGGTGCTATCATACGCTCGGCAAATGCATTTGGTGTTAATGCCATTTTGCTTATGGGTCATGGGGTTGATCCCTATGAGGCAAAAGTAATAAGAGCCAGCATGGGGAGTATTTTTTTTACAAAGCTGATCCATGTGGAGTCCTTTGAAGAGCTTGCCTCTTTTATCCTGGAACAGAGAGTAAAATCCAAAATTGTAATTGCCGGAACCGATTCAGGGGGGAGCCTTTCACTAAAGGATGTTAATCTTAAGATGCCTATACTACTGATAATTGGCAATGAAGCAAAGGGGATGAGCAAAAACTTAATGGAACTCTGCGATGATGTTATCAGGATTCCGCTTGAAGGAAATGTTAATTCCCTTAATGTATCTTCTGCAGCTTCCATAATAATGTGGGAAGTATATAAAAATGGTTAACGAAGGTGCTCTTCCAGGATTTTTTTAACAGTTTCCGGGTTACCCTTGCCTTTTAATTTTTTCATCACGCTGCCCATTAAAAAGCCGAATACTTTTTCTTTGCCTGCCCTGTAATCAGAAACTGAGTCTTCGTTCTCATTAATTATTTCTTCCACTGCCCTTGTCACCTCATCATCGTCATCCAGCATGGCAAGGCCTTTTTCGGCAATGTATTTTTCCGGATCGGTATCGTGATAAAAAACAGCCTCAATTGTTTCCTTATAGGCGGCGCGGTTAATCTTTCCTGTTAGAACCTGGCTAATTAAAAATGAAAGCTTGGTCGTGTCAATAGAAAGATTTTCTATCTCCGTATTTGATGTATTCATTAGGCGCATGATTTCGCCTGTTACAAGGTGAGCGGCTTCTTTGGCAAAAGCTTTGCCTGTGTTTTCTGTTTCGTTTTTTCCGGCCTTGTCCGTTCCGGCTATGTCCGTTCCGGTTTTGCCTGCCAGGTTTTCAAAAACTGCGGCCAGTTTAATATGGCTCGTAATGACCGCCGCTTCGGATTCGGGTATTGAATAATCCCTTACATAGCGTTCCCTTTTCTGCCATGCAAGTTCCGGAAGATTTTCCCGAACACTGTTTAACCATTCAGTATTAATAATAACAGGGAGAAGATCGGGATCGGGTATATAGCGGTAGTCCTGGGCATTCTCTTTTGAACGCATACTGAAAGATCTTCCTTCTTCATCAGACCAGCGGCGTGTTTCCTGAACCAGAGAGCCTCCTTCTTCCAGTACATCAATCTGTCTTTCTCTTTCGTATTCGATGGCGCGGATTATGGCTTTAAAGGAGTTAATGTTTTTCATCTCCACACGAACACCGAGCCCCTCTCCCGGCCTTCTTACAGAAAGATTAATATCAGCCCTGAATGATCCTTCTTCCATTTTGCAGTTGCTTATTTCCAGATACATTATTGTTTCGCGCAATTTTTCCAGGTAGGCTATTACTTCGGATGAGTTTCTGAAATCCGGATCGGAAACAATTTCCAGAAGCGGAATGCCGCTGCGGTTAAAATCCATATAGGTTTCGTTAATGCCATGAACCAGTTTTCCCGCATCTTCTTCCATATGAATTTGTTTGATTCCGATTTTCTTTTTTTTCCCTTCTGCTTCAATTTCCAGATAGCCGCCCCTGCATATTGGAGCATAGAGCTGGGAAATTTGAAATGCATTTGGAAGATCCGGGTAAAAGTAATGCTTTCTGTCAAACATACATTTTTCGGCAATATTGCAGTTTAATGCCAGACCCAGTCTTAGTGCATAATCTATAACCGATTTATTTATGCGCGGCAATGTGCCCGGCATTCCGCTGCATCCGGGGCAGACCTGGGTGTTTGGTTCTGCGCCAAAGGCGGTACTGCAGCCGCAGAATATTTTGGTCTTCGTGGAGAGTTCGCAGTGAACCTCCAGCCCCATTACTGTTTCCCAATTCATCGTTTTGCTCCGGGTCTTTCTGTATGATGAATGGTACAGTTTTGATAAACCCTCGCAGAATTAATTAACAGGGATTCTGAAAAAGCTTTGCCTGTTAGTTGAAAGCCAATGGGCAGACCCTTATTGTCCAGACCGCAGGGAAGAGCCAGAGCAGGAAGACCGGCAAGATTTGCAGATACATTGAATATTCTTGTGTCAGAGACTTCTTCCGGTTTATATGCAGTTGTGAATGAAACAGGTGATAAAATCACATCATATTTTTTAAAAAGATCCTTATATGAGTTGATTATTAATGTACGAATCTGCATTGCCTTCCGGTAATATAAATCATAATTTTCCGATGAGAGAATCATGGAACCCAGCATTATTCTTTTTTTTACTTCCATTCCAAATCCCTCTCCCCTGGACAGACTGTATAGTTCGGAAAGATCTTTTGCATCTTTATTGCGATAACCGTATTTTAATCCGTCAAATCTGGAAAGATTGGAATAGGCTTCCGCAGCGGAAATGCTAATATAGACTGGAATAAAATAATCTTTTAGGGGCATTTCAAACTCTTCCATAATGGCTCCCCTGTTTTCAAATTCTTTTGCTGCATTCATTATGGAATTTCGCACTTCATCAGACATATTGCTGTCGAATAAATTTATTGGCAGTCCTATTTTTATGTTTGACAAAGGTTTGCCGTCTGCATTGTTTTTCTTTTGGCCGGCAATGTCAAAATCAAAGGCAGTGTTCATTATGCAGGTGTTGTCTTTTTCGTCAGGGCCGGAAATTATTTCCAGTAGGGCAGCTGCGTCGTCTATGTTTTTTCCCATTGGTCCTATTTGATCAAGCGAAGATGCATGTGCAACAAGCCCGTATCTGGATACAGAGCCGTAACTGGGCTTTATCCCCGTTAGGCCGCAGTATGCGCATGGATTTCTGATGCTGCCCCCTGTGTCTGTGCCCAGGGAGAGCGGTGCTTCCATTCCGGCAACTGCTGCGGCGCTCCCGCTTGATGAGCCTCCTGTTACAAGTGAAGTGTTCCAGGGGTTTTTTACGTCTCCAAAAGCACTCTGCCTTCCGGTTCTTCCCATGGCAAATTCATCCATGTTCAATTTGCCGATAAGGATCATCCCCGCTTCTTCCATCTTTTCAATTACACTTGCGTTAAAAACGGGTCTATATCCTTTCAGCATTTTTGAAGCACATGTTGTTTCAATACCCATGGTGCAAATATTATCCTTAACTGCTACCGGCACGCCTGCCAAAGGAGAAATATTTTCGCCCTTATTTATTCGCTGCTGGATTTTTTCTGCATCAATAAGGGCCTTCTCTTCCAGGACTGTAATAAATGCATTGTATTGATTATTGTTTCCTGTTATGGATTTTAAATATGCCGATACAGCTTCATTTACACTGATTTTTTTTGATTTAATTTCGGAGGATAATTCCAAAGCACCAAGTTCAAACATTTTTCCTCCGCCTAGTCCACCGTTTTGGGGGCGATGAACATTTCTCCGCTTTTTAATGCTGCGTTTTCCAGAATCAATTTTCTGTCGTATGAGGGTATAAGACTGTCTTCTCTGAAGCTGTTAATATTTTCCAGTGGGTGGCTGCATTCATTTATGCCATCTGTATCTATGTCTTTCAATTTTGCCAAAACTGAAAGGATTTCCGCAAATTCACCCTTTAAACGGAGTTTCTCATCTCCCGAAAGTCTTAGAAAAGTAATGTCTTGCAAATGTGAAATTAATTCTTCATCTGCTCCCATAGCTGCCATATTGGGAGTTTATCACTTTTTTTCCCTTATATAAAGGGGAAAACATGGTGTGCTGCTGTTTAAGACCCTTTGTTGATTAATTGTTTTAAGGAATCTATAAAGCCGCCAATATAGGACTTTATAAAGTCCCTTTCTTCATTATCTCCTGCATTCTCCAGAGCAGCAGCGGCTCCCTTTAATCTGTACTCTCCAATATCTGCCAGAGAGTTTTTAATGGAGTTTATGGCAATTGTTAACTGTCTAAGGCTCTGTCCGCTGCTATTGGAAAAATCTTCTGCAGCCTGTTCCAGTAAAACAAGAGCTTTTTCTGCTTCCGGCAGGAAGACATCCATTGCTTTTGGATCCCTGTCTTTTGGCTGCGAAATATCTGAATCTCTGTCTTCATTGTTAGCCGGGATATACTTGTTTAAAATTATATTTAGCTGTTTTACATCAATTGGTTTTGCGATAAAGTCGTCGAATCCGTTTTGAATGAACATCTCTGCATTGCCCGTTAATGCGTTTGCCGTAAGTGCAACAATAATTCCATCATAGGACATGGCACGCAGTTTCTGTGTTGTCTCTATGCCGTCCATTAATGGCATCATATGATCCATAAAAATAATATTATAGTTCTTTCCGCTTTCCACTTTCTCTATGGCTTCCTGACCGCTTAAGGCTGTTTCTATATTCAGCTCATAGGGCGACATTAGACCCTTGGCAACATATAAATTAGTCTCCAGATCGTCCACAATTAAAACCTTTCCAAAGGACATATTATCTGTTTTAAACAAGCTGCCTATATGGTGCCTGTCTCCGTTATACGTAAAGTTTTTCAGCCTTTCGGAAAGCTCTAAGCCAATTTCTTCACATTCTACTTTTTCCTGTTTTACCCTTACCGTAAATATACTTCCCTTGCCGTATTCGCTTTTTACACTTATGGTTCCACCCATTAGTTCTACAAGGCTTTTTGTTATATTAAGGCCAATGCCTGTTCCTTCTGTTTCCCTGTTTCTTTCCATGTTAAAACGTGAATATTCGGTAAAAAGTTTTTGACAGTCTTCCGGTTTTAATCCCTGTCCCGTATCTTCTACAGAGATTCTTAAAAGGATGGTTTTTTCATATTCTGAATGTCTTACTGATAATTTTACATGACCTGTGCTTGTATATTTTATTGCGTTAGACAGAAGGTTGTTCAGGATCTGCTTCAGTCTTATTTCATCACCAATTAATTTTGAAGGAAGATTCTCTTCAATATCCAGAATGAATTCCAGGGGTTTGGAATCTATCTTGACAATATTTAACTGTGCCGTATCGTTTATAAGGCTGGGGACATTGTACTCTACAGGGTTAATTTCCATTTTCCCCGTTTCTATTTTAGACAGATCCAGAATGTCATTTATTATTCCCAAAAGTCCTGTTCCGGAATTGTAAATTTTTTCCAGCGCTTCAGAATATTCGGCAGAGAGATTTTCCTTTTGAAGCTGTATCTGGGCAATTCCAATTATGGCATTCATGGGTGTGCGGATTTCGTGAGACATGGCAGCAAGGAATCTGGACTTTGACAAACTTGCGGCTTCCGCCTGAGCCTGTGCTTCTTCTGCTGCTTTTTTACTGATGATCATTGGTGTTATATCGGAAATATCTATAAACATTCCGGATGCTCCGTCCTTGCCGGTTTTATCACCATTCCCTTCTACATTGCCGTAAACAGTATTACCGTTCAGCTTGTCTGCAATAACGGTAAAATGCCTCTCCTCTCCGTTCATCTCTATTGTCACAAATGTCTGGATGAAACCATTGGCATCAAGAATGTCTGAAAACATTAGCTTGAGTTTTTTATCCGAAAATAAATCCAACAGGGGTCTTCCAACAGCAAGCTCCTGGGAAGAAAAATATGCAAACTGTGCCATGGGTTTTGAAATATACTGCACCCTGTTTAATGAGTCTGTAATGACCATGTAATTTGGAGTACTTCCCAAAAGTGAAGAAAAGGATGAATATGCCCGTTCGGAGGAATTTTCTTTTTGAACCGCACTATAGGTCATAATCAGGAAAAGCGAAGCTGCAAAAAGATATAATAGAAGGTGGAGCAGGAACCTCTGATAATTAATCCATTCAATATTGGGGACGATAAAGATCATTGTGGATATATGGATAAAAATTGTTATAGCCGTTGTCACCACCAATGTAACGAGTCTTTTCAGGATCATTACTATGCCCAATCCCAGAATGGTCATAATAAAGTAGAAATCCATCTGTCCCATTAAAACTCCACCGGCAATGAAAGCAACCTGAAATATTACTACCAGTATTACAGGAGAAGCTTTAAAATTGGGGAATTTATAATAGGAAATAATATAACCCAGAGCAATGGGAAGACCTGCTATTAAAGGTAGAAAAGCCATATTTGTATAGAAAACTGTGTCCAGATCAAGAAAAATCCATTCCAGTAATATACCGCCGCTAAAGGTAATATAGAGCAAAATACCGCAAAAAACCCACGGCTTCATGGCAGTTTTATCTACTTTTTGAGATGTTTTCATAATTTAATATATATCATATGCCTCTTTTACAAAATAATCAAATGTGGTACAATGTGGATGTTCATGGAGCGGTGCGTACGGCAGGCTAAAGCCTGCCTATAGACGGAGACCTTATTTAGGTTTTCTCCCACCGGCTCGTGTTACATTTTTTGAGAACAGCCCTTGACGGGCTGCTTAACTGGAGCGGTGCGAGAGCGGTTGAATCGGGCTCCCTGCTAAGGAGTTGTACCCCGAAAGGGTACCGGGGGTTCGAATCCCCCCTGCTCCGTATTTTAAAGAAGCTTTTTGCTTCTTTAAAATAATTTTTGCTTCGCAAAAATTTCCGATTATTTCATAATCGGCGGAGCTGGTGGGCTCTGCGAGTCCCCCCTTCTCCGATTAAAAACAGCGGCTTTGGGGGATTCGAAAACAAGTCCCCCCTGCGTAAAAATCATGTACGGACGCGATATCCGAAAAGTTTGAAAAACTTGTTCGGATATCTTCCAAATAAAAGTATTTTAGTACCGTTTCAATGAAACGGGAGAAAATACAACGGTTTGACAAGAAGTAATGAACTTCTTGTCAAACCGAGAGGTTGTAGCTCAGCTGGATAGAGCATCAGATTGCGGATCTGAAGGTCGTACGTTCGAATCGTATCAGCCTCGTATTTTTATCCGGTATCTTTAAAATATTTTTTTCCGGAGTGGGTATGGAAGCATCCAGGGTATTTTTTACCGATATTCGTGCCAAAGTTGGAGAAAGTCTTTTGGTAAAGATGGACAGGTTAATCCAAAAGGCAGGTATTAAAGATATTAATTTTGATCAAAAATATGCAGCAATTAAAATCCATTTTGGTGAACCCGGTAACCTTTCCTTTCTAAGACCCAATTTTGCAAAAACAATTGCAGACAGGCTTAAAAAATTGGGAGCCATGCCTTTCCTGACCGATTGCAATACCCTTTATACAGGACGCAGAAACAACGCATTGTACCACCTGGATTCCGCGGCCGAAAATGGTTATTCACAGATAAGCACCGGATGCCAGAATATCATTGCTGATGGTCTTAGGGGAACCGACGATGTGGAAGTCCCGGTTGCCGGCGGCATTTACTGCAAAACCGCCTTTATTGGCAGAGCCATTATGGATGCCGATATTCTGATTTCCTTAAATCATTTTAAAGGTCATGAGCTAACCGGTTTTGGAGGAGCCCTTAAAAATATTGGGATGGGAAGCGGCAGCCGCGCCGGGAAAATGATCATGCACAATGACGGGAAGCCTTCCATAGACAATTCAAAATGTATTGGTTGTGAAATATGTGTGCGGTTTTGTGCTCATAATGCTATTAGTTTTGGAGCAAAATCGATCGCGAAAGCTTCTTCGGATATGGCCGTTGGTAAAGCCATAATGCCTAACATCCACGGCTTTATTGACCATGAAAAATGCACCGGATGCGGACACTGTATTGGAGCATGCAGCAAGGATGCCATCCAGACCGATTGGGACACCAGCAATACGGCTCTCTGTTGCAAGATAGCCGAATATGCAAAGGCAGTATTGGATGGCCGGCCCCACTTTCATATTACCGTTGTAAATCAGGTATCTCCAAATTGTGACTGCCATGATGAAAATGATACTGCCATAGTTCCGGACATTGGGATTTTTGCCGGCTTCGATCCTGTTGCACTGGATCAGGCCTGTATAGATGCCGTTAATGCCGCACCCGGCATAAAAGGCAGCATGATTTCTGAGCAGAAGGATGTTCCGCCCTACGGCAAAAACGGCAAGGATCATTTTACCGGCATTCACCCGACAACCGATTGGCGTCATCAATTATCACATGCAGAAAAAATAGGTCTTGGAACAACAAAGTACAAGCTGCATGTTGTAAAATAAAACCCAATTTAAGGAGAAGATTATGGCTTGTTCAAATGTTACAGAGTGCCCCTGCAAAAATGCATCATGTGATAATCACAGGAAATGCTGTGCCTGTATAATGAACCACAGGAACAGGGGAAACCTTCCGGTATGCCTTAGACCTCCGGTTGAGGAAAAGAAGGACTAGTTTCCCGGCTCCTGAGCTGTTCTTACTGTCTGTGCTCTCCTGCCTAGAATCTGTACTGCAGGCTGATGCTTATGGAGCGTCCGTCTGCAGGGTATAAACCACCCCAATAACTTAATGGTGAGTAACTGGCATTAAGCAGGTTTTTCCCTGTTAACAATATAGATAAATCTCCCACTCCGATATCAAAATTGTAACGTGCACTAAAACCCAGCAGGAAATAGCTTTTTAGCCTTGCCATTGAATTTGCAGTGTCCATACTGTCATACGAGCTGCTTGTAAACATAAAATCCGGCCCCAATTCCAGACCAAAGGGAAGGGTGAATATTATACTCCCGTTGATATTATGGGCAGGCACCAATGGTATGAAATTCCCGCTGTTTGGCCCATTTGTGAATACAGCATTTACAAAGGAATAGGATGCTGTTAGATTAAGGAAGTTTGGAGAAATAAAATCCAGCGGCTTAAGACTTAGACCAATATTTATTCCAATACGCCTGGTATTATCCATGTTTTCATTTGTCCATGTTGCCGAATTATAAGCTATCTCGTCTTTTAAAGACATAAAGAAAAAATTCCCGTTAATGTCCAGAATATTTTCATAACTGTATGAAGCTCCAAGCTCTGTATTAAAACCCCTTTCCGGTACCAGGTTATCATTAAAACCATTCCATGCGTCCGCCACCTCTTCTATAAAGGGATAACGGAAAAGGCTGGAGAATCTTGCATAGAGCCTTAAGTTTTCCATTGGATTATAAACCACTCCGGTTTCGTATACAAAGGCGTTAAAAAACTTGGTTCCATCAAAACCCGTCATAGCGGTATAAACCGCATTTACCCGTGCTATATCAAAACGCAGTCCCAAAGAGAAGGTAAGATCCCTAATGGGTGTTAAACGGGCATTAATATAGGGACCCAATGTCCACATTCCTACCCTCAGGTTGTCCGGAGTGCCTGTACGCTCAGGAGTCCCATAAGAATACACATTCAGGTTTGCATAGTAGAAATCCACCCCCCCAAGCAGGCGCAGGGGCATATTGCCAATATTAATGCTAAAGGTAACCTGGGGTCTGGCTTCGAAGCTGTGAAGGCTGCGGTCAGAAAAACTGAAAAAAGAAGCCATGTCGGTTTTTCTGATATTACCCTTATAAGAAATGGGCAGGTTTAGTTCCATGTCTTCGGCAGGGAACCATTGCAAACCAAAGCCTCCGCTAAAGTAGTGTTCGGAATTTTCATCTTCCTGGTTTATGGCTTGTCTTGGGTTTTCTTCGAATTGCAAGCCGGTAAGACTGCCGGGAAGCTGGAAGCCAAGGTTTGAATAGGAGGCGTTAAACGAAAGCCTGAGATTGCTTTGGAGAAAGACATTTACCCCCGCACCAAGACCGCTGGATCTGGATGCCTGACGATCCCTGTAACCTCCGCTAATGGTATTCTCTCCGGAGATGGAAAAGCTGCCCCAGGATGCAGGCTGGAAATGTGAAATAAACTGCCTATGGAATAAATTGCCCCATGGGGAGGGAATGAATGGGGAAGATCTGGCCGGGAAAAAGCTGCCAAAGCCAAGCCCGGCTATGGTCTGCCTTTCCCCCCTTCTTCTGGTAATAATATTAATAACCCCGCCTACGGCATTATTGCCGTATTGAACCGAAGCACTTCCATCCATAAGCTCGATTCGTTCAATGTCCGAAAGGAGTATGGAATTCCAGTTAATATTGTTCATGTCCGGCAAATTTATCCTGTTGCCGTCCACCAGAATAAGCACACGGCCAAAGGAATTTTCCCCAAAGCCGCGCATTGAAATTGCTTCGGAGCCTGCTCCGGACATTGCGCCGGAAAACCTGACTCCGGGAATTCTTTCCAGAAGCTCCCTTAGATTTACAGCACCGGATTCATTGATGTCTTCTGCTGTAATGACGATAATTTGGGCGGGAACTTCCTCCATGGGCTCGGGAGTTCTGCCTGCCGTTATAACAAGCCCTCCTGTAAGGCCAAAATCAAAATAATCTTCTTCTTCATCAGAAAAAACCGGAGAGATGATCAATAAAAATATAATTATTGATAATAATGGGGGAGAAAAGCGATGCATAATGTATCCTTTGGGTCCAATCCACGAGACCCGTAAGGGGAGGTACAGAATCCATGATTCTGCTGTATAACAAAGTTCCTGACTTAGGTGTGAACAAAGGCCATGGCCCTGTTATTACCTTTACAGTTACGGGATAGCGGAGGATTTTCACCTCTCTTCCTTTGAAGTATACAAAACCCATGTTATTTGATATAATTTCAGATGTCAATAGATATGCACAGTATTAATTACAGGAGATATAAATGGCAGATTTAAGTCTTGAAGAACAGGTAAAAACATCGATAGAGAATATACGCCCCTCTCTTCAATCCCATGGCGGCGATGTGGAATTTGTTTCCGTATCGGAAGATGGCGTTGTTTCTGTAAAATTAACAGGTGCCTGCGGAAACTGCCCAAGAGCAGAAATGACCCTAAAAATGGGAATAGAATTTAAACTGAAAGAAGAAATCCCCGAAGTCAGCTCCGTTGTTGGTGTCTAGTGTCCTCCTCCTCCATTAGAAATAGTTTTCTGGATTTGGCTTCCAAAAAAATAATTATTTTTGATGGAGCCATGGGAGCCATGATCCAATCCTATAAGAAATCCTCCAATGAAAATCTGAATGAAGCAGATTATAGGGGAGAGCTTTTTAAGGATAACAAAAATCCCCTGAAAGGCTGCGGAGAAGTACTATGCCTGACCAGGCCGGATATTATTCTGGACATACATGAAAAATATCTTAAAGCCGGGGCGGACATACTGGAAACATGCAGCTTTAATGCGACATCTGTTTCGTTGGCGGAGTTTGGTCTTGAAGACAGGGCTTATGAGCTAAGTTTCGCATCTGCCTCACTTGCAAGGAAGGCAGCCGAAAAATTCTCCACCCCGGAAAGAGTTTATATTGCAGGGAGCATGGGACCCACTTCCAAAAGTGCAAGTTTTTCTCCGGATATGAATGATCCTCTAAAAAGAGCAATAAGCTGGGATGAGCTGCATAATGCCTATTACGATAATGCAAGGGGTCTTCTGGACGGCGGAACGGATATCTTTCTTATAGAAACCGTTATTGATCCGATAAATGCCAAAGCCGCAATTTCCGCCGTCCTGCGTCTATCCAAAGAGAAGGGAAGGGATCTGCCAATCATTCTTTCTGCCTCCATATTAAAAGCCGGAGGACGCCTTCTTTCCGGGCAGTCCCTGGATGCTTTTTTTGTTTCAACCCTCCATGCAAAAGCACTGGCCTTTGGCCTTAACTGCTCCTTTGGAGCGGATCTAATGAAGGCTCCCATGGCGGAGCTTGCGAATAACGATGTCTTTTCTTCCATGCTGCTTTGCGCGTATCCGAATGCCGGTCTGCCCAATCCGGCCGGCGGCTATGATGATGATCCTGCAATAATGGCGGACAAAATGGAAGAATACTTTAAGGAAGGGATTTTAAACATTGCAGGAGGCTGCTGCGGTTCTACACCGGAGCATATTGCCGCCATTGCAGAAAGGGCTTTAAAGTACAAACCCCACAATTTTTCTCATGGTGACAATTCTTTACCCGTGGGTTTGTACTGCGGCAACGATGTTATTAAATTAAGTGATGAAAAAATAAACTTCCATAAAAAAGAAAGCATAAAAAAGCATGCCTTACAAGAAGATTTTCCAAAACTGGCAAATGATGGTGAATATGAAGATGCAGTGGACATTCTAAGAGAAAATACAGAAAGCTCTGATGAACTGCTTTGTTTAAATATAGACAATATAAGAAGGGAAGCTCTTGCGGATATTGTTAATTATGCGCTTCAGTTTCCCGATCTTGCAAGATTGCCCCTAATGCTGTATGCAAGAGCCTTCGATAATGATGCTCAGCAGACTGTATGTGAAAAAATTGAAGACTGCCTGAAGTTCCTTCCCGGCAGGGGAATTGTTGTTGTGGATAATTTTAATAAAAGCAATCCCCAATGGAAAGAATTTGCAGAGAGAATCGGGTTTTTTGGCGCAGAGCTTGTTGAAGGCTAAGGATCTTAAAGATCCTTAAGGCTTTCAAGCCTTAATGCTTATGGCTTTTTTTGCCTCTGCTTTAACGACTGTTTAAACAGTGCCTCTGCATCTATCCGCAGATCTGAATCCACGCCGGTAAGGGGTGTAATGCCGTCTCCATTAACACTTCGGAAGAGGGGAGTGGAAGGTGCATCGTAAGCCCAGCTATTTTCGTTGTTTACAAGATAGTCCAGTACCGTACCGACTGCCAGACAAAAATAGATTAGGGTGGCATTGTTTCTGGATTTCTGGGCAACCAGTGCATTAAGGCGTACCGAGAGCGGATTTGGTACCTGGAAGAGATAGGGATCCCAGGGATTATCTATTCCGTCACATGCGGCACGGGCTTCCGCTCCTCCGGCCTTTATTCCCTGCTCTATTCCCGAAGCAATTGCCGAAAAATACTTTCGCATAATTTTTATTTTTGTGTAAATTGGCTCTATGCCCTTTCTGTTTAAAGAAGGTGTTCCCGTTGTATCGAATTTGTACATGGGTAAAAAGTAAAGTCTCTTTATCCAGTGCAGTTCGGAAACAAGCTTTCTTGTATAGGGAGAAATTCTCTCCTCTGCCGAACCTTCCAGAATACGGATATAATCTGTCATTCTGGGCAGGTACTCATTTCCTATAATGCTCTCTATGCTGTTACGCCAGCCGTTTATTACCCCTCCCAGGGTTTCTTCTACACTTTCCATATTGCCGGTAATGCTTGAGACATTGCCGAATGAAACGGAACGAAGCCCGAAAAAGAGTTCTTCCAGTATGCGCATGAGTACGGTTATTTGCTGCATGGGATCTGTTGGTGCTATGTTAACCACTCCCCTTTTAAGGTCAAGGGTATCCATAAAATATGGATAAAGATCCGGATATTCGCTTAGCTTATCCCAGCCAGCCTTTGGGAATAGTGCTTCAAGGGTATTAAGCCCCTTTTCCAGTGCCTTTTTTTCCGCCTCTTGTGCATTTCGCCGGGATTTATCTTCCTCTGTAATAGCTTCCTCATTCTCCTGTACTGCTTCCACTGTTTCTTCCGGTTTTTCAGGATCGGTTTGTTCCTGTGCATTGTCGCTAAGGTCTCCGTGCAAAACAAGAATTCCCGGGCTTAGCTGTTCATCTTCTGTAGCATTAATGAATGCCATGATCCTGTGTTTTCTTTCCCTGAAAAAATTATTGTAATGTACATATTTTGAAGATACGGATTTCATTAAGAGGGGATAAAGGAGGTAGCGTATATTTTGTTTTATTTCAAAAAATGAAGCCAGGGCAGTCCGGATCATTTCCATACCCCTGTTCTTGGCTTCGCCCGGATTTTCCAGATACAAAACTTTGTAAAGAACCTTGAAAGCTCCCCTAATATGTGTGTCCGGATCCAGATTTTCCAGCAGGAATAGCGGCCTGTATATAGCCTTAAGAATTTCTGAAAAATCACTTACAAGGGCATTTTTCGGCCTTGCCTGTATTTTGGCAAGATCCCCTGAGATTTTTTCTATGTTCCAATAACGTATAACATCCAGAATTGCGTAGGCAAGGGGAGCTGCCTTTTTTATTTTTTCATTTCGTCTTACATTGTTTCTGGGGAACATGGTTCTTGTGGCAAGTACCATGGATTCCATTTTTTTATAATATTCAGGCATTCGGCGGTTTATAAAAATACCACTTACATAATCCGGAGGCTCGGAAAAAAATCTTACCATTAGATGAACAATCTGGGATGTGGTTTTTATTTCAAAGTCCGGCTGTGCAGCAAACCTGTCCATTTTAAGGCGGTCAAAAAAGGAGGCTTTTAATTGAATGGCAGGATTATCCAGAGGGCTTAATTCCCTGTACTTTTGATGTTTTTTCCTGTGAGACTCTTCCCTGTCGCTGTCAGGGCGCAATTCTACACGGCGGTTTGGGCGGCCGGGGAGCTTTGTGTCAGTTTTTTTTGCCTCTTCGCGAGACTTCTCTTCATCATGGCTCCTCTCATAACCTACTTCGCCGCCCAGTTTTTCTGCAATATTTTTTGCTTCTTCCCAATCAACCGGCCCCAGCCTTTCCCTTACCTTGCTAAGTTCACCGGGAGCATATCTGTCTTTTCCCATATCTACCTCTTACAAATCAAGGCTCTTATAATCGAAGGCTGATTTTTTCTATAGAACCCCATATATTTTTTATCGGCAATTCTTCTCCATGGGCATTGAGCATTTTTCCGTTAAAAATTCCCAATGGAGTCTCATAATCTGCATGGGCAAAAATAAAATTTTTAATCCCCCTATTATTATCCTTTGGAGTAAAAATTAAGTCCACCATTCCTTCCATATCCTGAATAATCCAGTCAGAATCTGCCCCGCCACTCCTTGTAATTTTCACCGGGGGCAGGGGAGTAAGATCCCCATTAATCCAAAGGGCGTTTTCGTTGTTCATGAACTGTTCCTTGCATTGGTTTTCGCTTAAGGAAAAGCCAAACCTCCTGTTCTCGCTGTCAAAGCCCATTCCCTCCGCCCAGGTAGATTTAAACCTGTATGGAAAATAACCCTTAAAATCGCAGAAAAGGCCGGAAGTGGTAGATGGAGTCAGCCTTATATGTCTGCCTCCTGTAACCACATCGGCAATTACCGCCGTAAGAGCCTTAAAGGAGTACATACTCCTGCGTTCGGAAAATAAAAGACTCACTGACATTGGTGTGGTATTGTCTCTGGCAAGATCAAAGGCTGCATGGGCAGTAAAAGCCGGTCTTTTTCCCCTTTCCCTTATGTCCACTTCCAGTTTAATGCTGTTTGTATCCAGCCAATTGTGAATTCTAAAGAAAAAACCATAAGAACGGCTGTCCACAGAGGCATTAAAAAGTCCTTTTGGAAGCCTCCAGCTTCCACCCGGAACGAATTTCTGTAATATCTGCCTTTCTCCGCTTTCCTTGTTATATATGATCACCATGGCTTCGTGGAAAAATTTTAAATTGCTGAGTCTTGCCTTAATAAAAAACCTGTCATCCTGAATTGTAAAGGATTCCCATTCTTTAATTCTTAGATCCTTTAAACCTTTTGGCAGCGGAAATGAGTAGGGTCTTTGGACATCCAATAGATTTACTTCTTCAAAAGCAACGGTCCAGGTTCCCTGAAGGGGAATACCGTTTTCCAGAGGACCATGCCTTTTGTCCTTTATCTCCCTGGTATACATTAGGGAGAATCCTATCATATAATCCCTGTATTATCTATATTCGATTATAACAGGAGGAAAATATGCCGGAACCCGCAAAAAGAGATCCAAAAGCACCAAAATTTTTGGAAATTACAATTAAAGACAGTGAAGGAAAAGTCTGGTCAACCTTATATGCACATTCCAAGGATTTTTCTACAGGTTCTGTAGGTTTTTATGCATCAGAAAAAATAACCAATCCGGAAAGCGCAGAACGATACCAAAGCAGCATGAGTTTTACCCTTATTGGTTCCAAGCCCGGAAAATAATACCGGGAAAATAAATACGGGAAAACCCCACAAGCCTGTCTCTGGATTTAGGTGCAGGCTTGTACTGCGGTTTAATCCCTTTATTCTTCCAAATACTCTTCTTCAAGGTTTAAGTCGTCCGAATCTGTTGTGACAGGCGATTCCTGCTTTTTTGGTTTTTTGGGCATCTTTGGAATGGATACTCTGCCGGATCTGTATGTTTTTGCCACGGATCTTACTATCGAAACATAAATAATGAAAACAATTGTAACGGCTATAACCTGCCAGGAGCTGATAACTTCTGCCAGCATCCTTCTTACTTCTTCATTAAACATTTGCTCCCCTTAGGTATATTATATATCCAATATATGCAGTTGTGCCACATGCGGTAAGTCCATCCTGCGCAGCCGGTCATTGCAGGGCTTGTCGTGCAGTATAATACCATTTATCATGGGCACATGGCAGACAAGAAATTCACCGTGCTGGATCTTATCGACATAGACCTTAAAGAACATAATTCGCTTAATTTAAATTGCATAGGCGGCAGAAAGGGACTGGACAGGGAGATTTGCATTCAGGACATAAACCGCCCCGGTCTTGCCTTATCCGGCTTTTTTGAATCCTTTGCCTCCGAAAGGCTCCAGGTTTTTGGACAGGGAGAGGTTGCCTATTTAAGAAAACTGGAAAATGACGGAGAGAGTGAACATATAAACACAATGTTCAGTTATCCCATTCCATGCTGTATTTTTACACATTCCCTCTTTCCCGGCGAAACCTTTGTACAAATTGCAGAAAATGCACAATGTCCGATTTTACAGACAGATCTGCCGACCTCCGAATTCATAGGAAGGATATTACGTGTTCTTTCCGGAATTTTCGCTCCAAGGCAGAGTATTCACGGAGTATTGGTAGAGGTTTACGGGCTTGGAATTCTCATCCTTGGAGATTCAGGTGTGGGTAAAAGCGAAACCGCGCTGGAATTAATTATGCACGGACACCGCCTTGTAGCAGATGATGTTGTAGAAATTCAATGTGTAGGCGGAAATACCCTTATGGGAGCCGGTGCCAATAAAATAATTGCACATCATATGGAAATTAGGGGAATGGGAATTATCAATGTTACCAATCTCTTTGGAGTTGGTGCAATTAAGGACAGAACACAGATAGAGCTTGTTGTTAAACTTGCAGAATGGGATTCAAAACAGAACTATGACAGGATAGGGCTGGAAGATAAATTCATGGAAATCCTTGGGGTTAATATTCCCCTTTTGGAAATCCCGGTAAAACCCGGAAGGAATATTCCCGTTATTATTCAGACTTCTGCCATGAACGAAAGGCTTAAGAAGATGGGCTATAATGCAGCAAGGGAATTTAATCAGAATATTCTTAAATGGATAGAAAGCAGCGCCGCCAAGGCAGTTTACTTTGGCAGCAAGGATATGGTATAGAAAGGTAATTATGACAGAAAGGCTGATTACCATTTCAAACAGGGCAGGAATACATGCAAGGCCGGCAGCAGTTTTGGTGCAGGCTGCCAAGGACTTTAAATCCGGCATATATTTTGAAAGAGGGAATGACAGGATCAATGCCAAGTCCATAATGGGTATTTTAACCCTGGGAGCCCTTTACAATACCGAACTAAAGATAATTGCCGAAGGAGAGGACGAGGAAGAGGCTGTGGAAGCACTTGCAAAGCTCTTTGATTCCAAATTCGAAGAAGACTGATTTACCTAAAGTAAAATAAGCTCTGGAAAATATCTTTTTTATATGATATTATGGGGGGACATGAAAGAACCTACAAAACGCCAAAGAGAAGTATTGGACTTTATCGCCTGGTATATACAGAAAAATGGCTTTTCGCCGGCAATTAGGGATGTAGCCGATAATTTTTCAATATCCGTAAAGGGTGCCAACGATCATATTCTGGCTCTAAGGAAGAAGGGTCTTGTAGAACAGGGAGACAAAAAATCCCGGGCAATTAAACTTGTAAAAAACAGTAACGAAGAAGAAGTAATAAATATTCCCATTCTGGGAACAGTAGCTGCCGGAAGACCGATAATGTCTGAAGAAAATATGAGCGGTTCAATAAGGCTTAATAAAAGCTTTTTTAGAAGGGATGCCGGTTATTTTGCATTAAAGGTAAGGGGCGATTCCATGGAAGCTGCCGGCATCATGGAAGGGGATGTTGCCATTATTTTACAGCAGAACGTCGCGCGCAATGGTGAAATTGTTGTCGTTATGATAGATGAAGATATGAATGAAGGTTATACGCTAAAGCGTTTCTTTCATGAGGGTTCCAGAATACGGCTTCAGCCGGAAAACCCGAAATACCCGGTAAAATATTATACCAGGGAAGTACAGATACTCGGCAAACTGGTTCATATTTTACGTTCCTATGAAAAAACTTCTGCGTTCTATTAACCTAGGATTCCTCCAATATGACAGAAAATAAAAAGGGAACTGCTGGGCAAAGCTATCTCTTTCTTGGTCCTGAACTGGGCGAAAAACAGATTGCGATAAACGATGTAAAAAAGAAAATCGGAGAAGGAGAGGGGCTGGAAGAGATTGTATATTATGCCGGCGATTCACCTGTTTCGAATATTGTTTCCAATATGCTGAATGGCTCTCTTTTTTCGGACAGGAGAATTTTCTATATAAAATGCGCGGAAGTTTTAAAAAAGAAGGAAGAAATAGATCTCCTTGTTTCCTATATGGATTCCCCTGCCGATTATACATACCTTATTCTTATATCCGAAGAAAATTCGGTTTCAAAAACAATAGAAAACAGGATCCTTCAACCAAACAAAAAAATCTTTTACGAATTGCTTGACAGCCGTAAAGTTCAATGGGTAGCTTCCTTTTTTAAAGACATGGGATACAGCATAAGCGCCAATGGAATAGATACGGTTCTGGAACTCGTAGAGAATAACACAGCCGCCCTAAAGCAGGAATGTTCACGTTTAACCCTTTTCCTGGACAAGGAAAAAGAGATTAACGGGGAGGATGTAGAAAAATGGCTCTCTCATACCAGAGAGGAATCCGCCTTTATACTTTTTTCCAGAATTGCAGCAGGAGATTTTTCCAGAAGCCTGGAATCCATAAGGATGCTTCTTGCCGCAAAGGAATCCCCCGTTGCCATTTTTGCCGCCCTGGCCTCATGTTTCAGAAAGCTGATAAGTTACCTTGCCTTAAAAGAGGCTGGAATTAGTTCTGATTCTGAATACAGGAAAATCGGCATTATTGCTCCCGGAGCCAAAAGGGATTATGGAGCAGCCGGAAACATTTTCGATTCTCATGCCGCCGAAACCGCTCTCTCCCTTACCTGTGAATACGATTTCCTTATAAGGTCTTCCAATACATATCCGGAATTAATTCTATTTGACCAATACCTGTATAAAATCCATCTTCTTGGAAGAGGAAAGAATCCGTCATGAAAAATTTTTGTATTTTCCTTTTATTTTCTACCCTCTTTTTTTCGTGCAGAGCCGATGAATCCAACAGGCTTATAATCTGGACCGACAGGCCGGAATTTGCCTTTTATGTAGAGTACTTTAATTCCGGTCAGGATCTTTACAAGGCCGAAGTAAGATATTTTGAGTTTCCCTCAAGACAGTTAAGTGAGTCAGGGGATCAGCCGGACATTGTTATTGCAGGATGGCTGAACAGTGCCTCTGTAAGGAATTTTTTCCGCCCCCTGGATGAGTTTTTTGAAATACATGGACTTGAAAGCTCTTCTTTTTATTCGTCCCTTCTCTCTCTTGGGCGGTTTGGAGACCGGCAATTGTTAATTCCCGTCAGCTTCAACCTGCCCTCGATTGTTTTTTCCAGGGATCTTGTAAATGTATCGGCAAATCCCTTTATTATGGAACTGGATGAAATAATGGCAGGTGCAAAAGCCTTTAATGTTATGAGTTCCGGCTCCTATACTGCCCTTGGTTTTTCCCCCCTCTTTAATAATGAGTTCCTGTACATAGTCAGCCTTCTTTATGGAGCCGAATATAACGAGCTTTTTCCTGCTGTACAATCCTCTCCCATTAGCTGGAATGCCCATGCTCTGGAATCTTCATTGTCCTGGTTTGAAAACTGGTTTGACAATGGAATTGATGGAATCAGGATGGAAGATGATTTTGTTTTAAGATACTTTGTAAACCAGCCGGACAGATTAATTAATACAGGACGCATACTCTACACATATATGGACAGTTCAGGATTTTTTACCCTGCCTGAAGAAAGACGGATGAATTTAAATTTCCGCTGGATAGGCAATAACGAAATAATTCCCATTAGTGACAGCGGTGTTTTTTTCGGTATACATAGAAGAACCCAGTCCGGCAGGGCAGCGGAAGCATTTACAATTTGGTTTTTTTCTGAAGAAACACAGAGAAACCTTTTGGAAGTTTCCAGGGATAAAAGATTAAACGAAATGTATTTTGGTGTTGCAGGCGGTTTTTCCGCAATGCGTACTGTAACCGAGCAGATATTCCCGCAATTTTATCCTGCTTTACTGGGGCATACCGCTCCGGAAGTTTTTCTGTCTTCCACCGGAATTCTTCCCCGTAACTGGACTGCAATTAAAGATAGGGTAATAATACCCTATCTTAATGACAGAATACGCAATGCCGATTCAGAAATAAGATCCCTTGATTCCCGAATTAACGACTGGTATAGATTGAATAGGGATTAATGTTCCCTAATCCAGACCTGACCCACTCCAATGCTTCCCAGTCTCTGTAATGCGGGCAATACCATATTGGCAGGAATGCCAACCACAATTACCCTGTGTAAATTCCCCACAACTTCCTGAGCCACATTGAATCCTGCCGAGATTATATCTCTTGCGGCTCTGGCTGCAGCTTCCGGTGTTGAATATGAGCCAACCTGAATATGGAAGACCCTGTTTGTGTTCGGGTTCGGCAGACCCGGAATTATTTCCATTTCCTGAATGGTATAAGGCCTTGCCGATCTAAAGGGTGATAATTCGGTATCCTGCTGGGCAGGAGGAGTATAGGTCGGTATTGGCTGGAATGCCGGAGGTTGCTGCGCAGGGGGAGGTGTTGTCTGGAAAGGCTGCGGTGTAACAGGTGCACTCTGCGGTTGTGTATAAACTACCGGTGGCGGCTGATTATACATTGCTTCTCTGGCTTCCCTTGCTTCCCTGGCCTCTCTCGCTTCACGCGCTTCTCTGGCTTCTCTAGCCTCTCTGGCTTCCCTTACTTCTCTTGTTTCCCGTGATTCTCTAAGATCCCTTGCATCTCTTATATCAAGGAAGAGCAGGGTTTCTCTTGCCTCTCTGGCTTCCCTGGCTTCTCGTGCTTCCCTTGCCTCTCTGGCTTCTCTGGATTCCCTTACGTCCCTTGCATCTCTTATATCAAGAAAGAGTAAAGCTTCCCTTGCCTCTCTGGCTTCCCTAGCCTCGCGGGATTCCCTGGCTTCTCTCGCCTCGCGGGACTCTCTAGCCTCTCTGGCCTCACGGGATTCTCTTGCTTCCCTGGCCTCTCTGGCTTCCCTCGATTCACGGGACTCCCTGGATTCCCTTGCCTCTCTGGCTTCACGGGATTCCCTCGATTCCCTGCTGTCCATCAGCATTGCTGTTAACCATGCAAGGAATTCATAGTTGGTTGTCGGCAGATATGTTTGAGACGGAGGATAATACCTCTCTTCCTGTTCCGGTGTCGTTACTGTTGTGTTAATCGTTATATTAAGAGGCAAATAAAGTACTTCTGCATCTCTGGGTACTTCCCCATCGCCTTCATCTCCGTTAGGTGCAGCTTCTGCCACCTCCGGCCATGGTTCTTCGGGCATGGGTTCTTCTTCGGTGGGGATCATTTCAATAACCGGCTCTTCTTCTGCCGGTTCAGTAGGCCTTGCCCTTGGCGGAGTGGATGTGGAAATTAGAATTTCATTGTCTGCTGTCAGTTCCAGAGCTTCCCATGCTCCGGCAGAAAGGTCGGCTATTCTGGAAGCGGAAGCAGGAACCCTGCCGACAACTGTTGCCTGTATATCTCTTCCGGTTCTTGTATTTGTTACTGTTACTCTTGTATTCAGAGGAAGACTTGGATGAGAAATGCTCAAACCGTCTGCTGCCAGTTCCTGAGTCGCCTGTCCTCTTTGGTTAAATCCTACCATTTGTGCAAATGCAAATGAATTTATGAATAAAAACCCTAACAGGATCAGCGAAAAACGTTTCATAGAATCTCCTTTTTCCCCAAATCTGGCCTCATTTTAGAAACTGATCCCCTGAAAAAAATAGTACAGAAAACTCTCGAATTTATACTGTTTATTTTATCCAAAGTATTTCTTTTTTGCAATATCATGGAATTATTTTCGGTAAAAAAAGAATTTTATTTATGTATTTTGCACTTTTTGGTGAATTTATGCTCAAGCTGACCCGGTTTTAGCGTTAATTGCTTTCTGTTCCGCCAATCTTTCCTCGTATGCTTTTCTGTCTGCAGCTCTTTTCTGTCTTAGTATGAGGGTTGCAAGATTAAAGCTCGAAACTATAATTGCGTGAGCAAAAGAAAAAATTGCAAAGAAAATATAGATAATTTCATCATCCGCGCTAAAGATCTTTCCTGCAACGCCAAAATGCCATAAAAAGTAATAAACAGATACTAAACCATAAAAAACAATGATGAAGAACAGTACTTTATTTGAAAGCCTGATGCGTCCCCAAATTTCTGCTATGCCGGCTCTGGAGTTATTTTCCGATAAATCGTTTTTCCTTTTTCTGCTCCGGAAAATAAGGCTAAGGTGAAAAATACTTAAAAGAGCGGCAATCCCGAAGGAAATTTCGGCAAAATATGTAAGAACCCTGGTATTTAGGAAGGCACCCATAAGGAAGGGTAGTATGCCTACCGCAAGGATGAGTACATTAATGGAGCTTACGCTATATAAAATTATCAGAATAAAAATAATATGCCATACCGCATTGCTTCTTAGCCAGGCAAAATTCACCTTAAAACTCATAAAGCCCCCATTACCGGAATGATTTTCTGGAATCGTAAATTTTACAAAAAACTACCAATAAAACAATAAAACTTATTATAAGAGGGAGTGAAAGTCCCATTATGACAATTATTTTGGGAAGCTCTGTACCCAATAAGGCGGAACCCAGTCTGATATTTATCAGAACAAGACCTAAAACAACAAAAATTAATGCAATAATTCTCTTGTCGGCTCTAATCATTTATTTTTCCAATTCCAAGGTAATTTCCAGTTTCAAGCTTATAACTGGGCGATACTGGGTTTGAACCAGTGACTTCTACCGTGTGAAGGTAGCACTCTCCCGCTGAGTTAATCGCCCAATAACCGGTTTTTTCAGTATCTTAATGAATCTATCATTATTATATGGAATTTGTCAAGGAATTCTTTAACGGCCGGTATGTATTCCTTGGGAAAGCATATAACCCGGAGGAGCAAGCTCTTCCCAATCTGAAGGTTCCAGCATATCCATATCGATTCTTAGAAAGAAATGATGCTGAAAACCCGGAATCGGACGCAGGCTGTTCTGGATATTCAGGAAAGGAGGACTAACACCGGGGGCATTTAAGTCCGGAGAAGGCCGCATTCTTATCATGGTTTCCGGATTCCTGGTTATTATGTCCCAGGCTCTTTGGGAATCCGAGTAGAGACCCTGTGCGGCAAAACGGTACTGGTTATTCCCGGTCTGATCCGTTAAGGCCTCAAGTGTAACACCCAGATTGTTTTGGGCTACCATGAGGCGTTCTGCAAGGTCTAGCTGAATTATATTATCTGTGGGTTGAATCGGCGGTAGTCTTGAACGGTCAGCCTCCAGAATTTCCACCAGCCTGTTATAATAGGCCTGTGCAGCGAAATAATTACCCCTCATATAGGAAACATTACCCAGTGCATAGAGGATGCGCCTGTTTTGATCCATTCCCCTGTGGGCTGCCATTAAATAGTCCTGTGCCGTTCCCCATTCACGAAGCTGGTAATGGGCGGCTCCCATTCTGTAAAGCAATTCCGGGGGATTCCAGCCGTTAATCTCTGCCTGCCTGTAATAACGCAGGGCACTTACCATGTCGCCCTCTTTTACAAAGTATTCCAGATCCCCCAGAGCGGCATAGAGCTTCCCGAATTCCGGTGAATTTGTAAATAACCGGCGTGAAAGTGCATTTTCAAAGAGCCTTACAGCCCTTATCAGGTATTCTTCGGCAGCAAAGAATTCCCTTCTGTCGATTAATATATCTGCATAACGTCCAAGTGTATTTATATGATACCTGATCCGCCTTGCATTTGCCTCATCCGCTATCTCGAAGACCCTTACAGCAAGTTCCAGAGTGGCCACTTCATCGTTGTAATCGTTATAGTAGTTGTAGTATCTGGCTAGATGATAATATGCTTCAGGCAGTAACGGATTCTGTCTGAGTGCCCTCATTAGAGCTTCCCTTATTCCGCTAATGCTGTTCAGATATTCATTGGGAACACCTCTAACCGTTTCCATTCTTTTATCCAGCAGATAACCACCCATTTCTGAAAGGGTTTCGCTGGAAATGACGGTTCTGTTAGATTCCATAAAATAGGATTGAAGGGAAATCACATAACCCAGATTATCTGTCCGGATGAAGTATAATAACATCCTTTCCATCATTGGGTCGCTTTGGCCATATTGTTCCATGATTCTGGCATAGGCTTCGCGGGCATCTTCGTATTTTGTGGGATCATATTCACCCCATGCCATTGCATTATCACCAAGTGCAAGAAGGCCTTCCCTGTCCATGGGCGTATAATCCAAAATATTGCGTCTTATTAAACTATCCGCAGCTTCGAAATTCCCCATATCGTTTGTAAGCATATCCGCATATTCAAGAACCGCTTCCTTTCTGGGGATATTTCTCCTGTTTCTAGAGGCAGTGAAGTGTAAAAGCTGCTGATATTTCTCTTCTGCAAGATTATACTGCCTTGCAGCTCTGAAAGCCCTTGCATAGGTATAGAACCATGGCTCCCTTTGCCTGATATTATAGGCCTCCAGGAAGCGTTCATTGGCTCTTGCATACCGTCCGGCCTCTATCTGCTCCAGTCCAAGCCTGTAAATTCTCTCCGCCCTCATTGGGGTGTGGATAAAATGCCAGTAAAGGTATGCAATGGACAGGACAACAAGAATTACACCCATAAAAAGCCTGAAAACAGGCAGGAAATTGTGAACAAAGATGTAAGCAAAACTCCCCTGTTCAATTTCCAGAGCCTCTCCCGTCATTTGCTCGTAATTTCTTGGAATATTTATGACTCTTCCCTGAATCCTGCCTGCCAGATCTGCCGCCTCGGCTGGTTTGGCATTGCTAATTATGAGTTTTATCAGTTTAAATAGCTGTTCAGGAGCAACTTCCTGCTCTGCAATTATCTCTTTACAGGCAATTCTTAGATTTAATGGGTAAGAAGCCAGATTTTCCAGGAATTTTACCATTTCTTCCTGTGAAAGTTCTATGTTTTGACTATTATCCGGTGCTTTTGCCCTGGCTCTTGATGCTTCATCAAAGAAATCCTGCATGTCCGGAAGATCGGTTTCGCCATCGTCTTTTTTATCATCATCAGATGGGATTATGGAATCCAGGTCATAATTATCAAATGAATCATTGGAATTTTCCTCCGGGTCTGAGCCCTCAGGGAAAAAATCCTCCAGATCGTTATCTTCGGTGCTGTCGGATATATCCATGTCAGTTGAAACATCATTCTGCTCGCTGGTAATGCCGCTTTCAAGGCTGGCAAAGAGCTCGTCCAGATCACCGCTTTCGCTGCTATCCTCTGAGTCGTCAATATCGAAGCTGACATTGTCCAGGCTGTCGTCAGCAAAGCCGCTGTTGTCAGTGTTATCGTCATCGAAGCTGAGGTCGTCCAGGCTGTCGTCAGCGGAGCTGCTATCGTCATCGAAGCTGAGGTCATCCAGGCTGTCACCAAGGCCGTCAACATCGAGGCTGTTATCGTCAAAATCCGGCAGATCGTCAGCGAAGCTGCTGTCGTCCATATTGCCGAGATCGTCATTGCCTAAATCGTCCAGCTCCATGTCTTCAGAAGGCAAATCTGTGGATTCTACCTGTTCGCTTGTAACATCGTTTTCCAGGCTGGCAAAGAGGTCATCCAGATCACCAAGATCACCGCTTTCGCTGCTGTCATCGTCTAAGGAACCATCGTCTAAATTGATATCCTCAGTGATGCCGTCCAAGCCGCTATTGTCATCGAAGCTGAGGTCGTCCAAATTACTGTCGTCAAAATCCGGCAGATCGTCAGCGAAGCTGCTGTCGTCCATGTTGCCGAGATCGTCCGGCTCTGTGGTATCTAAACCAGCCAAATCTGTGTCGGCAAAGTCCGGCAGATCGTCAGCGGAGCCGATGTCGTCCAAATCCGGCAAGACTGTGTCTTCACCAAAATCCGGTAAATCCGTGTCCTCAACACTCTCAGTGCTATCACCATTAAGATTGTCACCAAAGCCGTTCTCTTCAAACTGGGTGGCTGCAATCAGATCGCCCAGATCGTTAAGATCCATGAAGCCATCGTCCGTGTTATCGGACAGGTCAATATCTCCTGATAGATCAAGGTCGTCAATATCAGCGGCTAAATCCAAATCATCGCTCTCTACAGGCAATAGATCCGGCTCATGATCCGGCAGGAGGAGGTCGTCAACGGGCAGATTCAGCTCGTCTAGGGTCTGTATTTCTCCGCCCAGTTCCCTGAATGAGTTTTTGAATTGTTCCAGTGCCTGTAATGACGGCATATTAAGATACTCTTATATTCGCCGATAATTGTAAAGAATCACATGAAAGCATATTTTACGGCGATGCTCCTTGTTTTGATTATCGGAAATATTGGAGCGGTCGATACCGAATCTTATCAATTTATAGATTATCTTAGATCCCTGCCCGGGCCCGGCATGCCGCAGGTATACCAAAATGGGGTTGTTTTTACTGCGCCTTCTTCTTTCAGCAGGGTTGGAATCTCCTTTGCCCATGAAAATTATTCAAGGGTTCATTGGTTCAGGAATTTACTGATTCCCAGAGATGCCGCCGATTTACATGTGGATGGCAGGCTTCAAAGACATATTGATCCTTATATTGATTCCGGCATTATGTTTCATCTGGAAATGATTCCCGAGAATGTCCAGAACCTTGATTACCGGCTTGTGATTGACGGGCTTTGGACTGTCGACCCCTTAAATCCCCTAATTATCAGCGGTCCTTCGGGAGTCAGTGCATCACGTTTCCCACTTCCGCCGCAGGCTCAAAGGGAAGCGTCCCTTCCATCGGGCTTATATAGATTTAATTTTAATGCTCAGCCGGGAGAAATTATTACCGTAGGAGGGGATTTCAATAATTGGGATCCCTTTATGTATCAGTTAACGGAAATAAGTCCCGGAATTTATTCCATTACCCTGCCTTTCCCTCCGGGGCGAATTCAATATGTTTTTTATTATAGGGGAACCCCTGTTCCCGATCCCTTAAATCCATGGCGTGCCTATAACCGCGAGGGACGCTATGTTTCCGAAGCTTTCATAAACTAATTCCGGTATTCCATGAAAAAAGCCTATGCAGCTTTGTCCCTTGTAATTTTTGTTTTATTTATTGCCGCCGGGACTTTCTTCATCTGGGTCTATTTATCCCAATATGACGGAAATTATGAATTATTCAGGGAATTTATTTTTTCGTATGGAATATATGCTCATCTGGTTTTTACCAGCCTGCAGATCCTGCAAATTTTCTTTGCCTTAATTCCCGGTGAATTTATTGAATTTGCCGCAGGTTATATTTTCGGCGAATGGATTGGTTTCTTTCTTTGCATGGCAGGAATAGCGCTTGCCTCCTCCTTCATTTTTTTCCTTGTACGCAAATTCGGCCTTAAACTGTTCGAGCAGATTTCCGGAAAAAAAGGGTTACAGGAATTTAAATTCCTGGATAACGAAAAAAAATTAAACCTCCTTGTTTTTTTTATCTTCCTTATTCCCGGTACCCCGAAGGATCTTCTTACATATTTTGTCGGATTGACAAAGATGAAGTATCCGCTCTTTATTGCCATTACGTTATTCGCAAGAATTCCCTCGGTCATAACATCCACGATTGCAGGTGCAAGTGCGGGGCAGGGAAGATATACTGTGGTATTTGTAATCTATGGAATAACCGCTATTTTAACCATTGGCGGTTTACTCATTTACCGCAGGCTGAAGAGCCGGACTGCAACATGAGCCTCCACGCGGCAAGAGCCAACTAATCCTACAACATACAGACATGCCGCAAGAGCCCTTAAACCTGCAACATGAGCTGGCCCAAAAAAAAGCCCCTGCCAGGATTATCACGGCGCCGCAGCCTGTCCGCTTGCCGTTGCTTCCTTCCGGACCTGGCGGAGTTCGGCGGTGGCTGCCCGCATGATTCCTGACAGAGACAGCTAATGATACAATATGCCAATAAAAATAGCAATTAGACCCGTTTAAACGCATTGCCTTGAGAGCTGGAATTGGTGTATTATTAGCTATGAGCACTGAGGAAACTGTAGTTGATAAAGAACAGATCAGAAAGGCCATTCAATCCGGAATTCCCCTTACTGTAACTACATTTACGCTCCCCCGGGAAATTGATCTCTATATAGAAAATCTTCTTACCGAATTCCTCATTCAACTGGACAAGGGCTATTTGAAGGATTATGTGGTTTACTGTGTTCAGGAACTTGCCGGAAATGCCAAAAAAGCGAATACAAAAAGGGTATATTTTAACGAAAAAGGTTTGGATATATCGAATCCCGATGAATACAAAGAGGGGATGATCAAGTTCAAGGAGATCACCCTAAGCAATATTTCCCATTATCTTGAGCTTCAAAAGGAAAAAGGGCTTTACATAAGATTGATTCTGCAGATTAAGGGAAATATCATCTATATAGAAGTAAGAAACAATGTTTCTGTTACAAAGACCGAGCTAATCCGAATCCATGACAAGCTTGCCCGTTCCAGACAGTATAAGAGCATGGAAGATGCCCTCTCTCAGGTGCTGGACGATTCAGAGGGTGCAGGGCTTGGGCTGGTAATTCTGGCTCTAATGTTAAAAAAGATGGGGCTGGACGAAGACTGTTTCGATATTCTTGGAACGGATCAGGAGACAATTGCCCGCCTTACCATTCCGCTGGATGATACAAGAATAGAAAACATTGCAGAACTTTCCTCCACCATTGTGGAAAATATAAATTCCCTTCCGCAATTCCCGGAAAACATCCTTTCAATCCAGAGGCTGATAAACGATCCGGAGGCGGAGATTACCGAAATTGCCAGGCATATTTCCATGGATCCCGCCATGACCGCCGATCTTCTAAAAACCGTAAATTCCGCCCATTATATGCTTTCAAAAAAGGTTGACAATATTAACGAAGCGGTAAAGATGGTTGGACTCCGGGGCATTCGGAACCTTCTTTATTCATATGGTACGCAAAAGCTTCTTGGAGACGATTCCCCGGTTAAAAAGGCTCTATGGGAACATAGTTATAAAACGGCCTTCTATGCCTATAATCTGATCAGAAATTTCCGCAAAGACAATGATATTCTGGATGACTCCTATGTAGGTGGAATTCTCCACGATATGGGAAAGATTGTCTTTTCCAATGTACATCCCTCATTGCTGGAAAAGATCCGGACCTTCTGTGCCGAAAAAGGTATTCCGACTTCCACCTTCGAAGATCTTGCCGCCGGCATGAACCATGCGGAAATCGGAGCATCCATTGCCGAAAAATGGAATTTCCCGGACAGCCTGATTGCTTCCATACAGTATCATCACGATCCCCTTTCCGCTCCCAAAGAGTACAAGGATCTTTCATATGCAGTATACCTTGCCAATATGTTATGCGAAATGGAGAAGGGCAGCGTCAGCTTTGAACAACTCGATTCTACAGTCCTGGAAAGTTTTGGTTTTAAATCCAAAAAACAAATAGATCTGCTTTTGGAAAAACTCTCATTCGGTTTTGAAAAAGCAAAAAACAAATAAAGCGAAAAGTAAATAGGGAGGGAATTATGGGAAAATGCATTGAAATCGATGCGGATGGTTTTGATCAAGAGGTAAGGGAATCCGCCATTCCTGTATTGATCGACTTTTGGGCGCCATGGTGCGGCCCCTGCAAAATGCTTGCACCTGTGCTGGATCAAATAGCCGAAGAATATGAGGGAAAAATAAAGGTATGCAAGGTGAATGTGGATGAGGAAGGAGATCTTGCCACAAGCCATAATATAGTCTCCATTCCTGCCTTGATCGTATACAGCGAGGGGAATGTCTTTAACCAAGCCGTAGGAGCAATCCCCAAACACAATATCGAGGCACTCTTTTCGGATCTGCTTTAATACGGGATCTAATTTTCATACCTCCTTGTATTGTTTAAAAGTCCCGGTGTATGGCCGCTTGTAACAGTTATATACCAGTGGGCAGCATTTCTTTCATGCGGTAGAGATTCATCCCTGTTCAGGGTTCTTGTTGCAGTACTTCCCCTTGTAATAATTGCATTGTTGGGATCCATCGACCATTCTCCCCTGGAAACAAGGAATTCCGCGGCCGCCAAAAAGGTGCGGTTATTTATATCTGCCTCCGGGTTAAGGCTTAACAATAAGGAGTCAATAATATTGTCATCCTGATCCAAAAGCCATAAGCCATTTGGGGAATGAAGCAATCTCCTGTTTCCGGAAACCCAGAAATCCCTTGCATTGTCAGTGGCTCCGTCTCCCCGGGAAATGGTTATATCATCCCCCAATTCGTCAATGGAATCTTCGTCACGGGTTCTCATATGAAGGACAATATAGTCCCCTCTTTTTACTTCCACCGGGGCGAATTCGTAAAAAGGAGTGGTCATGGATTGATGAGCAATAAAGAGCCTCATTGCTCCCAGATTCCCCGGTTCAAGGACATAAAATTCAATGAATTCTATCCTTGGATTGGAATAATCCAGCCGCAGTTCGTTAAAAACCAGAAGGGGCATTCTGTCATTCCTGCTTCTGAAGGGAATTATTACATTTAAGGTATTCCTTTCCCTGTCTTCCACCAGAAGATCCACCGTGATCCTTCTGCCCTCCTGTACCGGCCCGGCAAAGGCAATCCTGATCTCCGTACCCTCTTCCAATACCTCATATTCCTGATAGGGGTCAAAATTTGCCGAAACAAGCCTTACAGAATGGGAAAAACTGAAAAGAAGCTCAGTGGAAGAAAGGGATTTACATTCCAGAAAAACCGGAGCCTGGGCATTAATTCCTAAGATTGCCTGGATTGTCCCTTCGGTGGAGCAGGCTGCATTGAGCATGACCAGCATAATGAGCAAGAAACGCAAAAAAACCAATAAATTTAGGGCTTTTTTCATACTATTCCTCCTATAGTATTACTGCACCCGGATGCATGGCACTTTGATTTTTCCAAAAAATTTTTCTTTTTTCCCATTTTTTTTCGTTTTTTTTGTTCTTGTTCTTTTTACCGCTTTGGGCATATTTACGGCTCTTGACATACCGATATTATTAACATAGTATTAGAGACAACGAGAGGAGCGTATCCATGATAGCAAAGAGTGATATACCCAACATCAACGAAAAAACAGCCGAGGGGATAAAACCCGAAGGTGTTCCATACAAGGTACTTGTGGTTGATGATTCCATGTTTATCGCTAAGCAGCTTGGCCAAATTCTCACTTCAGAGGGTTTTGAGGTTGCTGCAACCGCTGCCGATGGGGCTCAGGGGGTGGAAAAATACAAGGAACTGCACCCCAATGTCGATCTTGTTACCATGGACATCACAATGCCTATAATGGATGGAGTAACAGCTCTGGAGAAAATCCTGGAATTCGACAAAAATGCCCATGTAATTATGGTAAGTGCTCTTGGTAAGGAAGATGTAGTAAAAAAAACCCTTCTAATGGGTGCCAAGAGTTATATAGTCAAGCCTTTGGACAGAAAAAAAGTACTGGAAAGAATAATTTCTGTTTTAAAACGCTAAAAAAAGAGTTCCTTAATAAGTTTTTTTCGTATCAGGTAAAAAATGAATACCCATACCATTGCTCAGGATGTCCACTGTATAAAACTGGATATTAATACAAGCGACCTTTTCGAAGGGATATGGCCGATTCCCGGCGGAGTGTCCCTGAATTCCTATATAGTCAAAGGCGAAAAAATTGCACTCATCGATCTTTTCCGTGACTGGAACGGCTCTGTGTCCGAAGCCGAAGCGGCGCTAAAAAGTTTAAACCTGGATTTTTCTTCCATAGATTATCTCGTATTGAATCATCTGGAACCCGATCATACAGGATGGCTAAGGGAGTTCAGACAAAAAAATCCCGGAGCCCAGATCATTGCCACCCAAAAAGGCATGGACATGGTGAAATCCTTCTATGCTCTGGAAACAGGACTTCGTGTTGTCAAGGATGGGGAAGTTCTGGATCTTGGCAATGGCAAAAAATTGACATTCTACGAGGTTCCGAATGTCCATTGGCCGGATACCATGGTCAGCTATGAGAGCGGTACAGGCACCCTTTTTTCCTGCGATGCCTTTGGTTCCTATGGTTCCCTTGGAGACAGGGTTTTTGATGACGATTATAACGACAAAGAGCATGCCATTTATGAAGAGGAATGCCTGCGGTATTATTCCAATATAATTTCATCTTTTTCGACTTTTGTTGATAAGGCAATTAAAAAACTTGCAGCCCTGGACATAAAAACCGTAGCACCAAGTCATGGCATAATCTGGCGTAAAGAACCCCATAAAATTATCGAAAGATACCAAAAATATGCATCCTGGTCCGGGGGAAAGGCGGAAAAGGAAATCGCTATTATCTGGTCATCCATGTACGGCAATACAAAAGCAGGCCTGGATGCAGTCATACGCGGAATAGAAAAGGAAGGAATACCCTATAAACTCCACAGGGTGCCTAACGAAGATGTTTCCTATGTTCTGGCAACAGCTTATAGAAGCACCGGCCTTGTTATTGCAATGCCCACCTATGAATATGCCTGCTTTCCCCCCATGTATTATGTGCTCGATATCTTCAGGAGAAAACATATCTTCGGTAAAAAAGCATTGCGCATAGGCTCCTGGGGCTGGGTTGGCGGAGCAAAAAAGGAATATGACGCCTGTCTTCCAAACCTTAAATGGGAAAGTCTGGATTCTGTTGAATGGACAGGTTTCCCGACAGAGGCGGAATTTGCACTTTTGGAAGAAAGGGGCAGGGAACTTGCCCTAAGCGTTAAAAACAGCTAACGCGTTACGGCCGGAAACGCTGGCTACAGCGTTCATCGCCTCGAAGCTCTTTTCTTTTTATGTTCTTCGTAAGCCTTAAGCCTTTCCAGCTCAAATTGATTTTCTTCATGATAAATATCCAAAAGAAGCTGATACCAAATACTGTTGATATAACTGTTTGGATCCTTGCTCTGTCTTTCTATAAATTCATTTATAAGCACCTTGGCTCCGGCAATATCATGGCTGCCAATTTTATTTTCTACGACTTTAAGCGAGAAGGCTTCTATCTGAGTGTTCTTTTCGATTATCTGCCAGGCCTTGCCTTCTTGTCCCTGGTTTTTATAGAAATTTATTTTTCGCTCAAGAATGCATCTTGCTTCATGGGAGGCGGTATCCTTGATGCTGTAAAGCAGCTCATTTTGCAAACTGATAAAAGCTTCGGGATTCACCGAAAGAGCCAGGTTCTCTATCAGCTTGTGAAAATTATTGTGGAAAAAAGAATCGAAGCCTGCCATCTTGTTTTTCTTGATTTCCGCAATGCAATAATTCAAAAGAGCTTCCTTGTTGTTTATATTCTGGGCTGCCGTTCCCATAATGTTAAAAAGGAAGGATATAAATTCCGAGGGAAAAATTATTGATACCTCATCTCCGGCATTTAGCTGCCACTGGAAATATTCTTCGATGATTGCCTTGCAGTATTGAATGGCCTTGTCATACTGCTCATTGCGGACATGGTTTAGGGCGGTATCCAGCCATTGAGCCAGAACATTAATGTTTTTCCTTTCTTTTAACTGAAGGATTTCTACATATTTATTTTCCCTGATTACCTGTTCTTCGTTAAAAAATCCGTGAATGGCTGTATTGTAAACTTTGGTATTGGCCTTCGCCTCATTGATAATAAATTCCCTCAGTTTCTCCACCGGAATCTTCTTAAGATTTTCTTCAAATTCCGGCCAGTTCTGTTTTTTATGTTTTTCGCTAATTGTTATCTGCTCCAGAATGGCAGCTTCCACAATGGGAATATGGTTACATGGATAGTATTCGCTTTTACATGAGCAGATAAAATGGCTTATTCTTTTTTCTTTTGTAATTATTCGAATGGAATATGTTCCTTCGTTATCGCGGTATTTCGCCTGCCAGTCGTTGTCCGAAAGCTGAAATAATTCAATAATGCCGAAGCCATGTTGGTTTGAAGCGTTTTGATTTGAGGCAGTTTTGCCTACGGTCTTCTGACTTAAGGCAGTGGCAGATTCACTCATATGTTAATTTTAGATCAAAACCGTCATTAATGAAAGAGAATATTTGGAATGATGTTAAAAAACCATGGTTAAAACTATCTCGTGACCATTATAAGCCCTGTTTATATAAAAATTATATCTATAGTAAAGCTTCATTTCTGCAAACCCCATTCCTATATGCGGCGCTATGCCAAAGGTTATGGTGTTAAAATCTGATGCCATAATTGCCGATGCGCCAAGGAGGGTCCCGGCAGAACCTCCATACATATCGTAATGCACCCTTAAGCGAAATTCCTTCCATGTATTGTATTCAAGACTGAACCCGTAATCCGATCCAAAATAATGATGGCTAAAAACATCATATGAACCCCATGTATATCCCAAACCAACAGTAAATTCCTTATAAAAACCGCCTATCGTAAAATAAAATCCGGAAATATCATATCTTACCCTGTCGTTTGAAATGCCGAATTCACCGGGGTTTTCAATTGCGCCAAGGGATGGAAATTTTGACAGCATTAAAAACAATAATATGGGGAGCAATGCCTTTTTCATATTATATTGTGTTATCAGGTAGTATTTTTGTCAATAATTTTATTAATCCTTCACAGAAGGGGGAAAAAACATTAGAATGTATTTATGACAAAAAGTATGACAATTAGAATGGATTCCCTTATCCAGGTTCTTGCCCAGGCTCTGGATATGGTAGAAATAGCAGTTTTGGGAGCAACCACAAATCACGGAAAAAGGATCGCCGTTTTGTCCGCCGCCATGGGAAAGGCTTTTTCCATGAGCGAGGACGAAATTTCCGATCTGGTTTCCTGCGCTCTTTTGCACGACAATGCACTGACCGAATACCTATTGCTTCAGAGCGGACGGGAAGAAGACAATCCCGATATAAGCGATCACTGCCTTATCGGACAGAGGAATGTAAACATCCTGCCTTTTAAGGGATCGGTGGAAGGTTATATTTTATATCATCATGAAAGGGCGGACGGACAGGGTCCCTTTAAATTAAGTGAGGGAGCTTATCCCCTTGCTGCCGAGATTATAGCCACTGCCGACATGCTGGATCTTGAAAGACCACTTGAAGATGTATTGCCGGAGGATCTGCCTTCGCTGCGTGTCAATATTCTTGCCGAAACAGGCAGCCGTTTTACCAAAAGGGCAGGGCAGACCCTGCTTGATGTTCTGGACATGGAGCTCCTGTCTTCGCTCAGAAACGAAAACATTATTAAAACAGTCAGGTCAAAAATTCCTGTCTGGAATATGGACATGAGTGATCCTTCACTTGTTTCGGTTTCGGAAATGGTTTCCCGAATCATTGACAATAGATCAAAGTCAACAGGAATTCATACACAGCAGATTGCAAACCGCTCGATGTTAATGTCCGATTATTACGGCTATAGCATTGCCGAAAAGAACCAGCTCTTTCTGGCAGCCGCCCTGCATGATATTGGCAAGCTTGCAATTCCTCCTGAGGTATTGGAAAAACCCGGCAAGCTTGACGAAAACGAATTTAACATTATTAAGACCCATGTTGCCTATACCAGATCTATATTAAGCGAAATGGAAGGAATAGAAGATATTACCGAATGGGCTGCCAACCATCACGAGAAGCTGGACGGTTCAGGATACCCCCTTGGTAAAAAAGCCGAAGAGCTGGATTTTAATTCACGGTTAATGGCATGCATAGATATTTATCAGGCGGTAAGTGAAGCAAGACCCTACCATCCAAGAAGAACCCACGAGCAGTCGATGGATGTTCTTTATACGATGTCAAAGAACGGAAAGATCGACAGTGAAATTGTAAAGGACATGGACAAGGTAATGGCTCCCTGGTCGGGTAAAAACGTAGAAATTTAACCCTAAACCAAATGGTTGCAATCGTCACCCAAATGGTTGCCATAGACAGCCAAATGGATGACGGTTCAGGTTGAATTATAAATCTACGCCTTAATATTTTTGCCTTTACAAACTATAATTATGTAACATGAGTTTCAGACTGCAGATCCAGTTTCTTTTTTTTCTGTTTCTACCGCTTTTGCTTTTTTCGCAAAACGAAGTTTCAAGTGCCGGTACGAGCCAAGGCTTAAGCCAAGGCACAAGCCTCAGCTTCAACCTGAAGTCCGCTCCCGCTAATCTGAATGTTTATCTCAACGGAAATCTTGTAAGACCCCTTTCCTCTTCAAACGAATTAAGATATTACCAAATCGAAGGAAACGGAAATCTTTCTTTTCGGTCTCCCGGTTATGTGAGTCAGGATTATGTTATCGAAGCTCTCCCCCTTATTAATGATCAGAACCAAAATAATTTTTTGCAGATTAAGCTGGAACTGGAAAATGGCTCTCTGCAAAATTCCGGAAGATATGTAACGGGGATTCAACCAAAGAGCGTGTACTTTACGCCCGATGGCAGCCGCCTTGTTGTTCCGCTTTTGGGGGAAAGAGGCATCGATATTTTCCGTGTTGTTAGAACTGCATCGATTTATTCACTGATCTTTGAAAGACGCCTCCTTCCTCCCGGCGGCAATGCCGCAGGTTTTGTCGAAGCTTTCATGGACGCAAACAGGAGGGAAATTTGGGTCTCCAATATGACCGAAAACAGGGTTTATATTTTCGACATGGACAGCCTGGAATATAAAATGTCCATGTCTACAGGCGGCATCTTCCCCAAGGTCATTACCCAGAATCCGGAGGGAAACCTGACCCTTGTTTCCAACTGGACAACCCATGATATAAGTGTATTTGATTCGGACACCAAAGAATTGCTTGGCCGCATTCCGGTGGGGGGAATACCACGGGGTATGGCATTTTCGCCTGACGGCTTTACCCTCTATGCTGCAATTTACGATGCTCCGATTATTGCCGTTGTGGACATGGCAGAGAGACGTTTAAGAACATCCTATAGATTGTACGAAGGAGTGGGAGCTGCAAGGCATATTATATATGATGAAGGCAATCTCTATGTTTCGGATATGTATAGGGGAACCGTTAATATTGTAAATGCAAATAGCGGAGTCCTTCTGGCTTCAAGGCGCATTGGGCCGAATATTAACACGATAGTCCTGACCCCTGACGGAAGCCATATTTTTGCTTCTTCAAGAGGGAGGAACAATGCGGAGGATTATACAAGGCCGGGACCTGATTTGGGAGCCCTTTATATGCTAAGATCGGATGACCTTTCCCTTGTCGAAAGGGTATGGGGAGGGAATCAGCCCACGGGTCTTGCAGTATCACCTGACGGGGCTCTCATGGTTTTTTCCAATTTTTTGGACGGAAACCTGGAACTGTATATTATTAAATAAAATAATAGAAAGGAGACTTTATGTATTATTATGGTATCGATATTTTTTATATAATTCTGGTTGTGCCTACCCTGCTTTTGTCGCTCTGGGCACAGTATAAGGTTAATGCGGCATTTTCCAGATATTCCAAAATGATTAGCAAAAAGAAAATAACAGGACGCGATGCCGCCCTCTCTCTTTTAAAAACCAGCTCCATTAATGATGTTGCCGTAGAGAGCATTAAGGGCTCCCTCACCGATCATTACGATCCACGTTCCAAAAAGCTGCGTCTCTCCGAATCTGTTTTCTCCCAAAGTTCAGTCGCCGCAATAGGGGTGGCCGCCCATGAAGCAGGTCATGCCATTCAGCATGCAACAGGCTATGCACCGCTTGTACTAAGGAGCACCCTTGTTCCCGTTGCAAATATCGGCTCACGCTTCGGCCCCATAATGGCAATCGGCGGTTTAATTTTTACATTGGAGCCGCTAATCATGATTGGGATCATTCTATTTTCTGCGGCTGTTCTTTTTTATCTTGTAACCCTTCCGGTGGAATTTAACGCATCATCCAGAGCCTTATCCCTCTTGCAGAGTTCAGATATTCTAAGTCAGGTTGAGCTTGAATGTGCAAAAAGGGTGCTGACAGCCGCAGCCCTTACCTATGTGGCATCAGCCCTTACCGCTATTATGAGTTTGCTGCGTCTTATTTTATTGTCACGCGGAAGAAGGCGTTAGGGGGAATATAATGAAAGATTTAAATGAATTTGTTGGTTTGACAAGAGATCGCTTCATAAAGTATGCCGCCTACCATACCACCAGCGACAGGTATAACGAGGAAACCCCTTCCACTCCCGGCCAGTGGGATCTGGCAAAGGCATTGGCCAATGAGCTAAGGGAAATGGGAGCAGCGGATGTAATTCTTACGGACAGTTGTTATGTGATAGCACGTCTGCCGGCCAGCTCCGGCCTTGAAAACAAAACGCCGGTCGGCTTCCTCGCCCACATGGATACATCGGGTGAGGTTTCCGGAAAGGATGTTCGTCCCATCCTTGTGGAAAATTATGACGGAAATATCATTAAACTCCTTGACGGGCTTTCCCTCGATCCCCAAAAGGATAAGGGTCTTGCAGCCCATAAGGGCAGGCCGATAATTCACACCGATGGAAGCACCCTGCTTGGAGCGGATGACAAGGCAGGCATTGCCATCATTATGGGCTTCTTTGAATACCTTCTTAAACATCCTGATATAAAACACGGCCCCCTGGAATTGATCTTCTCGCCCGATGAGGAAACCGGAAAGGGTCTTCCCCTCTTTCCCATGGAAAAAATAAAATCCAGGGTTTGTTATACCCTCGATGGTGCGGCAATGGGTGAACTGGAATGGGAATGTTTTAATGCCTGGTCTGTGGAGGTAAAGTTTACCGGCATTTCCATGCATTTGGGGACAGCCAGGGGCAAGATGGTTAATGCCGCACTTATGGCTGCCGTATACGCAGCAATGCTCCCAAGAAATGAAAGCCCGGAAGCTACAGACAGCTATTACGGCTATTATTGTCCGCTTTCCATTCAGGGAGATGTGGAAAATGCTTCCCTTGAAATTTTTATCAGGGACTTTGATTTTGATTCCGGCCAAAAACGTCTTGAAGCTTTGAATAGTTTTGCAAAAGCAGTGGAAGCACAGTTTCCCGGAGGCAGGGCGGAAGTCCTTTCAAAACTGCAGTATAAGAACATGAAGGAAAAAATCCTTGCCGTGCCGGAAGTAATAGAAAAGCTTCAACAGGCATATAAAAATACGGGTGTAGAAGTTTCAGAAAAACCAATTCGGGGCGGCACTGATGGTTCCAGACTCACCGAAATGGGCATACCCACCCCGAACATTTTTACAGGCGGCAGAAATTACCATAGCCGCAGGGAATGGCTTTCGGTGGAGGAAATGGCCGCCTCCTGCCGCGTGCTGGTGGAACTTGCCGCACTATATTCTCATTGACAGCTTGTTAAAACTGACCTTATACTTCAAAAGATGAAAACATTAATGACAGAATTTGGCTCCTTTGTAGGCGATGTTAGCCGCCTTTCAAGATCTTCAACCGTAATTAATGAGGATAATGTCTATCAGGAAGCGAATGAAGATATTCGCCCCTATCTTGATAAAATGGTTGAAACAGTCATCCTTCCGGGATCGGGTGTGAATGGTCTGGAAAATATAGAAGAGCTTTATAACCATGCCATGAACGGGAAGGCCTGCCTCCTGCTGCCCGAACATTACAGCAATATGGATCTTTCCCTTGTTACCTATTTGCTTGAGAAGGCCGGGGGGAAGGGAGAGGAGATTAGTCAATCCATTATTGCCATAGCCGGGATGAAACTTAGCGAGGATAATCCTGTGGTTTCCGCCTTTGCCAGTGCCTATTCGCGTATAGTTATCTGTCCCAGCCGTTCATTCCAAAACCTTGATGCCGAAAAGGACAGGGCGGAAATCCTGCGTGTAAATGCAATTAACCGCTCGGCAATGAAGGCGGTAATAAGGGCAAAGTATAAGGGACATCTTATTTTGATCTTTCCTTCGGGAACACGTTATCGCCCCGGCGATCCTTCTACAAAGAGGGGAGTAAGGGAAATAGATTCCTATATTAGGTCATTTGACTATATGTGCCTTGCTTCGATTAACGGTCAGGTTCTGCACATACGCCCGGGCAACATGATGGATGATGAAGTGACCAATGACATTGTAAGGATAAGTTTCAGCCCTGTTATTCCATGCGGGGAATTTCGTGACAGGATAAGGTCGGATGCCGAGGCAAAGGGAATTCCCGACGGAGATGCAAAAAAGCAGTTTGTTGCCGATGCAATCATGGAAGAACTTGAAAGAATGCATGAGTTGAACAAGGGAAAAGAGTAGTTCCTGAGTTTTTTTTACAATAATCTCACGCGAAATCGCCAAGTAATTCAGATCACCTGTAAACCAGATCCGCCCTTCCAGAAAACCACATGAATATTGCCTCGGCACGGTTGGAAAAAGAGCTGCCTATTCTGTCCCTAATGCCCGGAAGGGTGCTTGCCCTTGCCATGGAAGCGGCGTATACGACAATGTGGGTGTCCGTGTCAATGACGGCAACAATGGATCTAAGTCTATTGCGGCTAACGGCAGGGATTATGCCGTAGCTCAGGGCAGTAAGGTTTTCCTGAACGAAAATCATTATACCATGCGGTATTTGGCCTGACGGCATTTCGCTTTGCGGAAAATAATAATTATATTGATATATATTTGTGCCGAAGGTAAGGTCTCTCTGGCTGGCATAAATTGTCAGCTCTGCCGGAGGTTCTGCAAAAAACGGATCGGCAATGGCTCTTCTGGCTGTGGGGCTGTCAATAACGATTGAGCTCTCATAAAAGGTTCTCATTGCACCCCTTGAAGCGGAGAAATATTCAATGCCGGCCAGGCTGCTTAATGCCAGTAAATTATTGTAGAGGTTTGTGCTTTCCGCATTTGTCCATGGCCTGTTGGCTGCTCCCTCGGGTTTGGGATAAATATTCAGGGTTTCCACCATAATGCCGGGATTAAGGGAAGAAATTATATTCCTGACATGTCTTGCAAGAATTTCATTGTCAGGCATTAGCTGAGGCTGAATATTTGTAAAGTGAGAGAGTACCTGCCTTTCTCCTGCCAAAAGTGAAGAGGATAGCTCTTGCCCGATAAGGTTTTCAAGGCTCATTGTGCCGGGGGTATCCGCATTCATGGCGGGGAGTACAAAGATAAAAAGCAAGAGCAGGTAAATAAGGCAAATAAGTGCTTTATTATTAAACTTTTTCATAATTGCCTCTCCGGCCGATTTTACCTAATGCCCCTATAATAAACGCGAACCTGTTTGTAAAGGCCTTCGCCTTCACTCTTGGTTTCTACATCGCTTATATCATTTAGGGTTGTATGAATTAAACGCCTGTCGAAGGGATTCATTGGCTCAAGCAGAACGGAGTTGCGGTTTTCCCTGACCCTGTCTGCCACAGAATAGGCAAGGCGTACAAGGGTCTCTTCCCTGCGGACGCGGTAATTTTCGCTGTCCAGAATTATGCGCATATCTTCGCCGCCTTTGCGTCCGGCATAGATATTTACAAGGAGCTGGAGGGCGTCCAGGTTCTTTCCTTTTTTCCCGATTAATATTGAAGAAAATTCGGATTCAATTTTTAGACCGAGTTTCTTTTCTTCCCTGAACAATACATTGATCTTTCCGGTATAGCCCATTTTCTTGATCAGACCGTCAACAAAATCGATCATGGCTTTTTCAAAATCATTTCCGGGTTCGGGGTTTCCGAATATCGGCCTTGTCACGGGCTTTTCGCGTACATCTGCATCTCCATCAACCCTCTGTCCCAGTCCGCTTGTGTGTACCTGAATCTTTACATAGCCCTTTTTAAAAATACCCGAGCGCTGGGTTTCAAGTATTTCCACATCAAAATCGTCTTTCTTTAGACCAAGTTCTTCGGCTGCCCTGTCAATGGCTTCCTTTTCTGTTCTTCCTTCGAATTCGTATACCATATATCTACTCCTTGCTATTTATTCTTTTTTCTTTTCGGCCCCGGAGCTATTTTGGGGGCGTTGGGATTGCCTCCTGCAATTGAGGCAGGAGGGTCTTTTCTTTTGACCAAAAATTTACTGATAAGTACCTGCTGAACGAGGGTTAATATGTTTGACAAGATCCAGTAAACCAACAGGCCGGAAGGCATATCGTATAACACGAAAAAGAAAACAATGGGCAGAACGTATAACATTATTTTCGCCTGATTGTTTCCCCTTTGTTCCGGTGTCTGGGTAACTCTTCCGTAAATGAGTTGGGAACCCACATAGATAAAGGGCAGTAACCTTAGTGCTGTCCAGCCAAGAATGGGAAGGCTGAATCCTTCGGGGAAGTCTATGATGGATTCCGGACGGGAAAGATCCATGATCCATCCGGGAATGAACATTGCTCCCCTTAGATCGAAATGAGTGTTAAAGAGGTTGAACATGGCAAAGAAAATCGGCATCTGCAGAAGCATGGGCAGACAGCCGGCTATGGGATTATAGCCTTCTTTCTTGTAGAACTCCGCCATTTCCTGATTCAGTTTTTGCTTGTTATCCTTGTACTTTTCCTGGATCTCCTTCATTTTTGGAGCCAGTGCCTGCATGCGCAATGTGGATTCGGAACCCTTTCTTGTTAGGGGAAAGATTGCAAGTTTTACAAGTATGGTTAAAAGGATAATTGCAATTCCATAATTTGGAATTAAGCTGTAGAAGAAGGTAAGGAACCATTTAAGGATCCTTTCCAGGGGAGCAAGAAAACCTCTTGTGTCGGCAATGTCGCCAAGTCCTGTATCACGCAGGTTAAAATGATTTTCTCCCCTTTCGTATATGTTAAGTATTTCCTGGCTCTTTGGTCCAAGGTATATATGGTATCTGTCCTGTATGCGCGAAGTGGTTGCAGGAATACTGATATAGAGTCTGGAAGAGGAAGGAATGCCGGGTTCGGGGTTAGACGCAAAGCCGATTTCGTAATCCCTGGCATAGGGCAGGGCAACAAGGGTGAAGTATTTTCCGGCAATGGATGCCCATGAAGGCATATTGTCCATAACGGTAATATCCCTTTCGTTGACCCTTTCAGTTCTCATTCTGCCGGCCCTATAACTCAGGTAATTACGGAATTCGTAACGCTGATCCAGTCTTACAAAGGGAGGGCCAATCTGCGGACTAAAGAGAAGTGTATAGGCAGAGCCGTCAAAATCGAAGGCGCCCGTGAAATTCACCCTGTCCATTTCTATGTTTAATTCAAAAATATATTCACCGGGGATGAATTCATAACGTTTCGTTAGGGTAAATTCTATACCTGCATCGGTTGTAAAGGTCTGATAAAATTCCACCGAATGATTTGATATACGCCTGACATGGAAATTTTCGTTTTGCGGTCTTATCCTTCCCGAAGCTACCTCATCACGGCTGCCAAAGGCAATTGCAAAGGCCTGGGGATCTGCATTTCCCCGGAAGATCATTTCCACCGGAAGACCATCGTCCAGATGATCCTTCAATTGATAGGAAACAATATTGCCGCCTGCATTTGTTAAAACAACGGTCAGAATGTCGGTTTCTATCGTCACAAATTGCTGAAGGGGGATATTCTCGCTTCTTACAAATGGGATTCCCGATTCCTGAATTTCCGGAATTGGAGCCGGACCTGAATCGGTGATGCTTTCTGCCGGAATATTTTCCTCCGGAATGTTTTCGCCCGGTTCAAAGATTAGCGGGGGAGGGCTTGTTGTCTCTCTTGTTACCGGAGGAAGATCCTGGGGCTCCGGCGGCGGGTTCATGATGGATTGCATCATCAAAAAAATGACCATTACCGCCATGGAGAGTACAATTGCTAAAATAGTTCTTTTGTCCATAATTTATCCTTAGGGAAGCGGATCGTAGCCGCCTGAATGAAAGGGATGACAGCGGAGCAGGCGTTTGACTGCAAAGGCAAGGCCGCGCAATGCGCCGTATTTTTCCACGGCTTCATAGGCATAGGAAGAACATGTGGGATAATAACGGCAGCTTGGGAGAAAATGGGGTGATATGGCTGTCTGGTAAAATCTAATTACCTTTTTAAAAATATAACCAAAAATAGAATTCTTATATGCCACTATATTGATTCCTGAATGCCTTTATTTGATTCCATTAGACCGGCTCTGGAAAATAGTTCCTTTAACTGATTCACACGGGTTTTATAATCCATATCATCAGTATAGACCAGTAAAACCAGATCATAGCCTTTTAATAGAAAATTTCGCAGAATTCTATAAGATTCGCGGCTTAGGCGCCTTGAATGGTTTCTTTTTACCGCATTGCCAAACTTGCGGGTAAAGGTAAAGGCTATACGGTTATAAGAAAGTCCGTTCCGCCGGCAAAAAAGCCTTGCTCCGTCACAGTAATAGTTTTTACTGTTAAAAACTTCCCTTATTTCTTCCCTGCTCTTTAGTTTTTCCTTCCCGGGGAACCGGAAAGATCCCTTTTCGCTAATATGGCTTTTTCTCGTCCGAAGCGGTCAGTTTAAGTCTGCCCTTTGCCCTGCGGCGCTTCAGGATCATCCTTCCGCCCCTGGTGGCCATTCTTGCCCGGAATCCGAATTTCCGGTTACGTTTAACCTTGCTGGGCTGATAAGTCCGTTTCATAGGTTCATCTCCTGTATTTATACCCGTGTTTTGTTAAAACCGGGAACATTGACATCAATTTTGCAATGGTAGTATAGAAGATTAGAGGGGCTTGGTCAAGAGCAAGCACTGCCTTTTGCCCATGGAGAAAACCTAAAAATTTTATCACTTGCAAAGATAAAATAAAGCAGGTGCAGTAGACCCGCAAAACATGCTCGTAAACTCGCAAATTTTTTGCGTGCCCACTTCCCCTGCTCAAAATTTATCACTGACAGATACATTTTAAATTTATACAAAACCCATGGGCAAAGAGAATGCAGTCTCAGTCCACCACATTGATGGGTGTAATCTCGTTAACTTGATTTTTTCCTTTCTATGGATTACCCTGTATACGAAGGCAGTTCCATGAAAAAAACCTACAAAAACCTTATCACCGCAGCCGCACTCGCTGTCCTGGCAGCTGCGCTTGCCCGCCCCTTGCAGGCTGATATCGCGGTCAGTAACACCCCCCCTTCCAACCCCACCAGTGTGAACTGCTATTCGGCATAGCCGAATAGCTTAGGAGTTTGCGTAGCAAACTCCAAGCTAAAAGACGTTAGTCTTTTAGCAAACCACCCCATCCACCGCTTTTTGAACGATCCTAATCTTTATACGCTTATCGTTTTTAATAATAATCTGGCCGGCGCTAACACCCATGGGCAGATTATTGACAATAATATAGAAGTGCGGCCCAATCAAAGCATCGATGTCTACCTTAGGATGATGATCCATGAATTCATCCATATCGATATGGAAGAAAAATATAATAAATCCTCAAATTATTCTTTTCTTCATCCCAAGGACTTTGCCTTCCAATTTATGATGGAAGAGGCTTTTTCTCGGGCCATTGAAATATGGCTACATTTGCTTGATCCATTGATCCCCGATGATCGATCTCGTGCTGGGGCCCGCACTACCACAGCTCCCAGAATGATGGATGAGCTGCGGGCTGAAAACCCTCATTATAGCAACGATCAATTGGCCGACATTGTTGCCGCAAGAATGCTTCACCTATACTTGAACAGTTTCAATGATTATACCACATCAGTAATCCCGCAATCCATGTCTAGGGCCTACGGAGATGCAAACGTCCATAGAAACACCTTTTTGATCCCCGAATATGCCGCCTACCGCGACCGTGGGGAAATGCTGTTGCGCCACCAATGGAATCACCTTGCCTCAATAATGCCGTTTGCCATACCTGACGATATAAATTTTGACCGCTATTACGAGCATAATAGATTTATGGAATTTGTTAACACCTTGGCAACGCGAGCGGCGCGGCCGGAAGATAGCATTTTATATTGGATCAACTTTGATGCAGCCGGCTTGGCGCGGGCGCGACTGGCCCGATTTCCGGAGCAAGAGCGTCGTTATGAATACCTCCCCCGCGACGACGAGCACCGACTTAACCGCGTCTTCCAAGAGATGGACCCTACCTTTGTCCCAGTGAATACTGCGAGAACATTCCAACGTCACATGCAAGAAATGTTACAACATAGTCGCTAAATATTTCATGATAAAAAAAATAGGCCTCATTTGAGGCCTATTTTTTTGGGCACGCTAAGGTGTCAGTCACCCATTTTGCCTTGTGGTTTCAGCGATCTAACCCACACAACATATAGCGGTATGGTGCAATCTCGGACACGCTGAAGTGTCAGTCACCGTTTTTTCCTAGTGGTGTGAGTGATCTAACCTACACCATATATAGTACCCACGCAAAAAAATTCCAGTTTTTTTTGTTTTTCCCTTAAAAATCGAAGTGTCCTGCACGCGTGTGCCGTAATAGGTCAGGAGATTTATTATGCGAAGAAAGAGAATAATTAATAATGGAGCTTTTTATCATGTTACTTCACGGACAAATGACAGGATTCGTGTGTTTGGAAATAAGCTTGGGCAAAAAGTAATGCTGATGACATTGCAAAATGCAAAAGAAAAATATCACTTTAACCTTGCAAACTTCTGTATAATGCCGACACACATCCATCTACTAATAAAGCCGGATGAAGGAAACAGTCTAAGCCGTATCATGCAGTGGATAAAAACTGTCTCAGCGAAATGGTGGAATAGTATTCATGGTTCAGAAGATCATATGTGGGGTGAACGTTATTTCGCAAGGGAAATAAGAAACACAAATCAATTTGATTTCGTAATGGACTATATAGATCAAAATCCGGTTGTAGCTGAACTTTCTGCAAGCCCGGAAGCCTGGCTCGGCTCGGGAGCTTTTTATAGAACCCGCAATATCCCCGGCATTGTTGACTTAGACCCTTATGGTAAACAGGCACAGATTGAACTGCTTCCACAAATTCCATTTGCTGTCTCTAAGCTCTTACCTCCAGTTCAGCTTGAGCATATAATAAAGTACTTTGGCACATATGCAGATGACATAGATCGCCTTTTTACCCTTCTCCCAAGAATACCAAAGCTGGCTGAGGCTTCATTTTTATCGAATCCAACTTTCTATCTTCGCTACTACAACATCACATCAGATTACTTAATTTCCGAATATGATGGCTATGACACAATGTATGGCAAATTCCGTTTGTTTAATAATACCTCAGAAACTAAATATACCCATTTTTCTTTAACCAAACTAATTAGCATCCCATCCATGAAGCTTGATTTCTCCTGGAAAAGGTGACAGTCACCTGTTTTGCCTAGTGGTTTCAGCGAGCTAAGCTACACCATATATAGTACCCATGAAAAAAATTCCAGTTTTTTAAGAATTTCTCCTAAAAATCGAAGTGTCCTGCATCCCCGTGCCCACTAGAATTAACAGCTCTCCCCCTACTCCCTCGTCCAGATATTCGACAAGGGAACCCTTGTGTAAGTCCCCGGTCCCCCGGCAAGGTACTTGCTTCTT
>Ga0099364_10000268_pt1 | contig 87388 bp, 76 predicted proteins | sample TergutTh196P3_FD_73070 | JGI IMG/M metagenome (GOLD analysis project Ga0099364, IMG submission 73070) | Microcerotermes parvus P3 segment gut microbial communities from Pointe-Noire, Republic of the Congo - Th196 P3 | ecosystem: Host-associated > Arthropoda: Insects > Digestive system > Gut ...
TGACTGGTCTCTTACAGGTTACCATACTTCCGCCTCCTTTGTCAATAGTACTGTTTCTCATAATCTACTCCTTTACTTTAATGGTTTATAACCCGCGAAATAATTGCAGGTTATTTTTCGGAAACTTAAGTTTCTGAAAAATTTCCTTATAAACTGTATTTTCGCACCGTTTCAACGAAACGGGAGAAAATGCATGGTCTGGTAGGGAAGCAACCGGCTTCCTGACTAGGTCCATTATATCACATTATTAGCAAAAAAAATTAGCCTTTTGGCTAAAAATTAACAAAAAAAAATGAGTTTTTTTTACCACGAACCACACGAACAAACATGAAAAAATTGGAATAGCCCCTTACCCTTTTCTCTTTCCCCCTTCTGCGCTACAATTCCGCAATGGAACCCATTATCCTGGCTTCGGCGTCTTTAAGGCGGCAGGAATACTTTAAGCTGCTGGCTCTGCCCTTCAGCATCATGCCCGCCCGAATTGACGAAACACCTCCGGCAGTAGTTAATCCTATAGAATTTACCGCGGATTTGGCGGTCAGAAAAGTTAAAAAAGTGATAGAAACAATGAGCAGCCGCCTGCCTTACTGGATATGCGGGGCCGATACTGTTGTTACTCTTAATGGCGAGGTTTTCGGCAAACCGCTTAACCGCGATGAGGCAAAATCCACTCTTACCAGACTTTCCGGCAGGGAACACGAAGTTGTAACATCTATGGCGCTTTACAACAGGCGCAAGGACAAAATAGACTGCCGCTCGGTAAGCTGTTTTGTCGATTTTGCTCCGTTTTCGGACGAAGAAATCGAATGGTACCTGAATACCAGCGAATGGCAGGGTGTAGCCGGCGCATACCGTATTCAGGGCATTGCCGCCTGCTTTATCAATTCAATTAAGGGCTGTCCAAGCACAGTTGTAGGCTTGCCATTGCGCGAGTTTTATGTCATGCTTAGGGATAACGGCTACCCGTACGGGGGCTGATTTTCCACCGCTTTGCCGCAAGGCATTATAGCAGTGAGATACAGGGAAGGCTGGGACTGTCCAGAAAGTACAAATTTTACCACGAACCTCACTAAAAAACACGAACTTTTACTTTGAATTCGTCCTTTTGTTCGTGTTCGTTTGTGTTGGTTAGTGGTTAAATATTCTTTTCGGACACTCTCCGGGGGTTTTTCGTCTAGAAAAACCCAGTGTTAGGAGGATACATTGGCAGTAGTTACCATGAAAAATCTCCTGGAATCAGGAGTGCATTTTGGTCATCAGGTGAAACGCTGGGATCCGAGAATGAAAAAATTCATTTTCGCGGAACGGAACGGCATTCACATCATCGACTTACAAAAGACAATCCAGGCGATCAAGGACGCATACGAAGCGGTGCGAAAAACAGTCGCTTCGGGAAAAACAGTGCTCTTTATCGGCACCAAGAAGCAGGCTCAGCAGGCAATCCAGAAAGAAGCCGAGCGCTGCGGAATGTTCTATGTAAATAACCGCTGGCTCGGCGGAATGTTAACAAACTTTGTTACCATCAAAAAATCCCTTCTGCGGCTTAAAAAGCTGGAAAAAATGGAAGTGGACGGGACATTCGAAAATCTTACAAAAAAAGAAATCGCAGCTCTTGGCAAGGAACGTACCAAGCTGCAAAAAAATCTCGGCGGCATAAAGGAAATGAAGGAACTGCCCGGCATTCTTTTCATTATCGACACGCGCAAAGAGGCAATCGCGGTTGCCGAAGCCCAGCGCCAGGGAATTCCCATTGTGGCCGTTGTGGACACAAACTGCAATCCTGATGGTATAAGCTATCCCATTCCCGGCAACGATGATGCGATAAGGGCGATAACGCTTTTCACGCAAATCGTTGCCAACGCTGTGGTGGAAGCCGACAATGAGGTGGGCCTTAAAATTATCGAAACCCTCGGCGACGAAGATATGGAAGGCCTGTTATCCGATGTTTCCGTTAAAGAAGAAGACAGGGAAATCGATATTGAAAAATATTCCACCGAAACCGTGGCGGAAGCACCCAAGGAAGAAAGCCACGAGCCGGAGGAAGAAAACCAGATTCATGTTGATGTTGATAAAGTTTACGCTGATGACGAATAACAGGAGGAATATAATATGGCGGAAATTAGCGCGGCAGATGTAAAAAAACTCAGAGAAAAAACCGGAGCGGGCATGATGGAATGTAAAAACGCCCTGGTTTCAACCGGGGGCGATTTTGACAAGGCCGAAAAACAATTAAAGGAAAAGGGGCTTGCCGCCCTGGAAAAAAGAGCCGGCAGGGCGACCAACGAGGGGAAGGTTTTCGTTAAAATTAAGGGTTCCGGCGCAGCGCTGGTCGAATTGTCGTCCGAGACTGATTTTGTAGCGCGTAACCCGGACTTTATTGCTCTGGGAGAACTTATCGCGGACAAGGCTCTGGCAAACGGCTGGAGCGTACCCAATGATGATCTTAACGGCATGGTATCCGATCTTGCCACAAAGATACGTGAAAACATGAGCCTTAAAAGGATCAAGCTGGTTAACTCATCACCTTCTGAATATCTAACGCAGTACATCCACGGGGACGGCCAAATCGGCGTGGTTGTAAAGTGCGAATCTGACAATAGTGAAATTTTTGAAAACGAGGAAGTAAAATCTTTTATTTTTTCATTGGCGCTGCACATCGCAGCTTTCAATCCCCATGCCCTGGATCGCAGCAAAATCGATCAGAGCTGGCTTAAAGAGCAGGAAGAAATCTTTCGCAAGCAGATGGAACAGGACGAAAAACTTAAAGGCAAGCCGGAAAATGTGCTGGAAGGAATTTTAAAAGGAAAAGTAAACAAGTTCCTAGCCGATATATGCATGATGGAACAGGGTTATGTGAAAGATGAAAAACTCAGCGTCCAGCAGGCGATAGCGGAATGTGCAAAGAAGGCCGACGCAAAACTCGCCATAAGCGAATATGTCTATTACAAGGTTGGCGGCGAATAGAAAACAGGAGAAAAAATGCAAAGCGTTATTTCCTCGATCGAGGAACGAATGAAAAAAACGGTTGCAAGCCTGAAAGACGGCTTTGCATCTCTTAGAACCGGCCGGGCTTCGGCGGCATTATTCGATAAAATCAGGGTTGATTACTACGGCGAAAAATCACCCTTATCCCAGGTTGCAAATATTTCTGTGCCGGAAGCCAGGCTCATCGTCATTCAGCCCTGGGATAAAAACCTTATCGGCGAAATAGAAAAGGCCATCCTTTCTTCGGAACTGTCCCTTAACCCCTCCAACGACGGAAAGGTAATACGTATTTCTATACCGCCGTTGACAGAACAGAGGCGGAAAGAACTGGTAAAACTGGCAAAAAGCCAGGCGGAACAGTCCAGGGTGTCTGTCCGCAATATCCGGCGCGACGGCAATGATGAACTGAAAAAACTGCTGAAAGATTCCGGGATTACCGAGGACGATGAAAGCAAGGGTTCCGCTGAACTGCAAAAACTTACAGACAACTACATCGAACAGTTGAACAAAATCCTGGAAGAAAAAGAAAAAGAAATAATGGAAGTGTGATGGACAGGGAACCGCAAGTTTCGGGATATCCGGTTCACGCCGGGATTATCATGGACGGGAACGGGCGCTGGGCTCAGCGGCGCGGCCTTAAACGTACACAGGGTCATCTTGAAGGGTTAAAGGCGGCAAAAAGAATTGTAAAAGCTGCACGTGATATGGGCGTTAAATATCTTACGCTCTATGCCTTTTCTACCGAAAACTGGAAGAGAACGGCCGAGGAAACGGGATTTATCATGAGCCTTGTTAAACAGCACCTCAGGGCCGAGCTTGATTTTTACAGGGAAAACCGCATCCGCATACGCCACGCCGGAGACTCAGGCGGACTGCCGCCGGACATTCAAAAAGAACTATCCGGTGCCATAAATGATACAAAAGACTTCGACGGTATGCAGGTAATACTGGCTATCAATTACGGCGGCAGGGACGAGATCGTCCGCGCTGTGCAAAAACTGGCAGGAATGCGAAAGCTTGCCGCCGAGTCTGAGCCGGCGGAAAATATCGCAGAGCGGGACATTGCCGGCTGCCTGGACAATCCCGACATTCCCGACCCCGATCTTATTATCCGCAGCGCCGGCGAACACCGTACCAGCAATTTTCTGCTTTGGGAAGGCGCGTACTCGGAGCTTTATTTTTCACAAAAACTGTGGCCGGACTGGGAAAAAGAGGATCTCAAGGCCGCCCTTGAAGATTTTTGCAAACGCGACAGACGCTATGGCGCCGAAACCGCCTCGGCAATGAGCGCCTAACGGGGACATGTTATGAAGAAACTTGCGCAGCGGCTTCTGGTTTTTTTAATAGGGATTCCTTTAATAGTTATCCTTGTGCTCTTTCTTCCCTACTACCATAATCTGGCTCTTAACGTAGTGATAATTATTTTTACCGCAATCGGCGCCGTTGAATTTTCAACAATGCTTGAAAAAAAACACCTGAAAATATCCAGGATCGAAGCGGCAATCCTTGGGGCATTGGCTCCCGCCGTGGAAACATTATCACTTGTTTTTAACTGCTCCCGCTTGTCGGTTCCGTTTTTCCTTATGGCGGGTTTATTCTGGGTTCTTCTTTCCAGGATATTTTCGCGACTGGATGCAATCGAAAATTTTGCCGGACGCCTTGCCGCCGGTTCATCAGTATTGATATATCCTGGGGTATTTTTATTCTGGCTGGTTAGAATGAGCGAATGGAAAAATTCGGGCATAATAATTCTAATATTTTTGCTTGTAACAATAGGCAGTGATTCGGCAGCATGGCTGGCCGGAATTCTTTTTGGAAAACGAAACAGGGGAATAGTGCCTGTCAGCCCCAATAAAAGCATTGCCGGTTTTATCGGCGGCATCTTCGGCTCCATTTTAATTAGCTGCGGCGCGTATTTTATTGTTCCTTCTGTTTTTATTATGCGCGGCGAAATTCTCCCCGGTACGGCCGCGGCAGTATTCCTCGGGCTATGCACGGGAATTGCCGGCGCTTTGGGTGATCTATGCGAATCGGCAATAAAGAGAAGCTGCGGCTTTAAGGACTCCGGCAATATCATGCTCGGCCGCGGCGGTGTATTGGACTCCATCGATTCAATCGCTGTTGCCGCGCCTGTTTTTTATCTTCTTTACAGCCTGCTGTTTATCAATTTCTGATGAAAAAACGAATCGCAGTCCTTGGAGCTACAGGCTCGATAGGAAAAAGTTCTCTCGATGTCCTTTCCAAAGACAGAGACGCTTTCGATGTCGTTCTTTTAAGCGCCCATAACGACAAAACAAAGTTACGCGAAATTTACGACTCCTGGCCGCAGGCTGTTTGCGTGCTTTCCGGGGAAGTCGACGGAAAAGAAAAACTGCTTGCCGCCATTGGGCAGGTAAGGGCGGACACAGTTATAAACGGCATTGCCGGCAGCGCGGGACTGGAGCCTTCACTGGCGGCAATAGAAGCCGGCAGCGCCCTTGCCCTGGCAAACAAGGAAACAATTGTTATGGCCGGCAGCCTTGTTTCTCGCCTGGCATCTGAAAAAAAATCTAAAATAATTCCTGTCGACTCCGAACACTCTGCCATTTTCCGCATGATAGAAGCTCATGGCAGGCAAAACACAGATGAAATTATACTAACCGCTTCCGGAGGTCCGTTCAGGAACAAAACCCTTAAAGAGATGGAAAATATAACGGTCGAAGCCGCCCTCGCCCACCCTACCTGGAAAATGGGGAAAAAAATCTCGATAGATTCGGCTTCCATGGCAAACAAGGGGCTGGAAATAATTGAAGCGGCGTATCTTTTTAATATGCCCCCTGAAAAAGTAAGGGTAACCATCCACCCACAGAGCATTGTTCATTCCATGCTGAAACTGCACAGCGGTGCAATTTACGCCCAGCTTTCCATGCCCGACATGCGCCAGCCAATTCACGATGCCCTTTATTGGCCGGACATAAAACAAGGCAATTTTCCCCCGCTTAGTTTCGATTCTCTTTCACTGGAATTTGAAAAACCCGATATCAATAAATTCCCCATGCTGGGCTTTGCCTGGGAAGCGGCAAAGCTGGGCGGCCTTTACACTTGCGCCTACAACAGCGCCAATGAAATCGCCGTCGCCGCCTTTTTTGAAAACAGAATTTCCTTTCTTGAAATACCGGTGATTGTCAGGTATGTTTTAGACAGGGGCTGGGCTGCAGAATGCGGCGATATCCGGACAGTTCTTAAAGCGGATGAGGATGCGCGCTCCATGGCTGTTTCTTACATCAACAGGTAGATAAGGATTTTTGCATGCTGATAATGAAAGTAATTCTTGGGCTTTTTGGCCTTGGGATAGTGGTTTTTATTCATGAACTGGGGCATTTTCTCGCCGCTCGCCTTACAGGCATCGACGTAGAAGCGTTTTCCATCGGGTGGGGAAACCCGATCTTAAAAAAGAAAATAGGCGAGGTTGAGTACCGGCTTGGAATGTTTCCAATCGGCGGTTACTGCAAAATGAAGGGCGATACCGATTACAAGGAAGCCTGGGAAAATATTGTCAATGGGATAAAACCCGATAAAAGATCATTCCTCGGCTCCTCTCCGGCAGCCCGGATTCTTGTGTCCTTCGGCGGTCCCCTTTTTAATCTTGCCTTTGCCATACTTCTGTTGTCTCTAATTTGGGGCATCGGCTTTGAAATTAATACCCTGGAAAACAGGATTGTTCTGGCATCGGAAATAACCGGTGAAATATTCCCGTCGGACGAGGCAGGACTTAAAACTGGCGACAGAATTATAGAGATAGCAGGCACAAAAACCCAGTATTTTCATGAAGTACAGGAAATCATAACCCTGAATGCCGAAAGGCTTTTGCCGGTTACGATTGATCGCGACGGCGAAATAATTCACTTGTCTGTAAGGCCTGTTCTTGACAAGGCGACAGGCGCGGGAAAAATCGGTGTTTATTTCTGGATTGATCCGGTAATAGAAAGTGTCGCCGAAGGCGGCCCTGCGGAAATTGCAGGGCTCCAAACCGGAGACATAATTATTTCCGTTAATGGACAATTGCTTAATAACAGCCTGGATTTTATAAAGATACTGGAAGGGTCTCCCCCTTCCCTCGCTGTGGAATACAGCCGCGGCGGCCTGTTATACGAAACTTTATTTACCGAAGAAAACCTCTCCCTGGGCGAGGCAAATTTGGGCTTTTCCTGGCGTTCCGTTCATTACCGCACTCCGCGCCTTTCCCTTCCCGCCGCCGCCGCCAAAGGTGCAAGCGAAAGCTGGAAAACCCTTTTGGTATCCATTGCCAGCCTAAGGCTGCTGTTTAAGGGAATTGATCTGATGCAGGCGGTCTCCGGGCCTGTGCGCATAACATACATGATGGGCGATTTGGCGGCGCAGGGGTTCGGCCAGAGTGTTGCCACAGGTCTGCGTTCAATGGCGGAGTTTCTTGCACTTATTTCGGTTGCTCTTTGTGTAATGAACCTGCTGCCCCTTCCGATACTGGACGGAGGCATGATTATCCTTTTTACAATAGAATTAATCCGCAGAAAGCCGGCGCATCCAAAGGCAATTACGGTATTTCAGACATGTGGTATGATAATAATCTTCGGCCTTATGTTTTTTGCCGTTTTCGGCGACATAATGTACCTGGCGCGCCGTTAAGCCAATATAATTATAGAGGAAGTGCAGTATGAAAAAAAATATACCGTGCCCTTGCGGCAAAGTTTTTTCGGCTGAATATGAAGAAGAAACAGACCTGGATCGTAATCCGGAGTTTATCGACAAAATACTCGACGGAACATACATAAACTTTACATGCCCTGACTGCGAAAAAGTACACAAGCCCGAGTATCCGGTCAGCCTTTTATGGCAGTCGAAAAAACTAAATTTTGAAGTTTTACCGGAAATGGACAGGGGAGAATTCTACCGCAGAAAAAAAGCCAATGCCGATTTTGAAACAATTATTGGCTATCAGGAACTTGCCGACAGGATCGCGGTAGTACGCGACGGCCTCGAACCTGTTGCTATTGAAGCGCTCAAATATTACCTGCTAATCAAGGCTGAAGAAACATACCCCGATCTGGAAATTAGCGCATGGTATCAGGGAAATGTCTCGGGCGGAATTGAATTTCATCTTTATGGAATAACAAGCGATGAAGTTGCGGTGATGAGGATTCCGCGTGAAGTTTATGAAAAAACACTTGAAGATTACAGAAAACACCCGGGTAAAGATATTTTCGCGTCATTGCGAATCCGCTCATACCTTTCGGTACAAAACATAACAAGACCCGATTTTCTTAAATAAGAGTAATTTGAATGAAAAATACGGCATTTACATTCATTCTAATGCTTTTTTGCACTCTTGGTGTATATGCCCAGGATAATGCAGGAAAACACAGGGGAGCGGTTACAGCGCTTGTCCATAACGGTGCTGAAATTTTAAGTGCTGGTGAAGACGGTTTTTTGGGCGTTTGGAATGTGCGGGAAAGAGCCGCCAAAACCCGTTTCCAGCTTACAACCTACAGAATTACCTACATGATAAAAAATCCGCAAAAAGATGAAATATGTATTATTGAATACGGCGGAATAGATCTTTACCGAATTTCTGTCTGGAATTATCAAACACTAAAAAAAATATTTTCACTGGAATCAAATAGTCCAATAAGTTATGTAAATTATTCTGCTGCCGGAAGTTTTATTATTGCATCGGGATATAACGGTGAAAACCTTACCCTAATCGATTCTTTAACGGGCGATTTATTGCCTTTCGGCGAATCTCTTACGGCAGCGGCGGTTTTCGCCGCAACCGGCAGGGCAGAGCGCAATATGCTTGTCTATCAGCCAAGGGGCGAAGGCTTATCCGGCGGATTTATTTCCTACCGGGACATGGAAACAGGCCGGCAGACCTCCGGTTTTGATGCGCCCGCAGGAATGTATTCCCTGATCGCCTTCGGCAACAACCGTTTTCTTGCCGGCTTTAATTCCGGTGGTTTATTGGTTTTCGATGCATCTTCGGGCGCGGTACTTGGAACAAACAGGCAGATAGGCAGAGACGCCCTGCTCTGCCCTGCCGGCAATGAATTCTACGCGGCGGACAGGAGTACCGGCGAGCTCTTCCTTTTTTCAATAGACCGTGCAGGAAACCTGGTAACTAACAGCCGGACGCAGTTAATCGAGGATGATTTTTTTAGATTCCGCGATATTAGCGTGATTGCCTGTAACGCGACCACGGTATTTTCCACACTGGACGGAGGGCTCTGGCTGCTTGAACGCGGAGGGCGTCTTTTTGAACTGGCGCATCAACAGCAGGAAAAAATTGTGGAAATAGCCGTTTCGGGAACAAGCATTGCCTTTCACACCGAAAACGGAGAACTGGGGTTTCTCCCCCTGGATTACGGCAACCTGGGCGGGAATACAACCATAACACTGGAAAATCAGGAAAATTATTCGCAAATAACATCTCTTTCTCCCTCCGATTCCGGCGCAGGGCGGTTCCTTTTATGGCAGAATAACAATACCAGGATTTTACCCAAAGTTTTAAACCCCACGCTCCAAAACGATTTAAGTGAAGAAGTTTTATATTCCGGGCAAATAATGGATGCAATGCCTCTTAGATTCCCGCTTCGCAAAGCAGCATCAAATAACGGCATGATCCTTTTCCTTGATGCTGCCGGTAATATATCCCTGCACGAAACAGCCGACAACGGGAGAAACCGGCTTTTTTCTTTTTCATCGGTCGGCGCCATGGATTCCGTATTTATTAACGGCGAAACATTTATTCTGTGCCGCAGTGTAGTTTCGCCTAACAGTCCGTTCGTAATAGTAAATATTAAAACAGGAGAAACGGTTCCTGTTTTAATGCCGTCTTTGGCGGGAATAACTGCGTACAGGGGCGACTCGGATAATATTTACATTGCCGTCGCAGAACAGGATGCCGGCGGCATAAAGACATCTGTATTAAACCTAAATTTTTATTCTCCCGTTCAATCGGACAGATTGTTTGAAACACGCGGAGAAGACACTCAAGTTTCTATTGCCGAATCGGGGGGCAGAGTCGCATCTTCCCTGGGAGCAGACGGCGCGGCAATCTATACAGAAGAAGGATTAATTTATTTCGAAAGAACTCCGGGCATTCCTGTTAAACTCACCGGCTGGAGAGACTGCTTCATCTGCCTGGACAGCGAGGGCAACATCGCCTGGCACAACAGCCAAAACGGCAGGATTCTCGCGGTATTCAGCCTTTATCAGCACACATGGGTATTGCAAATCGAAAACGGGAGAAAAGAGGGCTCTGTAGTCCCGGACTAATCATGCGACGGGTTGCTTTTTACCTTATCTACCGCGCGGCCTACGGCATTATAAATACTGTCGGCGTAGGATTTCTCGTTCATTGCCTGGGCTGCGTACATGCCTCCCAGCAATGAAAAACGGTACAAAGGTTTGACCGAATTCAGCGCAATCGCAGCCATATCTACTACACAATCATTACATTTGCATACATCAGCATCGCTATCGAGCCGTTTTTCAAGTTCATGGTAAACCAGTTCTTCGGCCTCATTTTTTAAAAGATCAAAATCATATCTGTCTACAAACGCCATAATTCCCCCTGCTGAAATGATATACTTAAAATATAATGCTCATTTTATTATTTTTCAAATTCCTGCGGCAATCCTGTCCTTCGTCATTGGCAGAAATTTAGCATATTTTGCCTCCAAAACAAGTTTAACAGTGCCGATCGGGCCGTTTCTCTGCTTTGCTACAATAAGATCCGTCGGTATTATATCACTTTGCGCCGGGTTGTCATCTTCCTTCTCTTTTTTCCCCCTGCGTGCCTGCTCACGGTGAAGGAACAAAACCAGGTCGGCATCCTGCTCGATTGAGCCTGAATCACGCAAATTCGCCAGAGTCGGCACTTCACCGTGAGCATCGCGGTTAAGCTGGCACATAACCACCACTGGAACATGCAGTTCACGGGCAAGGCTTTTTAAGGAACGGGAAATTTCGGAAATCTGTTCATAGCGGGGCATCATGCCGTTTTCATGGCTTATAAGCCCAAGATAATCGATAAATATTATCTGCACCTGCTGCTGGGAACAGTGTTTGCGTGCTTGGGCGCGAAGATCCAGCAGTTTCATATTGGGCATATCAACAATATAGAAAGGAGCTTCATACATTTTACCTGATGCGTCGACAATCTTTTTGAAATCGCTGGGGCTTAAAAAACCGCTGCGGAGATTTTGCGCCTGTACCATTGCCTCGCTGCTTATAAGCCGCTGAACAAGAGCAATGTCGGACATTTCCAGCGAGAAAAATGCAGCGGCAATTCCCTGGTGAAAGGCAATGTTTGCAGCCATATTAAGGGCGATGGCGGTTTTTCCAACCGAGGGTCTTGCCCCTATAACGATAAACTCATCACGCTGAAAGCCGGAAGTAAGCTGGTCAAGCCTGTCGTATCCGGTTGAGATGCCTGTAATGGGCTTCTTTGTCTTGTAGACCTTGTCGATAATATCGATTGTTTCCGCAAGAACCTCGCCGATTTTCCTCGACGAAAAAGTCTGGCGCTCATCACTCAGTTCAAAAATATTCTGCTGGACTTCCTCCAGCACTTCCCTTGAATCCCTGGATTCATCGTAAGCGCTGACACCAATCCTGGACGCAACACGCAGCAGTGCGCGGCGCAGAGAGTAATTTTTTACCGATTGCGCATAATAGTCGATGTTCGCGCTGGAAGGGATAACTGTAGTAAGGCCCGCCACATACGAAGGGCCGCCTGCTTCATCAATTTTCCCAAGCTGCTTTAATTCCTGTACAACTGTCTGTATATCGGGACGCAGCCCCTTGTTATCCAGGCTTAATACCGCCTCGAATATTCGTTGGTTTGCCCTTGAATAAAAATCATCGGGGCGAAGATGATGCTGGATAACCGAAGATACCGCTTCGGCATCAAACAGCAGACTGCCCAATGCGGCGCGTTCCAGCTCATCATCGTGGGGAGGGGTTTTATCCCTGGTTACCTGGGCCATATTTCTGTTATGGCTATTCTGCTAAAGGGTTTTCGCCTAAGGCTTCGCCGCCGGAAACCGCTCCGTTATCCGAAACCGCTTCCCCCGTCTCACCGGAAGCTGTAGTATCCGCCGCTGCTTCAACAGGATTAACCGGCTCTGTTTCTGTCCGGGCCGTAGACTCCTCTCTCCGGCGACGGGCCGGCCTTGCAGCAGCCTGCGGAGTTTCAACCTTAACCTCCTGAGCAATGATATTTATCTGCACTTCCGCACTCTGGTTTTCGTAAAGTTTAATAACCGCTTTATACTTGCCCACGCTTTTTAATCCGCTGGAGGCAAGCTCTATACGTTTGCGTTCAATCTGAAAACCATGTTTGGACAGTTCATCGGCAATTGTCTGACTTGTTACGGCTCCGTAGAGTTTGCCGTTAGCGCCGGCCGGCATGGTGATTGCAAGTTCGAGAATTTCCAGCCTTTCCTTAAGGCCAAGGGAATCCTGGCGTTTTTGTTCTTTGCGCTTATCAATCTCTTCCCTGCGCGATTCAAATATCTTTACCGTTCCCGGCGTATAGGGAAGAGCTATTCCCCTCGGAAACAGATAGTTACGCGCATAACCTTTCGCGACGTCTTTTACATCGCCTTCCTCACCCAAAGTGGCAAGATCCTTGTTTAAAATAACCTTCATTCCAAGCTCCCCGGAAAACTTCTTTAGGTTGTCAGAAGTTCTCCAAAATTTTATGCAGCCTCCAAAAAAGGCGGCTGTTAACGGACGGTATTTTAAAACCCCGGAGTAGAGGTTGGTCCGTTATTTTTTGGCGCCCGAAAGGGCACCCAGTTTTCGGCAATCCCCAGAAGCACAACAGCGGCCAGGGCAACTGTGTTGATGCCCGGGCTGAATATAACCACGAATATTAACACATTTATTATCAATCTTACCACAGGCGAAACAGTCATTCTGGCAAGAATAAAAATGATAATTCCGGCACCCTGCGTAAGAAACAGTATAGCGGAAATAACGAGAACATTCCATGCAGCTATTTCGGGAACTGTCATTCTAAAAGTCCTGGCCAGCAAAATTACCGCCAATGAACATGACATAAACCAGATGGTATTACCGGGTGCGCGGAAAGTGATAATTTCCGGTGAGGACTTGCGTTTTTTTAATATCCAGGCGGCAGTTAATGATATCCGGCGGTTTACAAAGAACAGCAAAAACATTGATACAACCGCCCCTCCCCTCAATGTAATGCCGCCGATAATTTCAAGCACTCTTTCGGGCGTCAGCCACTCCTCCAAAAAAGAACGCCTTGCGGCATCAACTGTACTTGACGAAATGATCGCCGAAGATAAAAAATCGGCCTGTGCCTTAATAAAGGCTGCAAAGCCGGAATTGTTCCTGCTGCCCAGGACGATTAACAAAAAAACAAGAGCGCCCGTTACCGAGGCAATGATAAAGCGGTATGCCGTTCGGATATTCACAATACGCGTTCCCTTACTTCCGGCCATGATCCAGGTAAATCCCAAAGTTATAGCCGCAAAATAAAGATTGTCTATAAAAAAGCCGGCGCCTTCGGTTTGTGAAAAAAAGTAAACAACGATGGATATAAAACCATTAAGAACCAGGGAAAACGCAAACGCATACCATGCAACTGCGGCATTGTATATTACTGCTGCGTATCCAAGAGGAACAAGAAATAAAAATGACAGAAAACCAATGCGCATCATTGCCGTACTCAGTACCGCACAAATCAACGCCGGTAAAAACGCCGTTCCTGTTTTCTGTTCCGTATTATCAGGCATACCCTGCCCGGCCGGATAACCGGCTTCTTCCGGATACATAAAATGTGTATCTAAATTTATTCGGCTACGTATGGAAGCAGCGCGATGGTTCTTGCCTGTTTAATTGCCAGAGCCAGGGCCCGCTGATGTTTTGCGCAGGTGCCGGTTATCCGCCGGGGGAGAATTTTACCCCTTTCGGTAATAAAGCGGCGCAATGTATCGGCTTCCTTATAATCTATCTTCATTTTTTGTGTGCAGAATTTACACACCTTTTTCTTGAAGAAAACCTTGCTGCCCTTTCCCATGCGTCCGCGGTCTTCAACATCCCTGCCGTCCATCTGTATATCCCGATCGTGCCGGGTCGGACGTTCATTTTCCATATATTTCTCATCAGACATATCAATCTCCTAAAAATTTACTGCTTGTTTTTACGGCGCTAAAACGGAATATCATCGGCAAAACCATCTTCTCTTGAGCCTGATGAATAAGCCGCTCCATCCGAAGAAGGCGCCGGACTCTGATTATTCTGTTTCTCCTGATTCGAGCCCCCGCCCAAAAGCTGCAAATAACTTGCGACAATCTCTATTTTTGACCGGTTCTGGCCGTCCTGCTGCCAGCGATCCTGGCGCAGTTCTCCGTTGACACCTACCATTTTTCCTTTTGTTAAATACGGGTGCAGGGATTCTCCCTGCCTTCCCCACAAAACGATGTCGAAAAAATTTGCTTCGTCTTCCCATTGATCGCCGTTCTTTTTGCGGCGGTTAACGGCTATGGAAAATTTGCAGACTGCCTGTCCGCCCGCCGTGTATTTAAGCTCCGCCTCCCTAGTAAGCCGTCCAATCAAAACAACATGGTTTAAATCAGCCATTGTTCCCCCTATTCTTCTACTCTTACAAAGAGATATTTGAGGAGATTGGCGTTCAGCTTGAAAATTTTGTCAAGGTCTGTGATTTTTGCCGGATCAGATTTGATGGTAAAAAGAACGTACTTTCCCCTTTTTCTCTTTTTAATTTCATAGGCGAGATCCCTGTCCCCGGTTTCATCGGTTTTTTCGATCTCGACTCCGTTTGCGGCAAGGTCGGTAAGCAGCTGCTCACGGCCCGCTTTGTGCTGATCTTCCTCCAGGGGGAAGATGACAGTCAGTTCATATTGGCGCATAGGCCCTCCTTATGGACGTTAGCCCAGCACCTAAACTCTTAGGTGCTGGGAAAGAGGTTGGGCTTGTTAGAAAAGCCCCTCATGTTATGTTAGCAAAACCATGAAAAAAGGGCAAGGGGGATGTCAGCTTTTTAGACGGCAGAGTACTCTGTTACTGTTGATTTTTGGGTTATATATTCTGTTCCGGCTTCCTGCACAAGGCACATATCATCAAATTCGCGCATTTCCAACTCTGATATCGCCCCAATTTCAAAATTTGCAACCGCATCTTGATGTACTACCTCATAAATTTCACTCTTGTACTTCATTTTTGCCCCCTAAATAATTTCTATTAGAGTTCCTTTCTTTAACCGGTCTATAATCTGTTCATCAGTTAAAGAAAAATTTACCCTGGCATCAGCTCTAAAAGCCCGTAACTCCCCATGATCTATATTATCTCTGTCGGACTTTGCGAAGCTATAGACAAAAAACGCCCGTTCCTCACTTTTAAAAAATATAATTACCCTGTAACCCCTTGACTTCCCTTCTCCTGGTCGGGCAACTCGCATTTTGTATACACCACCGCCAAGATCGGCATCTATTTGCCCTTCTTCAAGCTGGTTTACCGTTTCTTTCAATTCACTGTCTGTAATACTTTCTTTTTCGGCAAACCTGGCAAACCATGTATTTTTGAATATTCTCACCTATTGAATAATAACTAAAAACCATGGATTAAACAAGGGTCCGCATCACTCATGAACACATTGTGGTTCGTGGTAAAATTTATTCCCTGAGCCTTTTCGTAAGAATATTTTACAGCTTCCCCCCTTTCCCCCTGTTCTGCTATAATCACTTTAGATGAATCTTGAAGCGTTTATTCTTGGATGCGGGGGCATGATGCCCCTGCCGAACCGGCATCTTACATCAGTTTTACTGCGGCGGGAGGGCGAGCTTTTTCTTTTTGATTGCGGCGAGGGAACACAGGTATCCCTGCGGCGGCTAAACCTTCGCTGGAAAAAAATATCGGTTATTTTTGTAAGCCACACTCATGCCGATCATGTTACGGGCATTCCCGGCCTGTTAATGCTATCTTCGCAGGTAGACCGCGACGATCCCCTTTACATTATCGGGCCGCCGCGAATCGCCGAATATATCGAAGCCAGCCGCCGTATTCTGGACATGTATATAAACTACGAAATTGTGGTACAGGAAATTACTTCTCCCGGCATTGTATACAAGGGCGACGGCTTTCATGTACGTTCCTTCCCCCTGCGGCACACAAAGCCGTGTTTCGGTTACACGCTTGAAGAAGATATCCGCCCTGGCGAATTTCATCCGGAAAAGGCCCTGGCTCTGAATGTTCCGCGCGGGCCCCTGTGGGCTCAGCTTCAGGGCGGGCAGCAGGTTAAAGCCGCCGATGGCAGGGATGTACTGCCGCAAGAAGTTCTGGGGCCGCCGCGGCAGGGAAGAAAATTTTCCTTTGTTACGGATTCACTGGCTTTTCCGGAAATAGCGCCGCATGTCGCATATTCGGATCTCTTTGTATGCGAGGGAATGTTCGAGAAGGAACTGGCCGAAGATGCCCGTGAAAAAAAGCACATGACAGCGGCGGAAGCAGCCCAAATATCAGCGGCGGCGGGGGGAATTAAAAAACTTGCCCTGATCCACTACAGCCCGCGCTATACGGAATTTAATCTGAAACAGCTTCTGAAAGAAGCCCAGGCGATTTTTCCGGAAACCGTCCTTTCCCGCGACCGGGCAATATTCCCCATTGAATACGAAGACTGAATTTGATATAAATATCTCATATTACGCACGAATACAAGAAAATAAAATTTGACCACGGATTAGCACGGATTAATTTTATATAGGATTGTAAAACACTTCTTAATCCGTGATAATCAGTGTAAATCCGTGGACTATTTTATAAGTATGCGTAAGGTGAGTTAATATTTTCAGGATAGGAGGTATTCCTCTTGATAGAAGTAAAGAATGTTTCAAAGAGTTACGGAAAAGTTGAAGCTGTTACCGATGTTTCCTTTTCACTCGGCAACGAACAGGTGCTGGGTTTTCTGGGGCCAAACGGTGCCGGCAAAACCACGGTTATGAAAATACTGACAGGGTTTCATTTTCCGTCAAGCGGCAGAGTGCTTATAGACGGTATTTCCGTAGAAGACAATCCGGTGGAAGTGAAAAAAAGGATCGGCTATCTGCCGGAAAATGTTCCGCTTTACGGTGATCTTACCGTTGACGAATACCTGTCATTCGTGTCGGAAGCCCGGCTTGTCCCGAAGCAAAACCGGAAGGCAGCCATTGATTCAAGCCTGGAAGCCTGCGGTCTTGCCGATTACAGGGATCGAAAAATAGAAACCCTTTCCAAGGGCTACAGACAACGCGCCGGGCTTGCCCAGGCCATCCTTCACGATCCGCCCATTCTAATTCTCGATGAGCCTACAACCGGCCTGGATCCGAACCAAATAATCGAAATACGCTCCTTAATAAAGGAACTTGGTAAAAGTAAAACCGTTATCCTTTCCACCCACATTTTACAAGAAGTTGAGGCAATCTGCTCTCAGGTGTTAATAATAAACGAGGGCCGTATTGCCGCTCAGGGGCGCCCGGAGGAAATCGCCGGAACCATGAAGGGAGGAATAACCTGGGAGCTTGTCCTTAAGGGAGCGGATAAAGAAACGGTTAAAGAAAAATTATCTGTCCTTAGAGCCGGCGCAAACATTAACTCATTGGAAAGCTTGGCCGACAGCCTTGTTCAATTGAGTCTGTTCATACCGGCGGATATGCATACGGATACGGAAGAAGGAGAGATGATATTTGACTGGGCGGTCAGGGAAGAACTTAAGATTTTGGGAATGAACAGAAAGAAACTCAGTATCGAGGATATTTTTGTTCAATTAACAGCGGATGAAAAAGACGGCGGCAGGCAGGCGGGAGAAGAGAAATGAAAATATTTTTCCGGCGGGTTTTAGCGTTAACAAAAAAAGAGTTATATCAATACCTGTATGCTCCGGCTTTTTACGGTGCTGCGGTTTTCTTCCTTGTGTTTTGTTCTGTCTGGCTTTTTTACATCCAGCATTATTTCACCATGGACATAGCAACCCTGCGTCCTTATTTTGGCGCTTTTCCCCTTGTCTTTATCATCGTTATTCCGCTAATAACCATGAAAAGCTGGGCCGAAGAAAGAAAGACCGGCAGTGTGGAAATACTTCTTACCATGCCGTTCTCCGAATGGGAACTGGTATTGGGTAAATTTTTCTCGGGCCTTACCGTACTGGCCATGATGCTCATCCTCACCATACCCCTGCCTGTAACACTGCTTGCCCTGGGAGATTTTGACAGCGGCATGATCTTCTGCGAATATGCCGGAGCCCTTCTGCTGGGTTCTTCCACAATAGCGCTTGGACTGCTGCTTTCTTCGCTTTCCAAAAACCAGGCCGGAAGTTTTCTGGGCAGCGCGGTGGTTATTTTGGTAATAATGATGATAAACCAATTGCTGTTTTCAATAAACCTCCCCCAATGGCTTGCGCAGAGCATTAACTTTATATCTCTTTCTTTCCATTTTGAAAGTTTCTCCAAGGGCCTTATCGACAGCCGCGACTTTGCCTATTTTGCGATAAGCACCGCACTTTTTTTGTTCATAAATACACGGGTCATTATTTTCAGGAAATGGAGTTAGGCTATGACAAAAAAACAAACTAAGGTAATAACCGCTTTATCCATCATCATATTCATACTGGCCCTGATGGTGTGTCAAAGACTCTGGTTTCGCATTGACCTGACAAGAAACAAGGCGTACACAATTTCCAAAGTTTCGCGTAATCTTCACGCCGAGATACCCGACAACATCACAATCACCTACTGTATTTCCGACAAGCTAAAAAACCTGCACCCGGTACCAGGCGAGATTGAAGACATGCTTCGTGAGTATGCGGCGTTTTCCAAAGGAAAAATACGCGTAACGGTACGTGATCCCGTTAAGGCGGGCATCTCCCAGGATATTGAAGCTGTCGGTATTCAGCCCAGGCAGATACAGACGGTGGAACAGGATCAGGCAAGCCTTACGACAGTATACACAGGTCTTATTATCGAATACATGGAATACATGGAAATTATCCCATGGATAATTTCTACGGACACCCTGGAGTATGATTTAACTTCCCGCATCCGTTCCATGGTCAGGGAAACCGAACGCAGGATTGGAGTAATGGTCGGCGACAGTTTCAGAAACTGGAGGGAAGACTTTGGTTTTCTCGAGCAGGCGCTGAACAATGCAGGCTACAGAATCCGCCAAATTTATCCGGGCGATGAAATACCCGATTCCCTTCCGGCAATTTTTGTGTTGGGAGGTGTGGAAGACCTTGATGCTCGCTCTCTTTACAGGATCGACCGCTATATTCAGATGGGCGGTAAGGCCCTTTTTGCGGTCAAGGGCGTCTACGTCGATACAATAAGCGGATCAATAGAGGCAAGACATCAGAATAACCTGGGGCTTCTGGACATGATAGCCTCTTACGGTGTTATTGTCCGGCCGGAGCTTACTCTTGACCGCAATGCTCTTACTCTTCAATACCAAACCAGGATGCCCTCCGGAGCAGTTCAGTTCAGGATTGTCCGCTATCCTCTGTGGATTGGGGTCATGGGAGAAAACGGTAATAGTGAACACCCTGTAAGCGCGAATTTTGCCGGCGTCGACCTTTTCTGGGCAAGTCCATTGGAATTACATCCGCCTACCCAGGTAGAAGCCATTCCCCTGTTTACTTCCACCGCAGAAGCCTGGGCAATGAGGGAAACTTTTAATACTAACCCCGACACCAGTTATCTTTTTGAGCAGGAAGCGGAGGCGACGAGGGGAATCAAAATCCTTGGAGCTTCTTTAAACGGAGTATTTCCAAGTTTTTTCAGGGGAGCCCCCAAACCGGAGTCTGAAAACCAGGACGAAGAACTTCCGGATATGCCCCCGGAAGCGGGCCCTTCGCGCATCATTGTGATAGGCGATACGGATTTTGCAACAAATATAATAAATGTCAGCGGAGCAAGTTATAACCTTGACTTTCTTCTGCAGGCAGCCGACTGGCTTGGCAACGATGACGACATTATCGGAATACGCAGCCGGCAGCACCAGGGAGGCCGGTTAGACAGGATTATCGACCCTGCCAAACGCGCCTCTGCAATGAGGTTTTCACAAATCGTAAATGTGGCGGTTGTTCCGCTTTTGGTTATCGTTGCCGGACTCTTTTTCTCGCGACGGCGTCCTCGTTCAAAATCAGCCTCTTCCCAGGCAGTAAAGGAACACTCCGATGGCATATAGAAAAAAACTGATAATACTTATATCAATAATCGCTTCCCTCTCGCTGATCTATGCATTAACTCATATCTTTGATCCGGAAAAATCCGGGTCAAGAGCCGCTGCCTATTCATGGCTTGATGCGGGGCAAAGCTCAAGGATTAGCGGGATCGTTATCGATGACAATGTCGGTGACAAAATAGAACTGACCAAAAGGGAAAATCTCTGGTATGTTTCGCATAACAATACTGATTATCCTGCCAGAAAAATACGGGTAGAAGATTTAATTGACATTCTTGTAAGGCGCGCTCCCTATCCCCTGCACTCGACAGGCGCAGCGTCTCATGAAAGGCTTGGACTCTCTGAATCGAACGCTCCCAGGATAACTGTATATGGAGAAGCTCTGGTTCGCGGTCAGCCGCAGACGCTCCTGCTTGATCTGCTTGTTGGGAATGAAAACAATACCGGACAAAGGGTATACCTGCGGAAATCCGGGCAGAACGAAGTTCGTTCGGGTGACAATTATTTTATGCCCTATATTCCGGCCACCCTGCGTTACTGGCAGAATTTTAGGCTGTTCCCCGAGAGTGAAGCAGGCCTTGATGCGGGTTCGGTTCAGCGCCTTTCTGTTACCAGAGCACCGGATTCGGAAACACAGGTTTTCAGCCGCTGGAACAGGGAGTGGGTAATTTCCGGCATGAATGTAGTAAATCCTGACATGAGTAAAGTAGATTCTTATGTCTTATCAATTCTTAATACCGAGGGCGAAGATTTTGAATATTCGATTAGCAGCGATGATCCTGTTTTTAATTACAGCCGCATTGTACTGGAATTATCAGACGGCAGCGTAAAAACAATACGTTTGTCTGAGCCCGATGAATCCGAGGCATTACTGGCAACCGTATCCGGCTCGAACCTTGTTTACAGGCTGACCCGCTGGACATCGCAGGGTATTTTTAGATCTGCTGTTGGTTTTGAGCAGCTATAAATTTTCTGTACTTGTCGGGATCGCTCTTAAAGGCCAATATCGGTGAAACAGGATCGGCTTTTGCACGGTTTAATGCCTCGTTAGCCTCAAACAGAATCCGTTCGGCGTTAACAAGCCTTCCTGAACGGGAAGTAAGCCCGATGCAAAAGTTGGTATTTACAACAAGAGCGTCAGAATAACTGCCCATAATACGAGTATGGAAATCCTCTGCCTTGCCAAGTCCTGTCCAAATATCTATACCTGGGCAGATAACGGATATTCCCCGTTCTCCCCTTTCGAAGAGCAGATCTTTTGAGCCGAAGAAATCGACAGCTTCCCTCGAAACGGCCCTGAACAGGCTGTCATCATAAGTATCCCATAATTCCATTACCACCATTGCCAGATCCTGTTCCGAAGAGGCGCAGCGGTGCAGTTCCGATTCGAGCCGTTCTGTTATATATTCTTCCCAGCCAATATTACTGCGCGGGGAGTAAAGGCCTTTTGGGGCGGCATTCTCTTCTTCTTTAGGCAAATCCTCATCGACAACCAGAGGCTTTAATGGTGTTTCCGTAAAAGCCGGACCGGCGGCAGGCCGGTATTGGCCCATTTGTTTTCCGCCCGATTTCCCCAGCAGCGACTCCACAAGCAATGTAAAGAAGGCCAGCAAAAAACCCGCCAAAACAACCAATAGGGTTTCTTTTAATATTCCGCCAAGCAATGAAAAATCTGCAGCCACGGCAACAGCCTGAATATTTACATTTCGCAGTCCCTGAATTCTAAGCGGTGTATAAAGGCTTTGACTGGAAAGATCGAATCTGTTTTTGAATCTGGGAGAATTGTTGACCCAGTTTATCGCACGATCTTTCTGCCGTTCAAAAGCATACTCGCCGTCCGGCCCGGATATGATCAGCGCTTCAAGCGTCCTGCTCGACACCAGGGCGTCGTTTACGGTTTCGATGAAAGGATCGTCCATAAAGCCCAGCACTCCCGCAGATGATGCGAGATCGGCTATTCCGATAAATTCCCGCTCGGCATCGGCCCTGTGCTGATCGATGCTCAAATAGATCCGTATTGCCGCGGAAACAAGAGCTACGAGATACACAATAATGCAAATCGATGCGATAATTGATCCGGCAAGAGATGCCTTTCTTTGTCTGCTTTTCTTCATTTCCATATTGATATAGCCAGTTTTAGAATATTTCACTACGATTATTATCGGCTGGTAATAATGCCCACAAAAGGAGAATAAACATGAAAATAAGAGAATACTTGCTTCCAATGGGCTGGTATCCCAGGGATTCCGCTGAAATAAGCCGGTTTCTGTCGGATTTTACCGGTGCAACGGCCAATACAAATGCCGCAATCGCCCCCCATGCCGGCTGGTTTTATTCAGGACGTACCGCCGCCCTTGCATGTTCCGGCCTTAACCGGCAGGCCCAGACCGTTGTCGTAATCGGCGGACATTTGCCGGGCGGTTCCCCGCCGCTTTTTGCAATGGAAGATGCTGTGCGTACGCCGCAGGGCATATTAACCATAGACACAGAAATGCGCTCAATATTGGTCGAAAAACTTGGCGGCAGAGAAGATCAATATCAGGACAATACAGTCGAAGTGCTTTTACCAATGGTGCGTTTTTTCCTGCCGGAGACAACGCTCCTTTGGGTTCGCCTTCCCGCAGATTCCTCGTCTTTCGAGGCGGGAAAAACCATTGCCCAAACAGCGGAAAAATTAAACCGTAAAATTAATGTCCTTGCGTCAACAGACCTGACCCACTATGGCCGCAACTACGGTTTTTCCCCTCATGGCGCCGGCAGAGCAGCCCTTAAATGGGTAAAAGAGGTCAATGATTTTAATTTTATCCGCGCCGTTGAAGACGGAAACTGTGAACAGGTTTTGGTGCACGCTGAACGTGACAAGGCAAGCTGCTCTGCCGGCGCAGTCCTTGGCGCCATGGGTTTCGCCAAGGCTGCCGGTCTCGGCCCCGCGCAATTACTCGAATATACTACCAGTGCCGATATTGCCCTCGCGGACAGCGGGGAAACACCCGATTCATTTGTAGGCTACGCGGCGCTGGCGTTTGGGAAGGGATAACATAAACGGTACCTGGATTAAATAACTGACCCCGGCCTTCGGCGGCGGCTGGGAACTACTTTTATTCTATTGCCTTGTCTATTTTATATTCCTCTTCTTTTTTTATGGTGGCTGCGTATATGCTGTTTAACAGTCCCATGAAGGCTGACAGCGAAAACAAAACCTCGATACCGGTAACTTTCCAAATCCATCCGCCAAGCAAGGCTACAAAGATGCTGATAACATGATTCACCGAAATGCCCGTAGACAATGTCGCGGTAATCTCCTCCTGATTGGAAGCTATACGCTGGACATATACATTGCTGGCCATGCTCGCTATGGATATAATCGAATCCAGAATAAAATTACAGCAGATAACGGCAAAGGCGATGCGCACGGAAAAGAGTCTGTGTGAAAAGCCGTAAAGCAGGCATACAACAATAAGGATGAGGGTATCGGCAACCATAACCACCTTGTACCCAAGCCTGTCAATGATCCTTCCCATAAGGGGGCTGAACAACATTCCAAAAACAGCGCATATTGCATAAAGCAGCGAAATTATCGATGGAGACGCACCGTAGTGCAGAATAAGCACATAGGGCGCAAATGTAAGGAAAATCTGTTTTCTTGCACCGTAGAAAACCTCCAGCATATAAAACTTGTAGAATTTTTTCGCAAAATAAAAACGACGCCTTTGTGATTTAAGCGTGGTTTCCCTTAAAGCAAGCGCGGTCATTGTTGTTGCGATCATCAGCGCAAGGGACATTCCGAAGATAATCCTGTAACCCAGGACATCTTTTCTGTCAAAACCAATCCTGGAAAGAACGAAAAATATCCCTGTTACCAGAATAAAGCCGGCAATTTGACCAAGCTGGTTTATTGAATTAGTAATCCCCAGAGATACTCCTGTTTTTTCATGCCTGGCCAAATCCATGGAAATTGTCGCCTTAACCGGCATGACGATGTGTTCCCCGGCGCTGAACAGGACAACAAACAGGACTACAAATATTTTTGTCATAAAGAAAGGGCTTGTACTGGTAAGCAGAAGCCCGGCCAGGCCGCCAGTCATTATGGCGATACCAATTTTGAAAATTCTGCTGTCGGTAAAACGGTACATCAAAGCCAGAATGAATATTAACAGAAACCCCGGTATTTCCCGGAAAAATTCGACTATTCCGCGTTCAAACGGCGTTATGTGAATAATTTCGGCAAGGTAATTATCCTGAATGCCGCGGTAAAGGCCAAATGCCATGCCCGAAAGGATAAGGACGCTCAAAAAACGCCCGACTTTTGCATCAGGCCGGTAAATATCAAAGAACACGGCCAAAAGCCGGCTCTTTCCTCCGGCTCTTTTACAATTACGGTGAAAAACTTTCATTTGTTAGCACACTCTCTATTTTTTCTATACACAGATATTTTATTTTTTCTATTAACAGGCCGCTGTTGCCGCCCTGCCTGTGATTAAGAGCCGCAGCGAGCGGCAGCAGGGTGGTAAAAACCTGCCGGTCAGCTTCTTTCAGACTCCGGTAATAATTGTCAAGGTTATTGTGGGCAAAAGAAGGCAGGGCGGCAATGGCATTTCTGTACTGCCTCAGGAATTCTGTGCTGCTTTGTCCGGCTGTGCCTGCGCTGAATTGATCAATTATATTCATTCCCGCATTGAGTTGTTTGCCCTTCCTTAAATTCAGGGGAGCGCCAATGCCTTCGGCGGCAATAACTTCTGCTGCCATACTTTCTGCCTTTGCCTCCAGAGCTTTTCGGTAAAAACGCAGGGACTCGGTTTCATAATAATTAGCCGCTCCTTCGCGGGGCAGGAAAGGGGCACGATACAAAAGGGAGGAAAGGTGAGCTTCCAATGGAACAAGGCGATTCTGTTTTTTCATAAAAAAGGGATAAATGTAAGCGCCCCTGGCGTATGTCCTGCCCCGCGGATAGGAAAAATCACAGCCGAAAAGCGTTATGCGCCTGGCACCAAGAATTTCCGCCAGAGACAGGCATGCATGGGTTACATTGCCGCCGGAAGTATCCAGAGCAGGAAGGGGCTGCCAGTACCTCGAAATATAATGCGCCAGTGGATGAGCGCAGGAGAAGAAAAAAGGCGAGGCGGAAAGCCTGCTTGCCATCGGCGGGCTTGCGACGTCCAGTAACAGCGGAATGTTACCCAGAAGAGAGCCGATAAAATGATAGTAGCTGATATGCTGGCAGTCTATTGAAACAACGGCATCCGGCTCAATACCGCCTCCTCGTAGCGCAGGAAATGCAGTATCCGAACTGATTATAAAAACCCGCCTGGCTTTCATTTTCGCAAGCAATGGTATCTGGGTATCCAATGACGGACCGGCACCGCAGACAGCGGCTTCCTGAATCGGAGGAAAGTTATACGCTGTTGCTTTTATGTTTTTTATATTGCGGATAATATTGGAAAACCAGCGCAGACCAAAATGTGCCTGCACAGAATAATCGCCCCTCACCTTTTCGACAGCGTTTTTTATGGCTGCGGCGGCCAGGTCGAATTTGGCATGATCCTGTTCCGTCCTTGCTCTGAGGGGCACGACTCTTATACCGCCGCAAAGGACCGGCCGGTACTCCCCAAGGATAAAACTTTTTAATTCATTTAAATCAGGATCGATCCAAAGGCTGAATCTTGGATCGGCTAAAATTTTACTGTAGTCTTTCGCGGAAAAAAGCTCTACGATACTGCAAAGGTCGAAATCGATTACTGCGACATGTGTTGTTTCCAATCGATCGAATGCAGCTTCGATTGCATAGCCGCCGCCAAGGCCCAAAAACACCAAAAAGCCGCTGCCTGAGTCCTCGCTGCCGGCGGCAGAAGCGGCAATTAGCCTCTCCCCTTCCCTTTTAGGGTCGATCATTGAATGCAGCGCTCTTGTATTACCGAAGCCGTCTGCCAGGGCGGGAACAATTTCGCCAGTACGTGACAGCGAAAAAATGTAACGCCTGTCACTGCATTGCGCCCCTTCAAGCCGTGCGGAAAGCCCCGGATTTCTGACCGAGAGCGCAAGAAGGTTTTTTTTGAAACTATTGTTTCTGTTCACCCTACGCTCCCCACCTGCCGGCGATTTCTTCTATTGCTTTCTGCAGCATCCCTGCCGAAACTTTTTTTTCGTTCGGGAAAAGAAGGGGTGCAAGTTCGCCGTTCAGGCTTTCCGCGTAACGGGCGTCTTCTAGATAACGGATTAAGGCTGCCGCCCCGTTTTTGCATAAATCCGGTGAACGAGCCGCATTATCAGTTTTGAAAAAGTATTCTTTTTTGCCGTAACCATGAACGCTCGATATAATATGTTTTTTATTTTCAAAAACTGCATTGCCGCCGCCAAAAGAAAAAATACGTTTTGGCAGAATACTTAATTGATTCCTGAACCAGGCGGCATAAATATCGTAACTGCCTCCGCCCCGTATTTTGCTGCTGCGAAAAAATGTCTGTGAATAAACAGGCATCAGTCTCGAAGCGGAGCCAAAAAAAATTTGATCAAAACCATAAGGCCTGGCATGGGTTCTTATATCGTGTATCGAAAGGTCAACACCGCAAAGATAAATGTTTCCCGTACTCAGTATCAAAGCCAAATCCAGTGCGCTGGCGGTTACTGTTCCCCTCTGTTGAATAATTACCGACGGCAGGGACAGTTCCTTCAGTACCAGGCTTTGCCACAGGCTGCCGTCGTTCAGCAGCAACATTGGCAGGTTCCGGCATTGTGAAGGAAGGGCTGCCGAAAGGGAGACGGCAAGGCTGTAGACGGTATTGATATTTCTGAAACATGGATACAGATGATTTAACGCCCAAAGCCCGCCGTCCGTACTGACAACCAGGTCGGGAAAAATGCCGGCATTTTCAAGCGCCGGCAGCGAAGAAGATGCCGCAAGAATAAGGGCTTTTTCCTGTGTTATAAGGATTTCGTCCAGAGCAGCCTCAAGACCGGGACCTGCTCCGGTTATTATGACAGGGATATCCGTAATTCTGTAAAGCAGGGGTTGTTTTAATAAATTCAGGTTCCTGAAAAAATTTTTAACCCATCTTTTTCCGAATGCGGCGGTTGTTCTGCGTCCCGCATCAGCGCGCTTAATATACTCAACAGCCTGGGATAAAACCTTTAGGTATGCCTCTCCGTAAACGCTTATTGCGGGACGCCATTCTATTATCCGTATCTTTGCCGCTTCGACATCGGGAATCTGCCCCTCCAAAAAGCTCATAACGGTTAGCTCGCCGCCGGGATACCAGCTTGGTTTTGTATGTATTTCCTTTTTTTCAAAGCCGCTGCCGGCATGCAGAACAATTATTTGACTGTTTTTGAATTTGTTTTGCAGTACAGGTACCATATAGCCAAGGCCAGGTTCAATCAGGATAAAGTATTCTGTTTCCGTATTAAGATTTAGGGCTTCTATGTAGCGTTCAGCTTCAGCCTGTGGGTTGTATCGGGAATGAAGCTTCTCCAAAACACCGGCTGGGATTTTTATCATTTTTCATATTTGGGGGCGGCTTTGCTGCAAAGCCTCATTTATACCAGTCCTAACTCTTTGAACAGCTTTTTGTAGGAATCAAAATATTTTGATTTGGCAAATTCTTCGATTTTTTCTTCCGGCAGGGATTCAAGGAGCTGATCCATGTATGAAAGAACAGTTCTAAGTTCACTTTTTAACTTGGCGGGAATATCCAGCGGAACCTTGTCGGAAACTGATACAGGAAGCTCTTCGATACTTTCTTCAGCAATTTCCGGCATTTCTTCGGTAACGCCGGGAGTATCAATAATTACAAGCCCTTCCTCGACATCCGCTTCCAGATCATCATCAAAAGGCACGGGAACTTCCCCGTTTGTAGCTTCAAAGCCTTCAGGTATAACCTGCTCAATATCGTCATCTAACGAAGACAGACTTATATCAAAAACGTCACCTTTCTCCTGCTGAACCGGAAGCTCAGCTTCTACAGGACTTTCTTCTTCAATGCCCTCAGCTTCCTCGATGCTGTCTTCTTCCACGATGCTTTCTGCATCCCCAAGGATTTCTTCATCATCAAGGCTTATATCAGCAAAATCATCAAAAGTTTCCATGTCCAAAGAGGGTTCCGTTAACGGGTTTTCTACAATCGCTGATGAAAGATCGGGCTCTTCAATCACCGCTTCGGAAAGATCCAGTTCAGAGGAATCGAAGGAAATATCATCGGGAGATTCTTCGAGATAGGAGCTGTCATCGGGAGCGTATGTCATGGGGACGGCTCCCTCCTCCCTAAGCTGCTTAATTTCCTCCGAATCGTCAGTCTCATCCATAAGTTGAATTTCAGAGATATCTGCATCAAGGTCTGCATCTTCGAGATTTATATCAGCAAGCTCCTCTCTAACGGAACTTTGCTCATTCAGGAGGACATCAGGATCAAGATCAATCCCCAGATCTTCCAAATCCAAATCGATTAGCTCCTCTTCTCCCTCGGCTTCATCGGAAGCGCGCGGCTCATCTTCGTCCTCGATTCCAAAAATGTCATGCATGGGATCAAGCTCTGAATCATCATCAGCAGAATCGGCAGCCGTATCTTCAATGTCAAAAGCATCTGAAGCCGCTTCATCCGTACTAATGTCCAAATCATCATCGAAGGCAATGCCGCCGGCAAAATCAATATCTTCGGCTTCTTCGGTTTCACCGCCCAAATCAATGCCTTCGGCAGTTTCGGTCTCATTGCTGAAATCAATGCCTTCGACAGTTTCGGTCTCGCTGCCGAAATCAATGTCTTCGACAGTTTCGGTCTCGCTGCTGAAATCAATATCTTCGACAACTTCAGCTTCTTCACTGTTCAAATCAATATCTTCGGCGGCTTCGGTTTCGTGAAAAGCAGTATAATCGGTGTTATCTGAAATTCCAGGAAACGATATCTCCCCTTCCAGTTCCGCGGTTCCGGCTTCTTCCGTAAAATCCGCAGTGTTAAGTATATTGTCCAGTTCATCGCCGGTCAGCGCAATTTTGTCGTCTTCCTCCTCCTTGAAGAAGCCTCCGGGTTGTTCACCCTTTTCAGTGGAAGAAGCTGCAGATCTGATAACGGAGAATTCTTTTTTAAGGCCGGTAAGCTCATTTCTGATCGTTGAAAGCTCGTCAGCGATTTTCATCAACAACTGCGTGGAAAGATCATGTTCGTCTGAACGTAAAGATCCGCTGTCGGCGCCTTCACTTATATCAAAATCATTCCGTTCAATATCGGTATCTTCAGTGGAATCGGAAAAACTGCCGGCATCAGTATCATATTCGTCTTCCTCGTTCAAGTCATAGCTGCCTGGCGGAAGATCGATATCCGGCAGCTCTGAAGATGTAAAATCCGCGCTCTCGTCAACGGCATTTGTTAATTCCTCGAAGGATGTGTCGAAGCCAGGTAAAGAAAAATCACCCGAATCCTGACTACCTGCGCTGACAGAAGACAAATCCTGCGGCTCGCTTTTTACCCAGACTCCGTATTCATCCAACTCGTCGGCGGAACCGATACTGCTTCGTTCGGAGTAAATCGAAGGTTTTTTATCATTGACCATTAACCGCTCCCCAATTGACACATTATGGTCAATTATCGGTAAATAAGCGCGTCCACAGTAGTTTTTTGGAAAAACTAAAGAATACGCCCGCTATTTATATGTTATCCCATGGTATTGCCGGTTGTCAATGCATAAAGAAATACATCAAAGAAGCCGTAAATCGGATAATGAGAGTTTTTAAGTACCTCATGGGGCTTTTGGCGGCTTTTACCGTTTATACACTTTTTTCACTATCCAGCGGTCCTAAGGGGTTTTTCGCATATAACCAGCTGTCGGCTGAGCGGGAAAGACAGCTTGATAATCTTATGAGCCTGGAGATTACCAAGGTGGAACTTGAAAAAATAAAAAATAACCTTCTTTATGATCAGGATACGCTTTTATCACATGCCCGCCAGCTGGGGTACGGCAAAGAAGATGATATGTATATCCGGATTGTAGGCCTTGGAGGGGTAAAAAACCCGCATAACTCAGCCGGCAGGGTTTATTATGCCGCCGATCCCGATTATATGTCCGAAAAGACGATTAAAATTGCTGCTTTAAGCGTAGGTTTAATTGTTTTTGCTTTCTTTTTTGTGATTGAACTGATTGAATCCAGATACGGCCGCTCTAACGGGCGTGCCTGAATTCCCGCTCAATATCCCGTTTTACGTCCCTTTCCCGGATACTTGCACGTTTGTCGAAGGCTTTTTTACCCTTGCACAGGCCAAGTTCCAGCTTTACCCTTCGTTTCTTAAAATAAAACGACAGAGGAATCAGGGTATAACCCTTTTCTTCCACCTTTCTTTTTATGCGTTTGATTTCCTCGTGGTGCAGCAGAAGCCGCTTTTTACGATCAGGATCGTGGTTAAAAACTGAAGAAAAGGGATTTTCCGCCACACGCAGGGAACGAATCCAGATTTCGCCATTGATAATTTCAGCCCAGGCATCAGGAAAAGAGATTTTTCCGTCACGAAAGGATTTTACCTCGGTTCCCAAAAGCTCAATGCCGCATTCATAGCTGTCGTCTATCGTATAATCGTGCCTTGCCCTGCGGTTTACGGCAATGATTTTTACGCCCTCACCCATTTTATTCAGCCTTTTGCGCAATTACCGGCCGGAAGGATACAAAGGGAGAACAAGTTTCCGGAGGCAGCGATGCCCTGGTTTCGGGAGTAATGGAAAGACTGAGCCCTGCCCCCCCCCGCACGGAACGTTCCTGTGAACCCAGCGCGGCAACAGAACGTTCCTGAGAGCCTACCGCGGCAATAGCCCCGGAAGAAGCCTTTATGAAAGGCAAGGGTACATAATAATCGGCGCACCATTCCCATAATCCGGGCAGCCGGCTTACCAGTGATTTAACGGCATATTCCCATTCGGCTTCTTTGGGAAGTCTGACCTCCCAGGATGCCATTGAAGGGGGAAGCATGGAATCGAGCCATTGGCAAAAAGCCTGCGCCGCATACCAGGAGATCGTGGTGATTTCATTTTCGAATAATACAACGGGCGTCTCGCCGGAGAGGTAGCCTTCAGAAACAAGCCCCTCTTTTATCAGGGTTTCGCTTTGTTCGCTCCAACGTGGGTTTTCTCCAAGAAATCTTTCAAACAGCGTGGTTGAAACCACGGTATCGGCAAACAAAAAATCAGCGATTTCAACAATGTGAGGTACCGGCTCTGAAAGAAGAATTGTTCCGCCGGCAATACCGGTAAAAGGAATACCGGCCAAGTTATACCTGTTTATTGTGGGAGAGGCCCTGCCAGCGGCAGGAGCGGCTGTTGAAGCCAAAATATCAGTTTTATTTTTATGCCATTCTGAAGCGCTGGTAATGGCCGCCGGCTCCGGCTGTAAAAGATTTGAAAGCCATGTAGCGCTGCCGGGGTTTTCCGAAAGAAAGGCGATAATATCCGCCTGGGTATTAAATAGGCTTGCCGGCGACGGAGCAAGTCCGTAATTATCGACAAGGGCCTTTGCCCTGATCATGTCGCGCACGGCCGCCCTTGTCACCGCAAAACGGGCCGATGCATGAAGCATCTGCTGAAAATTTTCCTGTTCCCCGATTTCAGCTCCTGCCCGATAGGCCCCTTCCGAAAGGCTTAAAGGAATCTGCCAGGCGGCGGTTGGTTCACCGCCAAAGCTCCATGCTGCATAATCAGCGGCTGCGACGGAGAATACCTTAACCGGATCATCCGAAGTGAGTGTTGCATTAAGGTGAACCTTGCGGGGAAATATGGCTGAACCGAAAATTCTTCCCGGAATTTCCATTTCGGTGCGCTGTGTATTAAAACCGGGGAGGATAAATTCGATTGTGCTAAGTCCGGCCGGTATAAAAAATTTACCGGGTGAAGTTCCCATGTATACTCCATTCACACGCAGTGCGGCGCCCTCCGGCTCTGTCTTAAGCACTGCAAGCGCCCCAAGGTTTTTCATGCCTGGATATATCAATATAAAAAAAAGAATAACAAGTATCAGGATTGAGTATATGAAAGCCAGATAAATACCCGGCCGGAGCCCAAACAATGGCCTTAATCTGACCAAATCATCTTTTTCACCTTGCTGATTCTGCGAGGTTTCACGTTTTTCGCGCATTTGTAATTATAGGTTTTGCCCGCTGCTGCTGTCAATTGTGGAAAAAAAAGAGCTGCCCGATATGTACCGGACAGCTCCATGCCCTTGAGGGCATATCGGACTCATAGTGATTTGGGAGGGGAACTACAAATCCGACACCTTCAATATCGGTACAATGAATTATTTTCTTAATAAAAGAAAACAGTGAGTAACCATCACCCCCACTCCCCTTTTCGTCGTAAAACAGGTATTCTTTCCATATATGGACAAGCTGATCATCAAGGGCGCGCGGGAGCATAACCTAAAAAATATCGACCTGGAACTACCAAGGGATAAACTTATTGTTATATCGGGCCTTTCCGGCTCAGGCAAGAGTTCCCTGGCTTTTGATACGATATTCGCTGAGGGGCAAAGGCGCTATGTGGAAAGTCTTTCCGCTTATGCACGGCAGTTTCTTGGGCGCATGGATAAGCCCGATCTGGATTACATTGAGGGCCTGTCCCCGGCTATTTCCATTGAACAGAAAACAACCCACCGAAACCCGCGCTCTACCGTTGGAACTGTCACCGAAATTTACGATTACTACCGTCTGCTTTTCGCAAGGATCGGCATTGCCCACTGCCCGCACTGCAACAGGGAAATACGTGAACAGCCGGCAGATTTGATTATCGAGACAATTCTGCAGTTTAAGGAAGGAACTAGGATACAGCTTCTTGCCCCCGTTATCCGGGCCAAAAAGGGGGAACATCAAAAAATTATTGAAGATGCCCGCCGTGCCGGTTTTGCCCGTGTCCGGGTAGACGGAGTTCCGGTAAGCCTGGACGAGAGCATAAAACTTGACAAGCAAAAAAAACACACAATCGAAATTATAGTCGACAGACTTGTCATGGGGGCGGACATCCGCTCACGGCTGGCGGAGTCCGTGGAAACAGCCCTGCAGACCTCGGACGGCTTGCTGCTTGTACTGGTGGAAAAAGCCGGCGGCGGAAGCAGCGAACATTTTTTTTCGCAGAAGAATTCCTGCCCCGACTGCGGCATTTCAATTCCCGAATTACAGCCAAGACTTTTTTCGTTTAACAACCCCTTCGGAGCGTGTCCTGGCTGCTCCGGCCTTGGAGCAAAACTGGAGTTCGATCAACATCTTGTAATCCCTGACCGCGATCTTTCGTTTAACGAAGGGGGAATTGTTCCCTACAATCCGGACAGCGCCTGGCACCGCAGCAGGTTCGAAAGCCTGGCAAAGCACTTTAAATTCAGCCTTTCGGCCCCGCTTAAAACCCTGCCACGAAAAACCATGGACGCAATACTGCACGGCAGCAGAGACGAGATAAAGGTGCGTTATGTGAACCGCGAGGGCACCGGCCATTTTGAATACCAGTCAAAGTTCCCCGGAGTGCTGGAAGACCTTAAACGCCGTTACCTGGAAACACAGTCTTCCGGCGTTAAGGAATGGCTGGAAAAATTCATGAGCCATAAACCCTGCGAGGACTGCGGCGGCAAAAGGCTTAAGCCGGAGGTATTGGGTGTAACCGTTGCCGGAAAAAACATCTGGGAAATTTCCAGGCTTTCGGTAACGGACTCCTTAAAGTTTTTCGAATTGATTAAGCTCGGAAAGAACGAAAAAAAAATCGCCTATCAAATTCTAAAAGAAATAAATGCAAGGCTTGGCTTTATGCAGAATGTCGGCCTGGATTACCTGAGCCTGGAACGCAAGGCTTCGACCCTTTCCGGCGGTGAGGCCCAAAGGATCAGGCTTGCGACACAGATCGGCTCCAGCCTTGTGGGGGTGCTTTACATTTTAGACGAGCCTTCCATCGGGCTTCACCAAAAAGACAACCAGCGGCTTATCGACACATTGCTGCAGCTTCGCGATCTAGGCAACACCCTAATAGTGGTTGAGCATGACGAGCAGACATTGCGCACCGCCGACTATATCGTCGATCTGGGACCGGGTGCCGGCGTTCACGGTGGTCAAGTAGTGGCACAGGGCAGCCCTAAAAAAGTGATGGAAGCGGCTGATAGCCTTACAGGCCAATTCTTGGCGGGAAAGCTCTTTATTGACGCTCCCAAACAGCGCCGAAAAGGGAGCGGTAATTATATCAGGCTTTCCGGAGTCAGCGAACATAATTTAAAAAACATCAATATAGAAATTCCTCTGGGTGTTTTTACTTGCATTGCCGGTGTTTCAGGTTCGGGGAAATCGACCCTGCTTTCGGACGTACTTTATCCGGCGCTGGCTAACAAAATCTACGGCTCGAACCGCACCGAGGGCAGTTATAAAAAACTTGAGGGCACTGAATTTATCGATAAGGTTATCGACATAGACCAGGACCCGATAGGCAGAACTCCGCGCTCGAACCCGATCACCTATGTCGGAGGGTTTACCGCCATAAGGGATCTGTTCGCAAATCTGGGCGAATCCAAAATGCGCGGGTACAGACCCGGACGCTTTTCCTTTAATGTCAAAGGAGGCAGATGTGAAAACTGCGAAGGTGATGGTACAATAAAAATCGAGATGAATTTCCTGCCTGATGTTTATATAACCTGCGATGTATGCCACGGCAGGCGTTTTAACCGCGAAACACTGGATATTCGGTACAAGGGCAGGAATATAGCCGAAGTTCTGGATATGACAATCGAGGAAGCCGCAGTATTTTTTTCTCCAATTCCGCAGATTGCGCGCAAAATGGACACCCTGCTTTCGGTAGGGCTTGGTTATGTGAAACTCGGCCAATCGGCGCTTACCCTTTCCGGCGGTGAAGCCCAGCGTGTAAAACTCGCGCTGGAACTTTCAAAACGCTCCACAGGCAATACCCTGTATATGCTGGACGAACCGACTACCGGGCTGCACTTTGCCGATGTAATGCAGCTGTTGGAAGTAATCCGCCGGCTTGTTGATCAGGGAAACACGGTTATTATGATCGAGCATAATCTTGACGTTTTGCTGCAGGCGGATCATATTATCGATCTGGGGCCGGAGGGAGGCGACAGGGGCGGAAAGGTAATAGCATCAGGCACGCCGGAACAAATAGCCGCACATTCAGGCTCTTACACAGGCGCCTATATAAAAGATATGCTTAAACGTATAAAACAGCGCGGCAGGGTGAAAGGGATAAAATGATAATAATTATACTTTGCTGCCTGCTGTTATTCCCCATGCCCCTGCATGCACAGGAAGATACTGACGGCGAAAGGCAGCAATTTTTTTTGGAAGGATTAACAGAAGAACAGCAGCAAATTATTCAGGAAGAGCTGCCTGATGAACTGCAACTAACAGAGATAGAAGATATAATCAGTGATCTACAGTCTTTCTTACCGGCAGAATTGACAAGCGAACAGCAGCGCACTGATCTGGAAATAAGAACTTCCAGTCTCAGTGAACTGGCAGCCTGGAGCCGGAGCCTGGGGCTTTCCGAAAGCGGTTCAAGAGAGGCTCTTACCGATCGATTGAGAAATTATTTTAGAATCCAGGTCTCCGGAGAACTGCCGGATGAAGACAACCGCAAGATATTAACGATAGAATCCGCGAGAACTACCGAATACTTCAGAATCGATGTGGTAGATGAAGAGTATGCAAGGCTTTCGGGGGAAGTACGACTAACCCTTATTGAATCCGACTCTGTGCACAGAATAAACGCATCGGAAATCCTTTTTAACCGTACCAGAAATATTATTACAGCAAGAGGAGGCGTGGAGTATATCAAGGAAAAAGAGGGAACTATAGAAACTTTCCGCGGTGAAAACATTACAGTCGATCTTGATAACTGGTCAAGTGTCTTTCTGGACGGTACTTCAGAGCGAAAACTGGAAAGCGACGGCACGACATACCGTTTTTCGGGGACAGTAATTTCCAGAAATGACGAAGAAGTTGTTGTCCTTAGCAAAGCATCGATCAGTAATGCAAGCAATACGGAAGCCTTATGGTCGATAGATGCGACAAGGGTCTGGCTACTTCCCGGCTCTGACTTTGCCATTTTTAACGCGGTTTTAAAAGTTGGCGAAATTCCCGTACTATATATTCCTTTTTTCTATTTTCCTGCCGACGAGGTAATATTTCATCCTGTACTTGGGTTCCGTTCAAGAGAAGGAACCTTTGTTCAGACTACGACCTATATTCTTGGCAGGCCACAGTCCAACCCTTCCAGCCAGAGCTCATTAAGCAGGATTCTTGGAAGCTCAAGAGATTCCGAAAAAACACGGGAGGGATTATTTCTTCGCAGTACAGGAAGAAGATCAAGGGATCCGAATACTACAAGCCTTAAAGCGATGATTGATTACTATGCAAACCTTGGGGCATATTTCGGTCTCGACCTCGCCACTCCCAGACTGGGCGTTTTAAATTCCCTCGACCTTTCTCTGGGATTTGGAGTTTCGCGTACAGTCAGCCAGATAGGAGGAGGAAATTATACGCCATACGCGCCAGATTTTGACGGTTCCAGCGACTGGAACCGGACAAACCTTTTTTCGATGGATGTACCGTTTCGCTACAGATTCAGAACACAGAGTTCCGTCAATGGCAGATACGGAAACCTGACGTGGAATTTTCCCTATTATTCAGACCCGTATGTTGACTATGATTTTCTTAACCGTTCGGAAGAAATGGACTGGATGAACATGATCCAGCAGGGCGCAGCGCTCGAAGAACAAAACACAGCCTCTCAGAGCGAAATTCATTCATATTCCTGGCAGCTTAGCGGGCGCCCGTCTTTTTCATTTACAAAATTATCGCCCTATATTTCAAACATTTCCCTAAACAGTTTTACCAGTACGGTAGCATTCCGAACAATAACCCTAAGCCCAAATGATCCGAATTTTAACAGGGATTCACCATCACGCGCCTTTTTTGCGCCTGATAGATATACCATCTACAGCGTTTCCGGCTCTGCTTCCGGAGCTCCGCTCAGATTCGACAGCTCGGGCCAATCAAGGATGGTAAACCCTCCAAATAGAGATCAAGATCAGGAATTGGAAAACCCTCTGGAAAATATCGGAATACCAATATCTCCATGGGAAAGCGTAGACGACAACGAAGAATCAGAATCATCACCTGAAAATATTCTTACACCGCCAGTCCTTGACCAACGGTTTGAACTACCCAGAACCGGAAACGTAATATTCGGCATTGATTATCAATTTTCCCCGACAAGTTCTTCGGAGCTCCAATTCAGAATAAGCGAATGGAAAACTTATGACGAAGTGGACTGGTCGCAAGTACAATCAATATTGTCTACTTTCGGAGGAAATTCAAGTATCAATTTCACTGCAAATCACGGCGAGAGTCTTTATTCAAATACATTTTCCCTGTCAGGCAGCGGTTCATGGCGTCAATATAGTTATCTTGATGAGGAGGCCGAAGTTTACCAGACAGGCGGACAAACTGACAAAAGTAAAATAGAGCAGGCAAACAGGCAGCAGTACAGCCAATCTTTTTACTCGACTTCCTACTCCAACAGCTTCACCCTAAGACCACTGTACCGGAACATAATATTCAGCCAATCAAATTTACAGTACAGCTTCAGAGGTCTTTTGGCAAGATCAAATTTCATTGGAACCGGGGATGATCCCGAATGGGAGAATGTATTTGGTGCATGGGAAAAAGAAAAACTGGAGGGGCATAGCTTTTCCACAAACCTTTCGGCCAATATCATGGATAAAGTGCAGAGCCTAAGCCTTAGTTCCACCCTGCCTCCCTTTGATCCAACAATCGCGGCTAATGCGACATTCAGGGTATGGATATCGGATACCAGTGCCAGCATATCGATAACAAATCCAGGTGAAAGTGAAAAAAGAAAAATCCTTCCCTTTAGTGTAACCGAAACACTAAGGTTCGGGAGTTTTGGTTCCTTTGTACACAGTATGACTTTAGATCCAGAATTAAACAATGAGTTTACATCCATTACGACTACACTATCATTATGGAATCTGCGCATAGCCTATACAGCCACCAGAATGGCAGGTTATGAACTCAGGTATGATAGCGGAATGCCACAGGGCTGGGTGGCCTTAAATACGGAGCCAGCCCTTAAATCAAAAGATGTTTCATTGTCATACAGTAAAAGTTTCCAGAGAATCGAAATTATAAAAGACCTTTTTAATATCTCGGTTAACTTCAACACGCGGCTTTTCTATGATTTACAGCGATATTCAAGCTCCAGCTTTACTTTTTCTCTGGGACTAAACATTGGCATAAGCAACTTCATGAATTTATCTCTGAGTACGTCTTCGGAGAATGCCGTTATCTTTCGCTATTTTAAGGAAATGCCCGGAATGGAGGATTTAACATCCATGTATCCTGAAGGCGATCAAAACAATTTATTCATTGACTTATTTGATTCTTTTAATTTTGCAGACGAAACCAAGCGGCGAAGATCCGGATTCAAAACCAAAAGTTTTAATCTGTCCGCTACTCACCAGTTGGGTGACTGGAACGCGGTATTGGGCATTACAGTATCGCCGTATCTGCCGGCAGGATCAAGAAGCTATGATGTCAGTACCGATGTTTCGTTCCTGGTTCAGTGGGTGCCAATCAGCGAAATAAAGTCGGATATCAAGTATGAAAACAGAACCCATACCTATTTGGTAAAGTGAAAGCCCTAATGATCTTGACTTGCACACCAGTGGAACTATAGACTCATGGTAAGGGACTAGATGGAGGACGCAATTACCATAGTGCTCGACTCTGGGGACCTTCTGCCGGGGATTTGTGGAGCCAATGACGGGAACCTCAGAATTATTGAAAGTTCACTTGGCGGCCGTATCGCCGCCAGGGGTAATGAAATCCGTTTTGATGGAGGCGACGAGGCCGGCGTCAGGCGGTTCAAAACCATGATGGATGACCTGATTGCAACGGTCAGGGAAGGCGAAACCCCGTCGCCGGAATATGTTAGCGCTCTGGTCGGAAGCCTTATGCCAGCGAGCGCAAAAGACGAAAATGGATCGATGCCTGATAGTTTTGAAACAGGGATTGAAACACTAAAAGATTCGATGATACAGATACCCCACGGTTTCCACAGGGTGTATCCGCGGGGCAGAAATCAGGCCTTTTATATCAAGGGAATGCGGAATAATGACATCAGCTTCTGCATCGGGCCGGCAGGAACCGGCAAAACATATCTGGCAATCGCCGAAGCCCTGCGCCTCGTTCTTTCAAAAAAACTCCGTAAACTTGTGCTTACAAGGCCGGTAGTGGAAGCAGGTGAAAATCTCGGGTTCCTGCCGGGCGATCTAAGCCAGAAAATAAATCCCTATCTGCGCCCCCTTTATGATGCAATGGAATCCCTTGTTCCATACGAAATAATCCACAAAATGGAAGAAACAAGAGGAATGGAAATAGCTCCCCTTGCATACATGAGGGGGCGCAGCCTTAACGACAGCATGGTCATTCTTGACGAAGCACAGAACACAACCAGGGAACAGATGAAAATGTTTCTTACAAGAATCGGCACAGGTGCAAAAGCCGTAATTACAGGGGATGTTACCCAGATAGACCTCGGCCGTAAAAGCGATTCAGGGCTGTTACACGCCATTGAGATATTAAGAAACATAGAGGGGATTCACTTTACATTCTTGCATACAAATGATGTAGTGCGAAACCCGCTTATAAAAAAGATAATACAGGCATACGATGAAAACGAAAGATAAGGCTCCCGCTTCAGGAGCCGCAGAAATTTTACGAAAGGCGTTGAATCGTTTACGCCCGGGCCCTGCCGCTGTAAGCCTTGCCTTTTTTTTGGTTACGGTCTTTGTTGTGGTAACCAACATGGCAGGCAATGCGGAAAACGACATGAAGGACTATGCTATCGCCGGCCGCGCTACAGAAGCCGGATTTACCGCGCCATACATCGGCCTAATACTCCTTGTCATTATGTGCTACGCACTTTATATCTATCTGCGTAATAATCTTATAATGGAAAAAAAATTGAGCAGCAGAGAAAATTATTTATTTTCGCTGCTTTCGTGTTTATACATAATCGCCCCGATCTTTCTGAAAAATCTGTTGATAAATTATGAAGGTTTTCCGGTAACCCTGGCGTTTCCCACTTCCCTTTTGGTCATGATACTCGCCATTTTCATCGGCGCAAGGGCGGCCTTAATCATGGCCATTACGCTGCCCCTTGGGGCTTACATCCTCGGCGCCATGGATATTAACTCATTTCTTATCGCGCTGATCTCCGGCATAGTCGCTTCCGCCGTATTAAGAGACGCCAAGAAACGCATGGACCTGATCAAGGCAGGCATCGTTATCGCGGCGTCAAACTGTCTGGCCGTGGTAGTGATTCTGCTAATCAGAAGCTCCGGCTTTGGTGAATATCCGGCGATGCTTTTTTGGGCTGCCCTTAACGGCATTTTTTCCGGAATGCTGCTGCTTGGCATTCTGCCGCCGCTGGAACATGCCCTGAACGCTGTTACGCCATTCAGGCTGATGGAGTTATCCGACCTTAACGCTCCAATACTGCGAAAACTTTTTACGGCGGCGCCCGGGACATACAGCCACTCGATTATGGTCGCTAACCTGGCCGAGCAGGCCTGCCAGGACATAGGCGCCAATGCCCTGCTTGCCCGTGTCGGCGCCTATTACCACGACATCGGTAAAATGGAAAACCCCGATTATTTCGTGGAGAATCAAACCGATCATAACAGGCATGATGATATAGCCCCAAGGCTCTCGGCGACAGTTATAAGGTCGCATGTTAAAGTGGGCATTGAAAAAGCGCACAGCCTCGGCCTTCCCGGCGCTGTAATAAATTTTATTGGGGAACATCACGGCAATTCACTCATTTCGTGGTTTTACAACAAGGCGGCCGAGCAGGAGGAGCAGGTCAATACCGAAGACTTTCGGTATCCCGGCAACCCGCCGCAGACAAGGGAATCGGCGGTTGTAATGCTTGCCGATGTTACCGAAGCCGGTGTGCGAACACTTAGCAAGCCAACAGCGGTAAAAATGGAAAAATTCATTCAGGGCTTATTTAACGCCAAGGTGGAGGGCGGCCAGCTTGCCGAATCTGAATTAACCTTCCGCGATTTGGAGACAATAAAGAAAGCCTTTGTTAAAGTTCTTACCGGTTATTATCATTCAAGGATCGAATACCCGAACCAAAAGGAAGAAGAAGACGAATGAACACCGTTACGGTAAATGCCATGGATATAACACTGCCTGACTGGAGCGATTCCCTGCGCGCCTTTGTTACAAAAACGCTGGACAGCATAAACAAGAACAACTGGGATCTTTCGGTACTTCTGTGCAGCGACAGGGCGATTAAAGAACTAAACACCCAGTACCGGAACAAGGCGGAAACGACGGACGTGCTTTCTTTCCGGCAGGATACGGAATTTTCCGATGAAGGGGGCCTTCGTTACCTGCCCGGCGACATAGTCATTTCACTGGACACACTGCGGGAAAATTCCAAAATTTACAAAATATCTGAAGATGAGGAGTTACGCCGGCTGCTGATTCATGGTATCCTTCATCTGGACGGCATGGATCACGTTAGTAACAACGATACCGAGCCGATGATTGTTTTACAGGAGGAAATACTGAAAAAGCTCAACGGAGAACACATTCTGTGAAAAATAGTTTTCATATAAATTCCAGGGCGATAAAGGACCTCGAGGAAGATCAGCAGGAAATGATTCGCGGGGTTGTAGAACTTTCGGAAACCACAGTCAAGGAAGTAATGGTGCCGCGCACGGATGTGGTTTTTCTTTCATCGGACGCTTCGAGGGAAGAAATGCTGGCCAGGATTGCGGAGAGCGAGCACTCCCGTTTTCCGGTGTACCAGGAAACAATAGACCATGTTATCGGGATTCTTCATGTCAAAGATGTCCTTAAAGCCCTTATTCTGAACAATGATCTGAACATTAAAGCCCTGGTGCGAAAGCCGTTCTTTGTGCCTGTTTCAAAACACATTGATGAACTGCTTAGGGAACTGCGCCGCAAGAAGGTACACATTGCCGTTGTCGTAGACGAGTACGGCGGCGTTTCCGGCATCGTGTGCATGGAAGACATCATAGAAGAAATCGTAGGCGACATTCAAGACGAGTTTGATAACGAAACAGAAGATATTATAAAACTCGCGGACGGAATTTGGCTTTGCGACGCCAGGGTAAATCTCGAGGATCTCACAGAAGAAACCGGCATTGAACTGCCAACCGGTGATTTTGACACCCTTGGCGGTTTTGTTTTTGATCTTCACGGAAAAATTCCTGCAAAATTCGAAAAGATCGAATACAGGGGCAATGATTTTATTATTCAGGAAATGGACGGACACAAGATTAATTCCGTAAAAATAGTAATGCAAAAAAAAGACTAGACAGAGTAAAGGGAGGGGACTGATACAATGGCTCGTATAAAAATCTTTTTATCTCTTTTATTGTTATGCGCATTTCTTCCTGTGCTGCTGGAGGCGCAGTCCGGTACAGGCGCCGCCCAGGCTGCGGTTCTGTACGAGCGGGGCAGGTACTATATGGCTGAGGAAGACTGGTATTCTGCCGTAGAATCGTTCCTTGAGTGCGTCCGGCTGCATCCCGCCCATGCGGAAGGAAACGCCGCTCTTGCCGAGTGTTACTATGAACTGTCTGAATTTGACGAAGCGCTGGTATGGATAAAAAAGGCGCGTTCCTTAAGCAGGGGCAGTATGGCCCTTGCAAATCTGGAAGCCTTTATACTCATCGCCCTGGGGCAGATTGAGCCGGCCGCGGCGCTGGTCGGCGACATTCTTGCAAGGGAACCCTACAACCGCGAGGCGCTATTCGCCGCCGGTGAACTTGATATCGCAAGGGGCAGGCAGGCGGAAGCCCTTCTGCGTTTCCGCGAAGCCGTACGCCGTTATCCCGATGACCGGCGGCTGCTTGTTTCCCTTGCACTGGTGTCCGGTTCGCTGGGAGACAATGAAACCGCCCTTTCCTACATTGACCGTGCTCTCGCCCAGCACCCTGACGATCACCGTGTGTTTTATTATGCCGCATACCTTAACGCCCAGAGTAATAGGCTTGCTCAGGCAATCCGTTACGCGGAAAACTCGCTGTATTTCAAACCAGGATACAAACCGGCTCTTTCTCTTCTGGCAAACCTTCGTTACCGCAACGGACAATTCGATGAAGCCGCAAGGCTTGCCGATGCCGCCATTGAAGCCGACCGGCAGGATTCCGGGGCATGGTATTTAAAAGGGCTTTCATTCAGCAGACTGGGGCGTTCTGGCGATTCCCTGACCGTGCTTTCAAACGCCATTGCAACTAACGGAGAGGATGAATTCATACGCGCCATTCTTGAAGAAACCCTGATTTCTTCCACCAATCTCGAAGATCCCCGCCGTACCCGCTGGGCAACATGGCATTTTGAAAGGGGCAGGGATTTCCGCTCGCGCAATATGATAGAGCAGGCGCTTTTTGAATACAGGCGGGGATTAAGACTTAATCCGTATTCAAATGACAGGCGGGAATATGCGGAACTGCTAAGATTGCAGGGCTACCCCGCACGCTACCTTGAAGAACTGCGCTTTATGCAGGATCAGGGCAGCGCCGACAGAAGCATGAACGATGCAGTGGAAGCGTATAGTTCACTTTTGTCAAACGCGGTTTTCAGGCAGTGGCAGGTTGATCCGGTAGAACTGGCACAGCGTTACTGGAAGGTTGCCGTATTCTCAATTGCAGGTCAGTCCAGTTTTTATCACGCCGATTCCGGATATGTGGCCTCATCTTACATCAATGAAATATTGATTCACGACAGAAACATTTCCAGGATAAACATAGAAGTCAGGCAGACGTCCTTTTCCCAGGCCTTCCGCCTTGCGCGGGAAGCAGGTGCGGATTATTTCATGATCGTCTCGGTTACAGAAAACGAGCGCGACATTTCCCTGAAGGGCGAACTGTTTGTCGGCAGAACCGGCTCCTCCGCCGGCGTTTTTACCACTTACCGCACAGGCATAGACCGGCTGCGCAATGCCTGCAGAGGAATTACCGAGCAGCTTTCCGCTTCCCTGCCCTTCAGGGGCTCCCTTGTTAACCGCCGTCAAAATCTTGCCCTGTTTGACAAGGGCAGGGCCGACGGGGTGCAGACAGGAACTGTCTTCGATGTCGTTAAAAAGGGGCGGACGCAGATCGCCAATGAAGGCATTGCCCTTGTCTACGGCGGCGATGATGTCGTGGGAAGTATCAATATTGATATCTGTGATGAGGAAATATCCGTTGGCACCTTAACAAGAAGCGGTTTCTTTGACCGCATCGAAAGGGGAGACGAAATAATATTACAGCGGGAAGGCGCCGCAAGGTCTCAAAGCGAGGCGGCTGCCAACCCTGAGCTTAGGGCCCTGCTCAGAACATTGCGCTGAAATTTTAATACCACGAACCTCACAAACGTCCACTAACCATTAGTTTGATATTGTCGAAAAATCTTTATAATTCTTCTTAATTTCATTGAATTTGAATGTTTAAATGAGTTTTCAAACAGCAAGTTCGTGTTGTTAGTGTGGTTTGTGGTCAAATTATTACATGGCGGAAAGTGCTTCCAGAATTATATCGATCTCGGCATCTGTCGTTCTGTACCCAAAGCTGAAGCGGACCGTTCCGTGCGGAAATGTGCCGGCGGTCTTGTGAGCCAACGGCGAACAGTGCAGCCCGCTGCGTGTAATAATTCCATATTTTTCAAAAAGATGCCTCGATGCCTCGGCGGCATTGTAGCCGCGCACAATAACCGAAACTACCGCCGTACAGCGATCTGGATCGAGTGTTCCGTACAGAGTAACATTTTTTATGTTAAGCGCTCCGGTAATAAAGCGCGCTGTAAGGGAGCGTTCTCTGTCCCGTATATTTTTAACGCCCGTTCGCAGAATCTCCTCCACGGAGGAGGCAAGGCTCAGTATGCCAGCGGTGTTCTGCGTACCTGCCTCGAATTTGTCCGGAAGAAAGTCCGGCATATCAAGGGAATCAGAGATGCTTCCTGTCCCGCCGGCAATCCACGGACGCATCCGGCTGCAGGCGCGCTCTGAAACGGCCATGCCGCCGGTGCCGGCAAGGGCGCCGAGCCCCTTATGACCGGCAAACACGGCCACATCGCAGTATTCTCCCATTGTCCAAGGCAGAACTCCGGCAGTTTGCGCCATGTCCAGAACGGTAAAAACGCCGCTTTCGCGGGCAATCCTAAAACAATCCGTTACGGGCAATATCGTACCAAGAACATTTGAAGCATGAGACATAACAAGCAGCCTTGTGTTCTCACGGATTGCCCTGCGGACTTTCGCCGGATCAAGGGAGCCGTCCGGCTCACATTGCAGCCATTCCAGGTCTATCACTCCGTTTTTATAAAGCGCCTGGAGGGGACGTGCCGATGCATTATGCTCTATACTGGTGGCAAGAACATGATCCCCCTGCCCTGCAAGGCCGTGAATAGCCATATTCAGCGCCGCCGTAGCGCCGCTCGTGAAAATTACGCGCAAAGGATCGCCTATTCCCAGAAGATCTGCAACTGCCCTGCGCGCCCTTAAAGCGATTTTTCCGGTATCAATGCCCTCGAAATTTCTTCCGGCATTAAGATGGGTCCCGCCCAAATAGGCGTAAAGCTCTTTTAGGGTATGATCGGAAAGGGACGGTGAAGTAGCCGCGTAGTTGGCGTATATTGCCATATTATATTGTAATTATATTTGATGCCTTTGCCAGATGATTAACAATGGTCATCATGTCAACGATACTTCCCGCTGCAAGGGACTCCGTCAATTTATAGTAATTTGCGCATGTTCCGCAAGTAAAAACTTTTGCGCCCCTTTTTTCAAGCTCCTTTAAGTCCGGCACGGTGTTTGCCCCTTCCGTGGTTAAAAACGCGCCGCTGCTTAAAAATATGACTGCTTCCGGCGGCGGATTTAACTGGGTAAGCGAGTAAATAAACCCCTTAATTAACAGTTTTCCAAGCTCCTTTTCACCCGCGCCCATGTTGTCGGTACTGATCAGCACCACAGGCCCCCTGCCCTCATCTTTAGGGACGCCGGCAGCAAACGGCTCTTCCACAACCTGCCCGCTGTTTGCGGTTTTGGCTATAATCACTTTAAACACTCCGCCCGTTTCTTCATATAAAAAATTGTAATTAAAACCATTGGCCATCTTTTGGAGATTTTGCACAGCGGCCATATTGTCAACCAAAACCACGACGCCGGCAGTTCCCTGATCGGCAAGGCATTTCTTTGCTTCAACCACGGGAATTGGACATGGATGCCCCTTCATATCCAGTGTTTTCATTTTATCACCTCCGTTTGAATGTTATGGGATTTGCAGATTTGCGCGTAACTTCCCCGATTATTGCGGCATTTATATCTCCGGCCGAACGAATGCGCGAAACAAGGTTTTCAGCTTCGTCAGGAGCGGCAGCGATTAAAAGCCCGCCCGATGTCTGCGGATCGAAGAGCATCTCCTGAACAGCGAAAGGTAGTGAGCCGACATCGACCGTTTTTTCCGCATGGGTGCGGTTGCGCTGCCCGGCGGCAGTAAGCAGGTACTCACCGGCGTACGCCGCCGCGGCCGGAATAAAGGGTATGGCTTCGCTGTAGAGCGTTATCGTCACCGAGTCTCCGGCCATTTCCAGGGCATGGACAAGCAGCCCGAAGCCGGTAATATCGGTGCAGGCGCTTACATCGAAGCCTGCCATGCTTTCACAGGCATAACGGTTCAGCCTCTCCATGGAAGAAACAGCCGTCAGGACAGCCTCATCATCGGCCATGCCGACACGCATGGCAGCCATGACAATGCCCGTACCAAGGGCCTTGGTAAGTATCAGCTTATGCCCCGGCTGCGGTGTATTATTTCGTATAACGGACGCAGTCTCCACTATGCCGGCGGCGGCAAGGCCGTACTTTGGCTCACGATCGTATATCGAGTGTCCGCCGCCAAGTACGGCACCGGCCTCATTTATTTTTTCCGAGCCGCCTGCGATAATATCCGCCAGTATCTTCTTGTCAAGCGTTTCGGGAAAACATACCAGGTTAAGAGCCAGCATGGGATGGCCGCCCATTGCCCAAATATCGCTTAACGCATTTGCGGCGGCAATGCGCCCAAAGGTTTTCGGGTCGTCGATCATTGGCGGAAAAAAATCGACTGTAAAGATAAGGGAACGCTTTTCATCGAGCCGGTAGACAGCGGCGTCATCGCATTTGTCGAATCCTACCAGCAAATTTTCGTTACTGCCGAATTTAAGAGAGGCCAGCAGGCTTGTTAGAGCGGCACTTTCTATTTTTGCCCCGCAGCCCCCGCTCGTACAGTTGGAAAGCAGCGGTTTATCGCTTTGCAGCATTTCTTCTTTAATCCCCTAATGGTATTTTTTCGTAGGAGAATGACTCCGGCCGCCCCTCGCCGCGGCTCCCCCTGCGCAGATATGCATCTGAAACAGAAAGGCCGCGTTCGGAAAGAAGCGCAGCGGCTCCCACGAAATCCTCAGGTAAAAACCTCAGGCAAAAACCGCACCCCGCCTGTATGACGGATGGTGCGGGCATTATCCCGACGGAAAAATTCCCCTCGGCAAGAGCCTGCTCAGCGGCAATCGCATGAGAGGCGCTTTTATAGCAAACGATGATCTCTTCTAAAAACGACACTCGGCTCCCAGGTTAATGAAAGGCAAAAATGGCGGAGGCGTGTGAGAATCGAACTCACCAAGGACGTTTCCACCCTTCAACGGATTTGAAGTCCGCAGCCGCCACCAGACGACATTCACCTCCGCGTAATGCTACTATGGAATAGTATGGATATTTTTTTTATGTGTCAATACTACAAGGCCATAACAACTAAAGCTTAGTAAGAATCTAACCACGAACCACACTAACAACACTAACCATTAGTTAGGAAAAATAGAGTACAAACAAGATAAAACAGCTATATTTCTTTAAAATAATATAATTTATGGTATACAATGGAATATGAAACAACAAGTTCGTGTTGGTTCGCGTGGTTAGTGGTAAAAAAATGTTAAAAAATATTTTGATGTTACAACGTACTACGCATTTCTATTGAAAATGAATAAAACATCTGTTGATTTTGCCAAAAAAATGTTTTAAAAATAATACTGAAGACCATATTAAAAATGTGCCAGGAGGTATACCATGCGTGCATTGGTTACAATTCAAAAAGTAAAAACAATAAGCCCCATACCCGACTCTGATTTTCTTGAAACTGCCCATGTTCTGGGCTGGCAGTGTGTGGTTAAAAAGGGCGAGTTTCAGGCGGGAGATACCGGCGTGTATTTCGAGGTTGACAGCTTTCTTCCGGTAGAAGACCGCTATGAATTTTTGCGCACATCCTCGTACCGGGAAAATGTTGATAACGGCAAGGGCTTCCGCATCCGCACCGCCAAAATGCGGGGGCAGCTATCACAGGGCCTGTTTTTAAGGCCTGACCTGTTTCCTGAACTGGAAGGCTGCAAAGAGGGGGAAGATGTCACCGAAAAACTTCAGGTAAAAAAATGGTATATACCGGAAACAGCCAACGACGGCGGTGTGATCATTGGAGAGCGGCCATTCGGGATTCCAGCCTCAGATGAAATACGGATACAATCCGCGCCGGAGCTGCTCGAACAGTTGCAGGGCAAATCATATTATATCACTACAAAAATGGACGGTACCTCCGGCATTGTATATTTTATCGACGGAAAAATCGGATGCTGCAGCCGGAACAAGGAAATTAAAGATGATGAAAATGCCCTGTACTGGACGCCGGTGTACAAATACGGCCTTAAAGAAAAATTTGCTAAATACGGAAAAAATATTGTTCTGACAGGCGAAATATGCGGCCCCGGAATACAGAGAAACAAACTCAGGCTGCCCGCCATCGAATGGTATGTATTTGATGTAAAGGACTGGGATTCCGGCTCGTATTTCCCCTACGATGAAGCCGTCAAAATTTGCGCCGCCTTTGAAATCCCGGTGGTTCCGCTTGAAGAACAGGGAAAGGAGTTTTCCTACTCTCTGGAAACACTGCTGGAAAAAGCAAAGGGCAAATATCCGAGCGGGCTTGACAAGGAAGGCATAGTGGTACGGGAGCTACAGCGCCCGAAAGCCCTTTCGTTTAAGGTTTTGAATAACGATGCCCTGCTCAAGGAAAAGGACTAAAAAAACCTCCCCTACCCCAGCGTTATGCAAATATAGTGATTCCAAAATGTAAGCCATAAAACGGTATGGGAAATGGTACGCGGCGGCGCAAAGCCCTTTCTCGGGCTGACGGTCTGATAGACATACTTTTTTTCTATAAAACTAGATAAACCATTATCGAAATTCTTTATTGTATAATTCACTTTTTTATTACCACGCCGTAATCGTGCACCGCGTTAGCGGCGATTTAATAAACTTCCTTACGATCGCCGACCGAAGGGAGGCATGCCCTCGGCAGGGGAACAAATAATCGCACCCGAAGGGTGTAGATGGGTGAACCCCAATCGTTCCGGCGCAAGTGAATTTTCCACCGTAAAAATGGCAGCAAGCCTTTAGGCTTGCGTGCGCGCCGCGGTAAGTGCGCCGCTACGCACCAACTTCAATACCTGTTTTGTGCTTACATTTTTTTGAATTACAAAAGTAATGAAACGCCGGCGGCAAGCGATGAATTATTTCCTTTTTAAGTGGTAGTTTTTATCATTACTTTTTCTCGTACCATGTCGCCTACTACCTGAGATGGTGTTTTATGTTCACGTTCTGATATTGTCAGTATATAATTGGCACTTATATCATCAAGAAGGTTCAGAAGTTCGCGGCGCCGGGTCAAGGGACCGGTGCCTTCCAGGAGTTCCGGCGGATTTTCTGTCCACATTTTATGGAGTTCCCATGTTTCTTTGTCAGTCGGTCTTTTTTCCATGTTTTCTTCCCTCATTTGCAGCAACTAGCCATTTTTGACGACATGGCATGGCGTGAAATACAAATAATGAGCCGTCATCTAATTCACGATAGGCGACTTCAAGCGGATTGCCTGCACGATCGAAGCCGATGGCGAGATAACTCCCATCGGAAGCAGGTCTTTCGAAAAATTGTGTCTGAAGCGCCCACTCAATATCAGCTTCTGCTATCTGGTGAGCAAAGGCTGCATCGTGATACTCAATAACCAAACAGGCTCCTCATTATCCAGTTTACCACCAAATGCCGGGCTGAGCAATGTTCCAATGTATACACATTTTTGAATTTACCATATGTGCTGAAACGCCGGCGTATGGGGAAAAAGAGTAAAGTTCCCATTCCATACATCCTACGCCAGCGTTTCACTACTTTGATAATTACAGAAATGTGTACCCAAAAAAGGTAACATGGGGTGGCAGAGGCAAAAGTACCGTGTCTGCCACGGTGCTTTTGGCCTCTGACAGGCCCCCTTTTGCCTGTTATAGGCATATATTTTTGGCATCGCCGTAGCCGTGGAAAAGTATTAGTTTTACTATTGCTTTTTTATAAAAATAATGTATACTGCTACTATGGCAAGCCTATCGATTGCCCGCAGCCTGTTTTCTCCGATTACATATAGTTTGTGTGCTGGGGAAAAATGGCTCCCCCCCCCCCAGCAAAAACCGTGCCAAGTTAAATAATTTTAACAAAAAAAATCATTTATTTTACTTTTTTTTCACTTATTCCCTTTTTATACAAAAGTACCCTAAAGGAGTTTCAATATGAGGAAAATAGATAATCGAATCTATTCAGGTTTTGCCCTTATTTTCTGCCTGTTAATTGCAGCCGGCTGTGAAAGCCCTGCCGGCAATAGCAGTAAATTTGTCGCAGTAAGCAATATCAGCAGTGTAGCAAATTCAACAGAGGCAGGAGTTCCGCTTGCCCTTAATGGTACGGTAAATCCTGCAAACGCCACCAATAAGAGCATAGTCTGGACAGTGTCAGTTAATGACAATGGAAGCACCGGGGTAAGTATCAGCGGCAATATACTGAACACCACAGCCGGTGGAATGGCAATTATCAGGGCGACCATCGCCAACGGAAGCGCACAGGGCATTGCCTTTACCAAAGATTTTTATATTACTGTTAATCCAGGTTTTGTAGCGGTAACAAATATCAGCGATGTTCCAACAACAGCAACGGCAGGGACACCTCTTGCTCTTAGCGGCACAGTATCGCCATCAAATGCCACGTATAAAAATATAATCTGGTCTATATCGCCATTTGATGATGGAAGTACCGGGGCAAGCATAACTAGTATTTTTCTGAACACCACGTCAGAGGGAACAGCAATCATCAGGGCGACCATCGCCAACGGAAACGCCCAGGGTAATTATACCCAGGACTTTAATATTACTGTGAACGATGGATTTGTAGCGGTCACAAGCATAAATGATGTTCCAACAACAGCAATAGCAGGAACACCTCTAAACTTAACCGGTACGGTATTACCGGTAAACGCTACCAATCAAAATATTATCTGGTCTGTATCGCCCCTTGACGATGGAAGTACCGGAGCAAGCATCACCGGCAACAGTCTTAACACCACGTCAGAGGGAACAACAACTATCAGGGCGACTATCACTGACGGAAGTGCTGTGGGCGACTATATCCAGGATTTTTATGTTATTGTGATTATCGTACCTGTAAATAATATCAGCGGCATTCCATCATATATGACAGCAGGTACACCGCTTATTCTTAACGGTACTGCATCGCCTTTTAACGCAACTTATAAAAATATTATCTGGTCAGTATCGCCACTTGATAACGGAATCACCGGAGCAAGTATCAGCGGTAATATTCTGAACACCACATCTGGTGGAACGGCAATTATCAGGGCAGCTATCGAAAACGGAAGCGCACAAGGCATTGCATATACCCAGGACTTTTACATTACTGTGAATGTTGGTTTTGTAGCGGTAACGAATATCAGCGATGTTCCAACAACAGCAACAGCAAGGGTACCACTAAACTTAACCGGCACAGTTACACCAGTAAACGCCACCTATCAAAATATAATCTGGTCTGTATCGCCTCTTGATAATGGAAGCACTGGTGCAAGTATCAGCAGTAATATTCTTAACACCATGGCCAGTGGGACGGCAACAATCAGGGCGAATATCTTCTACGGACCAGACACTGTTTACTATACCCAGGACTTTAATATTACTGTGAACATTTGTCCTGTAAGCAATATTACCGATGTACCAGGTTCCACGACAGTAGGTACACCGATAAACTTAACCGGTACAGCACTACCTCCACACGCGACCTATCAAAATATAATCTGGTCTGTATCGCCTCTTGATAATGGAAGCACCGGTGCAAGCATCACCGGCAATATTCTGAACACGACGGCTTGGGGAACGACAACTATAAGGGCGACCGTCGACAACGGAAGCGCTGTTGGCATTGCCTATACCCAGGATTTTTATATTACTGTGAATATTGTACCTGTAAGCATTATCAGCGGCGTTCCCGGTTCCACAACTGCAGGAATACCGCTTACTCTTGGCGGCACGGTATCACCATTGAACGCCACCTATCAAAATATAATCTGGTCTGTATCACCTCTTGATAGCGGAAACACCGGTGCAAGCATCAGCGACAACAACGTGCTGAATACAACATTTGGAGGAACAGTTACTGTCAGGGCGACTATCGAAAACGGAAGCGCTATATACGCTGCCTATACTCAGGACTTTTATATAACTGTTAATATTGTACCTGTAAGTAATATCAGCGGCGTACCCAACTCAACAACAGCGGGAATACCGCTTACCCTTGGCGGTACGATATCGCCCTCAAACGCTACTTATCAAAATATAATCTGGTCTATATCACCCTTTGACAACGGAAGCACCGGAACAAGTATCAGCGGCAATGTGCTGAATACCACAGCGGGGGGAACGGCAACTATCAGGGCGACAATCACCAACGGAAGCGCTGTGGGTACCACCTATACCCAGGACTTCTACATTGCTGTGGCTGCGCCCCCGGCCATTGTTCTTTCCATAGATGATTTTAACATAATCGATGAGGGGAGCGGGGTTTTCGATAATGTACCGCCAATAGTCCTTAGCAAAAGCGCAGGGACAAGCAGAACCATAAATACAAGCGGTTTAAGTGTTATTGCATGGCATCTGGGTCTTATACAGTTGGGAACCGGAAGCAGTATTACCCTTACAGCCGCTCAGTTTAATACAGGTAACTATACCCTTAGCCTTACCTTTATCCAAAACGGCAAGCCCTGGCTGGGCAGCCTTGAATTCAGCGTTATCGAATAGGAGGAAGAAATGAAAAAGTTTGTATTGTTCATTGTCGCCATTATTTTTCTGAGCGGGTGTTCCGACAGGCTCTTTAACGGCCCTGAGCCGCAAGCGGAAGATATATTAAAAGGAGGCAAGGGTACGGTTAATATAGATTTTGGCAATAATAACGGCGCCCGCACCCTGCTGCCTTCGGCCTTTGATCTTTCAAAACTGTATATTGTCCTTACATTTACCGCGCAAGGCGGAGGATTACAAATTATTGAAACCCTGGACGGACAGAGTTTTGCCAGCGTACAACTTGGCGCTGGGATATGGGATTTGGACGTAAAAGGGTATGCAACAGAAGATGATGCCATAGACCCGCAAAATGTCCTTGTTTATTATACGGAAACCGGCATCGAGGTTATATCGGGAAGCGCTGTAACAATAACGGTAAATTTAAACCCACACGAAAATAAGTTAACCCAAAACGGAAGCGGATCTCTGAGTTATTCGATAACCATTCCGGCAGGCGCTGATGGAACCCTTAAAGTTTCTTTACTGGACGGTACACTGACCGGTATTCCGATCGTTCTTGATACAACAGTTAATCAGGGAGCAATCGAACTGGATTCGGCTTTTTATTACATCATTGTATCTGTAGAGTATGGTGGCAAAGCCAAAGTATGGCGGGAGCTTGCCCATATATACGACAATGCTGTAACCGAAGCCGTGTATACATTTACAATAGAAGATATTACAAGTTCCATAAACGGTGTTATAACAGGATTTGATTTTTCATTGCCGAATGTGTATTATCCCGCCAATAACACTGATAATACGATAGCAATAATCGTGCCGCACGGCGCCGATACCAGCGCCCTTGTACCGGCAATAAGCCATTCCGGAGCCGTGATTGATCCTGAGCCGGGAAAACCAATGGACTTTTCAGGGCCAGTAACCTATACCGTATATACAGAAAATGGCGCCTCACAAAGTTATACCGTAATCGTGTCTGACACAATAGACGAAATAGATATACTAGCCGCTTATTTAGGTATTTGCAACACCAATACCGTTGATAACCCTATTCCGGTTAAGGTTACCGTAGACCTCGCGATCGACTGGTCGAATCTTTTAAGCGCACTTTCTTCTGCAAACAGATATGTTGCCCTGGATCTTTCCGACTGTACCGGAATGACAACCTTTGATCCAGGTACAGACAGTGCTGGTAAAAACATGATTGTGTCGCTTGTTCTGCCCGATGTTTCAACACATACAATAACTGGAACTTCTTTAAGCTATGCATTCAATTATTTTTCATCAATTAAAACAATAAGCGGAGCAAATATTGAGACTTTAGGAAACAATTCTTTTTACCAGGTTACCTGCCTTGAAACAGTGAATTTTCCGGCCTTGATCACCATTGGGAGTGCTGCTTTTTCCGGCTGCACAAACCTTACCGGTATTACGATACCGGACAGCGTTACCAGCATTGAGGACAGCACTTTTCGGAATTGCACCGGCCTTACCAGTATAACAATACCAGATAGTGTTACCAGCATTGGGGGCGGTGCTTTTGATGGTTGCACAGGCCTTACCAGTATAACAATACCAGATAGTGTTACCAGCATTGGGGGCGGTGCTTTTGATGGTTGCACAGGCCTTACCAGTGTTGCAATAGGAAACGGCGTTACCAGCATTGGTAATCAAGCTTTTCGGGGCTGCGACCTTACTATTGTAACAATACCGGACAGCGTTACCAGCATTGGTTCTTATGCTTTTCGTGACTGCACAGGCCTTACTGCAATAAATGTTACTGACGGTAATACAGCATATAATTCAAATAACGGCATATTGTATAATAAAGATCAAACTGTATTATTCTTTTGCCCGCAAGGAAAAACTGGTACAGTATCTATACCAAGCAGCGTTACCACCATTTATGGTGCTTTTTGGGGCTGCACAGGTATTACCAGTATAACAATACCAGATGGTGTTACCAGCATTGAGGCCGGTACTTTTCGGAACTGCACAGGCCTTACCAGCGTAACAATACCAAATAGCGTTACCAGCATTGGGGGCGGTGCTTTTTATGGTTGCACAGGCCTTACCAGTATTACAATACCAAATAGCGTTACCAACATTTGGCAAGGTGCTTTTCAGAACTGCACAGGCCTTACCAGCGTAACAATACCAAGCAGTGTTACTGGCATTTGGAATACAGTTTTTCAGGGCTGCACAGGCCTTACCAGCGTAACAATACCAAGCAGCGTTACTAGCATTGGCTTTCAAGCTTTTGATGGTTGCACAGGCCTTATCAGTGTAGACTTTGAAGGTAATATCTCTTCATCTAATTTTTCAACTGATCAATCATTTCCAGGAGATTTAAGGTCAAAGTATTTTGATGCTGGCGGAGGTATTGGGATCTATACCAGGCCGTCGGGATCTTCTGATACATGGACGAAGCTGTAAGAAAGTGTTTTGTTGTATAATAAACCAACAGAAGGAGTAATTATGAAAGAAATTATTGTTATTCAGGGCGCCGGTGATCGTGGTAAAACCCAGACAGTAAAGAAGGTTTATGATTTACTGAAAGCTAAATATCCTAAAGCTAAAATTACCGATTATTTTCCAGGTAAATATGACATAAAAATACTAATGGAAAATGTTAATGGATTGCTTGTAGGAATTGAAAGTTACGGCGATCCAATAACTGACCGGCTGGAAGACAGCTTGAAGTGTTTTGACAAGGCTGGCTGCGATATAATATTTTGTTCTGCAAGAACCAGAGGTTATTCAGTGGATTGGATAAAAAAATATTCAAAAAAATACAAGATAACTTATATTCAACAAAAATATGTTTTTGGAAATAAAAATCACCAAGACAGGAATAACGAAGACAGGGCGCAGGAGATGATTAAAGCCGCCGGGTTATGAGGCCTCCCCAGCCTCAGCGTTATGCAAATATGGCAACGTCAAAATGCATTTGTAAATATTCCCGGGGTCCTGTCAGGGGGTAAAAATGTCATGCAGGCATGCCATTTTTACCCCCTGACTCCCCGTGGTACATTTTCTGATTGACGAACGAGTGAGGAGACGAAGGGTGTATACCCTTTATGCATTTTGGAATTGTAATAATTGTGAAGCCCTGAGGAAGGGGAAAGAGTAAAGAATAATGTTCCCCTATCCTTCCCCTTCGTTAGCGTTTCACTACTTTGGCAATTTCAGAAAGATGCCCAAAAAATTCAATGTAAGCGGTACGCAAAGCTCCACCGGAGGCATCGGCGTGGTTATAAAAAAGCGATTTACACAATAATGAATCTAGATGTTTGTTAATCTAGTTTTGCTTAAAAAAAGTATGTCTACCAGACCGTCAGCCTCCGGTGGGGCTTGTGCGTACCGCTCTATTTTATAGTTTTAGGCATCTTTCTGTAGTCGCCATAGCCGTGGAAAAGCCGCCCTTGACATAATACCACACCCGCATAATACAATTCCGTATAAATGAGTAGCTTAGATAGCCGTCAGACCGCCAATGATTCGCTGCGTTCCATACCGGCGATGGACGAACTGCTTAACTCGCCCTGGGCTGAAGAGCTTTCGGCCGGTCTTGGAAGGGAGCAGGTTAAAAAAATAATTACAGAGGTCTGCGACGGGATAAGGCGCGATGTGCGCGGCGGCGCAAATATCGAAGCGCCGGTCAGGGAGCTTGCAGAGCGCCGCGCGCAGGAGTTAATCCGCCTGAGAGCATCGAGCAGCCTGAAACCTGTTGTTAACGCCACAGGCGTTGTTATTCACACTAACCTTGGCCGCTCTCCTCTTGGGCGGGAAGCGCTTCAGGCTGTCAATGATATAGCCGGAAGATATAATACACTTGAATACTCTGTGCAGGAGGGCGTACGGGGAAACCGCAACTCGCATATAGAATGGCTTATCCGCGATATAACAGGGGCGCAGGCCGCGCTGGTTGTCAACAATAATGCGGCGGCGGTACTGCTGGCGCTTTCGGCAATCGCCGCAGGCAGGGAAGTAATTGTTTCCAACGGAGAGCTCGTCGAAATAGGAGACTCGTTTAGAATACCGGAAATCTTGTCATTTTCCGGCGCGTCCATGGTTGCTGTCGGCTGTACAAACTCGACCCGCATAAGCGATTACTCCAATGCCATAACAGAAAAAACAGCCATATTGCTTAAAGTGCACCCATCAAATTATAAAATCGACGGCTTTACCACGGAAGTAAACCGCCGCGATCTTGCGGAATTGGCCGCTTCCAGGGGTCTTGTGTTTATGGAAGATCTCGGCAGCGGACTCCTTGCCGCGCTCGATAAGCCATTTGCGCATTTGGAGTATTCGGTAAAAGACTGCCTCGAAGCGGGTGTTAACATAATAAGTTTTTCCGGGGATAAACTGCTCGGCGGCCCCCAGCTCGGTGTGATAGCGGGATCAAAACAGCTTATAGAAAAAATGCAGTCGCATCAGTTATACCGCGCCCTGCGAGTCGATAAAATGACCCTTGCCGCTTTTGAAGCCGTTCTGCGCCTGTACCTATCCGGCAGGCATAAAGAAATACCAGTGATCAAAATGATAGAAGCTGATGAAAAGATTTTATTGAAAAAAGCACAAAGGCTGTTGCGCATAATAAAACAAAAAACTCAAAGCCTCGCAATGGACGATCTTGCTGTTTCGGTTGTTAAAACAAATGATGCCGTTGGCGGCGGAGCATATCCAACAGAACGGATGCCAGGCTTCGGCGTATCACTGCATTCAGCTTCCCGCAGCGCCGAAAGCCTTGCCGCTTCTTTCAGAATGTCAAGTTTCCCGGTAATTCCCGGTATACAGGACGGACAGATCATTCTGCATGTCCGCACCCTGCTGGACGGAGATGAAAAAATAATCGCCTCTTCGCTGGAGGAATGGGGAGCAAGAGGCGGATGATGGAACATCCGTTTATAATAGGAACAGCCGGTCATATCGATCATGGTAAAACATCACTGGTTAAGGCAATCACGGGCATGGACTGCGACCGCCTTGACGAAGAAAAACGGCGCGGCATAACCATCGAGCTTGGTTTTGCCCATTTTAATCTGCCCAGCGGAAGAACGGTCAGCATTGTTGATGTACCGGGACATGAACGTTTTATAAGGCAGATGGCCGCCGGTGCCTCCGGCATAGACGCAGTCATGCTGATAATAGCGGCGACAGAGGGCGTTATGCCGCAGACCAGGGAGCATCTTGATATTCTCAATTTGTTAGGTGTCAAGTCCGGCCTGGTTGTACTTACCAAAAAAGATCTGACAGATGATGAAACCGTTGAAATAGCGCGCGCCGAAGCGGCCGACTTAATCCGGGGCACCTGTCTTTCCGAGGCAGCCATCATACCTGTTTCATCGGTAAGCGGCGAAGGGCTTGATCTGCTTGTAAATGAAATGGAAAGCCTGCTGGACAGAACGCCTGCGAGAAAAAGCCTGGGCGCGTTTTGCCTGCCCATCGACCGGGTCTTCAGCAAAAAAGGCTTTGGAAGCATAGTAACAGGGACGGTCTACCAGGGCAGCCTTGCCGAGGGCGATGAAGTGCAGATAATGCCCGCAGGCGCTGCCGCAAGAGTGCGCTCACTTCAGTCTCATGGAGCGAAGTCCGCTTCCGTTCACGCAGGGCAGAGGGCAGCGATTAATCTTTCCGCTGTTTCGCAGGAAGAAATGGAGCGGGGGGATATGGTCTGCGCGAAGGGCGCCTTTATCCCTACCGATTGCATGAGCGCATGGATTGAAATGCTGCCCTCGGCGCGCGAAGGGCTTTCCCATTGGCAGAGGGTACGGCTTCATGTGGGGACAGTTGATGTGGTCGCCAGAATATCACTTTTAAGATTAAATGCCGCCGGGAAAGATAAGGGTTACCCTCCCGGAAGCGGCGGGCCTGTCCAGATTTTAACTGAGTCAAAAATAACCGTCGCTGCGGGGCAGCGTTTTGTTATACGTTTTTACAGTCCGCTGGTAACAATAGGCGGCGGGCGCATATTGCTGCCGAACGCCTGCCCTGCCCGCAACAAGGCAAACCGCACAGCCAGAGCAGCGGCGCTCTCCGATCTTGCCGGCGATTTTCACCCTGCATCTTTTCTCGCGGCAATAATCCATGACAGGGGCATAATAGATGCGGGCGGTTTGTTTGAATTATCCCAGATGGAAAAAAAAGTTTTTAATGTAGTTTTAAGCGGTCTGTTGCAAGAAACAGAAAAGTATAAATTTTTGGAATTTGGCAAGGCAAGAGTTTTTATATCTGATGCTGCATTCGCCGCTGTTGCGCTGACGACTGGAAAAATTCTAGAGAAGTTCCATTTAGAATACGGCGAACTGGCCGGGCTGGAAGGAGAAAAATTATATGCAGCCATGGACTCGGCCGGCAATACCGGTAAAGTAACAGGCGATGACTTTAAGGAACTGCTCGGTATAATGGCGGGAAAAAAGATAATTGCTACGGTTGTTATGCAGGAAAAGACAATCTACCGCTGTGTGGACTTTACCCAGTCGCTCGACGCTAAATTTACAGCTCTTACGGAGAAAGTGATAAAAGAAGTTGCTGCCGCTGGCTTCAATCTTTTAACACTGCCGGAGCTGGAAGAAAAACTGGGAGCCAGCTCCGCTGATATAAAGCGGGCGGCAGCGTATCTGCGTGAGCGCGACGAGCTTAGAATGATAAAAGACGGGCTGTTGTTTTCCAGAGAAATGAAAGAAAAGCTCCTTGACGTACTTGCTTCGATGAAAGGTGATATTACAGTCGCCTCTTTGCGCGATGTTATCGGTGTGAGCCGAAAATACACACTGCCAATGCTGGAATTTCTGGATTCCCAGGGATTGACTCAAAGAATCGGAGATAAACGCGTCCTTTCCAGAGGTATAAAGGCTTGACAAAGCCTCATCTTGCTGTTGCTTTTTTTTTATTTCTGTGTTAGAATGGCCGGAAATGGGGTGCTTTTTGCAGACTGGGTTAATTCAACAAACAATAAGTGTCCCCGGATTTTTCATGTGTTTATAGGTTTTGAAAAAAACTTATGAAATAAATTAAAGTTAAGGAGAAACTGTATGGATGCTATTATGGCAGCAAACGACTGGTTAAACGGTATTGTATGGGGACCGCCCATGCTGATACTAATAGTTGGAACCGGCGTGTTTGTCACATTACTGACGGGTGTTTTCCAGGTAACCAAAATTAAAGTATGGTGGAAAGCCACATTTGGCAAAATTTTCAGCAAGGAAGCAAGGGAAAAGGATGCCAGCAACATTTCCCCGTTCCAGGCGGTAACCACGGCGCTTGCCTCTACGGTAGGCACGGGAAATATTGCCGGTGTTGCGACGGCGATTTATCTTGGCGGCCCTGGAGCTGTATTCTGGATGTGGGTATCGGCCTTTTTCGGCATGATGACCAAATACGCCGAAATTGTTTTAGCAGTGAAGTTCCGCGAAACCGATGAAAAAGGAGCCTATCATGGCGGCCCGATGTACTACATACAGAACGGCCTTAAAATGAAATGGCTTGCTGTTATTTTCGCGATTTTCGGCACCCTGGCGACCTTTGGTATCGGTAACATGACCCAGGCAAATGCAATAGCTGGCGCCCTTAACAGGAGTTTCGGCGTTCCAGAAATAGCCACAGGCATAGCAATTGCGATTCTGGTTGCTCTCGTCATCATCGGCGGTATCAAGCGCATCGGGGCTGTAACTGAAAAAGTAGTTCCTTTTATGTGCATTTTCTACGTCATACTCGGTGTTGTTGTCCTGATCATCAATGCCAGATTTATACCGGGAGCCTTCGGCGCCATCTTCGCGGGTGCTTTCAACACAACAGCGGTTGGCAGCGGCGTTATGGGTTATGTGATAATGCGGGCCATACGTTATGGTATTGCCAGAGGCGTTTTCTCCAACGAAGCCGGCCTCGGTTCCGCTCCTATCGCCCATGCCGCAACATCAGAAAAAGATCCTGTTAAGCAGGGGCTTTGGGGTGTCTTTGAGGTTTTTGTCGATACGATGATTATCTGTACCTTTACCGCGCTGATCGTATTAACCGCCGGCCTGTACCAGGGAGATGTTTCCGGTATTACCCTTGTCATGAACTCTGCCGCCAGCAGTGTCGGAGAAATCGGCTCCATCTTTATTTCCATAGCCGTTACATTCTTTGCAGGTTCAACCATTCTGGGCTGGTCATACTATGGCATGCAGTGCCTTGGATATCTTACAAATAAAAACAAGACCGTGGGTCTGGTTTACAAGGTAATTTTCTGCGGTGTTGCAATTGTCGGAGCGGTGGGCGGTCTTACCTTTGTATGGGATCTCGCCGATACTCTGAACGGACTTATGGCTATCCCCAACCTTATCGCAATCGTATTACTCAGCAAGGTCGTTATCCAGTTGACCAAGGAATATCTTTCAAAGGAAGCAAAGTAACCGGCGTTTTTAACGTTTTACTTTGATTAACCAAAAAAAGTCCCGGCCTGCGCCGGGACTTTTTTTTTCGTCTTCGTGTCTTTGCGTGAAATTTCCTTCCAACTTGCGGCGGGATTACTCCCCTACGAAGCCGCCCTGTTTTAGAATAGCCAGGGCGTCATGATGCTTTTTACCGTTTACAAGAACAACGGGGCCGGTACAGCCCATGCCGCTTTCTGCGTAAATGCCCTTGCTCTTTAGAAGAGCCACGGCATTGTCCAGATCGAATATCTCGATGCCGGGTATTTCCTCGGTAACGACTTCCTTGTCCGGCTCTTTGGCGGCGGGTGCGGCTTCCTTTTCCGGCGCTCTGGCGGCGGCAATGTTTTGCAGGCCGGCGTTTTTCGCCTTGCCATATTCTTCCCGCATTATGCCAAGAACATTGCCCATGGCAAGTTTTGCGGCGTAACAGAGAGCGTTCGCGACAACCGGCGCGCCGGAAGACCGCGACAGAATAAGCACCAGGCGGTTGTAGGCGTCGCCGATGCCCGGCCCGTAGCCGTAACCTGTCGCTTCATAATTGCCGCCGGTCGAATAGGCCGAGAACATCTTCATCAAAATATTGCCTGTAAGTGTGTCAGTAACCATCACATCAAAGCCGGGATTCAATAGGTCGTTGCCGCGCATTACAGAACCGCCGTCTGCCCGCAGCGAGCTGGAAAGGTTTACCTTGTATCCCTTCTTTGCAAGCTCGCCAAGTGCACGCTCGACAGCTCTTGCGCCGTCCAGATTCAGTATACCCACGCTTGGGTCTGATATGCCCATCGCCTTCGCGGCAATCACGCCATTGACGGCGTTTTTTACCATTGCGGCAACGCGGTCTGTGTCGGAGGTGCCGGTAGTTGTCGCAAGAAACAGCTCGCGTCCGGCTGCGGGTGTTACGACAAGCCCGACGGTAGACACACCGATGGGGAAATTGTAGTGCATGGTAACGCAGCCGCTGATGTATCCGCTGTCCAATAGCTCTTCCATTTTGGCATACATCTGCTTTTCATCGGCGGCTTCGGCCACTTCGACATTTGTTTCAGTTTTCGGACCGATCAAGACAACGTCGAAACTTCCATTACGCGCAGCCATCTCCGCTCCCTTAACGATATTCTCAACGCCATGCTCGCTGCCGAGCATTGTAACCCCCACCTTAATCCGCTTTTGCACCTGCGCCGAGACCGGCGCGGAAGCGACTGTCTCCTTGCCGGGATTTCTTTCCATCACAATAGAAACGCCGTCGAAAAGGTTTGTCATGCGCCCAAGGAACAGGCTCCCCTTCCCCACTATCATAACGCGGTTAAGTTTGCCGGAAGTTAAATCGTCCAGGGCAAAACCAAGATACGGCACGCCCGAGGGGATATGCCCCTGGGTCGGCGCCCAGCCGGCCATGCCGCGCTCATCAATAAATTTCTGAATGTCTGTCCGCTCGATTTCTTTTTTCATAACCGCCAAGGCGGCGATCATTTTATAGTTCGCTTCGGGCACATCGCCGGCGCCGGCGGGCTTGGTAATATCGGGGTTTTGCATCTCCACGGCAAACTTGTCGATATCAGAAATCTTAAGTCCGGCCTTTTCCAATGGAGCCGCCACAAGAGAAGTCATGACAGCCTGCGGAGCGGAACCGGTGCTGACAGTATGCCGCCCGACCAAATCCGTGTTGAACACCGGCGATTTAAAATCGTTCTCGCTTATCAGAACGGCAAAGCCGCCTACCACGTCCTCCAGTATCGGAAGCCCTTTTTTTACATGGTCCTTGCCGTTCATGCCGAGTTTCGCCGTAGCGCCGCCGGCAATAACGGCGACATTTTTATATGTCCCCGCCCTGACCAGAGACGCGGCAAGAATTAATGCATGCGCCGGTGCTGCGCAAAAGCCCCTTGTGTCCGAGCCCGTGGCGTTTCCCGCGCCGGAAATTTCCGCGATGGCTTTTGCAAAGTTGCCGCCGCCGCGCTGGTTCATGTCGCCGCAGGCTTCCTCCGAACATTCAATGACATAATCAATCTGCCCAAGATCAATGCCGCTTTTAACAGCAAGATTGTTAAGCGCCAGTACGCCCGACGCCTTTGAAACCAAATTTTCAAAAATAACATGAGCGTTAAGGTTTACATCGATATCATGGGCGCGCTTTACACAGCCCACGAGTTTTTTGTTATTGAACAAAGCCTCGGCGTGATTATCCGATATCTGTGTCTGTACTTCGGCAAGCTCGCAGCCTGCACCGATTTTACTTTCCAGCCCCTTCAGCGCCGGATGAGCGGCAATCGCAGCGGAAAGACATGAAGCAAATCCCTTTTCCAGCATTACCAGATCAAAGGAGTCCACTATCTTCATAAGGGCGATAAACTCGTCCTGCGGCATAATTTCGCCAAGGCGCCCAAAACGGTTAGCACCCTTCACTGCCTTGTCATGCCAGGGCGCCTCAAAGCCTCTCAGGTCTTCGGGTGTTATCTGACCGATGTACACCTGATTCGGCGGATACTCAACAGCCTTTTCAAAAGGGCGAAGGTGCGCTTCCAGGTTTTTCAGGTACTCCGAATCCGGATTAACCACCCGTTCCGTTGTCTGTGTAGTGCCGTTATGTACCACCATATCCGGCGCGTGAACGAGCACATAGGCCGCGCCCTTTAATACAGGTTTTGTCATTTTGCCTCCTAATTAGGGTTTGCCCATAACAGCCTGCATTATGGACAGAGTCAAATAAAATTCAGCAGGGGAAAGACTCCCTCTTATAAAAGAAAGCCTTTCCCCTATATTTTTTAAAGCCGCTAAAAAACTAATTCTCAAACACAGTTTGCTTGTCGACCTCGGTCTGCAAGGCATTTAGAGCCTTTTCGACGAGTTTTCGGCGAAGCTTCTTTTCCTCGGCTTTCTCAAGCGAAGGGTTGCCCAGGGGATGAGGGATTGCGACCGCCGGAACAATTCTGTTCGCTCCGACTGTGAGCGATATGGGAACAACCGTACATACATGTACGACAGGAATCCCGGCGCGCTCAATTTCTTTGACCATCGTTGCACCGCAACGAGTACAAGTCCCTCACGTGGAGGTCAGGATCACCGCCTGAACCCCATCGTTTTTAAGCTCTGCCGCAAATTTAAGCGCGAATGATTTAGCGTTTGCAACTGACGTACCATTGCCGACCGTGGCATAGTAATACTTATGCAGGCTGCCAATTTTGCCTTCCTTTTCAAGATCGCGCAAAACGTCCACGGGCAGAACCCTGTCGGCGTCCTGGTTGGCGTACACGGGATCGTATCCGCCATGCGCCGTTTCATAAGTAGCGTCGGTCAGGTCAACACAGCCTTCTATATTGTACTTGCCGAACTTGGACGCGCTTGAAGACTCGATTTTATCAGGATTATTCTTTGGAACAATGCCGCCCGATGTTACAAGAGCCACTTTAGCTTTAGCCATGTTCTTAACCGCCGGGTTTGGCGTAACATTATCAAAGACCGGCATGGCATATTCTGTCTGAAACTTCTCGCCCTTTATTTTCCTGATAAGCATGTCAACCGCGCGTTTGGATCCGCGGTCTTCAACAAACGCATTCTTGCGGATGCCGCGGGAGAAATACCCTTCGCTGTCGGGGGAGCCGATTTCTTCTTTCCTGCCCAGTTTAAGCGCGAGTGCGGCAAGGGCTGGAATTGCCTTACGCATATCAGCGGCGGAATCACCGGTTTTAAGAATGCAGACATCTTTCCTGAAAGAATCCACACCGGGGTTTTCCGCGTACATGGCGGTAACGGCGGGTATTTTAAGTTTTTCCAGAACAGCCTTGCAGATAGTACCGCAAGCCATGCCGTAACGGCCGGCGTTAAAGGCCGGACCTGCCACAAACACATCCGGCTTGTGTTTTTCGATCATGGGAATGATGATACCAATCGCCTGTTCCACATTCTCGTTAAAATACGAGTCGCCGCAAACTACCGTTGCAACCACTTCAGCCTGATCTCCAAACTGCTGCGAGAGCGCCAGCCCCGGCCCTGCATGGCCGTCGCGAAGTTCGGGCTTAAAATCAGCCTTATCCTCGCCGCCTATACCGCCGTAAAACTGGTTAATATAATGCACGATACGCAATTTACCCATACAGCCTCCTTTAATTTATTCAGTCTTTGAATTTACAAAACTGATCTCTCATGGACTTCATCTCTTTGGCGATTTCATCCACATTCAAAACCATTTCCATCATGCTGATCTGTTCCTCATAAACAGCGGCATCAACCTGATCCTTAAATTCCTGTTCTACGCAGTGGTAAACACGAAGTCCCAACGGGACTCCCGCCAATGAACCTGCAAAAGTCGGGTCGCCGTTTGTAACGGTTTCTGCGGCAAGGCCTGCAGCCTCACTCTCGGCAGCGCCGATAACTACGATGACATTTTCTGCACCGTATTTTTCAGCAGCCGACTTGACCCTATTCTGGTTTTCCAGGTCCATGGCTCCTGCCGCCGTTCAGACAAAGCATTCGGTGGAGGAGAATACTACTTCACAACCGGCGCTGCCGAGACACTTCTCGATAGCGGGTCCTGGTACGCCATCTCTGTCGCCAATGACAATTGCTTTCTTGCCATTAAACAAACCCATACAAAACCTCCTGTAAAAAAATATTATGGTAAAATTTCATTATTCTACACTACTGTTAAAGTTCTCGCGCGGTGATTTTGTTAAAACCGATTTCATTTGTCGCGCCGGTAATAACCTGAATCTCCGCTTCGATAGATCCATCGGGGCGCAGAGAGCCTGCGAATCCGCCGGCGATCTTATCCGTATAGTCCAGCATGCCTATCACCTTATCCATTGGCGGCAAAACTATAACCTCGTTCGCATTTCCGCCGGTAACAACTGCGTCGGCGGCGGCATCGGCATCCGCAAGGGACTGGGACTTGCCGTCGCGCCCGGCGTATTCGTCGGTAACGATAACGGTCTTGATACCCTCGGCCTCAATTTTTTTGCAGTTCATTATCAGGTCGGTGTCGGGGTTGCCGAAACCTTCCTGGGAAATAATGACCGCGTCGAAACCGAGCTGCCGGCACATTTTCGCCGTCCAGTTGGAGGAACGCTCCTTGTCCGCCAGAAAGACATTTTCGTTGGTAATAATTACGCCGATAAAGTTGATGTCTTTCCCGTGACGCGCATAAAGATCCTCTATTATGGGATTGTTCTGGTGATGATACGTGGTGTTTTTATCGCAGGCTGAAACACAGTTGCCGCTGACAATCGCACCGTCCATAACTTCCGTAGGATAAAGCATGGTAGGCACAATCTTTTTCGCGTCCACGCCGTAAACATAGGTGTCGTGGAGAAGGCCCTGCGTCTGAAGCATGTAAACATATCCCACCTTGGGCAGTTTTGGAAACTCCGCAATCGCTTCCAGGAGCGGCTTTGTTTCGTATGTTTCCACCTTATCGGGCTTAACATCTTTGGCAGCCTTGCCAATATAGTCGGCGATTTTGAAACCTGCCGTGCGCGCCGCTGTTTCATAGACATGCTGCTGTAAGCCGTCAACGGGTTCGATAACAAGACAAACGTTCAAGGTTTGGGAAAAGGGCGTATATTCGGCGCCCGGGCCGGACATATCAATAAGGCCTTCCTGGAACCCCACAATCTTACCGCATGTAACGACAGCTACGCCCGACAGAACATTCGTGCGGCCGGAGCCAACCACATCTACCTTGCTGATCATTCCCGGGAACTGACCGCCGGGACCAGAGACTTTAACACGCGGTTCAATAACGTCCTTTACGGGTGTTATGCGAGTTTTTTCGCCCGGGGCGGCAAGTTCTACCTTGACGTTCTTGATATGATCGTCATCAAGTACGATCTTTTTGATGTTCTCTTCACTGATGGTCAAAACACCATCTTTGACACTGGTTTCATTTCCCAGTTTAACGCTTTTAATGTTGATTTTTCCAAGTTCCAGTTTCATTTAATCACCTCTTTAAACTTAATTGCCAAGCGCAGTTTTAATCATTGCCTCGATATTGGCTTTATTGGCCTCATCTTTGGTCAACTCTGAAACCTTTTGGCCGTCCTTGTACAAGGTCACCGTGGGCAGTCCCAAAACTTTTTGAGAGATCGCGAGCCTCCTCGCGCCGGAAGTATTCAGTTTAACAAATTTGATGTCGCCGCCGTACTGCTGCGAAAGCGCTTCCACATCTGGCATAAGCGCCTGGCATGGCACACAGCCGTCGCCAAAAAAGTCAACTAACACAAGCCCCTGAGCTTCCAGTACTTCCGGTTGAAAAGTATCCTTGTCTACATGTAACAATTTCCCACCTCCATTAAATAAATCATTGGAGTTGTTCGGAAACTTCAGTTTCTGAACAACTTCCTTATAAAACAGCAGTTTTGCAAGCCGTAGGCTGAAAAACTGCAAGACTTGTGAGGCAACCAACCGGGTTGCCAAACAAGTCATTGGTTATGTTCGATATATTTTTCAGCCTGAATTGCCGCTATGGCGCCGTCGGCCGCCGCCGTTACTACCTGACGCAGGGTCTTAACCCTAATGTCGCCGGCTGCAAACACGCCGTCCAGGTTCGTCTTCATGTTTTCATCGGTAATAATGTATCCGGCCGGATCCATATCAACCTGTCCCTTGTAAAGGCCGCTTACAGGATCGAAGCCCACAAATACAAAAACTCCGAAAGTGCCGTCATCTTCATTGGCGGTGTATTCCGTCAGTTCCCCGCTTTTTACATTTTTGAAGACTGCCGACTCGACCACGCCATCACCCTTTATCTCCTCGATAACCGTGTCCCACATAACTTCAACTTTCGGGTTTTTTAGGAGTTTATCCTGAATGGACTTTGCCGCACGGAATTCATCGCGGCGGTGGACAACGGTTACTTTTCTTGCGAACTTTGTAAGGAACATGGCTTCGTCGAGGGCGGAATCCCCGCCGCCGATTACAAAAACTTCCAGGTCGTTGAAAAAATCCGCATCGCAGGTGGCGCAATAGGACACGCCTTTGCCCACGAGCTCAGCCTCGCCCGGGCAGCCGATGGGCCTTGCCTTGCCGCCGTTGGCAATTATGACGGTTTTGGCCTCGTAAACGCCGCTGCCGCCGGTAACTTTTTTAACTTTTCCGGAAATATCAGCCTGGGTAATGGTATCTTTAACAATTTTTGCCCCAAAATGCTTGGCCTGATCGGCCATGCGGTCGGCAAGGGCGGCGCCGGAAATATCCTCCTGCGCACCCGGGTAGTTTTCTATATCGCCTGTTGTGGCAAGCTGGCCGCCGCCGCCGGATTTTTCAAAAATTATAACATTGAGTTTTGCACGCGCGGCGTAAAGACCCGCAGCAAGCCCCGCCGGTCCGGCGCCGATTATGATTACATCGTACAACAATAAACCTCCTGAACTATCTGTCTGAAAAAACAAGGCTGTAGTCGATTAGCTGAAAATCCTTCAGGATTTTGGCACTCAAGTCTCTTTTTACACAACTTTCTGTAAACTTCAGGCAAGTTTGTATACTTTCTTCGATGATGGAAAGCGCTTTTTCGTCGAACCCGCTTTTTTCAGCACTTACAAGCACGGTTTTATACGGCGTTTCCCCCGGTTTTACGCTGCCGGACAGCGGGTGCGTTAAAAGCCTGTGATTCTGATGAATCTTGTCCCTTACGGCTATCAAAACACCCAGGAAATCCGTATCATAAAACTCGACCCCCTGCCCTGAAAGCGCATCGCGCACCATGGGGTTGTTCGTTACAGCAATTCCCATAAAATATCTTAGGAATTCTCGCATGAATCCGGGCACCTGTCAAGAAAAATAATGTCGAAAAACATACGAAAAAGTGTCGAAAAAACGCAAAAAAGTGTTGAAAAGTACTAAAAATGCTTCAAATGAGGGCTGATGGACGCCCCGGCACTGCCGCCCACAAGGTCTTAAGATCAACTGAAAATCCCTCTAAAACGTAAGACTGGATTACGGCATTCTCCTTGTAACCCGAACTGATATATTTGCCGTTTTCGTAAATATGAACCTGTACCAACTTTTGTTCCGGATCAATCACCCAGTATTCACGAACCCCAGAATCAAGGTAGGCCTGAAATTTCAGTAACAACTCTTTTTTTGATGTAGAAGGAGAGATGATTTCTACTGCCAAATCCACAGAGCCGTTAACAGAACCCTTTGCCAGCTTATTTATGTCGCAGACAACCAGTAAATCAGGCTGCACTACGGTATCATCGGAGCCATCTTCTTCGGGAAATAGCCGAACATCCAGAGGTGCAGCAAATACCCTGCAGGGTTTTCCTCGAAGCCAGATATGAAACTGTGTTGACAATTCAATCAGTATTGCCTGATGTTCCACTGTGGGAGATGACATCAAAAAAGCTTCACCGTTGATAAGCTGATAGCGTTCGGGACCTTCCCAGCCAAGATAATCATTGTAGGTATAGCGCCCGCTTTCTTCAGGCACCGACAGTGCGTCCGCCATGTTTGCTCCTTCAATGAGTATACCGGAAAACCTACAATTTTGCAACGAGACGCATTGCGCCGGATTTGGTACCTGGCACCTTTATTCCGCCAGCGTTCCACTGCTATAGCTTTTTCAGAAATATATGCCCCAAAAAAGGAAAAAATTAAAAAGTAAAAGGTAAATTCTTTTTCACAGTTCCTTCCCCTTCGCCAGCGTTTCACTGCTTTGACAATTGCAGAAAGATGCCCAATAAAATACTTGAGGGGTGCCTGTGGTAAAAACGCTGCCTCCGCGCAGTGTTTTTGGCCACGGGCAGGCCCCCAAGAAATATCTTTAGGCATCTTTCTGCCGTTGCCATAGCCGTGGAAAAGCCGATATTTAACCATGACAGAAAAAAACTTTGTCTTAAAAGGCGACCTGTGCTGGAGCGATGAATCCCGCTCTATTCAAACGATTTCCGACGGGTATCTTGTCTGTATCGACGGCAAATCGGCAGGGGTTTTTCCCAGCCTCCCTGAGTGTTACGCCGGCCTCCGCCTTGTCGATTACTCGCCATACCTGATTATTCCCGGTCTTGTCGACCTGCACATTCACGCCCCGCAGTTCGCCTTCCGCGGCCTGGGCATGGATTTACAGCTTCTGGACTGGCTGGAGCGCCGCGCCTTTCCCGAAGAGGGAAAGTACGCAAACCTTGAATATACCCGCAAGGCATACGGTCTTTTCGTGGAACATATAAGGCGCGGGCCAAGTACAAGGCTTGTAATATACGCGACAGTCCATAGCGAAGCTACCCTGCTTTTAATGGAAATGCTTGAAAAAAGCGGCCTTGTTACCATGGTTGGAAAGATCAACATGGATAGAAACAGTCCCGATTATTTAAGGGAAGAAAGTGCCGCCCTATCACTGGCCGCAACGGAAAAATGGCTAAAAGGATGTAATTTTAAAAATACGTTTCCAATTCTAACACCCCGCTTTATACCCTCGTGCAGTGACGAACTCATGAGGGGCCTTGCCGGCATACAGAAAAAATTCGGCCTGCCCGTCCAGTCCCATCTGTCCGAAAACCAGCAGGAGGTTGAGTGGGTCGGCAAGCTCTGTCCCCAAAGCGCCGGCTACGGTGCAGCATACAGGGACTACGACCTGTTCGGCGGCAGCGTACCCACCATAATGGCGCATTGTGTCTGGTCTGACAAAGAGGAAATTGCCCTTATGGCGGAAAGGCAGGTCTTTCTTGCCCACTGCCCGCAGTCAAACACAAATTTATCGTCGGGAATTGCGCCGGTGCGGCGTTTTCTTGATGCGGGCGTGCCTGCCGGCCTTGGCAGTGACATTGCCGGCGGTGTACACGATTCAATATTCCGAACGATGGCAGATACAGTTCAGGTCTCAAAATTGCGCCAAACCCTTCTAAAAACAGCTGAAAAACCCATAAAACTGGAAGAAGCCTTTTACCTTGGTACAGCCGGCGGCGGCTCCTTTTTTGGTAAATGCGGCTCTTTTACCGCCGGCAACGACTTTGATGTTCTTGTAATGGATGACCGTAATTTAGCCGCGCCCTTTGAACTTTCCATACAGGACAGGCTGGATAGGGTTGTTTATCTTTCTGATGAACGAAATATACGCGCTAAATATGTAAAGGGAAATATCCTGTTTTAGGTTTTTTATTATTGACAAAAACAGACAGTAATTGTATTATGGTTGTATCAGAGGCTCTTATCTGGCCGCTTTTAAGCGGGCAGGTAGGAGCTTCCTTTTGCTGTCAGCGATTTATACTGAGTTATTTCAGAATTTTTTTTTGGGGAAAGTAAAATGTACATTGAACATCTCTTTTTTTTGGTACCGGCGGGGTCGGTTCTTGCCCTGCTCTTTGCGTTTTATCAGGCAAAAAAGGTTTTAAGTTTTCCGGAAGGCAACGATACCATGCGGAAAATCTCGGCGGCGATTCGTAAGGGCGCAAATGCCTACCTTAAACGGCAATATACCGGTGTGGCCCTGTTTTTCGCTGTTATGTTCCTTATTCTGGGAATAATGGCTTTAACAGGGTTTTTAACCCCCTTTGTACCGTTTGCGTTCATTACAGGCGGCTTTTTTTCAGGGCTTTCCGGCTTTATCGGGATGAATATTGCCACTGCCGCCAACACCAGAACCGCCCAGGCGACATCAGAAAACCTAAACAGGGGCCTTAGGGTTGCCTTCTCCTCGGGAACGGTCATGGGCTTTACAGTAGTCGGCCTGGCTCTTTTTGACCTTGCAATCTGGTACATGTTGTTAAAGTATGTGTTTTATACCCCGGGATCGGCGGCGGTTCTGGCGTTGGCGGCAGCCGGCAAAACGGTAGAATCTTCTCAGGTGCAGCTTATTTCCTCGGCCATGCTCACCTTCGGCATGGGCGCTTCCAGCATGGCGCTTTTTGCCCGTGTGGGCGGCGGCATATTCACCAAGGCCGCCGATGTCGGCGCCGACTTGGTCGGAAAGGTCGAAGCAGGAATCCCCGAGGACGATCCGCGCAACCCGGCGGTTATTGCAGATAACGTGGGCGACAATGTCGGCGACGTGGCGGGAATGGGCGCCGACCTTTATGAATCGTATGTGGGCTCGATAGTGGCCACTGTCGCCCTGGCCGTTTCTGCAGGGTACGACTTTGGCGGGGCGGTTGTTCCCATGCTCATGGCTGTTTTTGGAATTGTCGCATCCCTTATCGGTTCTTTCTTTGTACGCTGCGGGGATAAGGTTGATCAAAAATCCTTATTGGGAGCCCTTCGCAAGGGTGTCTATGTTTCTTCGGCCATTATTGTAATCGGGGCCTTTCCAGTAATCTGGTACTGCCTCGACTGTGCAAACAATCCCGGGCGTATCGGCGTTTATTTCGCGGTACTCTCCGGGCTCCTTGCCGGGGTAGCCATCGGTTATATCACCGAGTATTATACATCCGACAGTTACAAGCCGACGAGGAGGCTTGCCGAGGCAAGCCTTACAGGGCCCGCGACGATTATCATCGGCGGAGTTTCCCTTGGAATGTTATCAACATTTTTACCAATAATCGTTATCGGTGCGTCGGTTTTAATCAGCTTTTTTGCATCAGGTGGAAACCTGTCGGGCGACATCAGCGCATTTGCAAAAGGCCTTTACGGCGTTAGCATTTCGGCTGTAGGAATGTTATCCACCCTTGGAATAACCCTTGCGACGGATGCCTACGGCCCTGTTGCAGATAACGCCGGCGGCATTGCCGAAATGTCAAAGCTGCCCCAGGAAGTCCGCGAGCGCACCGACGCCCTGGATTCACTTGGAAATACAACCGCCGCAACCGGCAAGGGCTTTGCCATAGGCTCGGCGGCGCTTACAGCCCTCGCGCTGATTGTCGCATACATAGACGAAATCAAAGTTCATGCTCCCGATTATGTGCTTAGACTGGAGATTACACATCCTCCGGTACTGATCGGTCTTTTTATCGGCGTAATGCTGCCCTTCCTTTTTTCATCACTAACCATGAATGCTGTCGGGCGGGCGGCGCAGAGCATTGTAAAAGAGGTTCGCCGTCAATTCAAAGAAATAACCGGGCTGATGGAAGGCACCGCCGAGGCCGACTACAGCACCTGCGTGGATATTTGCACCCGCAGCGCCCAAAAGGAAATGATCGTTCCCACCCTGACAGGTATCGCCACACCGGTAATTGCCGGCCTTCTCCTTGGGGTAAACGGCGTGGCAGGCATGCTTGCCGGAGCGACCGCATCGGGCTTTGTCCTTGCGATAATGATGGCCAACAGCGGCGGCGCCTGGGATAACGCGAAAAAATTTATAGAAGCGGGAAATCTTGGCGGGAAGAAATCGGACGCCCACAAGGCGGCGGTTGTAGGCGATACTGTGGGGGATCCCTTTAAGGACACTTCCGGGCCGTCCATCAATATTTTGATCAAACTCGTTTCGATGGTATCAATAGTTTTCGCAGCATTTGTACTAAGGTTTAATATTGTCCAGTTCCTGAACTAGGGCAAATGCGGGCAGCGAAGCCGGTATTAAACTGAATGTAACATAGCTTCTCGCAAAATAGCATTCATGCGGGTCTGATAACCTCTCCCGGCACTCTGCAGCCATTCGATCACATCGGCATCAAGCCTGACATTTACTGTCTTTTTTATTGGCTTGTAGTTCGCCATGTTACGCAAATGGGACGGTTTGAATTCTTTCATCTGATCTTCTGTCAGAACCGGAGCATCAGAAAAATCCGTAACCTTGAAAGCCTTAATTTCCTCCAGCCTCTCTTTCGTAATGGGCATAGTATAACCTCTCTTCTATCGGCTCCGCTTTACGTGCCGTAATCAAATGAATACTGTCGTCTCGTTCTGTGAAAACCACAAAAAAGATAACAGTATCATGCAATCTTCCCAAGCAGATAAATCTATCTTCCTCCATGGTGGAATGCTTCTTGTCATACCACTCAATTAAGTGAGGGTCATCAAAAATGTCCACAATTTCCGACAAGTAAAAACCATGTTTTTTTTTGTTATGTTGATTCTTCTCGTCTGTCCATGTAAACACAGCTTCTCCCGCCTATACAAAATTGTATAGTAAATACAAGCATTCTGTCAAGAGCAGGTAAACAAGGCCATTTTTTCAGGGCATTTCGACTATGGGTTCCAGGCGGGGGGAGCGAAGCTGATTGAGCGAGCGGGTGCGCCATTCTCCGGCCTGGCTCTGTCCGGCGAGGAATGTCCACAGGCCGTTTGCGGATTGGGATTTTCCGTTGCGGTAAAGGGATGCTGCCAGATAGTAAATGGTTTTATAATACTCGACTTCTTCTATGTAAGATAAAAGCATCGGCCGGCTGTTGATTTCTTCGGTAAGGGCGTCGAATGTGGTAAAGGTAAAATCGTACTGACGGCGGATTATCTCGCTGATAATTATTGAGTTCTGTATCAGGAAAGAAAATGTAAGATGCTGCTGGGCGGACGGGCGGCCGGAAGCGGCATAATAAAAACCCAAAAGCCGGTGCGCTTCTTCCACCCTATTGTTGTCATAACGGTAAAGGCTCAAGAAACGGCTGGGGCCGTCGTTTTCGAGGGTGCGCGTCATCGCCTGTGCGGCAAATGAAGCGGATGCCTGCACATACGGAACATTCCTTGCCTGTATTTCAATATTTGATGAATTTGTCCAAAGGGTATCTGCTGATGAAATAATCGAAAGCAGGGTTCTTTCCATCTCGTTGTATTCCTGCCGCGTTCTGTGTATGCCTGCAATTCTATACTGCAAATCCAGATCAAAGCCTGAGTTTTCCAGAAGTTCCCGCTGGGCGTATGCCTTCTGAAACTGGCTTAAAGCAAGTGACAGTTCGCCGTCTGCGCGGTAGGTTTCACCTATCCAGTACTCGGCTTCGGGGTAATCCTTCAGCCTGCCGATGGCTTCGAGGGCTTTAAGGGCGGAATTGTCCAGGCTGGCTTTCGGCACACGGTAGTAGAGTTCTTCCAGTGCGGCGGCGGCGGCAGTGTAAAACCTGTCGCAAATAAAGCGTTCCAGCCAGTCCAGCGCATCGCCGATGCGGCGGGCTTCCGGAGTTGAAAGAAAATTGATAAAATCCCGCTCCATCTGCTCATACATGGCGCGTCTCTGCCTTCTGGCATCTTCAAAGGATAAAAGGGCGCTGCCGTAGTCCCCGTTGCGGAAATTGAGTTTTCCCCTTTCCAGGGAATACCACCAGGGCTGGGGAGAATTTTGTCCATAGGCGGCGGAAATGCAAAGTGCTGATATAATTACTGAATAAAAAAACTTTCTCATTCTAAAATCTTTCCAAGTTCCTCTTCAAAAGCCTTATCCGCTTCTTCGGCCGCGATGGTTCTTACCACCCTGCCCCGCCGGAAAATTAAAACCTTTTCCCCGCTGCCGGTTATGCCCAAATCGGCGTGTTTTGCCTCCTGCGGGCCGTTCACTTCGCAGCCCATAACGGCTACTGTTATATTTTTGTCCAGGGCATAGAGCCTTGGCATCCAGCGGCCGATAAAGCCGTGCGTGTCAAAACCATGTCTGCCGCAGCGGGGACAGGAGACGATATTCGCTCCCCTTCGCCGCAGCCTGTCAGCGGCGGGGCTGTTTTCCGTCGCCAGTTCCGCAGCCGCTCCCAAAATCTCCCTTGCGGCAATTACCTCGTTTTCCATCGTGTCCGACAGGGAAACACGGATCGTGTCGCCGATTTCTTCTGTCAAAAGCGGCAAAAGAGCCGCCGTGCTTTTGGCTACGCCGGCCGCCAGCGGGCCGGCCTCGGTTACGCCCAGGTGAAGGGGCGCATCGCATCTTTGCGCAAGAATACGGTTCGCTTTTATAGTATCGGCAATTCCGGCGGCTTTCATTGATACAAGGAAGTTTGAAAAGCCAAATTCGTTAAAAATGGCAATTTCACGCTCGGCGGCAATAACAAGGGCCTGCGCCCGGTCAAAGCCCTCTCCTACCCTCTCTCTAAGGTCAACTGGCAGGCTGCCGGCGTTCACGCCAATACGGATAGGAATGTTCTTTTCTGCGGCCTTTTCCAGTACCCTGCGGACTTTGTCGCCGCCGCCGATATTACCGGGGTTTATTCGGATTTTCGCTATCGGGAAATCCATGCAATGCAACGCTATTTTGTAATCAAAATGAATGTCGGCCACGAGGGGCATGGAGACCATTCCGGCAAGGGCGCCGGTAATATCGGCGGCGGCAATATCGGGCACGGCGAAACGCAGCAGGCCGCAGCCCAGGGCAGCCAGGGCATCAATCCGCCGGACGATGTTATCAGTTTTTAGATCATCAAAAGAAAGGCGGTCCTTCCACATGGTTTGAATAACCACAGGAAGACAATTACCAATTTTAACGGGATTGATATTACCAAAACCGCCTATTTGCAAAAATCTAGACACTTTTGATAAAACCTCACGCTAATGGGGCAGAAGGTAGAAGTTAAAAGTTAGAAGGTAAAAATTAAAAGGTATTATTAAAAGTTATCTCCTTCTTATCTATTCCCTTCTACCTTTTACCTTTTCCCTTTCTAGCTTAAGCTGATCATGGAAAGAACCATGGCGAAAATGGCTACGGTTTCGCAAATACCGACAATCATCATGTAGTTTACGAATCCTTTGCCTGTTTCGCCGGTGGCATCAGCGCCTGAAGCTCCCGCCTTGCCCTGGGCAATGGCGGAAAACGCTATGGCAAGACCGGAGGCAATGCCGATGCCGAGGTACAGGGAGCCCAGGTGCGGATTAGCTATGGCCGCAGGTTTCATAAACAGAAAACCCAAAATAAAGCCATAAAAAGTCTGGGTCAACGGAGCGCCGCCGAAGGCAAGCAGGGTCATGGGCGCCGGCTTGTTGGTTATATAACACTTTTTCCATGCGCCGATTACTGCCTGTCCGGCAATACCAACGCCAAAACCCGATCCGACAGCGGAAAGTCCCATTACAATACCCGCGCCAATCAATCCTAAATTCAAATCCATTTTATTCTCCTAATTCTTATTTAATATCATTATCTTTTTTTGCAAACGGTTTATACGGCTGACCCGCCCAGGTAAGGCCGACATGGCTGGAAAATTCCAGGGTATTCAGCCTGACACCATGAACAAGCACAGACAACATATTCAAAACCAAATTAAGTCCGTGCCCGAAAACCAGCAGTACCACTCCGAATACAAAGAAGATAAAATGCCCCAGCATCGGTCCGGCCATGGTATTAATTGTCGAAGCAATAGCCGCGCCAGCAAGCCCGACCGCCCACAGCCTTATATACGACATAATGTCAGAAAAAATATTGGCAATTCCCAGAATTACCGAGATGAAATTTTTAAGGCTCTCCAGAATGGAGCCGCCTACGCTGCCGTCATAGTTGGCAAATATAAAATTAAGGACGAAGCCGGCGGCAAAAAGAGGTACGGCCGGAGGCAGCATGGGTATATATCTGGCTTCGTTACTCGCAATTAAATTCAGAACAATTAGATACATTCCGGCGAGCATGCCCATGGTACCAATATCACCCAGAACTTTCAGGCTTTTGGTATGTATGATTACCAAAATGTGGCCGATCGACAACTGCAACAGCGCCAGGGAGAAACAGAAGATCATCAGATTCTGCTGGACAATTTTATCGTCATAGGCGGATTGTGCTGCGCGCGCGTTAGAAATAAGCGGCAGTGAAATACTTTTCAAAAATGAGGGGAGCATATCGTAGTCGCCGATGCCAAACCACGAGCATGTCAAAACGCCCCAAAGTAAATTGGAAAAGCCAAGCAATAGAAGGAGTTTTATCGCGCGGGGAACGCCCTTTTTGGCTGTTTTGATTAAGCCGATGCACCCTGCCAGCAATAATAGTATTCCGTATCCGGCATCGCCGAAGATCATTCCAAAAAAGATAACGAAGAATACCAGGAAAAACGGCGATATATCAATTTCGTTATAACCTGGAACCACTTCCAGGAAGCCTGTTAAAGGTTCAAGCAGTTTTACGAATCTGTTATTTTTAAGCAGTGTCGGAACCGGATCGTCAGGCTCCGGATCGCCGGCAGTCAGCGCCCAGCCGTTTTCGCTGGCGCTCCGTTTTAATATGCCCAGACGTTCGGCGGGAATGTAGCCGGTAAGCCACGAAACGCCCCTGCCTTCAAAATTTTCTCCGGCGCTTTCTTCAAGAATTTCCATTCCCGCCCTGGCCGTTTCAAATTCAATCTGTTCGATAACTTCCGCGCGGGCAGTCGTTATCTGATCTATGGCGGGAAGCCACAGATAAAATTTTTCTCCAATACTGGCTATATTTGTCTTTAACTTTTCAATACGGCTGTCAAGCTGTGCGAGGGAACATTCACCTAACGCAAAGGGATTTACTCCCGGGATTTGATCGCCCCAGGCAAGAGCCCTTACCATTGATTTGTTTTTTTCCAATACAATCAATTTGATATCTTTACCGGCATTGTTATATTCTTCGAGGGTTAATTCATAGGGGGTAAGAACAAGGCCCTGCTGCGCAAAAGAGGCGAATGCCCCCGGATCAAAACTCCCCCATTTTTCCAAGCGGGTACGCTCCCGCGTAAAAGCGATTAGCTGCTCCTGGGATAATTTCTTTTCTTCGCCAAGTGTTAGCACAGCGGCAACCGGGTCTTCACCGGAAGGAAGGGAGGAGGCGGCACCCTTTTTTTTATTTTTTTTATCATCAGATGCCGGCTTTAACAGCGCCAGAGCATTATCAGTTTTGGTTTTCTTTTCGAGAAGCCTGGAAAGGGTGTCGGACTGAGCCTGCCTTTTTTCCAGATGCAGTACGCCGGCCTCCCGCAGTTTTTCAAGAGAATTTTCGCGCTCCTTCTCCATTACAACCAGAGAAACCTTTTTCATCGGTACAATCATAATATTATCTCATTATAACCATATTTTATTGCGTATGCAAGGTAATAGATTATGAATTTGCCCCCGCATCCTTTTAAGCCTTATATCCCAAGACATCTCTTAAAATTGTCAACCACATCATCAATTGCCGGCCTGGCATCAACATCCAAAATCTTGCCTTTTTGCCTGTAAAAACCGATAAGCGGCAGGGTTTGGGCACGGTACACTTCCAGCCGCTTTTGTATGGCCTGCGGGGAGTCGTCATCACGGACATAAACCTCGCCGCCGCAGTGGTCGCAGATGCCCTCTTTCGATGGCTTTCCGAAAATAATGTGGAAATTGTGCCCGCACTTACGGCAAACACGCCTTCCCCCCAGCCTTTCCAGTATATCAGGATCGGGGATATCAAAATTGATAACCTTCTCCACGGCAGAAAAAGTTTCCAGCACTTCAGCCTGGTAAACGGTGCGCGGAAAGCCGTCCAAAATATAACCTTTTTGAACATCTGCTTGAGTAAACCTTTCTTTTACAAGGGCAATTGTGGTCTCGTCATCGACCAGTTTTCCCGCGTCAATAATTGCCTTTACCTTCAGCCCCAGGGGACTTTTGTCAGCGATTGCTGAACGAAAAATAGCCCCCGTGCTGACATGGGGCACTCCCAGAATATCCACAGCCCTTGCCGCCAATGTACCCTTGCCAGCACCCGGAGGGCCCAAAAATATCAGCTTCATTTTTAATCTCCCTTAATACTGCGAACTATTTGAATTATACTGAAATCATTGTCCGCTGCCAATTGCAATGTTAAGGAGCCCTTATGAATGTTTTTATAGTCTATGCCCACCCAAGCGAAGATTCTTTTACAAGGCTGATAAGGGACAGTTTTATTTCCGGATTAAAAGCTGCCGGAAAAAAATATATTTTATCAGATTTATATAAAATGAATTTTAATGCTGATATAAACGAGGCTGAATACCTGCGGGAAGCATACTATAAAAGGGATATTCCGGTTCCCTCGGATGTTGCCGCCGAGCAGGAAAAAATAAATTCCAGCGATGCGATTGTTTTTATCTTTCCGCTGTTTTGGTCTGATGCACCGGCAAAACTTGTCGGCTGGTTCAGCCGTGTATGGACTTATGGCTTTGCTTACGGAGAAAACCGCAATATGAAGCTGCTGGAAAAAGCTCTGGTAATATGCTCGGCCGGAAATACGATGGAATATTTTCATAGTACGGGTATTCTCGGCGCGCTGGAAAAGGTGATGCTCGAAGACAGGCTGTTCGACAGGGTAAAAACAAAGGAACTTATCATAATGGACGGAACCAGCCGGGAAACACCGTTACGCGAACAAAACATGGAAAGACACCTGCAGCGTGCTTTCGACGCCGGGAAAAATATTTAGATATTTACAGGAAAAAGCATCTGATTTTTTATAACACGGAGGCAAGATTATGGGATTTATTTTGTCTTGACAATATGTATTAAATAATGTAACATAAAAATGAGGGTAAAATGAACTTTGAATGGGAACCCAAAAAAAGACAGGGTGAACCAAAAAATTCATGGGATATCATTTTCTACCGCAAAATTTGTATTCAATGATATTGAACGATGGGAGAGATACGATTGTTCTCATAGTGAAAATGAAGACAGATGGCAAACAATAGGTTTGGTTGATAAGGTTCTTTTTGTTGTGTTTACCGAGCAAGGAGAAACTACCCGGATTGTTTCTGCCCGAATGGCAGATGAGAATGAAAAGAAGGTATACAATGGTGAAAGAAACACTGCGGGCTGGACAAAGGCCAACTAAAGCACAGCTCAAAGAGATTTGGGCGGCAGAAAAAAAACCAATAACTTACACAGCGCTTGCTCCGAGATTAACGAGCAAGGAGTTGGCTGAATTTAAGCAAATAAATGCCGATAGCAGAAAAAAGATGCCCTGTACATTGCGTATTTCCAGGAAATCCCTTGAGTGGTGGAAATCTCTTGGAACGGGATATACCGCCGCAATGTCGAGGATGCTTGAAGATGCCCAGAATCATCCTGAAATCTTAAAAAGAATACTTTAACAACATAACCGATTGCATTCCCTCCCCGCCCTCTGCTCTTCCCTCTTTGCTCCTAACACTCTCATCTCTTAACAATAAATAATTAATAAGGTCCGCAGATTACGCAGATTAACGCAGAAAAAATAATCCGTGAAAGGTCTCCCTTCGGTCGACGAGCCGATAAGAAATTATATAATGGGCGCTCACGCGCCCGGCGGCTTCCGCGTAATCCGTGGACACTCTTCCCTTCGCCAAGCATTCATTCGATATTACTCACACGGAGCTCACAGGAGTCTGTAGGAAAAGTTCTCACGCCAAGGCAAATAGCAAATAACAACTAGCAAAGAGCAAATTAAGATTTGTGATCTCTCCCTGCTCTTCCCTCTTTGCTATTTGCTCTTTGCTATTTGCTCAAAAGCAAGGGCGCCGCCCTCAAATCCAGCGCCCCAACCTTTGCTCTTTATTATCTGTTATCTGCTATCTGCTAACTGTTACCTGTTTTCTTAATCCGCATTAAACCCTATTCGTTTAGTCGGTTTTGGCTGGTCTATGAGGTTGTTCAGGGCCTGGACTATTTGCCGTATTGTTTTGTCATATTCGGAAAATTTGTAGTCGCTATTCTCAATGTGCAGCATCAACAATTTACGGAGTTCGGCTATTTGTTTATTGGTATCCGGTTTATCAAGGGCAAAATGCCTTAACTGAACAAAGGTACGCATTATTTGGATATTTACTTTTACAGCTTTATCGGAATTCAAAACGCTGGATAACATCAAGATACCATGCTCTGTAAAAACGAACGGCCTGTATTTTCTTATGTCTTTATTAAAGATCACAAATTGTGATCTTAGATTTTTCCATTCTTCGGCATTTAATTGAAACATAAAGTCAGCCGGGAAACGCTCGACGTTCCTCTTTACTGCCTGGTTCAAAACCCTAATTTCAACCTCATATAATTGAGCCAGATCGCTGTCAAGCATGACCTTAGACCCACGAATTTCTTGTATCATTTTTTGGATTTTAATCAGTTCTTTCTTCATGGTGATTTACTATACCATAAACAGGTTATAAGAAATAAGTATCAAGAAAATCTGGTTTTTTCGCTCTTTTTTCAACTTTTTTCCCGAAAAACCAAAGCAAAATGTAGGAAAACCTTATTCGAAAATATATCATGCACCTCACGCCAAGACGCAAAGAAATAAAATAAAACCAAAAACCACACGAACAGACACGAACTTTTTCGATCGCTCCTTTGTTCGTGATTGTTGGTGTGGTTAGTGGTTAGATTCTTCATTCATTGCTAATTTCCCTAGCGCTTCCAGTTGATTTTGCTGCGTTTTCATATTATATTTCCTGTATATGATGATTGGAGGCTGTGTATGACCCGGCAGGCTGAATTACTAAATATTGTGGATAAACTTCCCCCCAAATACTTTGGCGAAGTTATTGATTTTGCCGGATATTTACAGCATAAAGCACGGCATGAAATAAAACCTCTTTCCGAAACATCCAAAAACTTAACAGCGCAGGAAGCTATGGAACGCGGATTGGGACTTGGCACAGGTTCACGTATTGAACCAGCGGAAGCGGTTAAGCATTGTTCCGGCATTTTTAAGCGATTAGATATACCTCTTTCAAGCGATGATTTTCTTGCAATGCGCCAACAGGAAAAAGAATTAGAGAGCCGTCTTGATGGGGGCTCCTTGTAATGTATCTTCTTGATTGGAGGGCGGGGGACTCCCCGCCAGTATAATAAATTTCCTTTCCAACGAAGAACCTCGTAGCTTGCTTCGAGGTTCTTCCCGCTTGTGCCTTGCTTGCTTTTCTTAATGATGAGTTTGGAAAGGGGTATGAAAAAGTCAAAGAATTGCTTGACTGTGCTGTTACCGGTGAAATTAATTTGTGCATGAGTCTCGTTAATTTGGTTGAAGTTTATTATCGAATTATACAGCTTAAAGGACTCGAAACTGCTGATGCCGCAATGGAGCCGGTGAAAAGTCTGCCCATCAGATTTATCAGCGTTATTTCCGAAGAAATTTATCTTGAAACGGCGCGGTGCAAAGCGCGTTATCCTATAGCCCTTGCTGACGCTTTCCTCTGTGGTACAGCAAAGTGCATTTCCGCAACTATCGTTACCAGAGACCCGGAAATTAGACTTGCAGAGAAATCTGAGTCTTTGTCTGTCCTTTGGATAATTTGACAATTCAATTTTCATTCCTAATTAATTAATTGCTCTTTGCTAATTGCTATTTGCTCCAAAAGCAAGGGCGCCGCCCTCAAAGCCAGCGCCCCTATCTTTGCTCCTTGCTATTTGTTAATTGCTCCCTCCTACGGCTGTTCCCCCGTTACCACCCCTCAGGTATGGCTTCTATGCGGTCAGGATTGATACCGCCGATGTTCCATCCGGACTTATATGCGGCTACAGAATCGGCTGGGACATAGATGATCGCTTGATAAGGATATATGCCACCATTCGTTGTTATGCCACCATGTGAAATACCACGTCTCATAATCAGAGCAGTGAAGTTAGTATCTCTAATAGAAGCAGCACCAATAGCTGTAACAGTCGCCGGAATATCAATAAACCTCATCATAGTATTATCGGCAAACGCCCAAGCCTCTATGGTAGTAAGACCGTCAGGAAGGATGAAGACTTTGATATTTGATCTATAGAAAGCAGAATTCCCAAGGGTTATTAGGCTCGCAGGTAAGGTAATACCTGTTATGCGGCTATGATTAGACCGATAAGCGGAAGCGGCATTGGAAAAAGTTCCGAAATCGGTAATGGTACTGCCGCCCATGTCGTAATAAACGTACTTTCCCGAGGGAACTGAATCAAAGAGCAGGTCAAGAGGGTCGGTATCGCCATCGTTCGTGGGAGTGCTATTATTCTGGCCAGCACTATCAGAGTTTCCTGTCCCGGAAAGTAAAGTTGCGACTGACACATCTATCTTCACGATGATGGGATCTACCTCAGTGCCTTTTAAGGGATTGCTATCGGCAAATGTCTGGATTACAGACGCCATTGTCGAGACATTGCTGTCGGTAATTGTTACATCACCGGTTGCGGTATTGAGTATTGTATATGTCCTTGTCAGTATGCCGCTGTCAGTAAAGCCAGATTTTATTGCTATAGCTTTAATGGTGTGGGTGCCTGTGGCGGTGAGGCGGAAGGGGCCTGTATAGAGTGTGCTTGAGGCTGTGGGATCGGAACCATTGGTGGTATAGTGTATCTGTGCATCAGTGGTTTCTGTAGTCAAGAAAATGACTGTCCCGGGGTCGATAACGCCATTAGGAATTCGTATGTTGGGTGTTGCTGCATTGGGTGATGTGATGGTGTAATTTCTGGACAGTACCTGACTGTCGGACATACCGTCTTTAATCGCATACGCCTTAAATACAATAGTAGCCCCGCCTGTACCGGTGATCGCAGGTTTACTTGACGGGTTATATTCTGCCTTGGTTGCGCTGGATGGCGGTTCACTGCCGTCAAGGGTGTAATAAATCGTTGCTCCATCGGTCGCACAAGTAAGCGTTATCTGCGTCCCCGAGTCTACAGTTGTTCCTGCAGGGGAGCTTATCTGTGGAGTGGCGACTGTTGCCATAAGCAGTGTATAGGTTGCAGTTAAAATGTCGCTATCTTCAGCGTCATCCATAATGGCAATTGCTTTGAGGGTAACTGTGGTACCCGCTGCTCCGGTAATAGCGGGTCTAGCGGCATCAGAATAAAGCGTACTTGAAACCGTAGGTTCCGTGCTATCGAGGGTGTACCGTATCTGTGCCCCTGTGGTAGTGGTGCTCAGTTGAATGGTATCGCCGGATACTACATTGCCTCCTGCTGGTACTGCTGTTGGTGTAGCAACTTTGATGGCGATAGTCAATGTGAATACCCCAGAGGTTGCGCCGTCAATGGTAAGCGTCAGCGTTTCGGTATCGCCTTCTTCTGTTGATGTGTCGCCCGCAAGGGTCAATTCGCCGCTGTTGCTGTCTATGGTTACCTGTCCCTGTACGGTTACGCCTTCGGGGAGGTTTGCCACCGTTACCGTGTACGAGCCGTTAGCGATGTTAACGGTGGTTACCGGAAAGGTCACCGTTCCTGCCATGCCCGCTGTCAACGTACCGCTCTGCATACCTACCGATACTGTCTTTGACGGTAATACCGTAAACTCCGCATCAACCGATGTTTCAGCGTCGCCAGAGCTGGTAATCGTAATGGTTTCATCATAATTACCTTCCGCCAAACCCGCTTTCGGCTGGACGGTGAAGGTCGCTATCGCACCGGCAGCCAGGCTGGTGGTTGACAGCGTGCCGATGTCATAGTCCGTAGCCGTTGGCTGATTCAGCGTAACCGCGCCTGTGCCGGTGTTGGTGATGGTCACGGTTTTTGCATCAGGCTGCTCGTAGCCCTCCACAAGCGAGCCAAATGATGTCAAGGTTGAAGCGCTGATTTCGTAGGTGAGGGCTGCCGCAGTTGTCTCACTTACTTCCGCATACGCCGCCCTGTTGCCCGCCTCATCTTCGACCACAACGATAAAGTAATATGATGTAACAGCGGAAAGACCTGTTACGTTGTATGTTGCTATGTCGGCTGTGCCGCCTGCATTAAGCAGGTTACCATCTGTTGGCAGTCCGCCACTCATAGAGAAGGCGCTGTCTTTTTGGTAGACGAAATACAACAAGTCTGCGGGCGCCGTTATATCGTCCGTTGCCTTTGCCCAGTCCAGGGTCAGCGAATTGTCCGTAACACTTGCGGTAGTTATCGCCCCACTGTTACCAGGTATCGGCGCTATATTGTCTGGTGTTGCAGTAGGTATTCTGTTTGCCTGCCCAAAGCCGACAATGGTATTACCAGTTATTTCTACCTTATAAACCTGCACATAGATAGCCGTGCCATTAGGGCCGGCTATGTCTGTAGCCGCGCTATACGCAGTAGCACCTGTGATCGTTGTAATCGCATCTCCGTAAGCCGGCGCCGCAACGGAAGCGTCGCTCTTATTGTAATAGAAAGCGAAACCTGCCGCCGCCGTTTGCGCTGCAAGTGTTACCTTGCCGTCACCCGCTGTCAGGCCAACCGTAAGGTTTTCAAGGTTCTGTGTGGGTTCGCCGTCTGTCGTTACGGTAACAACACATGTCGCTGTTAAGCCGCCGTCAATGGTTGTTACAGTTATGTTTACAGTGCCTTCTTCCGCATCTTCCGGTACATTGATAACACCATAAGCGTTCACGGCGGCAAGAGCGGGATTATCGCTCTCCCACCTTACGCGCTTCTCGCTCGCATCTTCGGGATCAATAACCGCAACAAGGGTTTCAGAGCCGCCTGCTTCTAACGTTACGGCGGTTTTGTTCAGGCTAACTCCCTCCACAGCGACAAAGTTATCCGCGGAGTAAACGTATACCGCAAAACTTACGCTTTTACCGCCAAAACTTACGGTTATTTCCTGCTCACCCTCGACATCGGGATCAAAGCCGCTGATGGTACAATCGCCTATGCCCACAGTCGTACTTGTGCCATCACTGTAATTTACAGTTATTTCGAAGTCTTCGAGTTCCAGAAGCAGGGCATCTAAATCGAACTCGCCGTCGATAACGAAGAAGTCTTCCTGTATCACTGGAATGACAATATCGTCGATGGTTTTACCACCCGAACTTCCGCCGCCGCCCTCAGTTGGACAGGCGATAAACACCAGAGATAGGGCTAAAATAGCAAGAATTG